>Ga0075365_10001129_pt1 | contig 11680 bp, 10 predicted proteins | sample EndMetdeltDD1765_FD_71387 | JGI IMG/M metagenome (GOLD analysis project Ga0075365, IMG submission 71387) | Populus endosphere microbial communities from Tennessee, USA - Endosphere MetaG P. deltoides DD176-5 | ecosystem: Host-associated > Plants > Roots > Endosphere | place: USA: Tennessee... | reverse complement strand
AGCATGCCCTCGATCTGCAGCGCATAGGCATGCAGCACAATATCGGAGCTCGGCAGCGGGTGTGGGATTCTTCGGCATTCAAAGACGCACGACAAAAAGCCGGGCGCGTAACACCAATTTTCACAGTTGGCTCAAGATCTCTACGACATCAAGCCAGACAAGTTCAGCGGATCAGCGTGCCTTGTGTCCCGGCAAAAGCGTGATCGTGCGGATCGTCTCTTCGGCGATACGTTTTTCGCTGTAGACCAGCGGCACGTATACCCCTTTCGACCAGATCTCTGCGAGATCATCGTAATGCGGTGAGCGCGGGTCGCCGGACTGTCCCGGCGTGTTGACGCAAAAACTATTGTCCCAGTTGCCGACATCCATGACGAGGCGAACGGAGGCGCCGGCATTGACGCCGAAATCGCTCATCCGGTAGCCGGCATGCATGGGAGTGGACCGGCTGCCGCCGACCGGTAGAGGGCCGACATTCCAATCTGCGATGTTTTCGGCCTTTACGCGACTGGTCGCATGTTCGAACAGCGCTTTGTGCAGGTGACCCCACTGCCAGGTGACGGGATCGGCGCCGAGACGCTTTTCGCAATCGGCAAAGCCGGCAGAAAGTGTCAAGAGCATCATGGCATCGCGCTCACTCTCATCCCAGCGGCCGCCCGTCTCAGACAGGAGCGTGAGCATGCGGTCGACGTCGCCCGGCAGCAGCAATTGCCGCACGATCGGGTTCGGCGCAGACCTCGCGAGCAGGGCAGGGCGCAGGTGCTGCATCCACCAGACTTCGAATAGAGCAGCGCAGCCGCTTGTCGCTTCAAGGCGATGATCCCAATCGCGGAACATCGCAAGCGCCCGCTGTTGCTCGGCAGTTAGCGGTTGACGGCTGGCAACTTTTTCCAGAACGCCGCAGATGACGTCGGCCGGGCGGGAATAGGTATCCGTCTGAAGCGCCATCGATGCTTTCACCGTATGCTGCGGATCGGCGCGCAGGACGGACTTTATCCGCTGCGCACGGCTGACTTCCGCCCATTCGTGACCGATCGACGGCGCCTGCGGGTCACGGTTGGCGGGCAGGTTCATCTCGTTGGCGGAAGCGACGAAACCATCGGCCGGATTGTATTTGCGTGGTAGCTGCTCGGCAGGCAGGAAGCCGTTCCATTCATGCGAACCGTTTCCCGGTACCGGCAGCAGGCCTTCCCAATTGTGCCGCACCGGCGTGAAGCCTGCGGTGAACCAGCCGATATTGCCGTCCATGTCGGCGCTGACATGATTGACGGAGGGAGTGCCCCAATGACCAAGCGTTTCGGAGAAGTCCGTCACGGTCGCCGTGCGCATATAGGACAGACTGCCGAGATAGGCGGCGGAGCCGGGAGACAGCCAGACGGAACGCATGGCAATCGCGATCCGCTTTTCCGGGTTCTCGTGCAGGACCGGGCCGTGGCGTGTGAACGAGAGCGTCAGCGTCTGTTCGTCATAGCCCTTTACCTCGAAGGTTTCGGCAACGCGGCTGATCGTTTCCCAGCCATCGCCATAACGATACTGTTCCGTATCGCCGTCCTTCGTTTCATAGACATAGACGTCTTCCTGATCGGCACCGAAGATGGTGAGGCCGAAGGCGATCTTGTCGTTGTGGCCAAGCGAAATCCCGGGTGCAGTTGGCTCACCGGTGCCGATGGCGTTGAACCCCGGGGCTTCCAGATGCACGAGATAACGAAGCGACGGCACGGCATGGGCGCGGTGTGGGTCGCTGGCCAGGATCGGCCGGCCGGTCTCGGTGCGCGAGCCGTGGACGGCCCAGTTGTTGGAGCCTTCTTCCGCGACACGCTGGATGATGTCGCCGAGATCAGTCACCTCGGTCCATTTCCAGACATCGTCGAGTGTCGCGGCAAGGCGGGTCTTGTCGAAAGTGACGGCTGCGGTCGCGAGCTTGAAGAGGCGGGTCGCTTCCATCGGAATGTCCGCAAGCACGATGCCTTCGGCCGGCTTCGGCTGAACAGGAGGATCGATCTCGTAGCGCAGAAGATCGGTGTCGGCGTCGGACAGCGCCATGATGTTGGCGCGCAGGATTTCCGAGAGGCCGTTGCGTGTCAGCGCATGGCTGCGGACGCGCACGACATCGGACGGCTGCCATTGGGCAGGCTTGGTGCCGAAGACGGCAAATTCCAGCGGAAGACGCTGAGGCTCGGCCTCGCAAAGCGCGATATAGGCATTGATACCGGCCGCGAATGCAGTGCAGATTTCCTCGGTATCCGGTGCGTAGGACGTCCATTCAGGCGCCATGTCGCCGCGATAGAGGAAGTGTCTAGCCGCATGGTCCTGTGCCAGATAGCCGGGTCCGAAATCGGCGGCCAGCAGGCCAAGGCCGCGTTTGCGCCAGAGGTCCAGCTGCCACAGCCGGTCGCGGCCAGCATTGAAGCCCTGGACGAAGAACAGGTCTTTTTCGTTCGCCGCCTTGATATGCGGGATACCCCAGCGATCGACCCGGATTTGTGCCTCGGCACCAAGGCCGGCGAGAAGGAGCGTTTCGTTGGTCGGGGCGTCGGTCATAGGATTCTCGATTTGCAAATCAGGCGTGATGGCAGGCGACGCGAGCACCGTCCGGACGCGAAGTCAATTCCGGCCGTTCCTTCGAGCAGATTTCCGTCGCGAGCGGGCAGCGCGTGTGGAAGGCGCAGCCGGAGGGAATGTTGGCCGGGCTCGGCAGCTCGCCGCCCAAAATGATCCGCTCCTTCGACCGCTGCACGACGGGATCGGCTTCCGGCACAGCCGACATCAACGCCTTCGTGTAGGGGTGCTTGGGATTGGCAAAGAATGTATCACGGTCCGCTATCTCCACGAAGCGGCCGAGATACATCACCACGACGCGGTCGCAGATATGGCGAACCACACCGAGATCGTGAGAGACGAAAAGATAGGAAACGCCGGTGCGATTCTGCAGCGCGACCAGAAGATTGAGAATCTGCGCGCGCACCGACACGTCGAGCGCCGAGACCGGTTCGTCGCAGATGACCAGATCGGGTTCGAGCGCGAGTGCCCGGGCGATGACCACACGCTGTCGCTGGCCACCGGAGAACTGGTGCGGATAACGATCGGCGACCTCGGGCCGCAAACCGACCTGCTGCAGAAGCGTCGCGACCCGTTCCTTCAGTTCCTTGCCTTTGGCGACGCCGCGGACGATCAGCGGTTCGGCGATTGTGGCACCCACGGTCGAACGCGGATCGAGCGATAGGGCAGGATCCTGGAAGATCATCTGCACCTTGCGTCTTATATCGTTGAGCTTCTTTTTGTCGGCGCCGACCACTTCCTCGCCACTCACCTTGACGCTGCCGGACACCGGAGCCTGCAGGCCGACGATCGTGTTGGAAAGCGTGGACTTGCCGCAGCCGGATTCTCCGACCAATGCCACGGTCTCGGCGCGGCCGATCTCGAGATCGACGCCGTTGACTGCTTTCACCACTGGACCGGGCGAGGACAGGAAACCGCCGCGGCCGCCGAAATGGACCGCGACATCGCGCAGCTCGAGAACCTTCGTTGTCTCGCTCATGCCGCCACCCCGCGGATTTCGGCCATGCGGTCGATATGCCAGCAGGCGGAGCGGTGGCCGCTCTCGCCGCTCTGGAAAAGCGGCGGCTGCTCGCTGCGACACTTGTCGGTCACGAGCGGACAGCGGTCCGCGAACCGACAGCCGACGCCGAATTCGCTCGGCGTCGGCACCGTACCCTCGATCGTCGCCAGGTCCGCCTTGGGCGAATGATCGAGCTTCGGTACGCTGGCCAACAGAAGGGCCGTATAAGGATGTTTTGGAGCGGCAAAAAGTGCGTGGACCGGCGCTATCTCGGCGATGCGGCCGGCATACATGACCGCCACCTCGTCGGCGATATCGGCCACCACGCCCATATCGTGGGTGATCAGTACGATCGCCGTACCGCGCTCGGAGACCAGTTTCTTCATCAGGTCGAGGATCTGCGCCTGGATGGTCACGTCGAGCGCTGTCGTCGGTTCGTCAGCGACGAGCAGACGCGGCCCGTTGATCAGCGCGATCGAGATCATGATGCGCTGGCACATGCCGCCGGAGAGTTCGAACGGATATTGATCGAGCCGACGGGTCGGATCGGGAATGCCGACATCGACCAGCATCTGCCGCGCCTTTTCATAGGCTTCCGTTCGCGATGCACCCTGGTGGACGCGATAGGCTTCGGCGATCTGCGAACCGACCGTGGTCAGCGGGTCGAGCGAAGCGCTCGGCTCCTGGAAGATGATCGAGATGTCCTTGCCACGCGCCTTGCGCAACTGCCGTTCTGACATGGCGCCGAGGTCGGTGCTTTCCAACATGATCCGGCCGCCGGTGCGTTTGGCTGCCGGCGGCAAGAGGCCGAGCATGGCGTACGAGGTGAGCGACTTGCCGCAACCCGATTCACCCACCAGCGCCATCACCTTACCGGGCGCCACGGTGAACGAGATATCGTCGACGACCTTGGCGCCACCGATATCGATGGTCAGCCGGTCGACGGATAACAGAGGGTTTGCGGCAGCATTCATCGGTCAGACCTTCTGGGTGCTGCGCTCGGGGCGCTTGTAGTTGCCGATCGAATTGCCGCCGTCGACGGAGATCACCGCGCCGGTAATGAAGGCGGCCTTCTCCGAGCAGAGATAGGCGATCGCTCCCGGCGCATCGTCCGGACCGCTGGCGCGGCCAAGCGGGATGTTCTTCAGCATGTTGGTGACGTATTCGTCGGAAAGTTCGCTGACTTCGCTGCCCGGCGCGAAACCTGGTTCAACGACATTGACGCGGATGCCGTATTCGGCCAGTTCCAGCGCAAAGCCCTTGGTCAGCCGCTCGATCGCAGTCTTCGAAGTGCAATAGGGCACGGAATTCTGGTTCATCTTGCGGGCGGCGCCGGACGAGATGTTGACGATGGAGCCCCGCTTGCCTTCGGCCATCATCAATTTGGCAAATTCACGCGACAGCACGAAGGGCGCACGCACATTGACGTCGAAGACGCGGTCCCAGTCGGCAAATTCCATGTCGAGCAAGCTGAAGCGGGTATAGATGCCCGCGTTGTTGACGAGGATATCCGGCGCTTTCCATTCGCGCTTCACGAGATCGACAAGTTCGAGCATCGAAGTATCGCTCGTCAGCTCAGTCGCGTGCAGCAAAACCTCCGAGCGGTCGAGGCCGAGCTCTGTCACAGCCTTTTCCAGACCGTCCATGCGATTGTCGCTGAGGCAGAGCTTTGCGCCTTCCTTGGCGAAGTAGGCGGCAATCCAGCGGCCAAAGATGCCGGCGGCGCCGGTGATGACGATGGTCTTGTTTTCGAATTCCATGGCAAACAACCTTTAGCGAGCGCGGGAGCGCGGATCGATCTCGTCACGTAGCCAGTCGCCCAGCACGTTGACGGAGAACACGAGAAGAAAAAGACAGACGCCCGGGAAGGCGACGATCCACCATGCCCGTTCCAGATATTGACGGCCGACGCTCATGATCGAGCCCCAGCTTGCCGCTGGCGGTTGGATGCCGAGACCGAGGAAGGAAAGGCCTGCCTCCATCAGGATCATCAGGCCGAATTCCGCCGTTGCAACGATCAGCAGCGGACCGGCAATGTTCGGCAGGATGTGGTGGAAGAGAATGCGAGCAGCACCGGCACCGGCGAGTTCCGAAGCCTTGATGAACGGCAGGTTCGCCACCTGCAGCGTCTGCGCATAGGCGACGCGGGTATAGCGCGGCCAGCGGGTGAGGCCGAGCACGAGCACGAGTTTCAGGAAGCCCGGTCCGAGGACGGCGACGGTCAGCACCGCCAAAAGAATGGCCGGGATCGACATCATGATATCGACGAGACGCATGATGACGATCTCGATCTTGCCGCGGAACCAGCCGGCCACCATGCCGAGTGTCACGCCGACGAGCGAAGAGACGACGACGGAAAGAATGGCGACCGAGAGCGAGACGCCGGCGCCATACATGGTGCGGGACAGGAGGTCGCGGCCGAGATCGTCGGTGCCGAACCAATAGGTGACGCCGCGCAGCTCGAAGCCCGGTCCCTTGAGGCGTGCAAGCAGGTTCTGTTTCGCGGGATCGGCCGGTGCAAGCCACGGTGCGAAGATGGCGATCAGCACGATCGCCAGGAAGATGACCGAAACGACGATGACCGAGATCGGTATGCGGCGCAGGCGGTTTCCAAGGGCGAGGACGGCGGTGTTCATATTCTACCTCCTCAACGGACGAGACGGATGCGCGGATCGACGATCGCGTAGACGAAGTCCGCGAGCACGCTGGTCAGCACGTAAATGAAGGAGATCAGCAGCACGATGACCTGGACGACCAGGAAGTCGCGCGACTGGATGGACTGGATGGCAAGCTGGCCGATACCCGGCCAGGCGAAGACGGTTTCGACGATGACCGCACCGGCGAGCAGGTTGCCGATCTCGAGCGCGGCGATGGTGATCACCGGGATTGCCGCATTGCGCAGCACATGCCGGAAGACAACCGAGCTCAATGACAGACCACGGGCCCGGCCGGCGCGGACATAATCCTTGCCGAGTTCGTCGATGATCGAGATGCGGGTCATGCGGGCGAAGGTCGACATGGAGATCGCGCCGAGCGCAATCGACGGCATGATCAGCGAGGCGAAGTCGCCCGAGCCGGAGGTCGGCAGCCAGCGCAGTGTCACGCCGAAAAAGAAGATCAGCACAATGCCTGAGAGAAAAGTCGGCACGCTCTGGCCGGTGACGACGATCGCCGTCAGAAGCCGTTCGATGACGGTGTCGCGCTTCGTTGCCATGATGATGCCGGCGGGAATGCCCATGCCGATCGCCACCACCAGCGCGCCGGCGGCGAGCATGATCGTGTAGGGAATGCGGCCTGCGACGATCTCGGCAGCCGGTGCGCGCTGCACGACCGAAATGCCGAAATCGAAATGCGAAAGCCCTGCGAGGTAATCCAGATATTGCACGTGGATCGGCCGGTCGAAACCGAGCTGGCTGCGAAGCTGGGCAATCATCTCGGCTGATGCGTCCTGCGGCACAAGCAGCAGGGTCGGATCGCCCGAGAGGTGCATGACGACGAACACGATGGTGAGAACGCCGAAGATCGCGATGATCGCCTGTATCAAACGTTCGACGGCGTATCTCAACATGGTCGTGATACCCTTACTGCTGCCAGCTCATGTCCATGACGAACATGGCTTCGTTGGCGGTCGGCTGCCACTTCAGCTTCTTGTTCGCGCCATAGATCGCATAGGCCTGATAGAGGCCGAGGCCTGGTACGTCGTCCTTGAGGACCTGATAGGCCTGCTCATAAAGCTTCAGCCGCTCGTCCTTGTCGAGGATGACGCGCGCCTTGTCGACGGCTTCGTCGAACTTCGGGTTCGAATACTTGGCCCAGATGCTGCCGGTGCGGAACAGCGGGAAGATGATACCATCGACATCCTGGCAAGCGCAGGACCATGCGCCGACCGCGAGGCCGCCTGCATTGCCCGGCTCACCCTGACGACGCTTCAGGAAGGTCGCCTGGTCGCTGGACGAAATCGTAACCTTCAGGCCGACTTCGTTGACCATCTGCTGGATGGCTTCGACCAGCGCGCGGCTATAGGCCGGCGATGTCAGGAACTCGACCGTCTGGCCTTCGGCGCCTGCTTCCTTCACCAATGCCTTCGCCTTTTCCGGATCGTAGGCATAAGCCTCGACCTTCTCGGAAGATCCGAAGATCGGCTTGGCGCCGATCGAGTTGACCGGTGCGGCATAACCTTCGAAGAGCGACTGGATCAAGGCATCGCGATCGATGGCGTAGGCGATGGCCTGGCGGACCTTCAGGTCTTTCGTGGGGCCGGACTGGGCATTGATGAACATGTAGCCGACGCGCTCGGTCGGTACCGAGAGAACCTGAAGGCTGGTCTCGCCCTTGATGCTGTCGGTCTGGTCAGGCGCAACGTTGTTGATCAGGTCCGCCTTGCCGGTCTTCAGGTCGGCGATGCGGGTGGACGCATCCGGCACGGCGCGGAACTGAACCTTCTGGAACGGCGGCTTGGCGCGCCAGTAGCTCGAATAGGCTTCGAGATCGGTCGAAATCCCCTTCTGCCAGCTGGTCAGCTTGTAAGGGCCGGAGCCCATCGGCTTGGCGTTGAACTCGGTGTCGCCGACCTTTTCGACATAGGCCTTCGGCACGATCGACAGCTTGACGAGCTGGGCAAGCAGGGCCGGGTAGGGCGACTTCGTGGTCATCTTGACGACCGTCGGGCTGGTTGCCTCGGCCTTGGCGATCTGGTCGAACTGGGTGAGCTGCGGGCTCTTCAGCTTCGGATCGATAATGCGGTTGATCGAGAAGGCGACGTCATCGGCAGTCAGCTTCGAGCCGTCCTGGAACGTCACGTCATCGCGGATCTGGAACTCGATCGTCTTGTCGTCGAGATATTTCCACGACTTGGCGATCTGGCCGACGATTTCGCCCTTGGCGTCGCGGGTCAGAAGGTTGTCGAAGATGTTGCGGTAGATCGTGTAGCTGTTGGTGTCCCACTGAAGATGGGGATCGAGCGTCGCGGCATCGCCGAACAGATCGATCGTCAGCGTATCCTTGGTCTGGGCCATTGCGGTGGACGCGGTAAGCGCCAAAAGCACGGCGGCTATGGATGTGAATTTTGCAGACATGTTCCTTACCCTCATTTTCCTCTGTTGTTGCTGCTTGTTCAGTAAGTCTGTTTACGCCGCCTTTTCAGCGGTCTTCAGGCCTGCCTCGTCGGCGCAGTAGCGAGCCAGTTCCGCATGGGTGCAGAACCAGACATCGCCCTTCGATTTCGCGAGGCGGATAATTTCTTCCAGAATGAATATACGCGAACGGTGGCCGACATGATGCGGGTGCATGGTGACCTGGAAGAGACCTTCTTCCTCCCATGCCACTTCCAGCTCGCGGGTGAAAATGTCGAGCACCATGGCTGGGCCGCCATAGGGGCGGGCGCCGGTCATCCGGTCCATAGCTACATAAGGCGCGTCGTCGCGGATCCATTCGACCGGGATTTCGACGACGCCGGTCGGCTCGCCGTCTTCCAGAAGCTCATAGGGCTCTTCGTCGGCCATCAGGGATGAATCATAGAGCAGGCCCATCTCGCGGGCGATCTTCAGCGTGTAGGGGCTGAAATCCCAGGAGGCGGTGCGCATGCCGACAGGGCGCGTACCGGAGAGCTTTTCAAGAACGTCGGCGGCCCGGAAGGCGAGGTCGCGTTCGGTCACTTCTTCGAGACGGGAATTGAACTCGTGGATCCAGCTGTGGATGCCCAACTCGTGGCCAGAGGATGTGACAGTCTTGACCTCCTCCTCGTTAATCATCGCCGAGACCGCCGGCATGAAGAAGGAAGCTGGGACGGAATACTTCTCCAGGAGCCGCAGGATGCGCGGCATGCCGGAGCGGGCGCCGTACTGGCCGCGGCTCATCGTGCCGAAGGACATACCGCCATTTTTCAGCTCCATCGTTTCGTGATCGGAATCGAAGGAGATTGCCACTGCCATGCGCGCGCCGTTTTTCCATTTGCTCGGTCGCAGGGAGCGCCCGGCGCGCACTTTCTGAACCTTCTGTCGCCAGACTGTATCCGACCACGTCCATGGTTCGGAGACATCGTTTTGCTTATTCGGGGCGTTCATGAGATTGTTTGTCCTCCGGCGCGCAGTCTGCCATTGCGTAAGCAAGAATTGACTGGCTGCTTTATAGGCAGAATTGTTATGAGCCGATCCGGTAGCCAGCAATGGGGGTTTTGTTCACATCCATGAACTCTGAAGTGAAAAGTGCTGGTCGGATTCTAGATCTCTTGGAATATATGGCTTCGCGGCGCGAAGCCGTGCCGCTGTCGCAGATCGTTCGTGATCTTGAATTCCCGAAAAGCAGCGCTCATGGTCTGGTGCAAACCCTGTCGGCACGCGGTCACGTGGTTCAGGACGATGCCGGGCGGTATATGCTGGTGGAGGCGAGCCGTCATGGCTTTCCCTTCCGCCGCCATGAGGAGCCGCTTGTGGTGGTTGCTCAGCCCTTCATGGAGAAGCTTCGGGACGAATCCGGCGAAACCGTTCTGTTGGCCACGATGAACGCCCATTGCGACGTACGTCGGTTGGCGAAATGCGTGAGCCGTCATCGGGTGCGTTACGATGTAAACCTCGACGCGGCAATCGCCGCCTATTGTACGGCGACCGGCCGCGTGCTGCTTGCCTATGCGCCGAAGGAAGCCGTCGAGCATTATCTAGCTCGCGTTCAGCTTCTCTCCTATACCCGTTACACTGTCACCGATCTGGACGGTATTCGCGACATGCTGGTGAGGATTCGCCGGGATGGCTACGCGCTCAACAATGAGGAATTCGTCACCGGTTCCACGGGCCTCGCAGCGCCAATCCACGATGCCGGCGGTTCAGTCGTTGCAGCCCTCAATCTCGGCATGCCGACCATTCGTTATGTCGAACGGCGTGAGACGCTGCTGTTGATGGTCCGCAGTGCGGCGGACGATATAAGCCGCGCTCTTGGTTACCGCCGCTGACAACGCCCTTAGGTCGCGTGTAGCAGCTAGAGGCGCAAGCTTCGCTCGATCAGATGAGATCGGTCTTCTTCAAGACTTCCGCGATCGCGGTTCCGATAATGCGGGTGTTCGCTGCGTCCAGATGTATGCCGTCGACCAGCGATGCTTCTGCGATACCGGCAGCATCGAAAAACAGGCATTTCCGTTTGTTCGCAACCGCCTTGTAGAGAGGGGCGAGGAGAAAGGATTTATCGATCTCCAGCCCTTCCATCAGGGTCGTCATCGGCGGGGCCGGTTGACGAAAATGCGGCGGGCTGACGATCACGATCTCCGGCGCGGGGCGTCCTTTGCCGTAGTCGAAGGTGGTGACGATTTCCACGAGCCGCTCGATGCCTTCGGCGGAACCTTCCGCGGTGCCGCAGACATGCGGTTTCAGATCATTAGTTCCGAGCATGAAAACGACGAGGTCAAGCGGCGAATGGCTGGCGAGCAGGATGGGAAGGATGTTTGCGCCGTTTCGGTCGATATTCGCTGTCCGGTCATCGAAACATGTCGTTCTTCCGGGCAGACCTTCCGCTATGACGCGAACATCATTGAGAGCAGCTTCCAAGGCGCTCGGCCACCGGTCTTCGAACGCGTATCTGCCGCCCTGGGGATTGGCTCCCCAGGTCAGGCTGTCGCCGAATGCCAGAATCTGTTTCATCGACCTTTTGTCCAGATTTCCTGCTCAACTTTGTTATTCGCGCCAATTCAGGAAGCGCCGTTCGATCCGTCCGATCACGAAGTTTACGATCAGGCCCATGATTGACAGGATCGTCACGCCGGCGAAGAGCTTTTCGAGATCGTAGAGCGAGCCCGCTTCGAGGATATAGGAGCCGATACCATATTGCGCGCCGAGCATTTCGGCGGCCACCAGCAGGATGATGGCGATAGAGATCGAGACACGCAGGCCGGACAGGATCGCCGGAAAGGCGCCGGGCAGAACGATCTTGCGGACGATCGACCACCAGCTCAGGCCGAAGCTCTGACCCATGCGGATCAGCGAACGATCGACATTATCGACCGCGCCAAACGTGGCGACGACGGTTGGCGTGAACGTGCCGAAAGCGATCAACATGTATTTCGACATTTCGTCGATGCCGAACCAGATGACGAAAAGCGGCAGGAGTGCGATCTTCGGGATAGGGAAGAGTGCCGCGACC
>Ga0075365_10001127_pt1 | contig 11685 bp, 8 predicted proteins | sample EndMetdeltDD1765_FD_71387 | JGI IMG/M metagenome (GOLD analysis project Ga0075365, IMG submission 71387) | Populus endosphere microbial communities from Tennessee, USA - Endosphere MetaG P. deltoides DD176-5 | ecosystem: Host-associated > Plants > Roots > Endosphere | place: USA: Tennessee... | reverse complement strand
GCGCCAGCTCGTCTCCGGCGATGCGCCCGTCGGCGAGATCGCCGCCCGGCTCGGGTTCGGGTCGGAGAGCGCCTTCAGCACGTCGTTCAAGCGGGCGACCGGCCTGTCACCGCGTCATTATCGTGTGGCCCGCACGGCTCAGCCTTAGGCGGCAGTGGTCCATCGGCGGGACGCGCGGACGACTCGCCGTCTGAGCGATGGTCAGATCCAGGCGCGGACGCCGGGCGTCCGCCGCGTCCTCTCTGCATCAGCGACCTCTGGGCGGAGGTCCTCCCGTCGTGCGGCGCACGGTGGATCTGTGATTGGATGCATAATGTCAATGATTGGATGCACTCGTCGCAGCGACGATCGATCCAGATGCTCCACCTTCACCCGAAGCACCACCCGCGATCGCCTATGGAGGACATCACGTGAACAAGAAGAGAGCCCTCGCCGTCCTGGCGCTGACGAGCGCCGTCGGCCTGGCGGTGACCGCCTGTGCGGGCGCCGCGCCGACGAGCGAGACGGCAGCGGGCAGCACCGACACCATCAACACCGAGCTCTGGTACGCCCCGAGCGTCTTCGACCCGGCCATCATCTCTTCGGACTCCGACGGGGACGCGGCTCGACTGGGCTTCGACACGCTCATCCGCCCGGGTGAGACGGAGGGGTTCATCGGCGGGCTCGCGACGGAGTGGGAGGCCGCGTCCGCGACCGACTACGTCTTCACGATCCGCGACGACGCGACCTGCGCGGACGGCACCGTCATCACCCCGACGATCGTGGCCGACTCGCTCGACTACTTCGCCACGGTCGACAACGCCGCGGCCCAGGCGGCACGCTCGTCGGTCTTCGGGCCCGAGACGCCGACGATCACCGCCGACGACGCGGCGGGCACGGTCACCGTCGCCCTCGCCGCTCCGTACGCCGACGTCCTGCAGGGACTCAGCCAGTCGAACACGGGCATCATCTGCCCCGCAGGCCTCGCCGACCTCGAGGGGCTCGCCGCGGGAACCGTCGACGGCGCCTGGTCGGGCCCGTACACGCTCGAGAGCTCCACCGCGGGCGTCGGTGCCACCTACACGTTGCGCGACGACTACGACGCGTGGCCGGACTGGTCGGTCGAGGGCACCCCCGCCAAGACCATCAACATCACGGTCTCGTCGGACTCGAACACGAGCGCCAACCTCCTCGCGGACGGCGGTATCGACATCACGCGCTTCTACGACGCGAACGTGGAGCGCTTCGTGGACGATGACGCGTTCTCCTACGTCACGATGCCGAGCTCGGCGAACACGCTGATCTTCAACCAGACCCCGGGCGCGGGTTCGGTGTTCCTCGACAACATCGAGCTGCGGACCGCGGTCGCCCAGGCGATCGATCCGGAGGGCTTCAGCGCCGCGGCGCTGGGCGGCCTCGCCACGCCGCAGACCTCCATCGACGCCTCGACGGTGGACTGCGTGATCGACGGCACCGACCTGCTTCCGGGGCTCGACCCGGCCGCGGCGGCCAAGGTGCTCGCCGGGACGACCATCCGTCTCCTCACGGTCTCCAACTGGGACCCGGCCGCCGACTTCCTCGCGGAGTCGCTCCGGGCCGGCGGCGCGACCGTCGAGGTCTCGGCGCTCGACCCCGCCGATTGGCAGTCGCAGATGCGCGGCGAGCCGGAGAAGTGGGACCTGGCCGTGAACGCGACGTCCGTCGCCAACCCGCTCAGCCAGGCGATCGCGACGTACGTCGGGCCGACCGCCGCGAACGGTGGCCGCAACATCGCCGGTGTCGACAACGCCGAGGGATACGCGTTCCTCCAGGAGGGGCTCGCCGCCGCCGACCCGGAGGCGCAGTGCGAGGCGTTCGGCAATGCGCAGCGCACCATCCTCGAGCACGTCGACGTGGTCCCGCTCGTCACGGACACCCACTACGTGATCGCCCGTGAGGGGTACGCGTCGACGGTGTTCTCGAACAACTGGGACATCTCGTCGATGCGCATCATCGGCTGACCGTCCCTCATCCCGAACCGGATCGACGAGGAGGCTCCCTTGACGAACACCGTGGATGGACGCTCGCCCGCGTCGTCCGATTCGGGGAGCCCTGCGGGCCGGCCTTCGCCGGCCGGCCCGCAGGCCCCCCGGGCCAGCACCCTCGGCGGCGCGTGGCGTCGATTCCTGCTGCGGCGCGGCATCGGCCTGGTCGTGAACCTCGCCCTGCTCATCGTCATCACGTTCCTGATCGTCCAGCTGATCCCGGGAGACCCCGCCTCCGCGATCGCCGGGGAGGGGGCGAGCCAGTCCGAGGTCGACCAGATCCGCACGGAGCTGGGTCTCGACCAGCCGCTGTACGCCCAGTTCGGCAGCTATCTGGCGAACGTCGTCCGCGGCGACTTCGGCGTCTCGTTCCAGTACCGGGTGCCGGCGACCCAGATCGTCGCCGCGGCGGCCCCGTACACCATCTCGATCGCCTTCATCTCGCTGATCGTCTTCCTCGTGGTCGGTCTCGCCCTCGGCATGGCCGTCGGCATCGTCGCCCGCGGTGACCGGCACCGGTGGCTCGACCACGGCTTCAATGCCGGCACCGGCCTGATCTCCTCCATCCCCGCGTACGTCCAGGCGACGATCCTGGTCACGGTGTTCTCCGTCTGGCTGGCGGTGCTCCCGCCCGCGTATTCGCCGGCGTACGGCGTCGCCGAATCCGCGATCCTGCCGATCGTGGCCCTCAGCATCGGCTGCATCGCCTCCGTCGCCCGCATCGTCCGCCGGGAGACCTCCGTGGTCCTCGAGCAGGACTACATGCGCACCGCCCGCGGCTGGCGCCTCCCGACCGTCACGCTCTACGCCAAGCACATGATGCCCAACCTCCTCACGACCGCGCTGACGTTGTCGGGCATCATCCTCACGGCGCTGCTCGGCTCCGCGCTCATCGTCGAAGCCGTCTTCGCGTGGCCCGGACTCGGGGGAGTGGTGGTGCAGGCGATCGCGGAGTACAAGGACTATCCCGTCATCCGTGCCGCCGTCTTCGTCATCGGCGGGATCTCGCTGCTCTTCACGCTTCTGATCGACATCGTCCTCGGCCTCGTGGACCCGCGCACCCTCGGAGACGACCGTGGTTAACCTGCAGACCCCGCCGCCCCCCACCGCGCGGCGGATCCGCTTCCGTTCCGCGCCGCTGCTCTACGTGGGACTGGCGATGTTCGGCGTGCTCGTGCTGGTCGCGATCCTCGCCCCGATCTTCCTGTCGGATGCCGCGTCGACCATGACGGGCGATCCGAACTCGGGTCCGACGGCCGCGCACCCCATGGGCACCGACGGTCTGGGACGCGACATGCTGGCGCGGACGCTGGTCGCCACCCGGGTGACGATGCTCGCCGCCGCCGCGACCACCGTCCTCGCGGGGGTCGTCGGCATCGGCATCGGCGTCGGCGTGTGGCTGTCGCCGCGTCGTGTCCGCGAGTTCTCGCTCCGCATCATCGAGTTCCTGGTGTCCTACCCGGCGATGCTGATCGCCATCGTGGTGGCCGCGATCCTCGGACGCGGGATCGTGCCCGCCGTGCTCGCGATCGCCGTCGCCAACACCGCGGGATTCGCGCGCCTGACCGCCAACCTCGCGGCCGGACTCGCCTCGCGCGAGTACGTGGTCACCGCGCGGCTGATGGGAGTGCCCACCGGGCGCATCGCGGTACGCCACGTGCTCCCCAACATGGCGGAGCCGCTCCTCATCCTCATCTCCGCGGCCTTCGCGGGCGCCCTCGTCGAGCTCTCCGGACTCTCGTTCATCGGGCTCGGCGCGCAGAGCCCGGCGTTCGACTGGGGCTCGCTGCTGAACGAGGGCGTACGGAAGATCTTCACCAACCCCGTGCTGGTCGTCCCACCTGCGGTGGCACTCGTGTTCGCCTCGCTGGCGTCGCTGTTCATCGGTGACGGCCTCGCCGCCGCGTCGAACCCGCGCTCCAACGTCAGTCGCGCGCGTCTGGTGCGCGACCCTGCCATCCCCGCCATCGTGCCCGCCGGCGACCCCCTGCTCGTCGTCGACGGTCTCACCGTCCGCCACAGCCAGACGGGCCGCGCCCTCGTGTCCGACGTCTCGTTCACGGTCGGTCGGGGCGAGGTGGTGGGCATCGTGGGCGAATCGGGCTCGGGGAAGTCCGTGACCGCCTCCGTCGTCTCGAAGCTCCTGGCCGAGGGTCTGTCCGCGTCGGTGGGCACGCTCACCCTGGCGGGAACCGATCTCACGACGCGGGTGTCCGGCAAGGACATGGCCCGGCGGGTCGCCATGATCTACCAGGACCCCGGCACGGCCCTGAACCCCGCCCTGACCGTCGGGTCGCAGCTCTCCGACGTGCTCGTGCGCGTCCTCGGCCACCCGCGCCGTGCGGCGCGGCGGAACCTGATCGAGCGATTCCGTCAGGTGCTGCTCACCGATCCGGAAGGACGGATGCGGCAGTACCCGCACCAGCTGTCCGGGGGGATGAAGCAACGGGCGATGATCGCCTCCGCCATGAGCACGGAGGCACAGCTGCTCGTCGCCGATGAGCCGACGACGGCCCTGGATGTCACCGTGCAGCGGGAGGTCCTGGCGCTCGTGCGGCGGATGAACGCCGAGATGGGGACGTCGGTGCTCTTCATCTCGCACGACCTCGGTGTGGTGCGCGCGCTGTGCGATCGGGTGCTCGTCATGAAGGACGGCGAGATCGTCGAGCGCATCGACGACGTCGGGCGCCTGACCGTGGACGACGTCTCCCACCCGTACACCAAGCAGCTGTTGGCCGCGACGCCGCTGATCCAGGTGCCGCCCACGACCGAGATCCCGCGGAGCGTCCGATGACTGAGCCCATGGTCGGTGTGCAGGACCTCACGGTGTCCTTCGGCTCCACACGTGTGCTGCACGGGGTGTCGTTCGACGTCGCCCCGGGACGAACGGTGGGCGTGGTCGGCGAATCGGGATCGGGCAAGTCCACCCTCGCGAAGGTGCTCGTGGGGATGGTTCCGGTCGAGTCCGGCAGTGTCGAGGTCGACACCGTCGACGTGCGGACACTGAGCAGGAATCAGCCCAGCGCCTTCGCGTACCGACGGCGTGTGCAGATGATCCCGCAGGATCCGTTCTCCTCGCTCTCGCCGCGGCGCACGATCGGCCAGACGCTGGCCGAGGCGCTCGATCCGGTCCGCGCGAACGTGCGGGTGCATCGGGATCGGATCGCATCCTGGCTCGAGCGGGTCGGCCTCCAGGCCGACATGATGGCGCGGTACCCGCACGAGTTCTCCGGGGGGCAGCGCCAGCGGGTCGCGATCGCGCGCGGATTCATCCTCGATCCGTCGTTCGTGATCGCCGACGAGATCACCTCTGCGCTCGACGTGTCGGTGCAGGCGCAGATCCTCGAGATGATCGCGGAGATCAAGGCGGAGATGGGCGTCACCATGATGTTCATCTCGCACAACCTCGCCGTCGTGCAGCGCGTGAGCGACGAAGTGATCGTCCTGTACGCGGGCGAGATCGTCGAGCACGGGCCGGTGTCGCAGATCTACGCCGACCCGCAGCACTGGTACACGCGCAGGCTCCTGGACGCCGACCCGGGTGCTCCGGGGTTCCGTCTGGACCTGTGACCGCACGGAAGAAGACCGGACGCCCATCGCGGGCCGTCCGGTCTTCGTCCGTGCGCGGCGTCAGGCGCCGATCGACTCCACGGCGCGGCCGATGATCGCCACGACCCGCTCGGGTGCCGCATGCGGCACCGCGTGGCTCGTGTCGACCTCCTCGACGGTCGCGCCGGCGCGCTCCGCCATGTCGCGCTGGGCGCCGGGCGGCATGTGCTTGTCCTGGGTCGCCAACAGGTACCACGCCGGGCGGGAGGCCCACGCGGGGCGACCGGTGGTCTCGGTGAAGATCGCGTCGGCGGACACGCGGTTGTCCGCGTGCCGGTTCGCCCAGATCTCGTCGGGCACGTCCCAGGCGAGCGCCAGCCTGCTGGCCTCCGAGTCCTCGCCGATCCATTCACCGTTCGGGCCGCGCGTCATGAACGAGGCCACCTCCGCGGGGGGATACCGGTCCGCGATGTCGGAGATGGCCTCGCCCTCGTCCGTGGCGAACGCGGCGACGTAGACGAGCCCGCGGACACGATCGTGGTTGCCCGCATTCGTGATCACCGCACCGCCGTACGAGTGCCCGACGAGCAGCACGTCGTCGTCCGCCGCGTCGATCATCGCGGTGACCGTCGCGACGTCGTCGGCGAGGGACTGCGACGGGTTGTCGGCGACCGAATAGGGGATGCCTTCGGCATCGAGCAGCGGGGTGACCAGCGACCATGACCTGTCGGAGCCGCCCGCCCCATGGACCAAGACGATATGCACCGATCTCCTCTCCGACGTCCGGATCTCGAACGTCCACGTGGATTCAAATCTATAGGAAGTGGATCCAATGCGAGGAGGGCAATCCGCTCTCGATGTTGCGTGACCGGTCCCCGCGTTCGATCGGCAGGGACGGCGCGGGATATCTCGATCAGGAATGGATCCAATATCTGCTACTGTGGATACTAAAGCACGACAGAACCGATACGGACGGAGTAGCCGGCCATGGGCATCATCCTGGGCGCATTGCAGACCTTGAACCCCAATGGAGTGTTCGGCACCAGCTGGCGGCACCCCGAGAACACGTCCGCGCAGTACCTCACGATCCCGTACTGGACGAAGCTCGCCCAGTCCCTCGAGCGCGGGGGATTCGACTTCCTCTTCTTCGCCGACTCCTACAGCTACCCCGCGACTCCGGACGGCGCGCTGATCCCGCAGGCCGTCACGGATGCGACGAACTTCCCGATGGGCGACCCGATCACCCTGGTCTCCGCGATCGCGGGCGCGACCAGCACGCTCAGCGTCGTCGTGACCTCGTCCACCACGGTCGAGCGCGCACCCTCGGTCGCCCGGCGCTACGGCACGCTCGATCACCTCACGGAGGGCCGGGTCGGGTGGAACATCGTCACCGGGACCGCCCAGGCGACCTCGGCCGATCTGTTCGGTGAATCGCCGACCCCCCACGACGAGCGCTACGCGCAGGCGGAGGAGCACGTCTCCATCTGCCTGAGCCTGTGGGAAGGATCGTGGGCGGATGACGCGCTCATCGCCGACAAGGAGACAGGCGTCTACGCCGACGCACAGGGCGTGCGCCAGGTGTCGTTCGACGGTCGGCACCTCCGCACCCACGGTGCGTTCACCCTGCCCCCGTCCCCGCAGCGGACGCCCTTCCTGATGCAGGCCGGCGCATCGAACGCGGGGCGGGACTTCGCCGCCGCGTACGCGGAGCTCGTCTTCATCGGCGGCAGCGACCCCTCGCACGTCGCCGCGCAGATCGCGGACATCCGTGCGCGTGCGGTGGCGAACGGCCGCGGGGCGGACAGCGTCAAGTTCGTCGTCGGCGCGCACCTCATCGTGGGAGCGGACACCGCCGCGGCGCAGGCGAAGCACGCCGACATGCTCACCTACATGACCCGCGAGTATGCGGCGACCGAGTTCATGTGGGGGACCGGCATCGACCTTCTGGCCTACCCGCTCGACGAGCCGCTGCCCGATTTCGACCTGAAGGAGGGGCAGTCGTCCCTCGCGACCTATCAGGATCCGTCCCGCGGGCGGAACGCGACGCCGCGGGAGATCCTCGACGCCTCCCACAGCCGCCAGATCAACGGCACCATGTTCGTGGGTGCGGCGGACGAGGTGGCCGATCAGATGGAGGCCTTCCTCCTCGAGACCCAGGCCGACGGATTCCTGGTGCGGCCGTTCATCACGCCCGGTACCTACGACGACATCGTCGAGCACCTCGTTCCCACCCTCGTCGAGCGGGGTCTCGTCGACCCCGACCGCTCGCCGTCCACCCTCCGGGCGCGGCTGTTCCCCGAGTCCGGCGACCGGCTTCCCGCGACCCACCCGGGCGCCGCCTTCCGCCAGGTGCACGCCGACCGATGACCCCCCGCCGGCGGCGATCCGATGATCGCCGCCGGCACCGAGGGCGCGGTCTGCGCGCCCTCGGTGATCGGCGTACCACCGCGCCGGTTACGGCGCTCCCGCGCGGACCCCGCGCGGCCGATCAAGAGACAATGCATCACTAAGTGGATCCATACATGTTAGTTTTGGATCCCGCCCATGAGAGATTGGTCATCGGATGACACCGAGGGACGGATCGCACCCCGCGGTCATCGCCACCACCGGCGCGGTCGACGTGGCTGCGGAGCGGATGCGCACCGTGGGCGCGACGCGGTCGCACCATCTCAACGCTGCGGGGTCCGCCCTTCCGTCCGTGTCGGTCGTCGACACGGTCGTGCAGCATCTCCGGCTCGAGGAGGCGATCGGCGGCTACGAGGCCGCCGCCGTCGTGCGGGACCGCCTCGACGCCATCTACGACAGCACCGCGGCACTCATCGGCGCGCGGGCGTCGGAGATCGCGCTGTTCGACAGCGCCTCCACGGGGCTGCGCGTGCTGCTGGACGCCCTCCGCCCGGCCGCGGGCTCCCGCATCGTCGCCGCGAGCACCACCTACGTCAGCCACGCCCTCCACCTCATGACACTCGCCCGCGAGCGCGAGGTGGAACTCGTGCTCGCGCCGGTGGATGATCGGGGGTGTGTGGACCTCGAGGCGTTGGACGCGATGCTCGCCGACGGTCGGCCGACGACGGTGACCGTCTCGCACGTCCCGACCTCGTCCGGACTGACGGAGCCGGTGGCGGCCATCGGGGCGATCACCCGCCGACACGGCGCGGTGTACATCCTCGACGCCACGCAGTCGGTCGGCCATCTCGCGGTGGACGTCGACGCGGTGGGGTGCGACATCCTCGTGACGACGGGTCGCAAGTTCCTGCGCGCACCCCGGGGGACGGGATTCGCGTACGTCTCCGCGTCCCTGATGGAGCGGCTCGCCCCCACCGCCCCGGACGTCCGGGGCGCGCAGTGGAGCTCGCCGCTCGCATGGGAGCTCACCCAGAGCGCGCGCCGGTACGAGAGCTGGGAGGCCGCCGTCTCCGCGCGCCTGGGGCTCGGTGTCGCCGTCGACGAGGCGCTGTCGCGCGGGATCCTGCCGACGCAGGCGCACCTCCGCGAGGGCGGGCGGACACTCCGCGCGCAGCTCGCGACGATCCCCGGCGTCCGCGTGGCCGACCCGGAGGGCGCGGACAGCGCGATCGTCACCTTCGACATCGCGGGCGTCGTCTCTCCGCTCGTCGTCGACGCCCTGTCGCGCCGGTCGGTACGTGTCGTCTCGGTTCCGGCGACGCACGGACAGTGGGACCTGGGTGCGCGCGGCCTCGACGCCGTCGTGCGTGCCTCGCTGCACGTGTACAACGACGAATCCGACGTCGACGCACTGGTCGAGGCGGTCACCGCCGTCGCCTCGGATGCTGCGGGCGGCGCCGCGTGAGCGGAGTCGACACCGACGTCCTCGTCGTCGGACAGGGCATCCACGGGCTCGCGACCGCCGCGTCGCTCGCCCGCCGCGGCGTCGACGTCATCGGCCTCGACCGGTTCACCCCGGGACATGCCCGCGGCTCGTCGCACGGACGCACCCGGATGATCCGACGCGCCTACCCGAACCCGGTCTGGAACGATCTCGTCGATCGCGCCTGGACCGGGTGGGAGGCGCTCGAGGCCGCCGGCGGCGAGACGCTCATCCACCGGACCGGCGGGCTCTACGCGCACGCGGGTGCGGCGCAGCTGCAGGGGCCGGGCTGTCGAGCGGTGTCCGAGCGCGGCGAGATGGAAGCGCTCATGCCCGGCTTCGTCGTGCCGGAGGGCTACGGCGCGGTGTCCGACCCCTCGGCGGGCGTGATCGAGGCCGAGCGGGCACAGACAGTCCTCCGCGCCGAGGCCACGCGCCACGGCGCGGATCTCCGTGGCGGCGTCGACGTGCTCGGCTGGGAGCGCGACGCGGGCGGGGTACTCGTCCGCACCGACCAGGGCGAACTCCGTGCGCGGCGCCTCGTGCTGGCGGGCGGCAGCTGGATGTCCTCGCTCGTTCCCGCCCTCGCCCCGCTCCTCGAGGTCTGGCGCATCCTCACGCTCACGGTCGCGGCCGGGCAGGAGGCCGGCATCCCGCCGATGCTCGGCGCCTTCTCCGTCGACCGGGCCGAGGGGCTCGTCTTCGGCATCCCGGATGCCGATGGCAACGGCGTGAAGCTCGGCGTCGATGCGCGGGATGTCTGGGATCCCGAGATCCCGGTGGCCGCACCGGACGAGGCCGAGACCGCCGCCTTGCAGCGGCTCCTGTCGACGTTCGTGCCCGGGCTCGACCCGGCGCCGGTCGAGGCCGCCGCCTGCCTCTACACGATGACCGCGGACAAACGCTTCATCCTCGGACCGCTCACCGACGCGCCCGAGGTCGTGGTCGTGTCCGCCTGCTCGGGCCACGGCTTCAAGTTCGGTCCCGCGGTGGGCGACGCCGCTGCCGACCTGGCGCTGGGGGTCGAACGACCCGACCTGGACTTCATCTCCACGACACGACGAGGACTGTGATGACGAGAGTGGCCCTCGCGGCACCCCACCACGCCGCCGTCGCGGCGGGCGAACGCGCGATCGCGGCCGGGGGGAACGCCCTCGACGCGGCGCTCGCGGCCGCCGTGACGCTCACGGTCGTCTATCCGCACCAGTGCGCGCTCGGCGGCGACCTGATCGCCGTCGTCCGGGCTCCCGACGGGCGGACGCGCGCCGTCGTCGCAGCGGGCACCGCGCCGCGCCGCGTCGACGAGGTGAGCGGCGGATGGTCGGAGGTGCCGCGGCAGGGGGCGCACGCGGTGAGCGTCCCGGGCATCGTCGCGGGCTGGAGCGCGATCCACGGCCTCGGTGCTCGGCGTCCGCTCGCCGACGCGTTCGAGGGCGCGGCCGGCCTCGCCGCCGACGGCGAGCCGGTCAGCGCCGGGCTGGCACGCGCGCTGGTCTCCCGCGCGGACGCGGTGATGGCCGATCCGGGTCTGCGCGGCGTCTTCGCCCCGGAGGGCAGGATGCTGGCCGAGGGGGAGCTCCTGCAGCAGCCCGCGCTCGCGGCGACGCTCCGTCGCCTCGCCGTCGATCCGACGGACATCTATCGCGGCCGGACGGCGGCCGCACTCCTGCGCACGCTGTCGCTGGCCGGCGGCGTTCACGAGGCATCCGACTTCGCCGACTACCGGCCCGAGATCGTGCCCGCTCTTCAGGCCGACATCGACGGCGCGACCTGGAGCGTCGCCCCACCGCCGTCGGTCGGACCGATCCTGCTCGGCGTCGCGTCCGCGGCGGCCGCCGCCCGTCCCGACCCGCGGCCCGTCTTCGAGGCGAGTCTGCGCGGCGTCCGCGCCCGCGCCGCGCATCTGGGCGATCCGCGCGCCCACGAGATCGACCTGGACGCCCTGCTCGATCTGCGTTCGGACGACGCACCGGACGGACCCGGCGAACCCCGGCCCTCGGGCGACACGGCGTCCGTCACCGCCGCCGACGAGGACGGGTGGGCCATCACGATCGTGCAGAGCGTGTACATGACCTTCGGCGCCTCGCTGCTCGATCCCGAGACCGGGATCGTGCTGCACAACCGGGGCAGCGCCTTCTCCGCGGATCCCGCGTCGCCCGCCTTCATCCGGCCCGGCGCACGGCCCCCGCACACGCTGTGCCCGGCGATCGTCGACGACGGCGCGGTCACGGTGGTGGCCGGCTGCCAGGGCGGTCGCGCGCAGCCGTGGATCCTCGCGCAGCTGCTGCCGGACACCCTCGATCC
>Ga0075365_10001126_pt1 | contig 11685 bp, 12 predicted proteins | sample EndMetdeltDD1765_FD_71387 | JGI IMG/M metagenome (GOLD analysis project Ga0075365, IMG submission 71387) | Populus endosphere microbial communities from Tennessee, USA - Endosphere MetaG P. deltoides DD176-5 | ecosystem: Host-associated > Plants > Roots > Endosphere | place: USA: Tennessee... | reverse complement strand
GGGTTTCGGCGGGCGGGGTTGTAGCCCGCGTGAACGAGAGTGGACAGCCGGTGCCGGCCAGGCGGCTTCGCGGGTTGCCGACCTCGCAGGTGGCCGGCCGGCGCGTGCGCGTGGCCACGACGCGTCTCTCCCGCCTCCTCGGCCTGGCGCTGCTGGAGCGCGACGCGGCGGGGCCCGGCCTGCTGCTGCCGCGCTGCCGCAGCGTCCATACGTTCGGGATGCGGTTCGCACTCGACCTCGTCTTTCTCGACGATGAGCTCGAGCCGGTCTCCATTCGGAGAGAGATCCGCCCCGGCCGCATCGCCACGGATCGCCGCGCGCGGGCCGTTCTCGAGCTGCCGGCTCCCGGAGGCGCCTCATGACCATCCCGAGGGCCGAGCCTGAGGCCACGGTCGTGGTGTGCGAGGACGACGCACCGACCCTCGACCTGCTCTGCGATCACCTCCATGCCGATCGGTTCCAGGCCCTGCCGGCGCCGTCGGCCGGCGACGCCCTCCGCCTCTGTCACTTCAACGATCCCGACCTGCTCCTGCTCGACCTCCGGCTCCCGGACGCGGCGGGGCTCGACGTACTGCGCGAGATCCGTGCGTCCGTGGGGCCCACGGGGCGATTCGACCCCGGGCTTCCGGTGATCGTCCTCTCCGGCAGGTCGACGGAGATCGATCGCGTTCGCGGCTTCGTCGAGGGCGCGGACGACTATGTGGTCAAGCCGTTCCACTATCCGGAGGTCGCCGCGCGCATCCGCGCCGTCCTGCGGCGGCGCGCGTCGCGGCGCGAGGGCCCGCGGCGCATCGGCGACCTGTTCATCGACCCGGCCCGGCGGGTCGTGCGGGTCGGGGATCGTCAGGTGGCGCTCGCCAACAAGGAGTTCACGCTGCTCCGGGCGCTGGCGGCCGACCCGCACCGGGTGTTCACCAAGGAGGAGTTGCTCAGGGACGTCTGGGGCTTTCGATCGCTGGGCCGAACCCGGACACTCGATTCGCACGCGAGCCGTCTGCGGCGAAAGCTCGACCCCGAGACGGCGCGCTACGTCGTGAACTGCTGGGGCGTGGGCTATCGCCTGCTCGACGGATGACCGGAGCGGCGCTCCGATGACCGTCTCAGAGCTGGGCTTCGCCATGCCGGTGACCGTCACGGTCCTCGCGGGGTTGGCCGCGTGCCGGGTGCGGCGGGCGAGTCGCCGGCGGGCGCTCAACCGAGCGATGCATGAGCTCCGGCGCCCGCTTCAGGCGCTGGTCCTTGCATCAGGGGGCGAGCGCGGCCCCGGGCCTCACGCGCTCCGGGTCGCGCTGAGCGCTCTGGATGACCTGGACCGCGAGATCAACGGGGGAGGTCGAAGGATCGAGCTAAGGCCGGTCGACTGCCGCGCGCTGGTCCAGCCAGCCGTCGAGCGATGGACGGGCGTCGCCGCGGCGAGCCGCCGGGTGCTCACGCTTCGGTGGCGCGCCGGGTCAGCGTCCGTCCTCGCGGATCCCGAACGCGTCGCTCAGGCCCTCGACAACCTGATCGACAACGCTCTACGGCACGGCGGCCTCCGGGTGCAGGTGGACGCCGAGCTGTGTGCCGACGGGGTGCGCATCACGGTCCGCGACACGGGCGGTCCACCCGTCCCGGCCCGCCGCCTCCAAGATGTCCGCCACGGCCATGGCCTCGCGATCGTGTCCCGCGTCGCGTCCGAGCATGGGGGGCGCTTCGTGATGCGCCAGACGGCCTCGGGTGCCTCCGCCATCCTGGAGTTGCCACTCGCGCCACGCGCCCTCCCGGCCGCGGCGTCCGCATTCGCAGCCCGTGCCGGGCGCCGGCGGGTCGCGGACGAGCCCCCGCCCCTTCGGGCTGCGGCATGAAGCGCCGAGCCCGGGCGATCGCGTTCGGATGCGCGGCGCTCCTCTGTGCCGGTATCGCGGCGGCGATGACCGGCGGGTACCACCAGGACATTCAGGGGGAGCTGGGCCCGCTGCGTTCCGTGGTCGTGGCAACGGCCCGCGTTCCCGCGGACCGGCCGATCTCCGCGAAGGACGTGGACGCGGTCCTGGAGGTGCGGCGGGTGCCCGACCGGTTTGCGCCGGCCGGAGCGCTGGCCCTTCCGGAGCAGGCCGCCGGGCGCGCGCCGGCCACCGCGATCCCGGCCGGCTCCTACGTGCTCGCGGCCCAGCTCCGCGAGCCCCGGTCGCCGCACGAGGAACGCCAGCGGACCTCCATCGCGCCGGGGCACCGGCCGGTCGAGATCGCCGTGACCGGCGCCGAGGCGCTCGCCGCCGGCGGCGCCGACCCCGTCGGGTCGCGCGTCGACGTGATCGTGACCACCGAGCCGCGAGCGGGCGGTGGGCGAGGCCGCACATACGTCGCCGCGGAGGGCGTGAGGCTCCTCGCCCTGTCGCGGACCGAGGACGGCGCCGCGTCGGACTACTCGGGCGCCGGCGCGGTCGCTTGGACGGCCACGCTCGCACTCACCCGGAGCGAGGCCCTACGCCTGATCCAGGCGGAGAACTTCGCCCTCGGAGTCCGGCTCATCGCGAGCTGAGCACGGCTCGATAACGTCGTCCCGACTCCCGTGGACGTCGCGATCCGCTCCATCCACCTGATTGCCGCAGCCGTCTGGGCGGGCGGCCTCGTGTTCCTCGGGGTTGCGGCGGGCGTTGCCCGCAGGACCATTCCCGAGGGTGAGCGCATCGCGTTCTTCCGGATGCTCGGGCGGCGATTCGCGATGCTCGCCGCGGCGTCAGCGCTCCTGATCGCGGCGACCGGCGCCGACATGGCCTCCGATCGCCTGGCGAGCTGGAGCGCCCTCGTCAACACGAGCTACGGGCGCATCCTCCTCGCCAAGATCATCCTCTTCGCGCTGGCGCTGGTCGAGGCGGCGATCCACAGCCTGGTCCTCGGCCCAAGGATCGGCGCGCTGCGGGAGGCCCTGCTGGCGTCTCCGGGCGACGCCACCCTCGAGCGCCGCCTGCACCGGACCGCGGCGGTCTCGGGGGTGCTGTCCGCGCTGATGCTCGCGCAGACGATCGCGATCCTGGTGCTGGCCGCCGACCTCGTCACCTAGGAGCTGGCTAGACGGCAACGGCGCGCTCGAACGCGTCGCGGGCGTCGTCGCCGAAGACGCAGAACACGATCCGCTCCAGGCCGCTTGCGCCGTCGAGGTGGCGGCGGACCTCCTCGACCTCGATGCGAGCGGCGTCGCCGACCGGGAAGCCGCCGACGCCGGTTCCGAAGGCGACGAGCCCGAGGGACCGGGCGCCCAGTTCGTCGGCCACCCGGAGCGTGCTCGCGGTCGCGGACCGGATCGCGTCGGCGGACGTGGGGCCGCCAAGTTGCATGGTCGCCGCGTGGATGACCCACCGGGCGGGCAGCTCGCCGGCCCCGGTCGCCACGGCCTCGCCAATCCCGATCGGCGCGAGGCGGTCGCTCTCATCCTGGATCGCGCGCCCCCCGGCACGGACGATCGCGCCTGCGACGCCGCCTCCATGCCGAAGGTCGGTGTTCGCCGCGTTGGAGATCGCGTCCACGTCGAGCTTGGTGATGTCCGCCTGCTGGACCTCGATCTCCGCCATCGACGCAAGCGTAAACCCGATCGGCACCGGCGCCCCACGGGGCGCATCGGGCAAGGCGGGGGTTCACCCGGATGTGGGGGTCATCGAACGCCACGCCGAGTCGCTCGCCGCCGATCTTCGCCGCCGGCTGCTGGAGCGCCGCCGGGCGGAGGCCGCGGCGGGGCGTCCGAGCGGGGACGGGCTCGAGGCCGCCGTCGCCGAGCTCGTGGACGACCACGCGGCGACGCTCTCCGAGGATCGCCGGGAGCAGATTCGTGAGCTGATCCTGCGCGACACGATCGGCCTCGGCCCCCTCGAGGAGCTGCTCGCCGATCCGGCGATCGAGGAGGTGATGGTCAATGGGCCCGAGGCCGTCTACGTCGAGCGCGGAGGCCGGATCGAGCGCACCGAGATCAGCTTCGGCTCCGAGGGCGCCCTTCGCGACGCCATCGAGCGCATCCTCGCCCCGCTGGGCCGGCGCGTCGATGAGCTCAACCCCATGGCGGACGCCCGGCTGGCCGACGGTTCGCGCGTCAACGTCATCATTCCGCCGCTGTCGGTCGACGGCCCCGCGCTCTCGATCCGCCGCTTCGCCGCGGCAAGGCCGGGTCCCGACGAGCTGGTCGACTCGGGGACGCTCACCGGCGACCTCCGCGACCTGCTCGCCGCGGCGGTTCGCCGGCGCCGCAGCGTCCTGATCTCCGGAGGCACGGGGTCCGGGAAGACCACTCTGCTGAACGCGCTGTCCGCGTACATCGATCCGGCCGAGCGCGTGGTGACGATCGAGGATGCAGCGGAGCTCCGGCTCCGCCAGCCGCACGTGGTGCGGCTCGAAAGCCGGCCGGCCAGCGTCGAGGGCCGCGGGGAGGTGGCCATCCGCGACCTCCTTCGCAACGCGCTCCGGATGCGGCCCGATCGGATCGTGATCGGCGAGGTTCGCGGGATGGAGGCGCTCGACCTGCTGACCGCGCTCAACACGGGGCACGACGGGGCGCTCTCCACGGTCCATGCCAACTCTCCGGAGGACGCGGTCCGGCGCCTCGAGACGCTCGCGCTGATGGCCGGGATCGGCCTCCCGCACGAGGCGATCCGGGAGCAGGTGCGCCGCGGCATCCACCTGATTGTCCACCTGGCACGGGATGCCGGGGGCGAGCGGAGGGTGGTGGCGGTGGGGGAGGTCGTCGCGGCCGGAGGCGGCGTCGGTGTCCGCGAGGTGTGGACGAGGTGAGCGGCGGGATCCTGGGAGTCCCGGTTCTCCTTGCCGCCGCGGCCGGAGGGATGGCGGCGGTCGCCGTCCGGGAGGCAATCGTCGCGACGCCGGCGCTCGGCCGGTGGCTCACGTCCACGCTCGAGCCCCTGCGAAGGGCGGGCCGCGAGGGGTACGCCCCGACCGAGGCGGAGCGGCGCCGCCTGGCCGCGCTCGGAGCCGCCGGTCTCCTGGTCGCCGGCTTCCTCGTCCTGGGACCGGGACCTGCGCCGTTCCTCGCGCTGGCCGGGCCGGCCGCCGCAGCCTGGGCGCTGGCCCGGCGCCGCGCGCGGTATCGCCGCGCCGTGGAGCAGGGCATGCCTCAGATTGCGACGGCCGTCGCGGATGCGCTTGCCGGTGGACGCTCCGTGCGCGCCGCCCTGGCGTCAGCCGCGAGCTCGGTGGAGGGCCCGCCCGCGGCGGAGCTGGCGCGAGTGCGAGCCGACCTGGAGCTCGGGGCGTCCACCGCCGATGCGCTCGGGGCGCTTCAGGGGCGACTTCGTACGCCGCGCGTCGACTCGTTCGCGGCGGCGCTCCTTTCGCAGCAGCTCGGAGGCGGCGACCTCTCCGGGTTGCTGCGCCGGTTCGCGGCCTCTGCGGCCGAGCGCGACCGGGTCGCCGCGGACGCTCGCTCCGCGACCGCGCAGGCCCGCTTCACCGGCCTCCTCGTGGTCGCGATGCCGACCGGGGCAGCCCTGTTCGCCGAGCTGATCGAGCCGGGGTTCGCCCGCGAGCTGCTCCGCAACGGCGCCTCGCTTGCCCTGCTCGCCGTCGCGGCCGCGCTTCAGGCCGGCGGGTTCGCGGCGATCCGGCGCCTCAGCCGGATCGAGGACGGCTGAGGGTGCCGGGCGGCTCCGCGGCGCTGATCGCGATCGCCGTCCTGCTCGCGGCCGCGTGCGTGTGGGAGCTCGCCGGCAGCAGGGGGGAGGAGATCGGCGCGGCCTTCTGGTCCACGGCTGCCTCGCTCAGCGGCGGCCGCCTCCGGACTCTCGCCGGGGCGGCCCTTTGGCTTCGGATCCCCGAGCGGCTCGAGCGCGCCGGCCTCGCCGGAAGGCTGTCGATTGGCGCGGTCTTCGCCGGCAAGATCGCGGGCGCCTTCCTCGGCGCGGTTCTCGGGGTTGCCGCCGCCCCGGCAGCCCCCGGCCGGACGGGGATCGTCGTGATGCTGGCGCTTCCCGCGGCCGGCTTTCTGGCGCCCGAGGCTTTGCTCGAGCGAGCCGCGCGCCGCCGCGCGGCCCGCCTTCGCGCCGCCCTGCCCGATGCCCTCGACCTGCTCGCGGTGGGGACCGCGGCGGGGCGCAGCCCGCAACGGGTGCTGGGCGAGATCTCCGGTGCAGCGACGCCGGGTGAGCCCCTGGCCGCGGAGCTCGCGGTCGCGGTCAGCGAGATCGAGTGCGGCGCTCCGCAGCGCGAGGCGATCGCACGACTTCGCAAGCGCGTGCCCGGCGCGGGCATCGGCGCCCTGGCGGCCGCGCTGGAGCGATCGCGCCGCTTCGGGTCCCCGCTGGCGGACCAGCTCCACGAGCAGGCCGCCTCGCTGCGGCGCGACGCCCGCCGGCGGATCGAGGAGCGCGCGGCGCGAGCGGCTCCGAAGATCCAACTCGTGGTCGCGCTCGTCCTGGTCCCCTCGGTGCTGCTGATGATCGTTGCCGGCCTGGTGGCGAACTCGGACGCGCTGTTCGGGGCGTTCTGACGGCCCGACAACGGCGGGCGGCGTCGCCATCCCTGCAACCCCGGTTGCAGATTCGGAACCGCCCTCGCTACTTGCCCGTTGTCGTAGCGCGCGCCTGGAACCGCTCTAACAAGCCATTCGCGCCGATTCCTGCCCGCCGGTAGCAGTTCCGTCCGACGGAGCGTGTCCCATTTGCGCCCAGATCGTGTTGCAAAGTGGGACTCAGTGGGGTAGCGTGGCGAATCGATCTGACCCACGGACCGGGGTGGTGAGGTTCCTCCCACCTCGCCACTCCGGTCCAAAGCTTTCAGGGGCGGCGAGCGCCGCCGGGGTCACGGCACCGACACGGAAGAGGACCACGGGTTGGCGTTTCGCGGGCACTACGAGCACAGTCTCGACTCCAAGGACCGGATCACGGTCCCGGCCCGCTTCCGGGCGGCGCTGGCGGACGGAGCGGTTCTCTCCGCGGGACTCGATCCCTGCATCGAGGTCTACCCCACCGCCGAGTACACGAAGTTCGAGGAGCACGTCCTCGGCGAGCTCAATCCGCTCAGCCGCAAGGGCCGGATGATGCGGCGCCGCTTCCATGGCCGCTCGCACGACGAGACGCTCGACTCCGCGGGACGGGTCCGGATCCCGAGGCACCTGATCGAGCACGCGCAGCTCGCCGAAGGGCCGTGCGTCGTGATCGGGGTCGCCGACCACCTCGAGATCTGGAATACGAAGGCGTGGAACGAGCACGACGCCGAGATCGACGAGACCGCGACCGAGATCGCCGAGGAGCTCGCCGGCGGGCCGGGGGCCGGCTGAGGAGCTTGGGCGTCCCATGGTCACACTGACACTCATGCCCACCGAGCACGTCCCAGTCATGGCCGCCGAGTTGCTGGACGTGCTCGACCCGCATCCGGGTGACACGGCCGTCGACTGCACCTTCGGCGGGGGCGGCCACGCCGCGGCGGTCGCCGAGCGGCTGGGTTCCAGCGGCGCGCTCATCGCGATCGACCGCGACCCCGTCGCCGAGCGCCGTTTCGCGGACCTCGAGGGCGCGCTCGAATCGGAATCCCGCTTCTTGCGAGGCGACTTCGCCGACGCCCTCGTGGAGCTCGGCTCCGAGGGCGTGCGCGCCGACATGGTCTACCTCGACCTCGGGATCTCATCGCTCCAGCTCGACGCCGCGGAGCGCGGGTTCTCCTATTCGTACGACGCCCCACTTGACATGCGCATGGACCCGGGCGATGCCATCTCGGCGGCCGACATCGTCAACGAGTGGCCGGAGGAACGGATCGCCGGCGTCATCCGCGACTACGGCGAGGAGCGCCACGCCCGCTCGATCGCGCGCGAGATCGTGCGTCGCCGGCCGATGCACACCACGGCCGAGCTGGTCGAGGCGATTCGGGCCGCGGTCCCGCCCGCCTACAGGTTCGGCCGCGGCCACCCGGCGAAGAAGACGTTCCAGGCGCTGCGGATCGCTGTCAACGACGAGCTCGATTCACTCGACCGGGCGCTTCCCGCGGCCTGGGACCTCCTGCGCGACCGCGGCCGCCTCGCGGTGATCTCGTTCCACTCGCTCGAGGACCGCCGCGTCAAGCGCTTCCTGGCAGACCGGGTGCGCGGCTGCGTGTGCCCGCCCGAGCTCCCCGTCTGCGTCTGCGGCAGGGAGCCGGAGGCGGAGCCGGTGACCCGCAGGGCGCTCGCCGCCACCCCGGAGGAGATCGAGCGCAACCCGCGCTCGCACTCCGCGCGCCTGCGTGGCGCCCGCAAGCTTCCCAGGGGTACGGACGCCGACGACGAAAGGAACGTCGCCTGATGACTCCGGCCGCCACGCAAGCCGCCCGCAGCGCCGCGGCGCCCGCCCGGGCTCCCGCTCGTAGGGCGCCGGCCCGCCGTCCCGCCTCTCCCAGGCCGCAGCGGCGCCCGCGCACGTCCCGTCCGTATGCCGGGACGCCGATGCCCGCGCGGCTGGTGCCCCTCGCGGTCGGCACGACCGCCGGCGCGGTCTCCGGGCTCGCCGAGTCCGGGCTCGTCCATCGCCTGACGCGGGGCCGGATGTGGATCGGCGTGCTGACCACCCTGCTCGTCGGCATCGTGGCCCTGAACGTGCTCGCGCTGAGCGTCAACGCCTCGTCGAGCAAGGCAACGCGCCAGACCGACGTTCTCGAGCGTCAGAACTCCGCGCTTCGGGCGCAGATGGCCTCTGCCGGAGCTTCGAGCGACCGCGTTCAGGCGCTTGCCGCCAAGCTCGGCATGATCGTGCCGGAGCCCGGCGCGATCGGCTACCTGCAGGCGGGCCCGAAGGACGCCGCCATGGCTGCGAAGCGCCTGGAATCGGGCGCGATCACCGCCGGCGATCCCGCCGCCGCCGCGTCCGACACCACCACCGACGCGACCACGACTACGACCGACCCGACCGCGACCACCGCGACGACGACGCCGACCACCACCCCCACGACGACCACACCGACGGTCACCGAGACGACCCCCACCACCACGACGCCCACCACCACGACGCCGACGGCGATCACCACGACGCCCGCCCCGACCACCGATCCGGCGTCCGGAGCCACCACCGGCGCCGTCACACCCTAGGCCGGGCATGATCGACCGGCGCATCGGGCTCCTGTTCGCGAGCTTCCTGTTGCTGCTCGGATTGGCCGTGGGCCGGGCGGCGTGGGTGCAGGGCATCCAGGGAGGCGGGCTGAGCGCCGATGCGCTGAGCCAGCAGACCGAGATGGTCCCGGTGCCTGGGCTCCGCGGCTCGATCCTCGATCGCAAGGGACGCGAGCTGGCGGTCTCCGAGGACGCGGTGGACGTCGTCGCCACTCCGTACCAGGTCAAGGATCCGCCGCAGATGGCCCGCAAGCTCGCGCCGATCCTCCACACCTCGAAGCACGACATCCTGGACAACCTCGACAGCGGCTCCTCGGGGTTCGCCTATCTGGCGCGCGACGTCGACCTCTCCGCCGCCGGGCGGCTCCGCAAGCTCGACCTCGCCGGCATCACGACGGTGCCGGCGAGCCGCCGCGTTTACCCGGAGGGCAAGCTCGCAGGCCAGGTGATCGGGACGGTGGGCGTGGACGGTCAGGGGCTGACCGGGCTCGAGGGCGCCGACAACACCATGCTCTCCGCGTCGAACGGCGAGCAGCGGGTGGTCCTCGACGGGCTCGGCAAGGCGATCGAGCGCAACACGATCTCAACGGCGACCGACGGCCAGGACATCAAGCTGACGCTCGACGCCAACATCCAGGCGCGGACGGAGGACGTGCTCGCACAGGTCGCGCGCACCTACCAGCCGCTCGGCGCCACGGCGATCGTCATGAACCCGCAGAACTCGCAGGTGCTCGCGATGGCGAACTACCCCACGGTGGACCCGAGCGACCCGGCCGACGCCGACCCGCAGGCCCTCCAGAACATGGCAACCGGCTTCACCTATGAGCCCGGTTCCACCTTCAAGGCCTTCACGGTCGCGGGCGCCCTCATGGAGCATCTGGTCACGCCGAGCACGGTCTTCGATTTGCCGGTTGAGCTCCAGGTGGCCGATCGGACGATCTCCGATGCCGAGGCGCGCGGTCCGGAGAGCCTCACGGTCGCGCAGATCCTCGCGCAGTCCTCGAACGTCGGCGCCGTGGAGATCGGTCTGAAGGTCGGCGCCGAGCACTTCTACGACTGGGTACGCAAGTTCGGCTTCGGCGAGCCGACCGGAGTCGCCTTCCCCGGCGACGAGCAGGGCATCGTCCCCAAGCCGTCGGAGTTCTCGGGCTCGACGATGGGGAACCTGCCGATCGGACAGGGCCTGTCGGTGACCCCGATGCAGATGGCCGCCGCCTACTCGGCGATCGCGAACGGCGGCGTCCTGCGGGCGCCGCAGCTGATCCTCGACGAGGACGGGCATCGCGTCGCGGAGCCCAGCGGCCACCGCGTCATCAGCTCGAAGGCCGCCTCGCAGATCCGAACCATGCTCGAGGGCGTGCTCGCGCCGGGCGGAACGGCATCCGAGGTGAGCGTTCCCGGCTACACGCTCGCCGGCAAGACCGGAACCGCGCAGGTGGCCGAGAACGGCACCTACTCGGAGACGAAGTTCGTCGCGTCGTTCGTCGGGTTCGCGCCGGCGCAGGACCCCAAGCTCCTCGTTGCGGTCGTGGTGAACCAGCCGACGCAGGGGAGCTACTACGGCGGGACCGTCGCCGCGCCGGCATTCGGCCAGATCGCGAAGTTCGCGCTTCCCTACCTCCACATCCCGCCGGACCAGGGGACCAGCCCCTGACGTCCGGGTCCGTCTCGGCGGACCCTAGAATCGCGCCGATGAAGCTCCGGGAGCTCCTCGTCGGCACCGAGTTCGCAGGCGTCGAGGGGGACGCGGACACGGACATCTCCTCGCTCGCCTACGACAGCTCGCGGGTCGAGCCAGGCGCGCTCTTCTTCTGCGTCCGCGGGCAGCGGGCGGACGGCCACGACTTCGCGCCGGGGGCCGTCGAGCGCGGCGCCGCCGCGCTGGTCGTCGAACGCCGCCTGGACCTGCCGGTCCCCCAGGTGACGGTGACCAATGCCCGTGCGGCGATGGCGCCGATCGCCGTCCGTTTCTGGGGCGACCCGACCGCGACCCTCGGGGTCGCCGGGATCACGGGCACGAACGGGAAGACCACGACCGCGTTCCTCGTCCGCCACATCCTCGAAGCCCAGGGGACCCAGACCGGGCTCCTGGGCACCGTGAAGAGCGTCGTCGGCGGCGCCGAGGAGGAGGTCGAGCGGACGACGCCGGAGGCGATCGACCTGCAGGCGACCTTCCGGCGGATGCTCGATGCCGGCGATACGGCCTGCGCGATGGAGGTCTCCTCGCACGCCCTCGCCCAGCACCGCACGGACGGCGTGCGCTTCGCGGTGGCCGTGTTCACGAACCTGACGCAGGACCACCTCGACTTCCACGAGGGAATGGAGGACTACTTCAGCGCGAAGCGCCTGCTGTTCCTGCCCGGCGACGGCGCGCAGCCCAGCCCCGAGATCGCCGTGGTCAACGTGGACGATCCCTACGGCGCGCGAATCGCCGCCGAGGTCGCCGAGTCAGGCGAGCCGCCACTGCGGACGATCTCGCCCACCGGTGCCGACGGCGCCGACTTCCGCGCCCTGGATGCGTCCTTCGATGCCACCGGCTCGCGGTTCCGCTGCGCCTGGCCGGGAGGTGAGGTCGACGTCCGGACCCCGCTCGCCGGTCACTTCAACGTCGAGAACGCGCTGGCCGCCGT
>Ga0075365_10001125_pt1 | contig 11685 bp, 16 predicted proteins | sample EndMetdeltDD1765_FD_71387 | JGI IMG/M metagenome (GOLD analysis project Ga0075365, IMG submission 71387) | Populus endosphere microbial communities from Tennessee, USA - Endosphere MetaG P. deltoides DD176-5 | ecosystem: Host-associated > Plants > Roots > Endosphere | place: USA: Tennessee... | reverse complement strand
GTTCCGACTAGTCCCTTCACCAAACAAGCACAACTATCTACCGACACATGAGAAGACAAAAAAGAATTATAGGAAGCGCTAAACACCTCGTAGGTTCAAAAAGCCCAGGAATTGGATACCTCTACGTTATCGTTATTATGTTCATCGCAATCGCAGCAGGCACCCTTTTAAGTGGCGGATTTGTTCCAGTTGATCCAAACGGACCTGGCGGCCCACCTACGCTTGAACCTTACTTTGATCCAAAAGATTACGGACAACAAAAACTTATCCTGCCTTCCGGTGCTTTGACTCCCGATCCACGTGGCAATCTCCAACTGAAAACATTTTCAGTGAATACCTGTGGTCAAAAAACAGCTATGCTTTTCGTCATTGATACATCAGGATCTATGTCTGATGATAACAAAATGCAAAAGACACAAGAGTCTCTTCGTGCTTTTACGAAGAATTTACCCGGCAAAACGGCAATCGGCATGGTTACCTTTAGTGCACAAGTACAAGAGCGGGTGAAAATGGACTACTACAAGATTAACAAAGGCCAAGTCGCAACAACCATCAATGGATTAAAGCCAGATGGATGGACAACCACGAGAAGTGCACTGCAAAGAGGAAAACAAATATTGTCTGAGGCAATTGCACAAAATAAATTCCCTGGATATAAATACTCACTTATTCTCATGACTGACGGTGTGCCAGAAATCCCTCAATTCCCTGATCAACCTCCTCGAGAGTGTTATATCGAAGTACCTGATCCAATTTCAGGAACGAGATGTTTCTCAAAAGCTGAAGATCCACGGGTTCCAACAAATCTTGCTGAAGATATAAAAAACCTGGGAGTTGGCATGTACACCGTTGGTATTTATAGTGACACATCAAGTGATCGATTACTTAAGCCCTATCTTGAAAAACTCTTGAAAGAATTGCCTTCCAAGCCATTAGATACGCATTATTATGAAAGTCCTAAAGCTGATAACTTAGCAAAGATCTTTGATGAACTCGTCTCCAACATTTGTGATGCCCAAACACAATAAGAACATTCTTCATTTTTAATTGAACAAACCACGAAAAGCCACTTCATTTATTTAAGAGAGTTAAGATAATTAGTGCGGAGATAACGAAGTGAATTAAGGTACAGGAAATTTGACACAGAATTGTTTTATTTCTTTTGCAAGAGCAAGGAGTTTTTTATTTTTTACTAATTCTGTTTTATACTCCTTCCAAAATACTTTTCTTTCTTCTTTATCTGTTGGTAAGATAACCCCACTTACCTCATCTACTGCTTGATTAATCCACTGGGCAATTTGCTTCATCTCTTTTTCCTTCATCCCCCGTGTCGTAATCGCAGGAGTCCCAAGCCGAATTCCTGATGGATAGAATGGCGGCATTGTATCAAAAGGAACACCATTTTTGTTAAGCACAATTCCTGCGGTTTCAAGCGCAAGCGCTGCTACAGCCCCGTTTACTTTTTTATTTTGGAGATCGATAAGAATCAAATGATTATCTGATCCCCCACTGACCAAATCAAATCCGTAACTTGTTAATGATTGCGCTAGTACTTTACTATTTTTGACAATTTGTTCCCCATACTTTTTGAATGCCGCAGTATCCGCTTCTTTTAAAGCAACAGCAATTGCCGCCGTTTGGTTATCATGAGGGCCGCCCTGAAGTCCAGGAATAATTGCTGAATCAATTTTCTTAGGAAGATCAGGCATCTTTTTAAGTCCTTTGTCTGTCACCATAATCATGGCACCACGTGGCCCACGAAGAGTTTTGTGTGTTGTCGTTGTAATAATATCAACATAAGGAACGGGGTCTGGATGGACACCAGCAATAATAAGACCAGTTATGTGTGATATGTCAGCCATCAAGAGAGCTCCTACTTTATCAGCGATTTTTGCAAACTTCTCAAAATCAATCAACCGAGGATAAGCAGTAAATCCACAAATAATTAATTTTGGTTTGCATTTTATGGCAAGCTTTTCAATTGCAGGAAAATCCAGAAGCCCATCTTTGGTCAATTCATATTGCACCGCGTTATAGAACGTACCAGAAACATTAATCGGCAGCCCATGAGTAAGATGTCCCCCAAAGGCAAGTTTGAGCCCCATAAGCGTCTCCCCTTGTTTAAGGGTCGCAAATAAAACAGCAGTATTTGCAGGAGATCCAGAAAGCGGTTGGACATTAACATACGGCACGCCAAATAATTTTTTAGCACGCTCCTGAGCAAGCGTTTCAACAGCATCAGCAACAGCATTGCCTTGATAATATCGTCTCTTAGGATATCCTTCTGAATATTTATTAGTGAGTACCGTACCCAATGCTTCGATTACCGCTTGGGATGCATAATTTTCTGAGGGGATCATTTCGAGGACTTCTTTTTGTCGCTTTTCTTCTTGTTTAACAAGTTTATAAATCTGAGGATCAGTCTTTTTTAAATGCATCATTTTCAACCCAGTATACTCAGCACAAAAATAATTTGCAACCAGCAATCTGAATCTTTATCTTAATTCTTCATACTCAAGATAACTTCTCGTGTCAAGAATAATATCGTACATCTCTGCTATTTCTTCCTCCGGCAAAGTTACCCTATTTTTCCCATTTGCACGTACTATATACGTAGGATCATTGTCCCACTTCTGTACTTCAATTAAAGGGATAACATTTTCTAATCTTAGCTCAGAGTCGCTTTCAACAGTGACAGCCTGAATGGTTATTGCTCCACTCGTAACAAACCCTTCTTTAGATAAAGATAAATCTTTTCCAATAATTTGTGTGTATTCTTGAGGTGCATCAGTATCTTCATCATGACAAGGGACTAAAGGAGAGCTATAACTTCCATCTTTTTCAAGCTTGCCATATTTCAAAAGGAGAGCAACTCCTTCGGTATAAATTGTTGCTATTCCAGGATCATGTTCTTCTCCTTGTTTTGTTTCCTTAACAGCTAACGGAAATATTCCAATTTCTGATGAAGGACTTGCAGCCTGCAGAAATTGCTCTCTCAAACGAGGAGCGCACCGAAAAAGCTCTCTTGTACGTGGACCACTGCCCCTACTTCTTTCTAACATAAACAATTACTATAGCCAACAAGCTCAGCAATTGCAAGGATCGACACTACCATGATAATTAATATTTTGCTACAATCTTTGATAGAGATTATGACAAAAGAATTTGAAATTCTTATCGAACCGGATAATCGAGCGGCATACTTAGCAAATCTGATTAAGATGGACGGACTTGCTGGCGTTATTGAAGATCCAACTGCTGCCTATTGTGCGGTATCTCTGACTAATACTCCTTCATCTGCCAAATCTTTTGTCACCGAAAGACAAACAGTTCTCAAAGAAATTCTCGAAGCAGTCAAGATTACTCCTTATGATCCAGCAACAGCACCACTGTCTCCAGATCTTAATCTCACCACAGGCCCTGAAGAAGTGTATCGCACTGACTTATCACGCGTCGCAGGTGCAAGATTTTTTACAGCCTTTGACACCTTCCCATCAACCGGTGTTGGCGTTGAAATAGAAGCAGCGCGAAGATACAATCGAATTTCAGTTATTCTTCATGATCACAAAATCAGAACCTCTCGAATGCAACCAGATTGCGCCATTCATGTAGCAGTAAAAGACATCAATGCACAAAGGGAACAACTCCAAGAACTCTTTGCTTTTTTAAGAGAATATACACCGGGAAGAGGTATTCAAAACCAACATCCTCTGTTGTTAGGATTTAAGAAAGGAAAAGCAGTAAATCTTCCTGAGGTAGCAGCCCAGCAATTTCCTGAATTAGTGTATACCTATGATGGGACCAAACCACCTCTGACTTTTAGCGTGGATAACTTTGAAGTAATTTAAGCTTTCTCCAAATCAAGAAAGGTGTAGTGATAGCCTTCTGATTCGCCTTCTTCTTTTTTCAAAACCTCGGTAAACTTGGGATATTCTGGGAAAAAAGTATCAGCACCATAATCACCTTTAACAATCGTCAGATAGAGTCGGTCAACCAAATCTTTTTCAATTGCTTCTTTAAAGATCTGTCCCCCACCAAAGATAAATATCTCATCTGCGCCGGGAGCGTTCTTTGCTTCTGCAAGTCCTGCTTCGAGAGAAGAAACAATGACCTGTGGTTGATACGAAAGATGCGCCAAACTTTTTGGATCACGCGTAATCACGATGTGCGTTCGTTTTGGCAACAATCGTCCAAGAGATTCAAATGTTTTGCGCCCCATGACGAGCGGATGCTCCCGAGTTATTTCCCTCAACCGCTGATGATCTTCAGCAATTTTGAACAAAAGATCATTATTCTTGCCAATCCCCCGTTTTTCATCGATAGCAACGATTATTGATATTTTAGGATTATTCATTATTTTTAAAGTATGCTTTTACATGATCGGCAAACGGCTTTCGTTCTTCTGCTGTACAGGATTTTTTATCTACTAATTGGTGCAATAAATTGTCCTCATCAAATCGAGGGTAGACATGAAAATGATAATGAAAGGCGTGCTGCCCACCTGCCGGCTCATTACATTGCAAAGTTGTTATGCCATCAGCTTTACGATTTTCTTTCAGCGCCAATGCCACTTTTTGCGCCAAATCAAAAACCCGATGTCCATATTCTGATGGAAGATCATAGATGTTCTCAAAATGTTTTTTAGGAGAGATAAGAACATGCCCGGGATTATTACCAATAAAAAAAGAGGAAATAAATGCTATTACCAAATCATCTTGATAGACAATATCGCTTTGATAGATAAGCGTATCATCATTTTCTATCCCTTGAACGGCCAAACAAATCGGACATTTATATTCTTTTGTTGCGTGATTATACATATTGTTTTAAGACTCCCTTAATATCTTCAATCATATCATCCTTGCTCGTATACATCAAAAACTTTTTACTTATCCTATTGAGTGACTTTGAAAAAGTTACTCCTTCTTTATAAATACAAACGATAGGAATTTCATATATGTCTGCCCAACCGAGTTCGATCCCCTGACCTGTTGCAGGAGAGGAAACTTCAGCAATAACCAAATCACATTTTTTATTTTGAAATAGTTCTTTTGTATTAATCGGTTCCTCATCTGTGTCATGAGGAAAAATGAAGTTATGCTCTTTTGCTAGCTGAGAATTTTTAAGAGGTTCGTAGAGTTCTTTGGTGTAGTCAAAACTTCGCGAATGGCTAATATAAATATTCATGCTAGATTATAGATACTTCCTTCCCTCATCAATCATATCTGCTACATTGGGTAAAAGATTATAGTTACTTATGTGATCGATCTCTACCCATTCTGGCTGCACATCATCTGATGATTTTAATTCTCCCGTAAAGCTTTTGCAAATAAATACTGTGTGATAAAAGTGAAGTACCTCTCCATTCTTCCTTGGTATATCTGCTTCGTATTTTTTGGGGAGTTCAAAAAGATCAGTTTCTTTTGTTTGTAATCCCGTTTCTTCTTCTAATTCACGTATCGCTGCTTGGAGAGGGGTTTCATTTTTTTCTATTCTTCCGGCAGGAGTATTATACATTCCAGTTATATGTCCCGATTTTTCTCCTTCTCGTACCAGAAGGATTTTATTTGCTTTGATAAGAACGATGCCAACGGTAGGGATACTATTCATTAACTTTATGCAGCCATCTTCCCTGTCTTTTTGTCATACAATCCCCCAGCGACAGTGAGTTCTGCTTTTAGCATTGGATACGGATCGTAGCCTTCTAGCGTGACATGCTCTGGTCGGAAATCCTCAAGGGTCTTAACCGACGGATCAATCGACAGCGTTGGGAACGGACGGGGTTTGCGTTTGAGTTGTTCTTTCACTTGCTCGATGTGATTTTCATAAATATGCACATCTCCAAACGTATGGATAAATTCACCAGGCTCAAGTCCTGAGATCTTGGCGAGGATAATCGTTAACAATGCATAACTAGCAATGTTAAAAGGAACACCTAAGAAAAGATCAGCACTTCGCTGATAAAGCTGCAGAGACAGCTTTCCATTACGATTTGAGAACTGATACATGTTGTGGCAAATTGGGAATCGTGAAGCGTCTTTTAATGTCGCCATTGTGTAGAGATATTCTGGATTCCATGAAGTAACAATCAGATTTTTTGCATCAGGATCATCTTTCATCTCTTGCAGGGCCCACTTTAATTGATCAACCGTTCGACCTTTGGTTCTCGTGGGCCAATGTCGCCACATCTCACCATAAATTCTTGGCAAGTTACCATACTTCTTAGCAAACGCCTTATCCTCAGCAATCCGTTTCACAAAATCCTCTTTAGTAAGTGTCTCTGCTTTGCCTTCTTCAGCTTTCTTCGCATACATTTTGTAAGGATAATCGTCCCAGATATGGACATTGTTATCGATAAGGTATTTGATATTAGTTTGTCCGGACATAAACCAATAGAGTTCTTGCAACACACCTTTCCAATAAACTCGTTTTGTCGTTAAAAGAGGAAATCCTTTTGAGAGATCGTACCGTGTTTGGCGGCCGAATAAACTATAGAGGACGATGTCAGTGCCACGGTCTACTTTTCGCTCTCCAGTATCGAGCACTTCTTGGAGTAAATTGAGGTATTGGTATTCTTGATGCTTTTGTGCCATAGGAATTATTGTTTATTTATAAACTCTTTCGCAAACTTTTTCAAGAGAGGACTATTTGACAAGCAACTCTTGCCAGTCAGTTATGATATGCGTTGGCTTATGCTGCTCTAATTCTTTCAAGTCATACATCACTTGATGAGCTACGGGATAAAATAAAATACTATCGATTCCAGCATTATTTGCCGCTTGGATATCTGTATCTTTATCCCCAATGTAGACAGCATTTTGATAATCTTCCTGAGCAATTCCCAAATCTTCCAATGCTTTGAAGATGCCAGCTGGATGTGGTTTGCGATGTGGGACATCACTGCCTGCAATTGCTACTTCAGCAATTGCATAAAGATTACGATGTTGCATTGCCGGCTCAAACACTTCCCTCTGCATCGTTGAGAAAATGGCAATTCGCTTTTCTTGTTTTTTGAGTTTCAATAAGGCGTCTAGTGCCCCTGCATGAAAGGGAGAATCAGCAAGACGTTTATTTGCAGCAGTGACAGCAAATACTTCAAAGTCGGCAATCTTCTCTATCGGCACCCCGATTTGTACTAACGCATTCCAATCATGAGTGAATAGTGAAAGTGTTTTGTCATCAGGAGGAGGAAAACCAATAGAGAGTAACCCCTCTCGAAAGATATCCAACCAGACAGCACCAGTATTCGTGATCGTGCCATCAAGATCGAAGATATATGTCGAGTAAGATTTCATTCTGTTAATGAGATAAGTAATGCTTGTTTTGTTCCCTCATTCATTGGCAAATCAGTTAATTCTTCTTTTGTCACCCAGCGAAATTCGGAATGCTCTGCGCTCAAAACGATCTCATGTGAAGCTGTGTTTACTTTAAAGTAGAGAAAAAATAATCCATGACTATTTTCGACATCCACTGGCAATTGATACATGTGAAGAAGTTTCCCCATCTCCAGATCGACGATCCCCACTTCTTCGCGAAACTCCCGCCGTAATGCTTCGGAATAACTTTCTGAATCGTTTATTCGCCCACCAGGAAATTCCCAAAAGTTACCATCTGCATCATCTTTTGCTCTCCTAATCAAAAGGACTTTATCATTGTGTTTAATGACGCCTTTAGTAGCAATATAAAATGACTTCATATGAAGCTAAACCTGTTTTTCTTTTTTCGTTGTAGTGACCCGTCCGCCTTGCCATTGGCCGCGATACATGTTGCCACCACCGGCGACTTCGTGGAATTGGATGTGGACGATGCGACTGCCGAGTTCGATCGTTACAGGGACAGGACCAATGTTTTTCAAGCCAAAGTTCAAACCACCGCAATATCCTGGAGGGACATTCCCAACTTGGAGCATTAAGCCGCTTCTGTACAGTGTCGAGCGAGAAGTAATACTTGCTGTCAGATTATCTGGCATGTTTACATCTTCAATTGTTTTGATTAAATAAAAGTCGCCTGGCTTGATAACAATTTGTGTCGTCTTCCCCTCTTCATATTTTTTGACCAATGTTACTTCTGCGGTATGACGCTCGGTAACGCCAAGAAAGGATTTGCCTGAGATTTTGTAAACCTCGGCAAGACGCAAATCAAACCCCGCGCCTTCTGGATTGGTAAGCTCTCGCTCACTCAGATTCTCAACGAGTTTGTTCTTTTTTACTAATTGTAATAATGTTTTGGGACCAAGTACCATATTATTTTTTGAGCTTAATGCTCTTGATGATTTCTTCTGTTACCGCGTCAACAGATTTGGATGCGTCAATAACTATAAATTCTTTTGGAAATTCTTGCAAGAGCCAATTATATCCTTTGATTGTTTTTGCCAACGTCTTGCGATTCTCATAAATTTCTTTCCGCTGCGCTGACTTTGCTAATCGTTTCATCGCTGTTGGCAAAGAGGTCTCAAGGTAAAAGGTGTAATCAGGAATCGTGAATTGGTGATAAAAAGATAAGATACTTTGTGCCGCGAGCATATAAGCTCCGGTTTTTTCATCAACGTTGCCTTCTCGATCCATGATGCCGTACGGAATCGCTGACCAGAAGCATCGATCAGACAACACAATCTTTCCTTTTTTTAAAGAAGGAACAATCAGCTCTTCATGATGCATTTCTCGATCAGCACTAAACAAATATTGAAAGGCAACAGGCGGGATATTTGTTTTACCATGAAGGATTTTCTGGATTAACTCCCCAATCAAACTGGTATTATCTTTCCGTGGCTCACGAGTAGTTACTATTTTTTTCCCTTGTTGTTCAAAGTACTTAGTGAGGCGTTCGACTTGGGTTGTTTTACCACTGCCATCAATTCCTTCGATGACAACATAGAGACCTTTATGGGTATTACGTTTAAAATCAATGTCAAAGGAAACGTGGTATTTCATCGTTCCTCATGAATTCTACTTTCTTCTGGGGCATTCTGGAATTTGTATTTCGCAAACTTCTTACTTGTATAAGGAACCATTGCAGGGGAAGATAATTCTTCAAAAGTCATAGAACAAACACGCATACCAACAGTCAATTTAATCGCCATTCTCCCTAAATTACCCAATTCCAAAACAGGTTTGCCATCCCAACCAGGATCAAAAATCGATGCGGTTGAATGAACTACTAAACCCAATCGTCCAAGAGATGAACGTCCTTCAAGCCTTCCCATCAAATCTGGTGGAATTTTGACCGATTCAAGCGTTACTGCCAAAACAAAATCACCAGGCTGCATAATAAAGCTGCCATCTTTTTCTACTTTAATAACTTTGGTAATTTCATTGCTGTAATCTTTTTGTGAGGGATCAATATAAGGATATTTACTGTGGTCAAATACTCTAAAGGTATTGCCAAGACGAAGATCTATAGAACAAGAACCGAGTTGTGTCTCAAAATCTGGGGTGGGTTTAATAACGATTCGTTTTTCCTTTAGGGCTTTTCTAATATCCTGATCTGACAAAACCATATGCAAAAGTTTAGCATTTCGTAGATAATTTGCAAAGAGACAAAATGTACTCTATCTCTCCTTGACAACCGATTGGTTCTTTAATACGCTTAAACTATTATGAGAGGCCTTCTATTACCGTTGGTTAATGAACTAAAAAAAATCAACAAAGTGCGTACCGTCTCATTACTCGCCATTCTCTCCTTAGTAATTGTACTCCCTATAATTTTTTCTCAAGTAAAAGGAATGCCCCAGAGTGCCCAAGCGGCGCAAGCTCCCCAACCCGGCGGCACCGCTGGATTTATGATTTATGGACAAGCATATGTCGGTGACACATTTGCACCAGGGTGGGCAGCAAAAACATGGTATGGCGGCGGCAATACTATCGATCTGACCAATACAACACCAGTTTATGATGGAACTCATTCGATCTCCTATCAAGCCACAGCACCAAATGATACCTTAGAATTGTATGGATCTACGCCGCTTGATATTAGTCAATTCAAATATTTAAACATGTTCGGACGAGGTGGCATGGCCGGGTTAAGGTTTCAAGTAACGTTACTCGGACCAGTTGAAGCAAATGGCAACCATCGACCAATTGGCACACCACTGACATTTGAAGGATATGGTGGAATTCCTCCAACAGACAGGTGGTTTGTTTACGGCTTCCCGATTGAGAGATTTGCAGCCGGAACTACGCAAATCTATGGCATTGGCATTATGGATCTTAACGGCGGAGGGAATCAATTCCCGGTATACATTGACGAGATTGCTTTTTCAGCAGCTCGAGCGACAGAGACAACCCCGACACCGCAAGTGGGACTTCCCGGGACTGCGACGCCTATCCCAACGCCCATTCCTCCCTACTATCCAAACATTAGTCCATGGGTATTTATCGTCCCTGCAATCATCATTTTCTTAGCCATCTTCTTCGAGTAGTTTTTTAAAATAAACCTGCTCTATTGACACAACAATTTTTCTTCTATACGATAAATGTGCGTTGGTAATTTTCAGCGTTTTCTATGGCGTCCGGTAATAAAAAAACATTGCTCCTGGGACTCTTTCTTCTTACTCTCGCAGTGAGTGTTCCTCTCACTCTTTCATTGTTGCAACAACGACAAGAGAATCGAAGTCGTGCAGCAGGATCAACCACACTACTCTTAACACCAGCTTCCACAGTAAGTAATCCTATTCAAAAAAATGTCGGAGATACCGTAGCGCTTGATTTGATGGTAAACCCTGGGAATAATTTAGTAACGTTTGTAAGATTTCAAATTAAATATGATCCAACCAAACTTGAATTGGTTTCGACCGATCCATTTACCTTAAATACCACCGCATTCCCAACAAAAATTGAAGGACCAGTTGTTTCATCAGGGACAGTAGCTGAATCAGTCTCTGTTGGATCGGACCCAACAAAAGCAGTGCAAACGCTGACGAAAGTTGGGACAGTAAACTTTAAAGCAATCGGTGGAACAAATGGCACCCCAACAGAAGTATCATTTAGCAATCTTACGCAAGCGCTCTCATCAGGAGCAACAGATCAAGCAGCAGAAAATGTCCTGGCATCAACAACACCGGCATTGATTGCGATAGGTGGAGGAGGAAGCGCCTCGACCGGCACAGTATTGTCATTCAATCTCTTATTACATGGGATTGGCGCAGCAGGAGATAATGCTAATCCAACAGGAGCAAGTCTCAGTAATAAAAATCCATTGCACCCTACCCGGAACGTCGATGTGCTTGTCTATGACAACACCAATCAACTTGTTGCGAGCAAAGCAGGAACAATCACCTATGCCAGTGCAAGTGGGGCATTTACCGGCAAGGTTGATTTGGGAGCATCATTCCCTAGTGGCAACTACAGTGTCAAAATAAAAGCCAACCGTTATCTCAGAAAACTTATCCCAGGCATCGTAAATATTGTCAATTTGAAAGAAAATGCAATTCCACAAACATTCATGGTTGCAGGAGATGTAAATGATGATAATATATTAAATGTACTGGATTATAATGCGCTTCTTGATTGTGGCTATGGCGAGATTGAACCATTACCAATGACAGATGCAGGTTCAATTTTCAAACAATCACAATGCCAAGTGCATACACCAGTCGATAACGTGGACGTTGATGACAATGGTATTGTCAACAGCCCCGATTATAATATATTCTTAAGAGAGCTCTCGGTACAGAGCGGTGATTAATGA
>Ga0075365_10001124_pt1 | contig 11686 bp, 13 predicted proteins | sample EndMetdeltDD1765_FD_71387 | JGI IMG/M metagenome (GOLD analysis project Ga0075365, IMG submission 71387) | Populus endosphere microbial communities from Tennessee, USA - Endosphere MetaG P. deltoides DD176-5 | ecosystem: Host-associated > Plants > Roots > Endosphere | place: USA: Tennessee... | reverse complement strand
CTCCACCACTCAGCCGACGACGACGACGAGCAGCAGTACGAGTACGACGACGACCGGCTCGGGCGGCGGTTCCAACTCGGGCGGAACCTCGTCCGGCGGCTCTGGCTCCGGCGGCGGGAGCTCAAGCGGCGGCTCTGGCTCCGGCGGCTCCGGGGTCAGCAACGGCGGCCAGCCGGACGACAACTTCTGCCCGGACAACGCCTGCGACTAGCTGGGGCCGCGGGATCGACGGACGGCGCCGTCGGGTCGCTATTTGTTCGGCACGAAGTACGCCCAGTACAGGATCCTGCCGCCGGTGTAAAGACACTCGTAGGAGTGGATGCTTCCGACCTTCTGGTGGGCGTGACTATGTCGCGCGAACCGGCGCTTCTGTCTGTCCGTCGGGCTATTCCCGCCCCGCGGCACACAGTTGTCCTTCTTACGGCTGCCTCGCCACTTGTTGTTCTTACTGCTCAAGCCCTGGTATGCAAAGTTCGGGGTGAAGGTTGGGGACGTAAAGGCGACGATGTCGCCCTTGCGCACCAGCAGAGGTTTATCGAGGGTGTAGATCTGCTTGCTGCCGAGCGCCCCCCGAAGGCCCACCACCGGGCTCTGACGCAGGAGCTTGTAACTCACGCCATTCTTGTGCTTGATCACGGCGAGCCGACCAGTGGGCTGCTTACCGAAATCCTTGCTCTGGAAGAGCGTGCCGAAATAGGTGAGTTCGTTCGCGCCGTGGTTGTCGGTCGCTTTTCCGAGATCGACGGCCCACGCGACAATGCGACCATCCCTCGGGGCACGGAAGGGACGCTTCCGGCCGTCCGCAACCGTCATGAAGCCGGTCACGCGCCCGACGACCTGGCACTTGGCGGTGTCCTTCAGGTTCGGGCAAGCCGGACGCGGCGTGTGCTTCGTATGGCCGATGACCTTTGCTCGCGAGGCGTCTGCCGACGGGATCGCGATCGCAGCCAGGATCGCCCCCGCGCACAGCGCGGCAAACGCCAGCGCGTACGCGCTGCGCTTGCCGGTCGGGGTCATTGTCCTCGTCTCGCCCATCGGGTTCGTCAACACACGCGACTCCGCACGGTTGCGGCCCCTCGCCGCACGACAGAACGTAGCCGGGTGAGCCGCATAGCTTAGGGGGAGCGCGAGCCAGCAGCGGGATTTGCAGCCCATTCGGGCGTGTGGAGCCGATCATCTAGGGTCCTCTCCGTGACCGACGCCGCGGAGCCAGGGAACGGCCAACGCGACGAGCAGGCGCCCGGCCGGGCTTACGTCGAGTCCGGGCTCGCCGTCCTGGGACTGGAGGCCGCCCCCGACGCGGTCGCGATCATCGAGGCCGTCCATGCCATCTACGGTCCGAGCCTGCAGGCGCTCCTGGGCGAAGGCTTCGACGGCGTTCCCCACGAACCGGGCGCCGACATGTCGAGGCCGCCGCGAACGGCCGAGGAGCGATAGTCGGTGGACCTGCTCGACCTGACTCTCCGCGGCCAGGCCGCCGCGATCGCGAGCGGCGATGCCGACCCCGAGGAGGTGCTGGAGGCGGCGCTCGCGCGGATCGAAGATCGAAACGCGACCGTCAACGCGATCGTCGAGACCTTCCCGGAGGAGTCGCGGCGCATGCTTGCCGAGGCGCCCCGGGGTCCGCTCTACGGGGTCCCCGTCGCGATCAAGGACGAGTGGCCGCTCCCGTGGCGCGCTGAACGGCTCGGCGCGGCGCAGCACGTGGGCCCGGCGCCGGAGCCCGGCGAGTCCGGCCCCTATCGCGCGCTCCGGGACGCCGGCGCGGCGATCGTGGGGGTCGCGAACATGCACGAGTACGGCTCCGGGAGCACGGGCCACATCTCCGCCTTCGGGCCCGCGCGCAACCCCTGGGATATCGAGCGTGTCCCGGGCGGTTCCTCGAGCGGACCGGCTGCCGCCGTGGCCGCGCGCATGGTCGGCGGAGCGGTTGGCGCCGACGGCGTGGGCTCGATCCGTTATCCGGCCGCCTACTGCGGCCTGACCGGCCTCAAGCCGACGTTCGGGCGGTCGACGATGCAGGGACACCACGTGCCGCAGACGACCACGATCGTCTCAGGCCCGCTGTGCCGCGATGCCGCCGACTGCAGGCTCCTCGGAGGCGTCCTTTTCGGCGAGGTGCTGAAGAGTGGCAATGCGCACGGGATGCGGATCGGCATCGTCCCGGGTGAGCTGTGGGACGACACGCAGGCGGCCGCGCGAGAGGCCTGCCGGTCCGCGCTCGAGACGCTGCGCGAGGCAACCGGCTCGACGATCGAGGAGGTGGACTTCCAGGGGCGCGAGCACGTGCTCATAGCCTCGATCCTGATCGGCCAGACCGAGGACCTTGCGAACGTGACGCCCGAGCGAATCGAAGCGCTCGGCGAGGGCGTGAGCCTGATCGCCCGGGCGCTCCTGCGCTACCGGATGCTGATTCCGGCCGTCGCGATTGCGAAGGCGCAGCAGGTGCGCACCGTTGTCCGGCGCTCGCTCGCCGCGCTGTTCGAGCACGTCGACGTCCTCGCTTGGCCCACGGTCGCCGCCCCCGCTCCCCGGCTCGACGACACCTCGGTCGAGCTCCCCTCCGGCGTCTATCCGGCCGACTACGTGAATCCGCGCCAGGGCGGGATCGCGAACCTCGCGGGTGTGCCGGGGATCAGCGTTCCGGTCGGCTTCAGCCCTGACGGACTGCCGGTCGCCCTACAGCTGCTGGCAGCCTGGGGCCGCGACGAGCTCCTGCTCGACGCGGCGGAGGCGCTGGAGCGGGCGACCGATCGCGAATGGGTGGAAGCCGCGCCCGCCCTGGCCATCGCCTAGCACCTCCTATTCTCCGCTCGATGCCGGCGATCGAGGCAAACGAGCTTGAGCGCACCTTCGAGGGGGGTGTTCAGGCGGTCGCCGGCGTCGACCTGGAGGTGGCCGACCGGGAGATCTACGCGTTCCTCGGCCCGAACGGCGCCGGCAAGACCACGATGGTCCGGATGCTCACGACCCTGCTTCGTCCGACCGGCGGGAGCGCACGCGTGGCCGGCTACGACGTCGTCACCGAGGCGGCGAGCGTGCGGCGGGCGATCGGCGTTGCGCTCCAGGAGGCGGCGCTCGACCCCCTGATGACGGGCCGTGAGCTGATCCGCCTCCAGGCGACGCTCCACGGGCTCGCGCGTCAGGAGGGCCACGAGAAGTCGGATGCGCTCCTCGAGCGCGTTGACCTCGTGGACGCCGCCGACCGTCAGGTGGGCACCTACTCAGGAGGGATGCGGAGGCGGCTCGACCTCGCCTCGGCGCTCGTCCACGAGCCGAAGGTGCTGTTCCTGGACGAGCCGACGACCGGGCTGGACCCGGTCAGCCGGCGGACGATCTGGGAGGAGGTCGAGCAGCTGAACCGCGAGGGGACCACCGTCTTCCTCACGACGCAGTATCTGGAGGAGGCCGATCAGCTCGCCAACCGAGTCGGGATCATCGACGACGGCAAGCTCGTGGCCGAGGACACGCCGGCCCAGCTCAAGGCCCAGATCGGTCACCCGCGCCTCGAGATCCGCCTGGTCGAGGACGTGGCCGAGCGCGCTCGCGAGATCGTCGTGAGGTTCGGCAGGCCGCTGCCGAGCAAGGACGGCGCCGTGCTGGTGGAGCTCGAGGGCGGCGCCACGGGGGTCGCACCCGTGGTGCGGGCACTCGATGAGGCGGGGCTCACGGTGGAGTCGCTCGACCTGGTCGAGCCGACGCTCGACGACGTCTTCCTCGAGAAGACGGGCCATCACCTGGAGCCGGAGGAGCCCGAGACGGGCGAGGTGGAGTGACCGCCACCGATCTGCGAGTGATCGCCGCGCTCGGCGCCCGCTCCGTCAAGCAGACGTTCCGGAGGCCCCAGCTGCTGGCTCCGATCGTGGTCTTCCCTTCGATCCTGCTCGCGATTCAGACGGCGGGCGCGGGGCGAGCGGTGGACCTGCCCGGGTTCCCTCCGGTCGACAACTTCCTCAGCTTCATGCTCGCCGGGGCGATGATCCAATCGACCCTGCTGGCCGGCAACAGCGGGGGGATCGCGCTCGCGGTCGACATCGAGATGGGCTTCACGGACCGCCTGCTCGCGGCGCCAATATCGCGATTCGCGATCGTCCTCGGACGGCTTGCCGGGACGGCGGCGTTGGCCGGGCTATCGGCCATCTGGTTCATCGCCGTCGGCCTGATCTTCGGGGCGAGCATCCAGGAGGGAGTCCCCGGGGCCCTGCTGATGATCTTCTTCGTCGTGCTGTCGGGCGTCGCGTTCGGGGGGATCGGGGCGTCGGTGGCGCTGCGGACCGGGAGTGCGTCGGTGGTCCAGGGGCTCTTCCCGCTGGTCTTCGTGATCCTGTTCCTCTCCTCGGCGTTCTTCCCCGACACACTGATGCTCGAGCCCGCGGCGAGCATCGCCAAGTACAACCCGCTGAGCTTCATCGTCGAGGGGATCCGGGACCCGGTCATCTCGTCGATCACCTGGAGCGTGTTCGGAAAGGCGATCGGCGCGCTGGCGCTCGTCGGGGCGATCGGCATCGGGCTGAGCGCCCTCGCGCTCCGGCGCAGGCTGAGGACGGGTGGCTGATGGGCTGGCGCGCGGATCTCGAGTCGATCTCGGCGCTGATGCGCCGCGCGGCCAACGAGCTGCTGCGCGTGCCGGGCGCCGCGATACCGGGCGTCCTGGCCCCCACGATCTTCTTCCTCGGCCTGACTGCAGTGTTCGGCAGCCTCGTCGATCTGACCGGGTTTCCCACCAACTCGTACCAGAGCTGGCTGATCCCGATCTCGCTGCTTCAGGGAGCGGGGTTCACTGGCGCCGCGACGGGCGTGAACCTCGCACGCGACATCGAACAGGGCTGGTTCGACCGCCTGCTCGTATCCCCCGCCCCGCGGCCGGTGATCCTCGCGGGCCTGGTGCTCTCGGCGGCCCTGCGATCGCTGATCCCGGCGACGGTGCTGCTGGCCGTGGGCTTTGCGATCGGGGTGCACTGGCCGGGGGTGCCGGGCCTGCTGATCGCCGTTCTCTGCGTGATGTGCATGGGCACCATCGCCGCATGCTGGGGTACGGCCCTGGCCCTGCGGTACCGCTCCCAGTCGGCGGCGCCTCTGATGCAGGCGGGAATGCTCCTCGTCATCCTCACCACCACCGCCTACGCACCCCTCGCCCTCCTGACGGGATGGCTGCACACGGTGGCCCGCTACAACCCGGTGACGCAGATAGTCGAGGCGGCGAGACAGGGCTTCGTCGGCGGCGTCACGTGGGGCGACACCTGGCCGGGCCTGCTGGCCCTGGCGGGGTTGCTGGCACTCCTAGCCGCACTGGCGTTGCGCGGCATGCGCCGAACGGCTGTCTGACGCGTTTTCGCGCGGATCCCTCCCCAAATCCCAGCGATGGTCGAAAAACCCACCCATAAGTGCGGTTATCCACCCATCGCCATGGATCTCGCCCGCTCGAGCAGGATCTGGACCTCGTCGATGACACCATCTGGGTCGGACTCGATGTCATGTCCGGTGACCCGGACCGGGTCCCAGCCGTAGGCCCGGAGCAGCCGGTCGCGACGCCGGTCGTTGCGGAATGCCCTTCGCGTGGCGTGGGTCTCCCAGGCATCGACCTCGACGACGACGCGCTCGCGGTGCCAGACGAAATCGCATTGCATCTCCTCGCCGGGGATGGGCATCCAGGCGTTGACCTCCGGCGCGGGCAGCCCCGTCCTCCGGGCAAGTAGGAGAAATCGCCTTTCGAGGCTGCTCTTCGTGCGGTCGAGGCCGAGGCCGTCCACCTCCAGCGCGGTGCGAAGCCGCGCCGCGCCGGGGTGTGAGGCCCTCCGCTCGAGCAACTCCTCGACCGCCCGCATGTCGAGTACGCGCTCCATCTCCGCCCGGTGGCACGCGCTGTCGAGAACGTTGCGCGGGGCGGTGGCGGCGACCCCGAGCAACGTGGCCGGGACGCTTGTGCAGGCGATGCCGTCGACCTCCGCGCGGTCCTCGGGTTCGAGGCACGCAGAGCGGTGGACGCTGATGCCGGCCCGGGCCACACTTGTCCTCCGCGGGACGGTCACGTGGATCCGTCCGGCTCTTGCCTTGAGGAGTCCGTGCAGGGTCGCGGCGGATTGGTGCGAGAGAACGGCTCCATCGCCGCAGGCAAGTACGGCGGCCATCCACCTGCCCTCGATCGTCACGTCGGGCCGGCCGACGGCATAGACGCCCTGATGAATTCGATGAAGCCGCGCGGCGGCGGCGGGGGCGTGTACGGCCCGCTCGCTCAGACCGAGCGCGAGCAGCTGGGCAAGTGAGATAACCCCATGCTGTTGCGCGGCGAGAGCAACGATGGCCCGATCGATTGAGCCGCGCGCCCAACGATGGATGGATTCCCGCACCATAGGTGCGGTTTTTCGACCATCGTTGGACATGGGGCGATCGTGGCGGTGAAAACGTCACGTGTGGCCCGCCCATTGGGGCGAAACAGCGGCCTGGGAGTCACCAAAGACGCACGGCCACCGGGACGACCTCCCTCCCTACCTGCCTCGCCGGGCCTCCCTACGTGCCTCGCTGGGGGTGGTGAACGGCTGGGGCGTCTCGCGAGGTGGGTGAGTGGCCGGGGCGAGGTGATGAGCGGCCGGGGCGAGGTGATGAGCGGCCGGGGCGAGGTGGGTAAGCGGCCGGGGCGAGGTGGTCGAGTTGGTGTAAGAGCCCCGGGCGCCGCGATGGGGCTGGCGAGCGGCCGGGCTAGGGCGCCGCGCAACGGCTCGCCCACGAGCACAGCGCGAAGCCGTCGTGCTGGCGGTCGGGCGCCGACGGGGTGCCGACGACCTTGTTGCCGCTCGTCAGCAACATCCGCTCCGAGGACTTCAGGCCCGCCGGGCGCCCGTTGACCCGCGCGCGGTTGAAGGTCGTCCTCGACAGGTTGGGCAGGTCGGCGAAGCCGGCGTTGGCGCCGATGATGACCGGTGTCTCCTGGATCCACTCCGCCGTGGCGTGGGTGGAGGTGTACGGGACGGTCTTCGTGAACGTCCGGTTCCGCGTGACGTTCCGCAGCGTGATGCGCCACACGTTCGAGTTCTTGACCCTCTCCGAGATGTTCGCGTGCATGTGGTCGCCCGGGCGCACCCTGAGCTTGTCGATCGTGAAGGCCGGGCCCGGGATCACCTCCCACCAAGCCGAGTAGGAGGCCTTGCCGGACGCCGAGATGTCCTGCTCGGTGCCCATCTGGATGAGCGTGGCGTCGCCCGCGTTGCATTTGGCGTCCACGCAGCCCCCGCCGATGCCGATCCACGTCGACGATGCCTCGGCCCTGCCCTTCTTGTGCTGGCTGGCCTTGGGGACCGTCCAGTCGCCGGCGATGGAGTGGAACTGCGTGCCGCCCTGCTCGAGCGTGCCCTGGTTGTAGCCGAACCAGTTGCTGCTCTCGTTCGCGTTCGCCCGCGCGCCGGGCACGATCTGCACGATGTGACCGTGGGCATGCGGGACCGCGGACGCCGAAGCGGGCATCCAGACGGCCGACAGCGCGATCGCCACCGCGCATCCCGCCGCTCTTCGTGTGAGCGTCGAAAGCATCGCCTCCTCGAGCGGACCGTACCCGCTCGCATCCGCGGTATGCGCCGCTCGCTACTTGTAGCGGTAAGTGATGCGACCCCGATCGAGGTCGTAGGGCGAGAGCTCGATCTTCACGCGGTCGCCCGGCAGGATGCGGATGTAGTGGCGGCGCATCTTGCCGGAGATGTGTCCCAGGACCTCGTGGTCGTTGTCGAGCTTGACCTTGAACATCGTGTTGGGCAGGGCCTCGGTGACCTCGCCCTCCATCTCGATCTTTTCCTCTTTGCCCATCGGCGGCAAGAGGGTAGCGGACGTTACGAGCGGCGCCGGGGCCCTAACGTCCCTTGAACGTCGCCTTTCCGGGCCCCTCGGCAAGGAACGACTTCACCGCTTCCTGGAGATCCTCCGTCTCGAACAGGCTGCCCGCGACGTCGGGTGTCACGCGATCGGCCTCCTCCACCCCGCCCTCGCGGAACGCCTGAACGATCCGCTTCGTCGCCCCGTGCGCCTTCGTGGGTCCCTCCCCCAAGCGATGCGCGAACCGCATTCCCTTCTCGAGCAGCTCGTCGTCGGCGACGACCCGGTTGATCACGTTCCAGCGCTCGAGTGTCGCGGCGTCGTAGATGCCGCGCGTCATCACGAACTCGCGCGCCCGAGCCGGCCCGGCGCGCTCGGCCATCCGCTGCGTGCCCCCCGCGCCCGGGGTGAGGCCGACGACCGCCTCAACGAGCCCGAACGTCGCCGACTCCGTCGCCCAGATCATGTCGCAGCCCAGCGAGACCTCGAGTCCCGCGGTCAGGCACAGGCCGTGCACCAGCGCGAGCGTGGGAATGGGCAGCGCCTCGATGCGCTTGACGGCGCCCAGCAGCTGGCCGAAGCCGGCGATCTCGTGTGTTCCGTCGCCGCTCTCGAGCGCATCTACGACCCGCTGGAAGACGTTGACGTCCGCGCCGCCCGTGAACGCCTCACCTTCAGCGCGCCACACGAGCGCCCGCGCGTCGGACCCCTCGACCTCGTCCAGGCAAGTCATCAGCGACTCGTAGGTGTGAGGCCCGAAGAGGTTCAGCGGCGGGTCGTCGAGGACCATCGCCGCGACCGCACCGTCGCGCTCGAGCCGGACAGGGGCGTCAGCCACCAGCGCCTCGGATCCTGTCCGCCGCGGCAGCGATCTCGCCGGCATCGCCCTCGCTCGGCACCCAGGGAAGCTCCAGAGGATCGTCCTCGTAGCGCGGCACGACGTGGAGGTGGAAGTGGAAGACGGTCTGCCAGGCCGCAGCGCCGCACGAGTTGAGGACGTTGAATCCGTCGGGCTCCAGCGCGGCCTTGATCTTCCGCGCGAGCCGGCGGGCGGCGACCATCGTGCGACCGAGGTCCTCGTCGGAGATCTCGAAGAGGTCCGCCGCGTGCGTGCGCGGGACGACCAGGGCGTGCCCGCGCGTGGCCGGATTGATGTCCATGAACGCGACCGTGTGCTCGTCGGAGTCGACGATCTGCGCCGGCACGTCGCCGGCCACGATTCCGCAGAACAGGCAGTCGCTCCCTTCCACAGGTCCCTCTAGGCCGGTGCCGTAAGGCGCCGGCAGCAGCATGTGTCGTTCATGGGGGTGGTGAGCTTATCCCTCGGTTCGGGACATGAGCTGCCGGGCGAACGCCACGGCGTCGTCGCGGCCGCTCACCTCCTCCGCGTAGACCGCCGCCTCGACCTCGCCGATGATCCGCCCCAGCTCCGGCCCGGGCTCGATCCCAAGCTCGGCGGCGAGCTCATCGCCCGGAATCGGAGAGCGCGGCGGCCCGTCGCGCCGCCAGTCGATCGCGGCGCCGAGCATCTCGCGCGCGAGGTCCAGATGGGCGCGAACCATCTCCGGCCCTGCGATCGGCCCCTCCCCGCGCGCCGCAAGGCGATCGGCGATGGTCAGCAGCGTGACGTCGGCGCTGACCGGGTCGGTGTCCCGCAGGTATTCGTACTCGCGCCGCCGCGGGAGCGGCCGCTCCCGCGCGAGGAACCCGAGCCGCAGGTGATGAAGCGTCAGGTCCTGCAGGTGCCGCGTGAGCCGCCGGCTCGCCTTCAGCCGCCTGCACAGGTCGCCCACTATGCGCGCGCCCTCCCGGTCGTGGCCGATGAAGGTGATGTAGTCGCCGTGGATGCCCCTGGTAGCGGGCTTCCCCATGTCGTGAACGACGGCGCCGAACCGAAGAGCGCCAGCGCGCGTGAGCTCGTCCGCAAGCGGCTCGGCGAGCAGCGCCGCGACCTCCGCCGCTCGCTCACCGGCGTAGCGATCCAGGTCGGACTCGACCTCCAGGAGCCGGCGCAGGACCTCGATCGTGTGGCTGTAGACGTCGAGATGGTGGTTGGGGTTCTGCTCGACGCCCTGAAGTGCCGCGAGTTCCGGGAGCACCGCCGTCGTCGCGCCGAGCTCGTCCATGAGCTCGATGCCGCGGATCGGATCGGGCCCGGTGATCAGCAGCCTGAGCTCGGCCAGCTGCCGCTCGCCGGCGGGATCCGCCGCCCGATCGGCGCTCGCCCGCGCCAGCTCGACCGTGTCCGGCTCGAGCTCCAGCCGCAGCGCCGACGCGAGCCGCGCGGCGCGCAGCACCCTGAGAGGGTCGTCGGCGAAGCTTCGCTCGGACGTGGCGCGCAGGATCCGGGCGTCCAGATCGGCGAGCCCGCCTCGCGGATCGATCGGGCTCCCGCCGGGGTCGGCCAGCGGCACCGCCACCGAGTTGATCGTGAAGTCCCGCAATGCGAGGTCTGCCTCGATCGCACCCCCGCGCATTGAGGTGACGTCGACGTGCCATCCAGGGCCGAGTGCCCGCCAAGTCCCGAACTCCTCGGACAGGCTGAACGCCATCCCGCCCGCGGCGCTCGAGATCTCGCGGGCGGCCGCACCCGCCTCCCCGGCGACCACGAGGTCCACGTCGACGACGTCCCGTCCGAGCGCGGCGTCGCGAACGGCGCCACCGACGATCCAGACGTCATCCCGCACCCCGAGCGGCTCGCGCGAGGCGCGCACGGCGGGCGCGGCGGCGAGCGAATCGGCCAGCGGAGTCACTCTCACCGAACGTACACCCGCGGGACGCGCTTCGAGATCCCGCAGGTCACCTCGTAGTTGATCGTGTCGAGGCGCTTGGCGACCTCCTCGCACAGGATCCGCTCATCGCCCTGCGCGCCGATGAGGGTCGCACCGGCACCCGGACTGACCTGCGTCGCCGGGCCGAGCTCGACGGTCACGTTGTCCATCGAGACCATGCCGACCAGCGGGACGCGATGGCCGTCCACCACCACGTCGGCGTTGTTGGTCAGTCCCCGCCGGACACCGTCGCCGTAGCCGATCGGCAGCACGCCCACGAACGTCTCCACGGGGGCGCGCCAGTGCCGGCCGTAGCCTGCGCTGTCGCCCACCTCGAAGCGCTTGACGTCGGCGACGTAGGAGCGGAGCTCGAGCGCCGGCTCCAGCCCCTGCTCGTACGGATCGGCGCCGAACGGGTCGAGGCCGTAGATCGCGACGCCGCAGCGGACCATGTCGAAATGCGCAGCGGGGTCGCGCAGCGTGGCGGCGCTGTTGGCGGCATGAATCAGCACGTCCGGATGCTCGGCTCGCACCCGCTCCACCAGCGCTTCGAAGCGATCGAGCTGCCGGTCGAAGAAGTCAGAGGTCCGCTCGTCCGCGGTGGCGAAGTGCGTCCAGAAGCCCGCCAGCTCGAGTCGCGGGTCGCCCGCCGCCGCCTCGAGGACGCTCAGGACCGCATCGGCGTCGCGCTCGCCGAGCCGGCCCATGCCCGTGTCGTACTTCACGTGTACTCGGGGTCGCACTCCCCGCCGCTCGCCTCGTGCGGCGGCCCTGTCGACGTCGGAGGGCCTCCAGATGGCGATCTCGGAGCGGGCGTCGAGGGCCACTTCGAGCTCGGAATCGGTCAGGGCCCCCATCGTCAGCACCGACGCGTCCGGGAAGTGAGCGCGGAGCTCCGCCGCCTCATCCGCGGCGGCGACCGCAAGCCAGCCGGCGCCCCCGGCGAGGGCCGCGCGAGCGCATTCCACCGCGCCATGCCCATAGCCGTCGGCCTTCACCACCGCGCACAGGCGCGCGCCGCCCTCGAGCTCGCGCGCGAGCCTGGCGCAGTTTCGCTCCACCGCCCCGACGTCGACCTCGGCCACGGCCCGGCGCTCTGGGGCCGTCATGTGGAC
>Ga0075365_10001123_pt1 | contig 11688 bp, 7 predicted proteins | sample EndMetdeltDD1765_FD_71387 | JGI IMG/M metagenome (GOLD analysis project Ga0075365, IMG submission 71387) | Populus endosphere microbial communities from Tennessee, USA - Endosphere MetaG P. deltoides DD176-5 | ecosystem: Host-associated > Plants > Roots > Endosphere | place: USA: Tennessee... | reverse complement strand
GTCGCGTCGACATCGAGCGCATCGAGCTGGCGCGTGTGCAATCGCTTCGACGCGTCCCGCACGTGGCCCTTGCGAACGATGCTGGCAACGATCTCGTCGCACTTGGAGATCGTCCGCGACGCGATGCAGATGTCGCCAAGGATGTCGTTCGCCATCGCAGCTTTGTGCGCGGTGACGTGGGCGACGCCACCGGCACCGATGATCAACACGTTCTGTTTCGCTCCGGTCGAGTTCAACGTTCTGTTCTCCAATCCTGGATCGTCACGAGAGGCTGGTCTTGTAGTCGTCGTATGTGAACTGACGAACGACCTCGATGTTGCCATCGAGTCGCCGCACGGCGATCGCCGGCATCGCAACGCCGTTGAACCAGTTCTTCTTCACCATCGTGTACCCGGCGGCATCGGCGATCCGAACTTGGTCGCCGACAGACAGCGGATGCGACAAGCCGTGTTCGCCGAACAGGTCGCCGGCGAGGCATGTTCGTCCGGCGACGATGACACGATGGCCGCCGGCGGCGGGGGCATTGAGCCTGGGCGTGGTTGCGTAGATGAGGTGGTCGAGCATGTGCGCTTCGACCGATGCGTCGATGATCGCGATGTCGACTTCGTTGCGCACGACATCGAGCACCGTGGTCACGAGCTCGGCGCTACCGGTGATCGCCGCTTCGCCCGGCTCCAGGTACACCTGCACACCGTGTTCGTCGCTGAACTCACGCAGGCCTCGGCACAACCGATCGAGTGGGTAGCCGTCGTTTGTGAAGGCGATGCCCCCGCCGAGACTGACCCAATCCACGCCCGCGAGCACGCCGGCATAGCGACCGCCGATCTTCGCCAGCGCGGCCTCGATGCTGGCGACGTCGTCGTTCTCGCAGTTGAAGTGGAACATCAACCCGTCGACCAATCCGGCGACGGCGGTCAACTCCGCGTCGTCGGTGATGCCGAGCCGCGAGAACCGTCGTGCCGGATCGGCGAGATCGAAATGCGAATGGCTGATACCCGGGTTCACTCGCACGCCCACCTGCAGATGGGCGACCTGATCGTGGAACGCGCGCAACTGCGCGGCGGAGTTGAAGATGATCTTGTCGGCGAACTCGCGCACCTCCGCGACGTCGGCAGCGGAGTAGGCGACGCTGTACGCGTGCACCTCGCCGCCGAACGTCTCGTGACCGAGCCGCGCCTCGAACGCCGAGCTGCTCGTCGTGCCGTCCATGTGCGCGGCGATCAGATCGAACACCGACCAGGTCGAGAAGCACTTCAACGCGAGCACCGCCTTCGCGCCGGACGTGGCGCGCACGTGATCGATGACCTTCAGGTTGTGCAGGAGTCGCGCCTCGTCGATGAGGTAGTACGGCGTCGGCGGCGCAGTCATTCCCAGAAGTCTGGCGGATGGATGACCGAATCCGCGCAGAGGTTCACCGCGAGTTCACCTTCAGCGGCGGTCCACCAGGCGGTCCACCGGGCGGTGCTTCGTCAGTGGACGTCCTCGGCGACGAGCGTACGCAACTCGAAGTCGCTGAGCTCCGAGAGCGTCTGGCGCCGCTGGATCCAGGCATGGAACTGCGCGAACGTGAGCGGGCGACCGATGACGAAGCCCTGCCCGACGTCGCACCCGATCGATCGCATCAGATGCCAGGTGTCGAAGTCCTCGATCCCCTCCGCGACGGTTTCGAGGCCGAGGCGTGTCGCGAGGCCGATGATGGAGCGCACGAGGATCTCGTCCTTCGGCGACGAGGTCATCCGTTCGATGAAGCCGCGGTCGATCTTGAGGCGATCGACTTCCAGGTCGCGCAGGCTCACGAACGACGAGTAGCCCGTGCCGAAGTCGTCGATGGCGATGCCGACGCCTGCCTCCCGCAACGCGTCGATGGCGTAACGGCTGCGCTCGGGCTCCGACGCGATCGCACTTTCCGTGATCTCCAGTTCGAGCCGGTGGGGCGCCAGCCCGCTCGAGGCGAGCGTGTTGAGGACCAGGTCGGGGAAATGGCGATCCTGCAGGTTGCGCGCCGAGATGTTGATCGAGACCCGAATGCCTGCGTCGCCCATGGAAACGACTTCGTGTACGGCGTGCTCGAGCACGAACTGCGTGATCGGCACGATGAGATCGGTGTGCTCGGCACCCGAGATGAAGTCACCCGGCGGGATCGTTCCGAGCGAGGCGTGGTTCCATCGCAGCAGCGCCTCGACGCCATCGCACTCCCCAGTCGCCATGCGCACCTGTGGCTGATAGGCAAGCCACAGCTCGTCCTTGTCGATCGCGTCCGACAACGAACCGAGCAAGCCGATCCTGCCGTGCTCTCGCGCTACCCCGACCGATCCGTACAGCTCGACGCCCGTGCGAAAGCGCTTGGCTCGGTACATCGCGACGTCCGCGCAGCTGAGCAACTCATCCGCCGTCGTCGCATGATCCGGTGAGCATGCCACGCCGATGCTCATCACGATCGACAGCGGTACACCGCCGACGTTGAGGGTGCGCGACAGCCGCGTCCGCAGCTCCTGTGTCGCCGCGAGGTGATCGCTGATCGACCCGGTGCCCTCGATGAGGATCGCGAACTCGTCGCCGCCGAGCCGTGCCGCGATCGAGTTGTCCGGGATCGCTCGCTCCATGCGCAGCGCGAACGCAACCAGCAAGCCGTCGCCGGCGGCGTGCCCCAACCGGTCGTTGATCTCCTTGAAACCATCCAGGTCGATGAGCAGCAGGATGGTGCGGCGGGCCTGTCCCCCATCGTCGACGGCGGTGCCGGCCGGCGTCGTATCGAGGAGCCGTTGCTCGAGCACCTCACGGAAGCCGACCCGATTGCGCAGTTGGGTGAGGGGATCGTGGCTTGCGGCATGAGCCTGGCGCATCGCCTGGCGAGCACTCGTGAACACGATGAAGCTCGTCACGCCGAGCAGCGGCAGGAGGAGCAGGCTGTAGTCGATCGCGATGACGAAGATCGGCGCGACTGCCAGCAGCGCACCGTCTGCCCCGATGCTGGTCATCCAGCCCTCCCGGATCGGCACACGGAGGCTGATGCCGCGACTGAGCGACATCACGACGAACAGCAGCATCGCGCTCACGACCAGCACGGTGATGCCCGCGCCGATCATCCCCAGGCTCTGCACGAACGAGATGTCGCCGTTGCTCAGAGCAGGGCCGTTGATCCCGGACGAGTGCAGCACCAGCGCTCCGAGGCCGAGCGCCAGGCTGACCTGGCACACGTTGAACACGACCTTGATCGTCGCCTTGCGCGCGACCAGATCGGCCACCAGCGTCGCCAGCGCGGTGCACACCATCGCCAGGAAAGGAGTACCGAGCAACAGCAATGAGAACGCGAACGCCCATCCCGGCGTGATCTCGCCGCCTTCGCCGAAGTGCAGCGAGAACGACGGCCGGGCCTCGGCGATCACCAGCAAGACGGCGAAAATGGCAAACGCCCACCAGTTGACCGAGCCGTGGGAAAGGCGCGACTCGATGACCGCGACCGCGCCGCCGACGACGACCGTCGCGATCGCAATCGTCGCCACGAAGAGTTCGATGACGCGCTCGTGCAAGCGCTGTCTCAACCGATCCCGCGAGCGTTCGGGGATCGGGCCCGCATTGAGTTCCATGGGTGTCGTAACGAAGCGTTTGGCATCTGCCGGGGCAGATCCCGAGCGGCTACAGCTTCCGGAGACCGGGCCTCACCACCACTTCGCTGGTCCGCCGACTGCTGCGCCGAGAGCGACGGCGCTCCCGACCACAACCGCGAGGCGCAGAGTCGAGTTGTGGTATCGCCACTTGTGGGACTTCATGGCTGTCATCACGTGCTGTCCTCTTTCCATGATGGGACCGGTTTTTGTCCGCACCTTCATCGGCTGTTCGTGCCCGCAGCATGAGGCGTAGTTTTCCGGCTGACTAACATGTCCGCAACGAGCGTGCGAGTCGCCGCTCGGCGAGGGGGCCCAGCTCATGAGCAGTCATCAGTCACCGATCCTCCCGGGTCGTCTCGGTCAGCCGGAGATGCACTTGAAGGACGATCCCCGCGCCGACCCGCGCATGGTTGCGGCGATGGAGCCCTTCGGCCTCGGCGTCAACCCGGGCCCGTCGCCCGTCGATGCCAGCACACCGATCGCCGAGTTGCTCGAGTATGTCGGCGAGTCCGAAGCCGGGTTCGAGATGCTGTTCGGCATGCTCGCTGCCGATCAGGCCCCCGTGCAGGGAGTCGCACGCAGCGTCGAGATCATCCGCGGCATCGACGGCAACGACATCACCCTGTACATCCACCGGCCGGCCGACTCGACCGGTCCGCTGCCCGGTCTGTTGCATCTGCACGGCGGGGGGATGGTTGTGCTCGAGGCCGCCGGCGTCGGCTACGCAACATGGCGCGACGACCTCGCCGCCGCAGGATTCGTGGTCGTCGGCGTCGAGTTCCGCAACGGCGGCGGCAAGCACGGTCCGTATCCATTTCCTGCCGGTCTGAACGACTGCACGTCCGCGCTGCGATGGATGGCGGCCAACAAGGCCGAGCTCGGCGTCTCCACGATCGTCGTGTCTGGAGAATCCGGAGGCGGCAACCTCACGCTGGCGACGACGTTGCGCGCCAATCGCGACGGAGACATCGCCGCGATCGACGGCGTCTACGCGCAGTGCCCGTACATCTCCGGCGCGTACGCAACGCCGCTTCCCGAGCTCGCGTCGCTCTACGAGAACGACGGCTACTTCCTCGCCTGCGACCAGTTGGGCGTGCTCGCCAAGGTCTACGACCCGCTCGGCGAGAACGCGACCAACCCCCTCGCCTGGCCGTACCACGCCGCGCCGTCCGACCTGCGCGGGTTGCCGCCGCACATCATCTCGGTCAACCAACTCGACCCGCTCCGCGACGAAGGCATCGCCTACTACCGGATGCTGGTCGAGGCGGGGGTCAGCGCGGTCAGCCGCACGGTGAACGGCACCTGCCACGCGGGCGACTGCCTGTTCCGTACCGCGATGCCCGACGTCTACTTCGCGACCATCCGCGACATCAAGAGCTTCGCCGACTCGCTGTAGCCGACGCCGCCTGCGGTTGCGGCGCCGCTTCATCCCGCTCGGGCACGGTCTGCCGCCGGCGTCGTCCCCAGTCCGCCACTCTCCCGCTTCGATCGGTGGTTTCCAACTCATCTGGCCTGGTCACAGCGACCGAAACCATCCAAGCCCGTCCTCGGCGCTTCAATCGATGGTTTCCAACGCATCTGGCCTGGTCACAGCGGCCGAAACCATCCATCGCCGGCGTTCGGGTCCTTCAGATCGGTGGCCGGCGAGCCACCGTCTCGGGCAGTGCCGTCTCCAGCGCGCGGCCGATCTGGAGCACGGCGTCTTCGCGCCAGCGATGCCCGATGATCTGGCCACCGATCGGCATGCCCGTGTACGGCGCGTCTGTGTGCGCACCGACCGGCACGGACATGGCTGGGCACGGAGCGACGAGGTTGAAGACCGATGTCATGTCGGCTGAGTGATAGCGCCCGTCATCGGCCGGCTCGGCTCGGGTCCAATCCGCCTTCGCGGCCGGAACGGGTGGTGTCGCCATCGTCGGGCACAGCAGCGCAGCCCTGCCCTCCAACACGCCTGACACGCGTCGCCACACATCGGTGCGCTCGATCTCGAGCCGCTTGTACTCCGTCGCGCTGAGCGAGTTGCCCAGCTCGATCAGACCGAGCACGTCCGGGTCCATCCGGTCCGACCACTCGTCGACGAGGTGACCGAAGTACGCCGACATGAACACGCCCCACAGCTTGAGCCACATGCTCTCGTCGGCCTCACCGAGCTGCGGATCGACGTGTTCGATGATCGCGCCCGCGCCGGCGAGCGCATCTGCTGCGCGGGTGACCGCGGCGGCGATCTCGGGGTGCACTGCCCAGCTGCCGAGATCGATGCTGAGGCCGATCCGCATCCCGCGCACATCGTCCGGCGTGTCTCCCCCGAGGAGCAACGGCGTCGTGACGGACTGGATGTCGGCGTCGTCGGGCCCCTGTGCACACGCGAGGAACAGCCGCGCGCTGTCGATGTCTCGCGCCAGCGGCCCGTGATGGCTGATCGAATCGAACAGACCCGGGAGCACGTCCATCGGAATCCGGCCGATGCCCGGCTTCAACCCGACCACACCGCTCCACGCGGCAGGGATGCGCACCGATCCACCCATGTCACTGCCCTCTGCCACGGACACGCAGCCGGATGCCACGGCCGACGCGCTGCCACCAGACGACCCCCCGGGCGTGTACGCCTGGTTCCACGCGTTGCACGTCGGGCCCCACATCGGGCTGTCGGTCTGCAACGTGTGCGCGAACTCGGGCGACGTGGTCGCGCCGACGATGATCGCACCGGCGCGGCGCAGGGCGCGCACGATCGCAGCATCGTGATCGGCAACCACGTGCTGATGGGTGAACGAGCCGAGAGTGAACGGGCGGCCGGCCACCTGTGTCGTCTCCTTGACGGCGATCGGCACACCATGCAGCGGCCCGAGCAGCTCACCTGCTGCAACCATTGCCGACGCCCGAACTGCCTCTGCCCGCGCGTCGTCGGCCCAGATGTGGGCAAAGCAGTTCAGCTGGGGTTGCACCTCGGCGATTCGTTGGAGCGCGTTCTCGACCAGTTCCGTGGGCGACCGCTCGCCCGACGCAACCAGCCGCGCTTGTGCGGGAGTGGACGCGAAGCACAGGTCGAGATCGATTGACATGCGGGCTGACCGTAGCGGTCAGCGGCCCTGCACGCCGGCTGTGGTCGCCGGTTGTAACGTCTCCATCCGTCTCGATGACCGAAACGAACATGGGCTCCGACATCATGCTGCGCCGTCCCCGAACCACCGGGCTGAACGCACAACCGAGGCACCGCTCTGCACGCGTGGCGTTGATCGCGGCGCCGTTGTTGCTGATCGCGACAGCGTGCGGTGACGACTCGGGCAACACGATCGGCTTCCACTTCTCCGGCAAGCCTCAAGCCGGGGTGCCGTCGCAGGTCGTATGGGAGGCACACCTCGTACAGAGCCCGGACGCGAGCTACGTCGACGCCGGAACCTTCGTCGTCGCATCATCGTCCTTCACCAGTCTCACCGGCCTCGACGCCAGCAGTGGCAATGTCGCGTTCGAACGTCGATCCGACCAGCTGCCACTCGATCTCGAGGGAGTGCTCGCGTTCGGCGGAGGGCGGCTGCTGGTCGGCGCCCACGGCGACGGCGGAGCGGACGGTCGTGTCGATGCCTACGACTCTGCCACCGGGAACAAGGTGTGGTCGGTGGCCCTCGACCTCAAGGACCCGCTCCCGGTGATCGTCGGCGACGCGGTCGTCGTCGCCAATCATGACGCCGGCCAGAGCACCGGTCACGTTCATCTCTATGCCCTGGCGGACGGCAAGGAGAGGTGGAGCGCTCCGGTGGCGCTCGGCCCGGTCGCAAGGCCCGAATCGAACGATCACGACCGAGGCGCGCCCCTCCTCGCCGTCGATGAGCAAGCGTTGACCGTGCAAACGGGGTCCGGCACGTCGTTGGCCAAGATCGACCTTCAGACAGGAGCGATCGCGTGGGAGTACGACACCGGCCGCCCGATCGTCCAGGTTCAGGCCCTCGAGGCAGAGGGTCGCGTCGTCGTCCTGACCAAGGCCCAGGACGAGACCGACCTCAAGCGCCGCGTCGAGGGGCTGCGCTCCGACACCGGACAGCTGGTGTGGTCACGGGAGACGGACGACGACACGTTCGTTGTCAACGGCGACAGCATCGTGACCGCGGTCGATTTCGGTGGGCCATGGAGCTCGTTCGACGTGTCCAGCGGTTCGACGCAGTGGGAGAGCTACAGCGACGGATCGTCGATCCAGGCCGTCAGCGGGAACTTCGCCGTCACCGACGGCTTGAGCGTGTTCGACCTCACCACGGGCGAGCACATGTGGAGCACGGGCAAGTTCCAAGCACCCGGAGATGTGCACGTCGTCGGCGACGTCGTCGTGGCCAACTCGTCGAGCCACAAACCGACGGCGTACGACGTGACGACCGGCAAGAAGCTGTGGGCCGTCGAGGACGGATACGTCCTCGAATATCTCGAACAGAGCAACACGGTGCTGACGCGCAACGTCGACCTGATCGAGCTGCGCGACGTGCACACGGGAACGGTGCTGTGGAATCTCACGATCGGCGACAAAGTGGGCATCCGCGCCCAGACCGACGCCGACGGCAACCTGTACATCGTCCTCGACAAGTACCGCACGAGCGTTGCGACGATCATCGCGATCACACCACCCCCCGCCTGACCGGACGCGGGCAGCTCGGATTGGGCCACAGGTCTGAGCTGCCTGCGTCATGGCGCTACACCTCAGGCGGCTGAGATCGTCGTCGCCAGCTGGCGGCGCAGGGCAGCGAGGGCCCAGAACGTGCGGGTCTTGACGGTGCCGAGCGGAAGACCGAGGCGAGAGGCGATCTGCGACTGGCTGAGATCGAGGCGGTACGCGCAGTCGATCACGGTGCGGTGCTCGGCGCTCAACGTCGCCATCGCCGACCGCATCGTGCAGCGCAGGTCCGTGTCATCGTGGACCGCTTCGTCAGACGTCGCGGCAGCATCGCCGTCCGGCAGGCACACTGTGGCCGTCACACTCCGGGCTCGACCGCGGAGCAGATCGACGGCGCTGTTCAGCGCGATCGTACGCAACCACCCACCGGCGTTGCCCCGGGAGGGATCGAACTGGCCCGCGCTGCGCCATGCACGCAAGAACGTCTCCTGCAGCACGTCGTCCACGATCGCGTTGCCGTGTCGGCGACGAATGACGGCGCGGATCACGCTCGCATGGCGGCGATGCAACTCTGCCATCGCCGACTCGGCGTCCCGTCCCCCGCCGGCGATCACGGTGAGCAAGCGAGCGTCGTCGGCAGACTCCAGGCGGTCACGAGTCGGGCAGGTCGGACGGTCGAGCAGGTGAGTGTTCATGCTCTGATGGTGAGCGCGCGGGCCGACGGAGACATCGGGCGACCTACGTAGGGATGGTGCCCGCCGCCAACAGCCTTACGTACATACCGTCGGCAAGATGGTGGGCCGAGGGCTAGGATCGCGCCATGTCTGGACTGGTCGGACGGGCCCCCGAGCGGGGCGCGCTGGAGCGTGTCGTCGCGACGGCCGAGTCCGGACGCGGCGCATGCATCGTGATCGAGGCGGAGGCCGGGCTCGGCAAGTCGACGTTGCTCGCCGACACGTACGCCCACCTCGTGACCAGCGAGGGCTGCTTCGCCGAGGCGGACGAAATGGAACAAGCCCGTCCGTTCGGAGTCGTGCTGCGCGCCCTCGGCTGCTCGCCCAAGTCGGCCGACGAGCGTCGCCGCCTCGTGTCGTCGCTGCTCCGCGGATCACCGCTCACAGGCACTGACCAGGTCATCGGCGGTCCGGCCGGCGACCGGTTCGTGGTCCAGGACGCGATCGAGGAGCTCGTCGAGGAACTGGCGTCCGAGCGGCCACTCGTGATCATGATCGACGATGCCCAGTGGGCAGACGCATCATCGCTCGGCGCCCTCTCCGCACTCGTGCGCCAAACCCGCAGCCTGCCGGTCGCGATCGTGATCGCCTGCCGCCCGTGGCCGCGGCCACCGGAGCTGGAGGCGTTGATCGAGAGGATCCGCCGGGCCGATGGCGATGTGCTCCGCCTCGACGGCATGACCGACGCCGATGTCGGCGACCTGGTTCGCACCACCGTCAACGGCGAACCGAGCGCGCGCTTGATGGCCGCTGTCGAGGCCGCAGCCGGCAACCCGTTCTACGTCTGCGAGCTGCTTCGCCATGCCGACGCCGGTGGTCGATTGGTGAGGGACGGCCCGAGCGTCGAGCTCGACGGCGAGCTGACCACGGAACCGTTCCTCGATCGCGTCGTCCGCCGCCTCGATGCGATGGAGCCCGTAACCCGAAACCTGCTGCGCGTCGCATCGCTGTACGGTCCACACTTCGATCTGCGCGATCTCGCCGCGCTGCTCGACGAGTCGGTCATGGTGCTCGAGCAGGTGACGACGGAGGCCCGACGGGCGGGGCTGCTCCGCACGTCGGTCGACGGTCGCCTCGCGTTCGCTCACGACCTCGTTCGGGAGGCGATCTCGGCCGACCTCCCGAGCACGGTCTCGGCCGCGCTGCACCGCGACATCGCCAACTCGTTGATCGCCCGTCACGCTCCCGTGCAACAGGTCGCTCCTCATCTCGTGATCGGTGCCCAGGTGGGCGACCTCGTCGCGGTCGACTGGCTCGAGCAGGCTGCGTTGGAGACGGCGGCAGTCGACCCGATCGGCGCCGAACAGCTGTTGGCAAAGGCGCAAGCGTTGGCTCCACCGAACATGCACACGCGCTTGATGGCCGACCGCGCCCGGATGTTGAAATGGGCGGGGAAGGTCGACGATGCCGCGGCGCTGGCGAACGAAGCACTGGCGACCAGACCGGACGCAGCGATCACGCTGCGACTGCGGATCGAGCTTGCCGAGAGCGACCTGCTCAAGGGGCGCTCGCGAGACGCTCTGGCGCCGCTGCTCGCCGCTGCGGAGGACGAGTCGATCAGCGAGAAGAGCCGCGCCCACCTGTGGGCAGAGGTCGCCGCGGCGGCCATGTGGACTCTCGACTTCGCCTTGTGCGAGCGCGCCGCGGACCAGGCCATCACGATGGCCGGCGACGAAGCGCCGACCGCGCGAGCACTCGCCCACGGTCTGCTCTCGCGCCGATATGCGTTCAGTGGCGACCTCCTCGCAACCACACGGCACGCGCTGCTCGCGGCCGAGTTCGCGCAGAGCACCAACCGACAGCGCGCAGCGTTCCGATGTTCTACGCCGGACTCGGATTGGTGTGGACGGATCCGGTTCATGCGCTGGAGGTGTTGCAGCAGGGCTTGCGGCTCGCCGAGAAGCAGGGCCTGACCTGGTCGCAGCCGGTCTACTACCAGGGCCTCGTCAGCGCCGCGTTCGACGCCGGAGTCTGGGACGATGCGCTGATCTTCTACGAGACAGGCAGCGCGATCGAAGACGAGCTGGCCGAGCTCGGCGAGCCGTCGATCACAGCGTTCATCGGCCTCATCCACATCGCCCGCGACGAGATCGACCTCGCCCGACAGAGACTCGCCGAGGCAACTCGCGCGATGGACGCGCCGAACGCGCGTTACGGCAGCTGGCTCTACATCCGCTGGCTCGAGGCATACCTCATGCATCATGACGGTGACACCCCTGGGGCCGGCGCGCGCCTGCTGGAAGCTGTCGAGTTCGCGGGCCAGTTCGGCGCACCGAACGCGGCGGTCACGCTGGCGGCGGACGGCGTGGAGTGGTCCGATCCGAACGTCGACCGCGACCGCATGGAGCGCGTCACGCTCGCGATGGAGGAGTTGGCGGAGATCGGTCAGGCACCGATCCAGCAAGCGACGGCGTTGCGTTGCCGCGCCGCGCTCGACGGCCGACCGGAGCTTGCGGTCGAAGCGGTGGGCGTGCTCGAGCCGACGAGTCGGCGGCGCGACCTCATCCAGACGTACGCGGCCGCCGGGGCAGCACTGGTGCGGGCCGGTGATCACAGCGCGGCACGCCCGGTCCTCGAGCAGGGCCTCGCGGTCGCCGAGCAACTCGGCGCGGGCGGGCTCGAACGATCGTTCCGCTCGATGCTCCGCACCGTTGGCGCGCCGAGCGGGGTGCGCAACCAACGGCGCCGGGCCCGATCCGGTTGGGAGAGCCTGACCGAGACGGAATTGCTCGTGGTGCGGCTCGTGCGCGAC
>Ga0075365_10001122_pt1 | contig 11696 bp, 8 predicted proteins | sample EndMetdeltDD1765_FD_71387 | JGI IMG/M metagenome (GOLD analysis project Ga0075365, IMG submission 71387) | Populus endosphere microbial communities from Tennessee, USA - Endosphere MetaG P. deltoides DD176-5 | ecosystem: Host-associated > Plants > Roots > Endosphere | place: USA: Tennessee... | reverse complement strand
GCCGGCGAGATCCTCCTCGGCCAGCACACGCCGTTCAGCGCGGCGAACTACGTCATCGGCTGCCCGGCATCGCTACCCACGAGTGGCTTCGCCCACGTCTCGTCCGGCATCACGGTCGACACCTTCCTCAAGCGGACCGCGATCGCGTGTGCCGACGAAGGCGCGCTCCGCTCGATGACGCCGGCGATCCTCGCCCTTGCCGATCACGAGGGCTTCGCCGCCCACGGGGCCGCACTCCGCAGGCGAAGCTGACCGCCCGATGAGAAACCGCCTACGATCCGGGTCGATGACCGACGCGCCGAGTGCCACCATCTTGGGTGACATGGGGTTGCGCACGCGATGAAGTCGCTGCTCCTGGTCGAGGACGACGAGCGGATCAGCTTGCCACTGGTGCGGATGCTGCAGGCCGAGGGCTTTCGCGTGCACCACGTCGAGGGCGGTGAGGAGGCTCTCGTCGCGGTCAACGACAACGCGCCCGACCTCGTCCTGCTCGATCTCAGCCTGCCCGACATCGACGGGCTCGATGTCTGTCGACGGCTGCGCGCAACCCACCCGATCCTGCCGATTGTGATGCTCACGGCCCGCAACGAAGAGGTCGACGTGGTCGTCGGGCTCGACGCCGGTGCCGATGACTACATCACCAAACCGTTCCGGGTCGCCGAGCTGACGGCCCGCATCCGCAGCCGGCTGCGGATCAGCACTTCGTTGCTCACGATCGATCCCAACTTCGTCGGTTCGCTGCGGATCGACTACGCGGCGCGACGGGCGTGGCTCCACGACGAAGAGCTCGTCCTCGCTCCCCGCGAGTTCGACCTGCTCGAGCTGTTCACCCGCCACGAGGGTGAGACGATGCGTCGTGAATACATCATGTCCGAGGTGTGGGACGAGAACTGGTGGGGCAGCACGCGCACGCTCGACACCCACGTCGCGTCGTTGCGCCGCAAGCTCGGAGACACCAGCGAGAACCCGGAGCGGATCATCACGGTCCGTGGCGTCGGTTTCCGTTACGAAGCGGGCTGACGATGCGCGGCCGCCTCGTGCGCAGCACCGTCATGGTCGCGATCCTCGTGATGCTCGTGCTCGCGACACCGGTCGTGCTGTTGATCAAGCGAGCCACCGAGGACGAGCTGCGCAGCAGCCTCGCCGCGCAAGCCTCCGCCATCAGCACCACCCTGTCGAGCCTCACCGGCGAGAGCGGCCTGCCCGACCCGAGTCGGATCAGCGGGATGGTCCCCGATGGCGATCAGATCGTCATCCGCGATGCCACCGGCAAGATCACCTCGTCGGCCGGGCCGATCATCAAGGACGGCTTCCACGCGGTTGCCGAGGGTCCGAACAAGACCCAGATCGAGCTGGTCTCGAGCGGCCGCGACCTGCGACAACGGCTGACTCGTCAGTTCATCCTGCTCGGTGTGCTCGCCGCAGGCGGCGTCTTGCTCGCCGCGGTGCTGGCCGCGATCTTCGGCGCCCGCCTGACGCGGCCCCTCGAGCAGCTCGCGGCATCGGCCGCACGCCTCGGCGCCGGCGACTTCAGTGCCGCGCTTCCGCCCGTGTCGGGCATCCGCGAGATCGACGACATCCGCGCGACACTGGCGATGAGCGCCAACCGGCTCGACAAGACACTGAGCTCTGAACGAAGTTTCACCGGCGACGCAACCCATCAACTCCGCACCGGCCTGACCGGCATCGCGCTCCAACTGCAACTGTTGGCGACCCATGAGGACGAGGCGGTCCGCGTCGATGCGAGCCACGCCCTGGCCCAGACCGACCGACTCACCGCAACTCTCGACGAGTTGCTCGACCTCGCCCGTGGCGGCCGCGGCAGCCAACGGATCACGGTGCAGCTGCACGAGATCGCGCTGGAACACCGCGGCGACTGGCTGAACCGGTTCCAGCTCGCCCGGCGCGGCCTGCTCTGCCATGGCGCCAGCGTCAAGGTCATGGCGACACCCGGATTCGTCGGACAGATCATCGACATCCTCCTCGACAACGCCTTGCGCCACGGTCGCGGCGACGTGCGCATCGAGCTGCGCGAGCGGACGCTGCGGATCTCCGACGAAGGCACGATCACCGAACGCACTGCGGAGGGTCTGTTCCGCGGCAGCGACGACCCCGCGGCACCCCACGGCCGGGGCCTCGCCCTCGCCCGCCGTCTGGCCCAAGCCGACGGCGGCCGGCTCGAGCTCGTCGCCCGCTCCCCAACGACCTTCGTCCTCACCCTGCCGGTGGCCCACCAGGCATAGCGCACCGGCGCTACGCGCGGAGGGTGACCCTTTTCTGACGGACAGGCACGGTATTCTGGGCCGATGAGGCGACGAATCGTTCGATTCGGCGCGGGCGTGGTGGCGGTCTTGTCGCTTCCTCTCGCGACGACACTGTCCACCCCGGCACTTCCGGCAGCCGCTGCGGCGGGTGCACCTTCGGCCTTCACCGCGTTGGCGACACCGGTTCGCCTCGCCGACTCGCGCAAGTCCGGAGCGTTCGGCCCTGGCGCGATCTTTCCCGTCGCCGTCACCGGCACCGCGCCGTTGCCGGCGGTCGGCAGCATCACTGCCGCAGTGCTCAACGTCACCGTCGTCGGTCCGGCACAGAGCGGTTACTGGACCGTGTTTCCGCACGGCGGCGCAGTGCCGACGGCGTCGAACATCAACGTCGATCCGGTGGCCTCGTTCTTCGGCGAGAACCTGGCGATGCCGAACCTCGTCACGGTTCCGGTCAACGCCTCCGGATTGGTCGACGTCTTCTCGCTCAGCGGTGGAAACGTCATCGTCGACATGCTCGGCTACTACTCGCCCGCGGCAGCAGCCACGGCCGGGCGGTTCGTGCCACTTCCGGCACCCAGCCGGATGCTCGACACCCGCGAGACGGCAAACCCGATTCTGCTCGGCGAGACCCGCACCTTCACGGCACCGGGCGCGGCCGGGGCATCGGCGGTCGCGTTGAACGTCACCGTCATCGGCGATGCGGCCGGCTACTGGCAGGTGTTCCCCGCCGGGACGCCGGCACCGGCGTCGTCGAACCTGAACTCGATGTTCGCGGGGCAGACGACGGCCAACCAGGTCATCGTCCCAGTCGACGCCCAGGGCAACTTCTCCGTTCTGTCGTCGAGCGGTGGCCAGCTGATCATCGACGTGGTCGGCACGTTCACCGGCGCAACCGCGCCATCGGCCACCGATGGCCTGTTCGTTCCGCTCGACGCGCCGACCCGCTTCCTCGACACGCGCTCGGCCGACCTGAACCCACTCGGCGCCAACAAGCGCCTCCTCAACGGGTGGGACGTCGAGGTCCCGGTCAGCACCAACGCAGTCGTCAACCGGCCCGACGTCGCCGCGATCGTCGTCAACCTCACCGTCACCGACAGCTTCGGCTCCGGGTACATCAGCGCCACCCCGGCGGGCTCGGCCGACCCCGCCTCCAAGACCCGTACGACGTCGAACATCAACGTCGATCGCGTCGGCCAGACCCTCGCCAACCACGCCATCGTCCCCGTGTCAGCACGCGGTTTCGATGTCTTCTCCCAGACCCCGATCCACGCGATCGCCGACGTCAGCGGCTTCTACCTCGGCGCACCCGTGGCGGCGCCGTTCGGCACGGCCACCAACGTCGACCCGACGCCGGCCGGTTGCATCGGCTTCAGCAGTGAGGCAATCGGTATCACCGCCCAAGGTGCGAGCAACTCCAACATCGCCATCGCCCAGCAGCGTCTGCTCAGCCTCGGGTTCTGGCTCGCCGCCGCCGACGGCAGCTTCGGGCTCACCACCCAGCAGGCCGTGATGGCGTTCCAGAAGTGGAACGGCCTGACGCGAAGCGGCAAGCTCGACGCCGCCACCGCGCAGCGACTGAGCTTCCCGAACTGTGCACCGACGCAGGGCCGCGCCGGCAACGATCTGCTCGAGGTCGACAAGGGTCGCCAGCTCGCGTTCTTCGTCAAGGGCGGCAAGCTGCTGTGGGTCGTCAACACCTCGACCGGTGGCGGCTACTACTACGAGGCCATCGACGAGAACAACGGCAATCCGATCTCCGATTACGCGATCACCACCAACGGCACGTTCCACATCTATCGGGTCTCCGACGAACCGGCGTACAAGGGTTCACTCGGCACGCTGTACCGTCCTCGGTTCGTCGTCGGTGGCATCGCGATGCACGGCTACCCCAACGTGCCCAACTATCCGGCATCGCACGGCTGCATTCGCGTCACCAACGCGGCGATGGACATGGTCTGGGCGCAGAACCTGCTCCCGATCGGCCAGACCGTCATCATCCACGATTAGTCTCCGCTCGTCGGGACTCCGTCCCTCCATCGCTACTTCACACCACAACCTTCGTCCGCGCCTGCCGTTGTCGCTCAGTCCGCCGTCAGCCGACGGGACCGGCCATATTTGTCCGATGTCGTTCATCCTCATCGATCGCCCACGTCCGCATGTCGCTCAGATCACCCTGAACCGTCCGGAGCGGATGAACGCGATGGCGTTCGACGTGATGCTGCCGTTGCGCAACGCGATCGATGAGCTGAGCGTCGACAACGACATCCGGGTGATCGTGCTCACCGGCGCCGGCGAAGGATTTTGCTCCGGCGCCGATCAGGCGGACGCGGGCCGGCCACCGCACATCGACGGGCTGACGCCGGTGTCGATCGCGCTCCGCGCCCTCGAGGTGCTCGACCGAGTGGTGCTCGGCCTGCGCGACATGCATCAACCGGTGATCGGTGCGATCAACGGCGCGGCCATCGGCGGCGGGTTCTGCCTTTCGCTGGCGTGTGACATCCGCGTCGCGGCAGACACCGCGTATTTCCGCGCCGCCGGCATCAACAACGGCCTCACCGCCAGCGAGCTCGGACTCAGCTACCTACTGCCACGAACCGTTGGTCAGGCGCGGGCGGCCGAGATCATGCTCACCGGTCGAGACGTCGGCGCCGACGAGGCCAGCCACATCGGCCTGGTCTCCAACGTCGTGCCGCGCGACCAGTTGCTCGACACGTGCTACGACATCGCGGACAAGATCATCGGCTGGAGCCGACCCGGAATCGAGCTGACCAAGCGCAGCCTGTGGTCGAGCATGGACGCCGCGAGCCTGCAGCAACACATCCAGCTCGAAGGGATCGGCCAGCTGTTCGTGCGGATGATGACCCGCAACTTCGAAGAAGGCACCAAGGCCCGCAAGGAAGGACGCAAGGCGGTCTTCCTCGACTGAGGAACCGGTGCTGAGTCAGGCCGCGGGAATCGTGCGACGCCGAGCGATGGCGAGCAGGCCCACGCCGAGCAGCAGAGCAACGCCGGCACCCAACCACACGGGCCGGAGGGTGCTGCCCGTGAGGGGCAGCGTGTCGGTGAAGTCGGGAGCGGCGACCGGCGCGGCCGTGGTCGGCGTCGGCGCGTCGGGGGCGACCTCGGCGAGCGTGGTCACCGGCACCGGGCTGGCCGGGGTTGTCGCGGTCGGCGCGGGCGGAGCGACCTGGACGACCACTGTCTCGACGCTGCTCGACGCCGAGTTGTTCGTCGGTGCGGCGTCAGCGGTATCGGACGTGATGTTCGCGGAGTTGGTCACGACCTGGGGAGTCGAACTGTTCGGCACCATCACGTCGATCGTGATCTGGCCCGATGCGCCGGCGGCGAGCACGCTGCGAATGCACGTGACCGCGTTACCGGCGACGTTGCACGTGAAATCGGTCGAGGAGACGCCGATGACCGAAACCTGCTCGGGCACGAGGTCGGTCAGCACCACAGCAAGGGCCGGGCCGGTGCCGTTGTTGGCGACCTGGACGGTCCAGCTGAACGAGTGGTCGACGTACGGCGACGGCGTGCTCGCCACGACTGCGACACCGAGGTCGGCTTGTGCCGGGATGTCGACGGGAATCAGCGGCGCGGTCCCGATGTCGTAGATCGCGGTTTCGCCGTCGGGCGTCGGCGCGGTTCCGATGTCGTAGATCGCGGGCTCGTCGGCGAGCGCCGGCGCCGTGCCGATGTCGACGCTTTCGGTTCCGTCGGAGATCGCCGGCGGCGTCCCGATGTCGTCGCTGCCCGCGGCGTGCGCCGGCGCCACACCGGCGAGGCCGGTTGCCGCGACCACGATCGCAATCGACGCGGCCCGAGCGATCGTCGCCAGGGTGCGGTGCGGGCGGGGGGATGCCGACGCGGTCGCGCTGCGCACGACGTCGTCAACTCGCTCCACACCGTTCATGTCCCGCTCCGATTCCGCAGTGCTCGTGACGTCCGCAGGCTGGCGGTTCGTCTGGATTTCCGTCAGGTCCCGTTCGAACCCATACGTAGAGTAACCCCGCGGCCTCACAATTGATAGGCGTCCGGCGCGACATTGATCGATCCTTGCCGATCGGGTGGCGACCCGGGTGAGTGCTGTGACCTGCGGTCGCTAGATCCCACGCTCGGAAGCGTTGAATTGCTCGACCGCTGTAGGTGTTCCTTCGACCACAATTCGTGCGACTTGGCTGGAGCGACCGAACGCGACCAGCACGATCTCTCCCGGCAGGCCGACGAGCGTCACCGCGGGGTCACCCCGGCGGGCGACCACGTCCTCACGCCCGGCGCTCTGCAACACGACGCCCACAGGCGACTTGCGAAACAGCATCCGGGCTCCGAGTCGCAAGGACTTCCACAGCGCGTCGTCGCGAGTGGAATCCTGCGGCCGCGGCTCCCACTCGGGCTGGGCACGTCGCACGTCTTCGTGGTGGACGAAGAACTCGAACAGGTTGGCCTGGTCGCCGACGACGGGCCATCCGAGTGGCGACCACAGTGGCGCTCCGCCACGAAACGTGTCGACCAGCTCGGGGTAGGGACGAGTCGCGACCTCGGCCATCACCTTCTCGGTTCGCTTGGCGAGGGCGGGGATGAGAATGCCACCGGCCGCGTCGGGCCGGCGTTCCCGCACCAGGAGGTGGGCGAGGAGATCTCTGGTGGTCCACGTTCCGCACAAGGTCGGTGCGTCTGGGCCGACGTCGTCGAACAGATCGGCCAGTGCGCGCCGCTCGTCGCTTGTCACGCTCATGGTGTGCTCCTCCTGCTGCTGGGTGTCCCCGGTGTGAATGCAGTCTGTCGTGCCCAGAAGGGTCTGGCGATAACCGCCGTCAGGCGTTGGCCAGGGCGCGCTGCACCGTGATCTGACCGTCGACGGCATCGACGACGATCGTGTCGCCCTCGCCGGCACCGCCCTCGAGGATGAGGGTCGCGGCGCGGTCGCTGATCTCGCGTTGGATCACCCGCTTGAGCGGTCGGGCGCCGAACGCCGGATCGAAGCCCTCGTGGGCGAGCAACTTCATCGCTGCCTCGGTGACCTCGAGGCTCATCCGCCGTGCTCCGAGCCGCGACCGGATCGAGTTCAGCTGGATCGACACGATCTTGGCGATGTCGGCCTCGGTCAGGGACCGGAAGCGGATGATGTCGTCGACGCGGTTGATGAACTCGGGCTTGAAGAAGGTGCTCGGGTCGCCCTGGAGGTTGCTCGTCATGATCAGCACGACGTTGGTGAAGTTCACCGTTCGACCCTGGCCGTCGGTGAGGCGCCCGTCGTCGAGCACCTGCAGCAGAACGTTGAAGACATCGGGATGGGCCTTTTCGATCTCGTCGAGCAGGATGACGCTGTACGGCCGGCGGCGCACCGCTTCGGTCAGCTGGCCGCCCTCGTCGTAGCCGACGTAGCCGGGGGGCGCGCCGATCAGGCGAGTGACGGAGAACTTCTCCATGTACTCGCCCATGTCGATGCGCACCATCGCCTTGTCGTCGTCGAAGAGGTAGTGGGCGAGTGTGCGCGCCAGCTCGGTCTTGCCGACGCCGGTGGGGCCGAGGAACATGAACGAACCGATCGGGCGATTCGGGTCGCTGAGCCCGGCCCGGCTGCGGCGGATCGCGTTGGCGACGGCGGACACGGCGTCGTCCTGGCCGATGACGCGCTCGTGGAGGTGGTCTTCGAGATTGATCAACTTGGCCATCTCCCCTTCCATCAAGCGGGTCACGGGGACGCCGGTCCACTTGCTGACGACCTCGGCGATGTCTTCCGCGTCGACCTCTTCCTTGAGCATCCGGTTGCCGCTCTGCAGTGAGTCGAGGTGCTTGGTCGCGTCGTCGATGCGGCGCTCGAGCTCGGGGATGCGTCCGTAGCGGATCTCGGCCGCGACGTTCAGATCGGTCTCACGCTCGAGCTGCGTGCGCAACTGCTCGAGCTCTTCCTTCAACGTGCGGATCGCCGTGATCGCTTCCTTCTCCGCCTCCCAGTGGCGCATCATCTCCGCGCTCTGGGCGTTGAGCGCTGCCAGTTCGTCTTCCAGCGCGGCGAGACGCTCGATGGAGGGAGCATCGGTTTCTTTGCTCAGCGCGACCTGTTCGATCTCCAACTGGAGGATGCGGCGCTGAACGATGTCGATCTCGGTCGGCATCGAGTCGATCTCGATGCGCAGCTTGCTGGCGGCCTCGTCCATCAGGTCGATGGCCTTGTCCGGCAGGAAGCGGTTGGTGAGGTAGCGGTTGCTGAGCACGGATGCGCTCACGAGCGCGTTGTCCTGGATGCGGACACCGTGGTGAACCTCGTACCGCTCTTTCAATCCGCGCAGGATCGCGATGGTGTCCTCGACCGACGGCTCACCGACGAACACTTGCTGGAATCGGCGCTCGAGCGCGGCGTCCTTCTCGACGTGCTTGCGGTACTCGTCGAGCGTGGTGGCTCCGATCATGTGCAGTTCGCCACGGGCGAGCATCGGCTTGATCATGTTGCCGGCATCCATCGCACCCTCGGCCGCACCGGCGCCGACGATGGTGTGCAGCTCGTCGATGAACGTGATGACCTCACCCTCTGCGTCGGTGATCTCCTTGAGCACGGCCTTCAGCCGCTCTTCGAACTCACCGCGGTACTTGGCGCCGGCGAGCATCGAACCGATGTCGAGGCTGATCAGCCGCTTGTTCTTGAGACCCTCCGGTACGTCACCGTCGGCGATGCGCCGGGCCAGGCCCTCGACGATCGCGGTCTTGCCGACGCCGGGCTCGCCGATCAGCACCGGGTTGTTCTTGGTGCGCCGGCTGAGCACCTGGATCACGCGGCGGATCTCCTCGTCGCGGCCGACGACCGGATCGATCTTGCCGTCCTTCGCGCGGGCGGTGAGGTCCTGGCCGTATTTCTCCAACGCCTGGAACTGCTCTTCGGGGTTCTGGCTGTTGACGCGGTGACTGCCACGCACCTGTTGGAGTGCCTGCAGGACTTCCTCACTGCCGATGCCGAGGCGCGAGTTCATCGCCAGGAGCAGGTGCTCGACGGACAGGTAGTCGTCCTTGAGGTCCTTGCGGTATGTCTCCGCGTTCTCGGCGACGTTGTTCAGCTCGCGGCTCATCCGCGGCTCTTGGCCACCGTAAGCGCGTGGCAGTTTGGCGACCGCCTCTTCGGCCTTGTTGCGCACCATCCCCGGGGCGAGGCCCAAGGCCTGCACGACGGCGGGCGCGACCGTGCCCTCCTGGCTCATCAACGCGACCATCACGTGGTCGGGGGTGATCTCCGGGTTGCTGTTGGCCTTGGCCTGATCGATGGCCGCGGCAAACGCCTCCTGGGTCTTGTGAGTCCACTTCTTGGGGTCGAACGCCATGCAGCCAGTGTACCGACGTTCAGAAAACTTGATACGGCTCGTATCAAGATCGATCCGGCGTGGTCAGGACGCCGGTACGAGCAGGGCGCGCAACTCCTCGCCGGCGGCTGCGCCGTGGGCGAGTGCGGTGAGCAGCGAGGCGGACACGGCCGGGTCGAGGCGCGCCAACGCGGGCGCGTCGGCCTTCTCGAACGCGTAGACGGTGCCGAGGATCTGGCCGATGTCGCCGGCGCCCTTGGCGAGCGCGTCGTACACGGCCGGGGCCAGCGGGAGGTCGGCCAGCAGCTCCTCCATCGGCGTGCCGAAGACGACGTCGATGACCGAGAGCAACCCTGCGGTGAAGGCTCCGGCAGCGAGGACGTGGTCGTTGCCGGCGAGGGCCTCGGCCATCCGGGCCCTCGTCGCCGAGAGCACCAGGATCTCGTCGCTGACCGAGCGTGACCTGGCATTCATCGCCAGGAGGACCGCGAACTGACGGATCTCCTTCATGCCGATGAGCATCACCGCGTGGTTGATCGAGTTGATCTTCACGGGCAGCCCGAACGTGCTGGAGTTGACGAGCTTGAAGAACTCATAGGTGAGCATCGCGTCGGTGCCCACGACGCGAGACACCTCGTCGACGGAGACGTCCGGGTCGTTCAGTGCGGCGATGAGGTTCAGCGCCGCCGTCGAGCGTGGTGTCGGGCGGCGGCGCTCGACCATCACCTCGATCTCGGTGAAGAAGTTGCCCTGGAACAGGTCGAACCCCATCTCGACGGTGTCCTCGAACTGCTGGAGATCGTCGACGTTGCCGGCGATCAACTGCGCCTCGGGAAACATCTCCTTGGTCCGTCCGACGAGCGCTCGCAACTCCTCGACCGTGAGGCCAGACGTGTCGATCCCGATGAACGAGAAGACGTCAGCGAAGCTTGCGCTCCGCGTGGGGTCGATGTTCTGCAGATCCGTCAGCGCGAAGCGCAGGCCCGAGGCGGCAGCTTCACGCATCGCCGCGATGGACGCGTCGCTGACATCGGCGTCGTGGACGACCGCGACGCCGCGATCGTTGGGAATGCCCGCCAGGCGTTGCGGAGTGAGGAACTGGGTGGAGACGTCGACGAAGCCGCACCGGTGACCGATGACCCGATCGAAGCCCCATTCGAGCATCATCAGTTCGACGGCGGTGCTCGTCGCCTCTTCCGGGTGGGTGAAAAAGGTCTCCTCGTACTCGCCGTGGCGGTAGATCAACGCATAGCCGAACGTCCGTCGGTTTCGGTCGAGAACAGCCTGTCGACCGAAGAACACATTCGGGTTCATCGGCGGCAGCGCAAAAGGTGTTGCGGGCATGGTCTCGACAGTCCAGGGACCGCACGAATATTCCGGCTATTCAGGGCAAGTCTTGACAATGCGGGGTGGCTTCACCGACTTTGTCACAGGGGTTCGGTACCTTGGGCGCATGGCCGCGATCGGAGGTTTCGTCGGGAATCGGCGCACCGGCCCGCCGCGCGTGCTCCAGCTCACTTGCCGCGACGGCGGAATGCACCTGTGGGCCGTCGATCCCGCGGATGGCACGATGGCGGACGGCATCGAGCTCGTCCGCATCGCCGATCGCACCGTGGGTGGGATGGTTTCGATGCTTGGCGCGCTGGGCCGGGTACGGCTCGAGCTTCCCGCCCCGTTCGGCCCAACAGCGACGCAGACCTTGCGCATCTCGGCATCCACCGCGGCCACGCTTCCCCTCGTCAGCGAGTCGCCGACGTTGACATGGTTCGCCGCCCTCACCGATCTCGCTCGGCGCACGGTGGCCGCAGGCCGGTTGCGCCCCGCGCTTCGCATCAACGGTCCGGTCCACCACGCGCGGTGGCTCCCGGTGATCGATGATTCGCTTGCCGGCCAACTCGCCTCGCTGCATGCCCAGATGCCACCCGCGTGCGGGGTCGCCGACATGACGCCGCTGTTCGAGCAGTTGGTCGACGCAGTCGCGCGCAAGAAGCTGAGCAAGATCGCGTGGCGCCCGCCTCAGCCGCGCAACGGTCGCGGCACCGATTACCGCGCCGCCCAGTCAGCATTGCGCGCGCTCGCTTCCGACTCTGGGAACGTGCTCTATCGCAACGACGACATCGACGCCCTGGCCGAACTGGGA
>Ga0075365_10001120_pt1 | contig 11700 bp, 5 predicted proteins | sample EndMetdeltDD1765_FD_71387 | JGI IMG/M metagenome (GOLD analysis project Ga0075365, IMG submission 71387) | Populus endosphere microbial communities from Tennessee, USA - Endosphere MetaG P. deltoides DD176-5 | ecosystem: Host-associated > Plants > Roots > Endosphere | place: USA: Tennessee... | reverse complement strand
ACATTACTCTTTCTCCTCGAAACGGCGCTGGCACAGTCACCTCAACAGGCACAATGAATGTCGCATCAGGCAAGACCTATCAAATTGCTGGCACAGATGTTCTCTCTGCAACAACATTGGGTGCAGGCGTAACAAATTCATCACTGACCAGTGTCGGTGCGCTGGCAAGTGGCTCGATCACCAATGGATTCGGAACAATTGCAACAGCAAACACGATCACGGGTACAACACTCAACGGAACAACAGGAATCAACTCTGGTGCAGGAGCTGGCACTCAACGAATCGATGCAACAGGTAACTTGGTCAACATCGGCACTGTCACTGCTTCTGGTTTGATCAGTGCAAACGCCGGACTCACCGTTGCTAATGGTCAGAACACCACACTCTCATCCTTTACAACCAACAATAACAGTGTTCTCTACACAGGAGCATCAGGCGTAGTAAATGCAGCAACAACTGTTACCAGTGGACAATGCTTGATGTCCAATGCCAACACCCCTGCTTGGGCAACCTGCCCTGGATCATCGGCGACTAATTACTGGCAGCTCAATAGTGGTGCGGTTTCTCCGTTCAGTAATACGCTTGATGTCTTAGTTGGAAGTACAGCAACTTCTTCAGCAAAATTCGGCGTGCTGAATGTAAACTCAGGAACACCAACTGCTTCTCTCTCCGCTGGTGCAGCAGGAGGCACGTATATCGCAGCAAACGGGACATTGCAAACAACCAACAATCAAGCCTTAAATATTGGCGGGACTACAACCGGCGATATTACGCTCTCTCCTCGAAATGGATCTGGAACAGTGAATTCAACCGGTAATCTTAATCTCTCATCAACAAAGACATACAAGATTAATGGGACGGATGTTCTCTCCTCCACAGCCCTGGGAACAAGCGTCATAGGATCTTCACTTACTTCGGTTGGAACACTGACAACCGGGACATGGAATGCAACAGCAATTGGCACCCAATATGGCGGCACCGGCCAAAACTGGTCAGCAGTAGCACAAGGTGCAATCCCTTACTTCTCAGCCACAGGCACAATGAACACCTTAGCAGCAGGATCTGCTGGTCAATGTTTGATCACAAACGGCGCTGGAGCAAATCCTTCATGGGGAACCTGCGGAGCTGCTTCAAATCTCTTTAACTCGGCAAACGGTGCAATCTATGCAGGTAATTCAACCATGGACTTCTTGCTCGGCGGTACCTCAACCACATCGGCAAACTTTGCTGTCCTTAACATGAACTCTGGAACGCCTACTGCTTCTGTCTCCGGCACCTCAAACAATGCCACGTCATTAACTTCCACCGGAGTTTTAGGTACAACCAATAAGCAAACCCTTACGCTTGGCTCAACCTCAACCGGCAATGTTTCTCTTGCTCCAGGAGGAACAGCAGCTTTGACAGCACTGGCAAATGGCAATGTAGGCATTGGTACAACAAATCCAGATACTAAATTAACTGTCATCAAAGATTCATCGGGGCTCGGAACAGGCACCATTGGAAATTATGGATTTAATGTGGGACAAGCAACCGGAGGACTTGCCTTAGGAGACTTCGATACATATAAAGTAATTCAAAGCTTTGGCAATACACCACTTATTATTAATCCTGCAGCAAGCAATGTGGGCATCGGCAATGTCACCAATCCTTCAGAAAAACTCGATGTTATTGGTAACATGCAAGTGAAAGATGCTGCTACAGCTACCAAAAATGTTCGATTGAGAACATCCGGACTCTCAACAGACGTTGAAGCAGCTGGTGCCACAATGGTTATTTCAACCTGGTCTGGTGCGAGCTTTACCGGAACACAATACAGTCAGTTTGTCTTTGATAATAATGGGGCTGATATCTTTGCCTCTCGAGGGCTGGATGTCACGGGGAATATCCAATTAAATTTGGCAGGAAGTAGCAACAATTTTGCCTTATGTCACGAGAACAATGGTGCATCCAATGATCAAGTCATTAAAGATTGTAGTGGCTCACCTACTTCTGACTACGCTGAAATCTATGCAACTTCTCAGGATGTTAGTTATGGAGATGTAGTTACAATTGGCAGCCGAACTGTCAAAGCAAAAGCATTGGATGACAAAGGAAACCTCACAACCGACGGAGCAACAGTCGACGATCGAGAACTGGTTAAATCCACAACGCCATACGATCCACAGGTCATTGGTATCGTTTCAAACAATTATGGCGACTTCTCTTCAACAGGTCATGGCCGACATGATGACGCAGATCACCCAATGCCAGTCGCACTTAACGGCCGTGTGCCTGTTAAGATGGCTTCTGATTCTGCTGCGATCAAAGCTGGAGACTACATTACCACTTCTTCGCAAGCAGGTCGAGCAATGAAAGCAAGTAAAGCAGGACAAGTAATTGGAAAAGCCTTAGAAGATTGGAATCCAAACGCAGGCAAAGCTACCGTCTTGGTCTTCGTCAACAACTTCTGGTACAACCCAAGCATTCAAATGACGGCTGAGGGCAATATCACCATTGCTGAGGATGTCGAAACCATAAAGAAAAAACTGGCCGCACTTGAAGATAAAAAAGAAGGAGCAGCTGCCAGTAGCAGTGCGCAACCAACATCAGTTGCTTCACCATCAGCAATTACTCCTGAAGAATTGCAAACAGTAAAAGCAACGGTCTCGGCCTTGAAGACAACGGTGGACACGCATGAAGTAAGTATGAAAGATCTCCAGAACCAAATCGATTCACTGAAGAATATCTTTGTTGCTCAAGCAACTGAGTCAGCATTCATGAAAGATCTGAATACAGCTCCTGCACCTCTGACCGCAAGTTCAGCAGCTGACTTAAACCTTGAAACCCTGGATGTCAAACAAGCAACCGTGACCGAAGATCTTTCAGTGCTTGGAAAAACAACCGTCAACGACTTAGGAATAACTGGAACAATGACAGCTGGCGTTCTCGCGATTAATGGCTTAGGCGAAGATGGCACTGCAAGTATCAACACCATGGCTGGAGACTTAAAGATTCAAAGCACTGGCATCGGAGGTGTTGACATGGTTGCTGGTAAATTCAAACTCGATAACAAAGGCAACTTAAACGTCGAAGGCAATGCAACGTTCGCAAAAGACGTAACAGTTAAGGGCAAATTGGCAGCAGAGAGTGGTAAGTTCAGTGACATTGCAGCGAATGCCTTGAAGATTGTCCGAGGCGCTCAAGCTGACACCTCAGCTACCGAAACCGTTGCCAAAGGTTCAGCCGGTTCAACCGTTATCAAAGCCAACCAAACACAAAGAACGATTACCAGTCCACACGTCGAGAAAGACTCTTTGATCTATATTACGGCAACATCAAATACCCAAGGTGTCATGCCATATGTTGCCAGACAAACACCTGAAGAGAGCGGAACAAAAGGCTCATTTACGATCGAAATTCCAAACAGTGTCAAGAAAGACATTACCATCAATTGGTGGATAGTAAATTAGTCCCAACTTGAGGCTAAATTGCTCGATTCTTATCCTTGACATTATACTTTGTGGTTGTTAAAGTTTATGTTGTAGTCTGTTTTTCTCTGCCATGAATCAAACTAAAAAAGACACAGTTTTATATTTCGAAAAATTAAGTTTAGGAGCTCTAGGAATCTTCTTAGTAATCTTTCCCCTACTCTTCTTAAGTACCACCACAGATTCTTTTGTTTTGCCAAAACAAATTGCGCTTAGTGTCGCAGTTGCCGTGTTCACACTTTTCTTTGGTTTAAAGATTCTTACCGATGGAAAATTAAAATTGCGCAACTCACCTTTTGATCTGCCGATTGTTCTTTTCGTTGTTGTTTGTTTCCTCTCTGCTCTTTTCAGCGCTAATCGTTATGACGCATTAATTGGATTTACACCACTCTTCTTTGTTTGTCTCTTATACTTCGCCATGGTTAACCTTATTCGAGGCGAAAAGAGATTATTATTCATCCTTTCAAGCTTGGTATTAGGAGCCGTGCTCGCTGGGCTGGTCAATATCTTCTCATTCTTTAAGATCTATCCATTGCCTTTCGCTTACACGCACGTTCCTTTCTTTAGCACATTCGGTTCACTCTTAGATCAAGCGATCTATATGGCACTTGTTCTTCCAATCAGCGGCTACTTCATGTACGCAACGCTCTCGTCTCTTTCATCTGGCAAACAAGCAGGATCGCCATTTCAATCTGAACGAGGACATGTGTTCAAAAAATCAGGTGGTTCATTATTCACCTTTGTCTTTGCCTTCATCATCACAGCTGTCTCTCTCGCAGTTACCGTATATATGCTGGTTACTACGCAAAAACCATTGATCTTACCTTTCGAGATTGGTTTACAGACAGGACTCGGAGCAATTTCACAAGATAGTGGTCAAGTATTGAAGAGTTTCTTATTGGGCAGCGGTATTGGAACATATTTAGTTGACTTCACGAGATTCAAACCAGCGACATACAACCTTAACGAAACATTATGGGCATTCACCTTCTTCCGATCTTCAAGCTTTGTTCTTGAGTTACTCGCAACAACCGGTATTCTGGGAGTCGTTTCATTCCTCTTCATCGTGTTCCGTGTCTTTAAAGAAAAATACTTCTTCCTTCCTGTACTGTTAGCAGTTGTTGCAGCATTCATTCTTCCATTCTCATTCACCTTGGTTGCCCTCTTCTTTATCTTGCTCGGTATCTTTGCAGTCGTCCGCATTCACAGTAACCCAGAGAAATATGCTGACACAGAATTCCACCTGGTTGCCTTAAAGAAAGGTTTGTTTGCAGCAACTCCTGACGGTGAAAGACTCGCACAGAATGATCGAGAGAAGAAATTAAGTAAATTGCTTCCTGTTGGATTCTTCATCTTAATGTTGCTCTTTGTCGGCTTCCCAGTCTACATGACAATGAGATTCTTCATCTCAGATATGACCTTCCAGAAATCCTTAGTAGCAGCATCACAAAATAAAGGTCTTGAGACATACAACTTACAAATTGCATCAATCAACATCTTCCCTTATCGAGATGTTTACTACCGAGCATTCTCACAAACTAATTTGGCGCTCGCAAACTCCTTAGCATTGAGTCAAAAAGATGGTAAAGGTAATGCGGAAGTACAAAAGAACATCGTAACTTTGATCCAACAGTCAATCAATGCCGGACGAAATGCAACACAGCTTTCACCATTCACTTCATTCAACTGGAACAATTTGTCTTCCATCTATCGAAGCATCATCGGATTTGGACAGAATGCAGATCGATTCACTCTGCTGACCATTCAACAAGCTATTGCTTTGGATCCAAACAATCCACAACAATATGTAGACCTCGGTGGCGTTTACTATCAGCTTGGACAATATGATGAATCAATGAGATATTTCCAAGTCGCGATTAACTTGAAGAAAGACTATGCTAACGCCTACTACAATTTGGGACACGCCTATGAAGCTAAAGGCGAGTTGGATAAAGCACTTGAGATCTACGGAGCAGTCAGAGGATTAGTTCAAAGCGACCAAAAGAATGTCCAAAAGATTGATGAAGAGATTAATGCTCTGAAACAGAAGATTGCAAACAAAGATAAAGGACAAGCTCAAAAAGAGCAACCAAAAGCTGAAGATCAAGCAAACAAAGATGAAGAGAAAGACTTGAATGTAAACAAACCAGCAGCAAACTTACCTGAGCGAAATCCAAAGGTAAAAGTACCAGCTCCAACGATCTCACCTCTTCCATCAAAGGCTCAGACAAAGGTTAGCCCAACAGCTGCTCAAAAAGCAACCACCACAGAAGCTCCACAACAGTAAGCAATATATCTTGTCTTATGTAAAATGCCAAACTTGTCATCCCGAACTTGTTTCGGGATCTTCTTTGGTTGGCACCTGCACCTAGATGCTGAAGCAAGTTCAGCATGACAAAAATATCCGTGCTTGATGAGATAACCTATTTCTTACTGAATAAGAGTTCTTCAATTTGTATCTAAACTAGGACTTACTTAGAAATTAAATAGTCGAGTAGATAAGACTGTAAGTAAATTAATCATCACTTCTTAAACAACAAAAAAGTTCGTATTACTACTTAAGCTATCGAAAGGTAAACCTCTATATCGAAATGCATAATTAATAATGCCGAACTTTTTTGGGTTGTTATCTTTGATCTCGTTGTTTTTGGAAACAATTTCGACAAAGTACTGGTCGATCACCTTTGGGTTGGAAAGGAACTGTGTCCTTTGCACCACAATTTGAACAGGTAATCTCGAATGATTGTCGTGGTCCGCGGTCACCACCTCCACCACCGTGTCCAGCGTTAAAGTTTGCTCGAGCTTTTACTCGACAATCTTTACAGCGAACTGGTGCATGGAAACCTTTTTGCTGGTAAAACTCTTGTTCTTCAGCAGTCCAGGTAAAATCGTTACCGCAATCTTTACATTGAATTATTTGATCTTGCACTTAGGATTCACCCCCCTTCGTTTTTCCAAATCCTAAGTGTTCCCGCGTATCGGGAGAGGTAAAAAACCTGCTATGCAAGCTTAGAATACAGGAAGAAAATGATTCTTTCTATGAGAATCTTTGATATTATAGCACATCAGTGCAAATTATTTAAATTTTCGTTGCCTATGCACACTATTTATCGCCCCAAGATAACTAATATCTCAGCATCTTCTGGCTTAGTTTCATCAGATGGTAACTTCCCGACTTCCCCAGTGAGATAAGAAGCAAGCTGTGAGGCGGAGGCGGCATTCTTGCCGGTTAAATCAATTACCAATGTTTTGTCATAGGTTGCCTTTGCAGCGTTGTCTTTTGCAACAACCTTAACATTGGCGAACTGTGTCTTGAGTTTGGCTTCTGTCGAGCTGGTAAGCCCTACCGTAGTTGTGCCATTGTAGAGAGCGACCTTCGTCAAGGTAGGCGTCGTAGCTGTTGCTGGGGTCGGTTGATTAAGGTTTAATGATGAGACTTTAACAATCTTATTGGTTGTCGGATCATAGAGTATTGCTTGTTTTGCTTTAGGATAGATGAGTACTTTATATCCGTTCTTGGCACCGTTAAAGAAGGCTTGGCCCTGCAACTTCTTAACATCTGAGACAGTTGCAATCGTTGGTTGTTCCCCACTTGGTAACGCAATAAGCTTGCCAACTTTTTCAACCAGCGAGGAAGCTTCGGCTTGAGCTGCAAGCGTCGGATTCTTAAGAAGCGCTTGAGCCTTTTGATATTGGAGAAATGCATAGACCCCGCCTGCAATAAGACAGACAATAATCAAGATACCAACAGGAAGAAGGAATTTTTTTTTCACAAGCTTAGTTGCCATAACGAATACTCCGTTTCCATACTGGCATCGCTAGTAAGCGTTGTCAAGTCTTCTTTAAACAGGTGTGCATTGCAACAGTAAAAAACAATCTTGAAGTGCTTGATTAAATCGTGCTAACATTTTTCATCACGCCCTTTCATTTATTCTCTCTCTCTGCAGATTCACTGCCTAAAACGCTTGGAGAGATCATAATGCTACTCTTTTTTGAATCATCAAACGTTGCGGGCTTTTCAATTGCCAAAGCAGTCCATGAGAATCGAATATCTTCGGTCGCAGGATTATTGAGGACAATCACAAATCCTTTGGCCGTTGTTCTCGTCACCAGATAGCGAATATCATGAGCAAGGAGTTGTTGCTCAGTTAGTTCCATTGCTTTGTCTTTCTGCTCATCTAAAGCGGTCTCATGCTGTTCCAAATTGATCGTTGCTGAGACAACAGGTGTCTGTTCATATGTTTTTTCAAACGTCACGGCAATGCGATCGGTTCCTTTCTTTATAATGGCAAAACCTGCGGTATCGTTGTTAAAAGTTGGACGACCTTGGAATGCTACGTCATTGTGAAAAATAGCCCGACCGAAGAAATCAGCAACTTTGGAGACGATCAAACTGTTCGCAGTAAGCGTGTCGACAACATTAAACACACCTTCAATCAGCCCATTGCCTTTCACTCTAAGACTTCCCGAAATTGTCGCTGGCCCATCAATGCTCAGACTACTCAGTGTTTCGATACCCAATGTCTGAGGAGAAGCACTCGTTGAAGCAATTCGCATTGCGCTTTCAGTAGCAACAATCGCAGTCAATTCTTCTCGTGGGAGAATTAGCGATTTACCTGACGCAAGATAATTCAATCCTTCAGTTGCAAGCTCAGTTACAGAAGAAGTATCCTTCAGTGCGTTTGCCAGTTGCATGAGGACTGAGTTATTTGAACCACCAAGTAAGGTTAATCCGGTATCAACAGGTGAAGCGCCTTGGTAATAGGTGTTCTTAATGAACATAACAACACTCCCAATCTGATCAGCATTGGGCTCAGTGTAATTTTCCATTGCAGTTCCAAGTACTGGCCCGGCAGCAATTGCTTTGACGGCAACACCTGGAATATCTGAGGAAGTAAGGTAATCACCGATATGAATGGGGCCATTCTTGGTTGAGATCTTAACAGGAACACGACCAGCAAGTGCAACAGGGACCTTAGGATCTGGGACGTTATCGTCATCGAGCACGTGTCCGGGTTGTGTCGAGACAACCCCAACCATTGACTGATCCATTGGCTTACTTGCCGGAACAACAACTGTGGCACTATCAGATGCTTTCAGAGACACGACATCCCCGGGTTGTGGAATATTGGTTACATCGACTGGATAGTTTTCAGCATAGTCAACACCTTGGGTCAAGGAGCTTTGGACCAAACGAACTCCATCGATATTGACTTGGGTTTGACTGGCGCTTCCGTTAGCAATGAAAAAATGAACACGTGCCCAGGTTGAATTAGCAGCAAAAGCAGCAGTAGTAGTTGTCCCGCTAAACGATTGCCAATTAGTATTGACCGCAAAGGCAGCACCAATTGGCGCTGAGTAGCTTGGGGAGGTATTTGATTGGCAATTAGCTTTTGATGTATAGGCATCAAGATAACCCCGAACTGTGTTAATACGTGCCGTGTTGTTCATCTTTGCATACCACGCTAAGTTATATGTCGTTAGCTTCACTGCCAAAGGGATACAAGTCGAATAAATCGCAGTGGAGTTATTTGAGGTTAGGATCTTTACAGACGCTGTTCCTTTCGCTTGATCAACAGTATCACGAGTTGCCGATGCCGATTGTGATGCAGCAACTGTCCAGCCATCGGCAAACGTTATCCCTGAGAGAGCGGATTCAAAACCAGAATTAGGAATCATCGAGCCTTGGTCGCCAATCATATTCGTAACAGCACTACTGTTGGTTGTCGTTCCTCCACTCCCCATTGCGGCAAGCGTATCTCCTTGATACAGAACTGATCCGTTATTAGCGATTCTAAATCTTGTTGTCCCACCTGAAGAGGCAGTAAAGATATCGCCATTGCTACTGTTGTTAACTACCATCGAAGCAAAAGAAGTATTGCCAGAAACAGAAGCAACAGGTGTGGTACCAGAATTGCCTCGAACATCAAAGGTTGCAAGTGGATTGGCCGTGCCGGTATTAAGCCCCAAGGTTCCCGTTTGTGAGAGGGAGAGCATCTCCGCATTGTTTTGATTGATGAAGTACAAACTTCCCAGATTTGAACAGCCATTGGTGGAGTTTCTCATTTTCCAATAGCCGGTTCCTTGATTAATCAATTTATACTCACTTCCACACACCGAGCTATCTCTATCAATAGAGACACCGAGTGCATCGGTATAGAATGAGCTATTAGCATTTTGAGCACTGAGCAGTGTTCCTGTCCCACTAATTTGTAACTTCGCCGTTGGAATCGTCGTCGACCCAATGCCAACATTGCTCGCTGCTGGATTGAGAATCAATGGCGTATTGCCAAAACTTTGGATTGCTTTAAAGACACCAAAATCACCAAGTGCAAGACCACCACCCGATTGTCCAACATTGAAACCATAGTTTCCAATCGTCCCCGTTCCAAGAGCTGTTGAATCTTTGATCACAGTTAAATTGGTATCTGGAGTTGTGGTACCAATCCCGACATTCCCATTTGCAAACGCTGCCAATACTGTTGTTCCACCTGGAGCAAGTAAAACATTACCAGTGGAAGTTGATCCAAGCGTTAAGGTCTGTTTATTGGTTGTTCCCAAAATACCATTCGCAGCTAAGTAACTTGCACCGATTGCTCCTGCGGAGACAGAAGCAGTTGGTGTACCACTATTAACATTAAGAATGCCAAACTTTGCACTCGCCGTCGAGGTGCCACCAATCAAGAGGTCAAGGGTGTTGTTATTCGGACGAAGTGTCCCGGTACTCGTCCCTAACGTCCAGTTAGAACTTCCACCACTTCCCCCTCCGGAATCATCATTAGCACAAGCCCATCCACCCGCATCAGTGTATTCAAGAAGTTGCCCATCAGCACATCCTTTCAAAAGAGTAAGACCGGCTGATGAAACTTCAAGTCCTGAGTTAGAAGTCGTTAGCCCGGTGGTTCCGGAACTGGTTAAATTAATACCTAACGCATTTGATGAAACACTTAAACCATTCCCCGTCAAATCAGTGAAGGTGTCGCTATTGAAAACAAAGTTTTGTCCTGAGGTAACAGTTAGCCCTCCGTTAATCGTTGTCACCGTTCCTGCTTTTGAGATACTGACGGCGTTGGCATTTGTTCCGCCAATACTCAAAGAAGCAGCTCCTCCCGTGTCAAAGGTTAAACCGTTGGCGCCATTGGATTGAATCGTTAATGCACCGGCATTGGTGGGAGTAATTGTTGAACCAAGGGTTAAACTTTCTGTCAGCGTCAATGTCTTTGCAGTACTCGTCCCACCAGTCAATGTAAATCCAATCGCACTTTGGGTCGCTGTAACCCCATTGAGTTTGTCAGCATTCAACGCATATGGGACAGCAGCAAAACGAATTCGCGGTGTCATTTCAGAATCCGCACCGACCTTAATCCCCAGATAGATCGTATCTGCGTTAAAGTTTACTCCACCCAGCGATGTGACAGAGCCCAATGCGACTTGAAATGATCCGGCACTTGTCGTGACGCTTTGCGTTTCTGTCCAGAGATTAGTTCCACCACTTGAAGCGTCATAAAGCGTGAAAACAACTGAGTACGTATTGTCGGCAACATTGGTCCCATCGGCATTTGTGAGCTTTCCTTGGAAGTTAATTTGCTTATTTACCCCCGTCGCTGCATAGACCGGAGTCAGTGAAAACAGACTGGTGAAAACAAAAAGAAGAAGAAAAATTGTCCTGTAGTTTTTATTCATGGCTAATCGTATTAATATTCTTTTAATAGTTGTTACATTTATTAGTATGCAAGCCTGACGAGTGCTAAGTCAACTATTGCCAAGTTTTGTATAAAATTGCATACTATTGTTATCAATTGCAGATATATAATAGTTTTCACAGCCTTGCGTTACGCCCAATAAGCAGTACTGAAAAATATCTAAACAAAAAAATGCTTACAGAAGCTTGTGAAAACTTTTACTAAAAAGGTTTCTGCATAAGTGAAAATGGAGTGATATACTAAAGAAGATTATGAAAAGTTTATTAAGTGTCAAACAAGTCGCTTTTATTTTAAAAGTTCATCCCCTCACCATCAGGCGGTATATCAAAGAAAAAAAACTCAAAGCAGTAAAACTTGGCGGCAACATCCGAATTGATGAAAAAGACCTCGAGACGTTCCATCACGAAGTCGAAGAACAAACAAGTGAAAAGAGCCAATTAAAGACATTTCGAAAAGCAGACAACCAATTCACCCCTGATGATCCATTCTTGCAATTACAAGGACGAGCAGCGAGTTTGAGACTATAACCC
>Ga0075365_10001119_pt1 | contig 11701 bp, 12 predicted proteins | sample EndMetdeltDD1765_FD_71387 | JGI IMG/M metagenome (GOLD analysis project Ga0075365, IMG submission 71387) | Populus endosphere microbial communities from Tennessee, USA - Endosphere MetaG P. deltoides DD176-5 | ecosystem: Host-associated > Plants > Roots > Endosphere | place: USA: Tennessee... | reverse complement strand
CGCCGTGACAGGCATCTGGAATCAGTTCGCGATGCTCGGATTCCCGATCGTCGCGCTCGCACTGCTGACGGCGGCGAACGAGAAGCACGCGCTGCTGCAGACTGTGGCGTTCATCGGTCTCGCGCTCTTTGTGCTGACCGCCGGTGGGTTCGCGGCTGGGTTGGCTAGCGCCCGGATTGCGAACTGGGTCGGCGACCTGGCGGCACGGATCGTGACCTGGCTCCTCCGCATCATCCGCCGCGGGCCGGTGACGTGGAACGGGCAGTCGTTCGTCTCATTCCGGAACGATGCCGTCGGCCTGCTCGCGCGGCGCTGGCACGTGCTCACGCTCGCGACCCTCGCCGGCCACGCAACCGTATTCACGCTGTTCCTTGTCTCGCTGCGGGTTCTCGACGTGTCATCTGCCGAGGTTTCGGCGATCGAAGCCTTCGCCGCCTGGTCCCTCATCCGCCTCCTGGGCTCGATTCCGATCACTCCTGGCGGCATCGGAATTGTCGAGGTCGGTTTCACCACTTTGCTGGTTGGATTCGGCGGCGACAACGCGGAGGTGGTTGCAGCCGTGCTGGTCTATCGCTTCCTGACGATCGTGCCGACGCTCGTGCTCGGACTCCTCGCGGGCGCGACGTGGCGCTTGCACAAACCGGCAGAGGAGACTTGAAGTGCTGCTGATTGTCGCGCTCGTCTTGCTCCTGGTGCTGCCGGATCCATGGGACGTGTACGGCGCGTTGCTGTTCGGCCTGCTCGGCCTGGTCGAGCTCTACCTGTGGAACCGCACCGTACGGCGGCGACGGAAGGAGGTCGGTGTGCACAGGCTCGTCGGGCAGATCGGCAAGGTTCGCGTGACGTGCCGGCCGGTCGGCCAGGTGTTCGTTGCCGGCGAGCTCTGGCGCGCGCACTGCGCGGAAGGCGCCGATGCCGGAGAGAGCGTGCGCGTTACCTCGGTCAACGAGCTCACTCTTGACGTCAAGGTCGTGCGATGATTTGCCCATGAGCCAGAGCGGGTACAGCTCCGGCCCAGAGCGCCCTCGCGTGTCTGCTTGGGCCGTGGGAGGCATGACGTTCGCCGGCGCGATGCTCGTCCTGATCGGCAGCTTCCAGTTTCTCGGTGGGCTCGCCGCGATCATCAACGACGAGCTCTTCCCCAAGCCCCGCGGCTACGCGTTCGACCTCGACCCCACGGTCTGGGGCTGGATCCACCTGATCCTGGGCGTGCTCCTCCTCGTCACGGGCTTCGGTCTCTTCACAGCGCGCACCTGGGCGGGAGTGACGGCGCTCTTCCTCGCGATGGTCAGCGCGCTCGTCAACTTCTTCTTCATTCCGTACTACCCGTGGTGGGCGCTGGTCATCATCGCGCTCGACGCGTGGGTGATCTGGGCGCTGACGCGTCCGGGAGCGATCAAGACCTAGCGTTACTTGACGACGTACACCGGGCTGAACGCCTGGACGTAACAGCCGTCCGGCGACGCGGGCCGCAGCGCGCGCAGCGGTGTGCCCTTCGGGAACGACGAGCGAAACACGGCTAGTGACACGCCGACCCCGCTGCGTTTCAGCCGCAGTGCCTTCATCGTTCGCCAGCGGTTCGTCGTTCGGTCGAGCTTCTGCACATGGATCTTGCCGCCGTCGTAGTAGTGCTGTGCGTACATCCCGACGTCGAGCAAGCCGGAACGCGTCCGCTCGTGGTCGTTGATCCAGAGCTCGGGTGCGACGCGGATGCGAACCGTGGCGCTCCGGTCGTGCCGCCAGACCGCGCGGATGACGGCGTTCTCACGGATGTCCTTGCCCGGCGCGCGAATCTCCCAGGTCCCGCGGTCGACCTGTGCCGAGGTGAAGGAGGAGAACGACCGCTCGCCGCACTTGCGAGCCTGGATCTCGACCCAGCCACGCGTCCCGCTGACCCGGCCGCGCATCAAGAGAAAGCCGGGGAAGGTGACCGTCGCGTCGTCGACGGTGAGGCTGACGTCGTCGTCAGCCGCGGGCGCGGTTCCTGCCGTCAAGGCGATGACAAGGACTGCCGCTGCCGCCGGCCAGACCCTCATGCAGGAATCTATATCCGATGGGGAGCGCCGCTGCAGGCGGCGCTCCCCATCGTGTTGCTAGCCGAACCGGTAGAAGGCGACCGGGTCGGAGACGTCCTGCAGCCTGATGATCAGCTGCCGGCAGGTTCCGGCCCACGCAGCGTCCGTCTTCCAGTTGAAGTGGAACTGCGTGCCGTCACCCGTGAGCTCGCGCGAGCCCGGCGTGAGGGCCGGGGCGATCGGTCCGCTCGCGGCGTGCGTCGTGCAGTCGACCTGCTGCGACGCGAACACGGCCGCGAGGTCGGGCGCGCCGCCCTGCTCGCTGAGCGTGAACTTCACTGGCACAGTCGAGCCAGCCCTGGCGTCGTTCACCCCCGGTGGCCCGGTGATCGGAGCCTCGAAGCCGCCGAACTGAGCGGTGCAGTTGACCGGCAGATTGAACGCTTCGACGCCGTCGAAGTTGTTGTTCGAGCTCCCCTGCGTGGCACTGAAGCCGAGACCCCGCTTCGCGAAACCGCGCCAGATCGCGCACTGGTTCTCGCCGCCTGTGAGGGCGAGATCCGCCTGGAGGATTCCGTTCCGTCCGTCGACCATGCCCGGGCTGCACGGCTGGAACTTCATCCCGTCAGACACGAGGCGCAGGGCGAGATTGTCTCCGCCCGTCGTCCAGTCCTCGTAGATGTTCGGGTTGAAGCCGTGCTTCGCGACGAGGTTCCAGTACACCTCCCACAGCATCGAGTTCCACACGAAGCCGACGCCGTGCGGGACGGTGAGGACACCGCTGTTGATTCCCGCCGGGATCATCCCGTAGGTGAACTCGTTCACGCTCATGTCCGTCGTGTACGGGCGCGGGCGGATGCCGCCCTCGGTCGGCGGCTGGAAGTTGACGTACGTGCCGATGCCACGACGCGTGGTCGGGGTGTCCCCCGAGACCGCGGTTACCGCGAGTCCGAGGAAGTCGCTCCAGCCTTCGCCCATCTGCTCCTGGTTCTGCAGGCAGAAGACGTTCGCCGGTCCACCGGTGAGCCGGTTCGACCAGCCGTGACCGTACTCGTGCGCAATCACCGTCGACTCGAGGTCGGAGTCCCGGTCCGGGACGCCACCCGTGCCGTCACTGATCGTCGCGTTGAAGGGCACGTTCGAGCGGAACAGGTTCCCGTCGCTTTGCGTGACCATTACTGACGGGATCGTGATCGTCGGGTCGCCGCCACCCATTGCCGTCGCCGGCCCGGGCGCGTTGTTAGCGACGATGACCATCTTCGCGCCGCGGTCCTGCGCCTTTTTCACCTTGGAGACGAACGTACAGGCACCGCGGTCGATCAATGCGATCTTTCCAGCCGGGTCAGCGAGATACGGGTCGTTGGGGATTGGTGGTGGTGTGACGTTGCCGACCGGATACGCGGGATCGCAGCCGCGGCCGACGTAGACCACTTGACCGCTGATCGGCCCCGTGGTGACGAGGCTTTCGCCGAAGCCGGCCATCGGCCCGAAGTAGGTGCCGGCGATCGGCGAGCCGGTCACGACGATTGGGTTCGGTGCGGATGAGCGCCATTCGAACATCTGCATTCGCGGACGGGCGCCCTCCGGCGGTGTGTTGAAGTTCGCATTGTTGCGGCCGCTGCCGTCCTGCGCCTCGGCGCGGACGTCGTCGTTTCCAGTTCCACCGCGTGCGTAATTGTTGACCTGGAAATTGCCGGCCGCCTCGTTGAAGCCGTGCTGCCAGAGGATGTCGTGGACGATGTTGTTCCAGTAGAAGAGGTTCGTGACGAACGCCGGCTGCGTGTTGAGGGGCCGGCTGTCGAGGTCGAGCGGGAAGTCGAAGTCGAGTCCCGCTCCGCCGTCCGGGTCTGAGCCCGGGTCGACCTGGTTGTTGTTGTCGCGGTCGGCGTAGGCGTGCACGTTGTTCCCGCGCGTGCGCGTGAACTCCGGTCCGGCTGCTCCGTTCGTGTCGTGCCAGCCGAACGGCGACGCGTTCGCGGCTGCGGGGTTCTGGACCAGGGTGCGGTCCCCCTCCGACGGGCTCTCGAGCGGCCACGCGAACACGCGGTAGGACGAGCCGTCGGCAACCGTCGCGGCAGGCCCGATTGCGGCTGCCGAGAAGGTGGCTGCGCCGGCGGGTCGTGCAAGCGCCGCAGCCGTCGTCTCAGGGTTGTCCTCGACGACCGAGTCGTTGGTGGCGAGGACGGCACCGGTCTCTGCGTCGACGTTGATCGACCAGGCGTGGTCGCCGCCGATCTCGTCGATCTGCACATTCCACGCGAGCCGGACTCCGTTGTCGACGGGCTGCCAGACGAGCTCCGCCGGGATCGGCTTCGATGAGACGCCGCCGTTCGAGACGACGCTCTTCTTCGACGGGCCGTTCCCTTCCTCCACAGTCCGCAGATCTTGCGGTTTCAGGCCGACGCTCTTCGCAGCTGCGTCTGCCGCCTCGTGCGCCTTCTTGCTCGACTGTCCGCCTGCGGCGGAAGCGAGGTTCGGCACGAAGCGGTTACCGACGCCGTAGACCCAACCGTCCTTCGCGACGTTGACGGTCAGGAGCCCGTTGTAGACGCCGATGCCCTTGTGCACCTGCTGGAGGTACACGTGGGTTGTGCCGGTGCCGGCGTCGACGACGGTGCTCGTGACACGCATGTCGTTGACGTCGGACCCGGTCAGCCCCAGGTCTTGCTTGTTCTGCTTCACGTAGTCGATCGCCGTGTCCCTCGCGTCGGCGGCGCCTGCACCAGGCGCTGCTGAACTGCCGACCGAGAGCGCAACGATCGCGGCCAGCGCCATAGCGAGGCCGATCCATCTCCCTCGTCGCACTGCGGCTTGCCTCCCCTTTGTCGTGATCGAAACCCCGGACGGGCGGCATCCTTACAGGAAATAGCTTCCTATACAACAGCCCGCCCGACCCGAGGCGGCAGGCTACTGGGTCGGCGGCTGATCCGGGTTGATCGGGGGCGTGATGTTAGGGTCTGCATCGGCTTTGCCTATGCAAACTCTCAGCCGCGGGCAGTTGGTCGTCGCCGGAGCGGCCTTCCTCATGCCCGGTGTCGCGAAGGCTGCCCCGAGCGACGGCGACCTTGCGTACCTTCGCCTGCTGATCGGAGCAGAGCTCCTCGCGATCGACTTCCATACGCGCGCGCTGCGGACGAGGAGGCTTGGCTCGGCGGCGGGGACATACCGTCGCTCGCTCGCCGACGAACGGGCGCACTACGCAGCGCTGGCCCGGCTGTTGACGGCCGGCGGCCAGCCGCCGGCAACCGCCGGCGACGTCGACTTCGTCTATCCGCGGCGCAGCTTTTCGTCGCCCGCTTCGATTGCGCGGCTGGCCTGGCGCATCGAGACCCTGCTCCTCGGCGCCTACCTCGGTGCAGTCGAGGAGGTTGAAGCACCCGACCTGAGGCTGCCCGTCGGCCAGATCGCCGCCAGCGAGGCGCAGCACCTGTCGGCGCTGACGATCAGCGCGGCGTCGACAGCCCTCGACGTGTTCGAAAGCTGATGCCGAAGGAGCTCTACAGCGCGAGTGAAGCCGCCGCCACGCTCGGCATAAGCCTCGACACGCTGCGGCGGTGGGACAAGGCCGGACGGATACGCGTGACGCGGGACTCTCGCAACCGCAGAGTTGTCGCGGCCGCGGAGGTCGATCGCCTGCGCGGCGATGGGGAGGGAGCGCACATCAGCGCGCGGAACCGTCTGCACGGCATCGTCACGGACGTCAAGACCGACGGGCTGATGGCTCAGGTGGAGATCGTCGTCAACGAACCTGTGCGTATCGTCGCCGTCGTCACGCGCGACGCGGTCGAGGAGATCGGGTTGAAAGCGGGGATGGCGACGACGGCGATCGTCAAGTCGACCAACGTGATGATCCAGAACTGATGAGAGCCTGGGCGGCAGTCGTAATCGTCGTCATCGCGTTGAGCGCATCTGCCGCGAACGCGTCGTCGACCGCGCAAATCACCGTGTATGCGGCCGCGTCGCTGACGAATGTCTTTCCGCAGATCGACCGCAGCCAGCGCTACTCGTTCGGCGGCTCGAACACCCTCGCTGCCCAGATTCAGCAGGGTGCGCCCGCTGACGTGTTCGCCGCCGCGAACATGACGCTGCCGCAGCAGCTCTTCGAGAAGAACCTCTGCTCGAAGCCGGTCGTCTTCACGCGGAACACACTCGTGATCGTGGTGCCGAGGTCGAATCCCGCCAAGCTGCGCTCGATCTACGACCTGCGGCGAAAGGGAATCAAGCTCGTGATCGCAGGGCCCGGCGTGCCGGTCGGTAGCTACACGCTGCAAGTCCTGAAGAACATGAATCTGTCCGGAAGCGTGCTTCCCAACGTCGTGAGTCGTGAGACCGACGTGCGCGAGGTGCTCGCGAAAGTTGCGCTTGGCGAGGCAGATGCCGGCTTCGTCTACTCCACGGACGCGAAGGTCGACGCCGCTCGCCTGAGCGTTTTGAAGGTGCCCGCCTGGGCGCAACCAAAGGTTCAGTACGGCATCTGTGTCGTGGGGGGCAGCACGCACAAGAGCGACGCCCAGGCGTTCGTGAAAAAGGTGCTCGGCAAGGCCGGACAGGCCAGGCTGCGCGTGGCCGGCTTCCTGCCGCGAGTGAAGAAGAAGGGCTAGGCGAACACGTGCGGCGAGTCGTTCTTGCGCTCGTGCTCGGCCTCGCGACGGCAGTCTCGCTTGCGTTTCTCTTGCTCCCGATCGTCGCTCTGTTCGTTCACACGACGCCGGGACGGCTGATCTCGCAGCTCTCGAGCGATGTGGTGAAGGACGCTTTCGTGGTGAGCCTGAAGACGAGTGTCATCGCGCAGTTCCTGATCCTCGCCTTCGGCACGCCCACTGCGTACGTGATCGCGACGCGGCGCTTTCGTGGACGGTCGCTGGCCGTGACACTCGTCGAGTTGCCGCTCGTGCTGCCACCGGCCGTCGCGGGGATCGGGTTGCTGGCGGCCTTCGGCCGGATGGGCCTGCTGGGATCCGAGCTGACTGCTCTTGGGATCAGCCTCCCGTTTACACAGAGCGCTGTTGTAGTGGCCGTAACGTTTGTCGCGTCGCCTCTCTATGTCCGCGCTGCGATCGCTGCGTTCGAAGGCGTCGACCCGGACCTCGTCGCGGCCTCCCGTACGCTGGGTGTGAGCCCGACGCGGACGTTCTTCCGCGTCGTGATGCCGCTCGCACGTGCCGGCCTCGCCGCGGGGCTTGCACTGTCGTTCGCGCGCGGTCTCGGCGAGTTCGGTGCCACGATCATGTTTGCCGGCAGTCTCCAGGCCGTGACGCAGACGCTTCCGCTGGCGATCTACGCGCAGTTCGATCTCGACTTCGACGCCGCTGTTGCCATGAGCGCCGTGCTCGTGCTCATCAGTGTGGTCTTGCTCGTGTCCCTTCGACTCCTTCTCTCGTGGCAGAGCTCGTCCTCGACGAGATCGTTGTCCCGCTTCGGTCTTTCGACCTCCGGCTGAGCCTCGAAGTCGAGGGCACAGTCGCCCTCGTTGGGCCGTCGGGTGCCGGGAAGTCGACGATCCTGCGTGCAATCGCCGGCTTGATGAAGCCAAGCTCGGGCCGCGTCACCGTGTCGGGAGAAACGTGGTTCGACTCGAGCAGGCGGATCGACGCTGCCGTCGACGAGCGCGCTGTCGGTTTCCTGTTCCAGGACTATGCGCTCTTTCCGCACATGACGGTGCGCCAGAACATCGAGTTCGCACGGCAGAACAAGGCCGACAGATACCTGTGGCAGTTTCGGCTCGACCAGCTCGGCGATGCGCGTCCCGCGGAGCTTTCGGGCGGCGAGCGCCAGCGGGTTGCCCTCGCCCGTGCGCTCGCTCGTAACCCGAAGGTCTTGCTGCTCGACGAACCGCTCGCCGCGCTAGACACGCACACGAAGGCGACGGTCCGGCGCGAGCTGCACGAGCTCCTCCACGAGTTGCGAATCCCGACGCTGTTCGTCACGCACGACTTCGAGGACGCGGCCGCACTCGCAGACAAGGTCGGCGTGCTCGTCGAGGGCTCACTACGGCAATTCGGCCGGACGTCCGAGCTCGTCGCGCAGCCAGCCGATCCGTTCGTGGCGTCGTTCACCGGTGCGAATCTCCTGCGGGGCCGTGTAACGGAGTCGAGCGATGGGGTCGCACGCGTGCGGCTTCCCGACGGCACATTGATCTCCACGACCGGAGCCGCGGCCGGCGAAGTCGTCGTCGCCGTCTATCCGTGGGACGTGACCGTCAGCATTGTGGAGCCGCACGACTCCGCGCTCAACGTCATCGTCGCGCCGATCAATTCGATCACCGAGCTCGGCAACCGCGTCCGTCTTGCGGTCGGCCCGATCAGCGCCGAGATCACGAGCGAGTCGCTTCGCCGTCTCGATCTGCGGGTCGACCAGAGCGTCTTCGCGAGCTTCAAGGCGACGGGCACACGCGTGCTTGCGTCCGATGTCTGATCAGGCGGCGTGCTTTTCGATCTTCCTCTCGAGTAGCTGCTTCACGTCTGCCCAGTCGTCGTCGACGATCGCATACCACGCCGAGTCGCGGATTGAATCCGGCAACACCATGTGCTTGCGGAAGATCCCCTCGAACGTCGCGCCGATACCGAGCAATGCACCGCGCACCCGGAGGTTGCGAGCGTCCGTCTTGAACTCGACGCGCATCGCGCCCCACCGCTCGAATGCATTTCGGAGCAGTAGGTACTTCGTCTCGATGTTCGCGCCGGTACCCCACTGCGGGCGCTCGAGCCACGTCCAGCCGATCTCGGTGCGGCGATGGAACGAGTCGACGTTCAGGTAACGGGTCGATCCCGCCGGCCGGCCGTCCACGCACACGACGAATGGGATCTCGTGCTCGGCGGCGAGCGCTTGATCGAACCAGCGCTCGAACCCGAGGGAGTACATGTTCGTGTAGCGATGGATCTGCGGCTCGCGCTCCGCCGCGTCCCGTAACCCGTCGCGGTGATGCTCGGCGATCGGCTCGACTCGCACGATTCGGCCTGCAAGCGGGCTATCGGGTCGGAGCTCGCTCACGACGCGAGCTCCTCGAGTGTGGGGCGCAGCCGGGCGGCAAGCGCAGCGTCCCCACGTTCCAGTTCTGCCGTCAACGCGACTGCGGCGGCGGTTAGCGCGCGGCGCAGCTCGGCTTCGTCGAGGCTGCGCACGAGGGTCGGCTCGACTGCTCCGGTTACCTCTCGCGGCAGCTGGTCGGCTCCCTTCGCGAAGCGTGCGGTGTAGCCGAGTCGCACGCACGCGAGGGCAAGGACATGGTCACGAACGCCGTTGATGAGCCACTCCGCCTGCCACGGCTTGCCGCGCTCGATACAGATCCGTGCGTGGAGGACGTGGTGCCAGGCGAGGCCGACGAGATCGTCGCGCCCCGGCGGCGCGGTAGTAGGCACTTCGACCGTGGCGCCGAAGACCGTTCTCCAGTTCGGGCCGCGCGGCCCGAAGTCCGACTCGGGCGTGAACGCGATGTCGACCTCGAGGCACCCTGGGAGCAGGAAGACGCGGTAGATGGTCGACTCGAACGGGAGGTCCCAGTGATGCAGGGCGGCGAACTCGGCGTAGAGCACGCTCGTCCAGTGCAGAAGCGCCCGCGACAGATCGCCCTGGATCCCGAAGGCGAGGTCGATGTCCGACCACCGGTCGGCCGATCCGGCTGCCGCGGAACCTGTGATCGCCGCCGCGCTGACGGCCGGGTCATCCTGCGCGCGCTCGAGTAAGCGGCCCCGCACCGCGTCTCTCTCCTCGACCGTGAACACGGTACGACTCTAAGCACACGCGCGCGAGTAGATAAACGCAGCAGAGAGGCGTACGGTCACCCGGATGCTGGTGGAGCACATGGCTGCGGTCGGCGTCGTCGGCTCGGGTGCCTTTCCACCAGTCGACCAGGACTACCTTCTGCAGGCACGGCAGATGCAGGCGCTCTCGCTCGCCGTCCACATCCCGCTGGTCTGCTTCGGCGTCGCGTTCCCGGCGCTCGTGTTGTTTGTCGAGTGGCTCGGGCACCGAACCGGTGACCCGGTTTATCGAACACTTGCCCGACGCTGGTCGAAGATCGTGCTGGCGCTGTTCGCGGTGGGCGTCGTGACAGGAACGATCCTCAGCTTCGAGCTTGGTCTCCTCTGGCCGAACTGGATGGCGACCTTCGGCGACGTGTTCGGCCTCGCCTTCGCGATCGAGGGGATCTCGTTCTTCCTCGAGGCCATCTTCATCGGCATCTACGTGTACGGCTGGGGCCGGCTCTCGCCGCGCTTGCACATGCTGGTCGGGATCCCGATCGTGATCACGGGCCTGACCGGCTCGTTGATGGTGATCGCAGTCAACGGCTGGATGAACAATCCCGAGGGATTCACGATGCAGGACGGCCGCGTCGTCGACGTCGATCCGTTCGCGGCGTTGTTCGAGAACTCGTACTTCTGGCACGAGTTCGTGCACATGTACTTCGCCGCGTTCATGGTCGTCGGGTTCGTGATGGCGGCCGTCTACTCGTGGTGGTGGCTGCGGGGAGACCGCAGCCGCTACGTGCGCACCGCGCTCGTCGTGCCGCTGACCGCCGCGGCGCTCGCCTCCCCGATCCAGATTCTCGTAGGCGACTGGGCTGGTCGCGAAGTCGCGCGGCACCAGCCGGTGAAGCTCGCTGCATTCGAAGGACTGGCGGAGACGACGCGCGGAGCTCCTCTGGACATCCTCGGCTGGTACGAGAACGGCCAGGTCAGGTACGCGATCGAGATCCCGAAGCTTCTCTCCTTTCTCGCGTACCACGACTTCAACGCGACGGTGAAGGGGCTCAACATCGTCAGCAAGGAGGACCAGCCGCCGGTAAACGTCGTTCGCATCGCGTTTCAGACCATGGTCGGGATCGGGACGGGCCTGGCACTGCTCTCTGTCCTCTATCTGTACGTCTGGCTGCGGCGCCGGCGCTTACCAGGCTCGCGCTGGTTCTATCTCGCGCTGCTCGCGGCGGGCCCGGCGTCGCTCGTCGCACTCATCTGCGGCTGGATCGTGACCGAGGTCGGCCGGCAGCCCTGGGTCGTCTACGGCGTGATGCGCACATCCGACGCCGTCACCGGCGCGAGTGGAATCCCCGTCGGCTACGCGACGCTGGTGCTCGTCTACGCGGCGCTTGCTGTTGCCGTCTTCTGGATCCTGCGCCGCCTGTCGCGGGCGCCGATGGAAACCGTCTCTGCAGGAGGATCGCTTGGGCCTCGCTGAGATCCCGCTGCTGCTGATGTTGCTGGGTCTCGTCGCGTACGCGGTGCTCGGCGGCGCCGACTTCGGCGCGGGAGCGTGGCAGCTCGCGGGTGGAACCGGCGAGCGCGACAGAGAGATCCGCGAGCACGCGCACCACGCGATGGGGCCGGTCTGGGAGACCAACCACGTCTGGTTGATCTTCGTTCTCGTCGTGTGCTGGACGGCCTATCCCGAGGCGTTCGGCTCGATCATGTCGACTCTCTCCATCCCGCTCTTCATCGCCGCGATCGGGATCATCCTGCGGGGAACGGCGTACGCACTCCGCTCGGGCACGGCGAGCATGCGCGAGCAGCGCCGCGTCGAGGTCACCGTCGCGGTGTCGTCGATCCTGACCCCGTTTGCGCTCGGCGCCGTCGTCGGCGGGATCGCCTCGCTCCGGGTCCCCGTGGGGAATGCGGAGGGTGACCTGATCACAAGCTGGCTCAACCCGACGTCGATCCTCGTCGGCGTCCTCGCGGTCGTGAGCGCCGCAT
>Ga0075365_10001118_pt1 | contig 11703 bp, 14 predicted proteins | sample EndMetdeltDD1765_FD_71387 | JGI IMG/M metagenome (GOLD analysis project Ga0075365, IMG submission 71387) | Populus endosphere microbial communities from Tennessee, USA - Endosphere MetaG P. deltoides DD176-5 | ecosystem: Host-associated > Plants > Roots > Endosphere | place: USA: Tennessee... | reverse complement strand
CGAGCCGGGAACTGTTCCTTCTTGGTGAGCTGGGTCAGGATGTCGGCCACCACCACCTTGGCCTGACTGTTGGCCGAGAACGCCGACTTGGGCATTTCCGCCGCGATCGAGGCGTCGCCCAGCACATAGACGTCCTTGACCTCCTTGGCGGAGAAATTCTCCGGATCGATCGGGCACCAGTCTCCCTTGGCCGCACCCGCCTTGTGGGCGATTTCGCCCGCTCGCTGCTGGGGAATGATGTTGGCGACATCGGCCGTCACCTTCTTGCCGGCCTTGGTGACGATCTCCTTGGTCTTGGCATCGACGCTCACCACGGCGAAATCGTCGATCTCGGTGGTCAGGTTCAGCTCGACGATGTCCTTGTAGTATTTCTCGAACGCCTCGGTGATCACCGGCTGCTTGGAGAACGACTTCTTGGGGTCGAGGATGATCAGCTTCGACTTGGGTTTCTTAGTCTTGAGGTAGTGCGCGATCATGCACGCGCGCTCGTAGGGTCCGGGCGGGCAGCGATACGGATTGTTCGGCGTGACGATCACCACGACGCCACCGTCGCGCATCGCATCCAGTTGCCGCTTGAGCAGGCGCTTGCCGTCCAGCGCCGTGTTGTAGGCGTGCGGCATGACCAGCGCGGCGTCGCGCGAGTAGCCCGGAATGGAGTCGAACTTGATGTCGATGCCGGGCGACAGCACGAGCTTGTCGTAAGCGAAGCTGCTGCTCCCGACCTTGACCTTCTTGCCGCTGGTGTCGACGTCGGTGGCCGTGCCCTGCACGACCTTGATGCCGAGCGCCCGCAAACCCTGGTAGCCGTGATTGAGCGATTCGATCTCGCGGAAGCCGCCGAGATAGAGGTTGGAGAAGAACGACGAGCTGTAGATCGGATTGGTCTCGATCAAGGTGACCTCCAGCTTCGGCGCCTCCTTCTTGAGAAGATGCGCCGCGGTGGCGCCGCCCGCCCCGCCACCGACGATCACCACCTTGGGGGCGCTCTGGGCGATGGCAAACCGGGACACACCGGTGGTCGCGGCCGCACCGGCGCCGGCGGCGCCGACCAGCTTGGCAAAATCCCTGCGCGTAATGTGCATGGTGTCACCTCCCGTTTGCGGCCCTGCCGATGCACTCGGGCGAGTGGCCAATTGATTTCGCTACCTCAGTGGGCCACCTTCCCGACCGGCACGAAACCGGCCTTTGCCGCCAGCTGCTCGAGCTGCATCCAGAACAGATCGCTGCCCTGGTAGCCGACGATGCGCCCAACCTCTTGGCCGTACGCAAGCATCACGAAGGTTGGCGAGTAAACGATTTTCTTCAGATCGGAAATCTCGGGATCACCGCGCGTGCGCTGCACCAGCGGGGCGAATTTTCCCTCTTCGCTCATGCGGTAGGAACGGCTGACCTCTTCATCCCAGCGGGCGCAGTACGGGCAACCCGGATCGCCCACCATCACGAGAACGGCAGGCGCCGCTCGCAAGTCCAGCGGCGCGGCAATTGGCGCGACGCCAACCGCCAGCCATGCCGCCAACGCCAGCAGCAAAACCGCCGACAGGCGTGCGAGGATGGATAAGTGCCTGTTCGGCCGCGCTTTGAGCGTTGCTTGCATACTTTCTTATATGTTATCCGCATGGCCAATTGGCAAACTTGGCCTGCAACCCCACCTGTGGGCAACGATCCGTGCTCGGCGCTCCTGCGCCAGTCACCTTGGGAAGGCACCTTGGGGAACGAGAGATGAAGCAGACGGACACCCTTCCCGCGCTCAATCGGCGCCAACTCGCGGTCGGAGCCGCAGCCGTCGCGACGCTGAGCCTGCTGCCGGTCGTGCCGGCGCTGGCCCAGGATCAGCCGGAGGCGAAGGCCTGGGAAGCCATGGTGAAGAAGATCCTGGGCGAGGCCAAGCCCACCGAAGGCAAGGTTGCCATCGACATGGCCGAGATCGCCGAGAACGGCAACACCGTGCCCATCGCGCTGAGCGTCGAAAGCCCGATGACCGACAAGGACTACGTGAAGGCCATCTATATCATCTCGACGGCCAATCCCCGGCCGGAGGTCGCCACCTTCCGCTTCACGCCGGCCAGCGGAGCCGCCAAGGCCGAGAGCCGCATGCGCCTGATCGGCACGCAGGATGTGATCGCCATCGCCGAGCTGAGCGACGGCAAGTTCCTGATGGGCCGCCGGCCCGTCAAGGTCACGGTCGGCGGGTGCGGCGGCTAAGAGGCAGAACAGAGACAAGACCATGCAGAACCCGAGAGTGAAGCTGCCCGAGAAAGCCAAGGTGGGCGAGATCATCCAGGTCAAGACCCTGATCTCGCACGTCATGGAGACCGGCCAGCGCAAGGACGCGGATGGCAAGACCATCCCGCGCAAGATCATCAACGCCTTCAGCGCCAAGTTCGCCGGCCAGGAGGTGTTCTCGGCCGAGCTCTTCCCCGGCATCTCGGCGAACCCCTACCTGTCCTTCTATTTCAAGGTGCCGGGGCCGGGCGAGTTCGAGTTCACCTGGGTCGAGGACGGCGGCGCCCGCGCCGTGGAGAAGCAGAAGCTGAACGTCGTCTGAGGCATCCAGGCCCGGACGCGGGCCCGGAGCGGCGCTTTTGCTCCTTGCCGGTACGCGCCCGATTAAGTACCCCTGCTGCTACGAAGCTTGCATCAGGGAAGCGAGCCATGTCCGACGAGCCCGTCTGCGCACAGAAAAGCCCCTACCAGGTGCCTCTCGAGGCCGGAAAGGCCTATTTCTGGTGCACCTGCGGCCGCTCCGCCAAGCAGCCGTTCTGCGACGGCTCCCATAAGACCACCAGCTTCCAGCCGCTGCGCTTCGTCGCGGAGAGCTCCGGGACCTTCAATCTTTGCGGATGCAAGAGCACGGACGACAAGCCGTTCTGCGACGGCACGCACAACGTGCTGTAGCCCCGCGTGCGGCACCTTGATCTGCCCCAGCAGGAAAAACATGCCAGCCGAGGTCGCCGCGTTGTGACAAAGCCGCACTCTCTGCTAGCCTGAGTTGCGACTGACACGGGGCGGGGCGAGACGCGGCATGGAATATCTGGCTCAGCAGCTCATCAATGGGCTGACGCTCGGCTCTATCTACGGCCTGATCGCCATCGGCTACACCATGGTGTTCGGCATCATCGGCATGGTGAACTTCGCCCACGGCGACGTGTTCATGGTGTCGACCTTCATCGCCTTGATCTTCCTGCTGGCGCTGACCCAGATTCTGGGCGTCGGATTTCTGGCGGTGGCCCTCTTCATCGTCTTGATCCTGGCCATGCTGCTTACCTCGGTGTGGGCCTGGGCGATCGAGCGGCTTGCCTATCGTCCGTTGCGCGGCTCCTTCCGCCTCGCGCCGATGATCTCGGCGATCGGCATGTCGATCTTCCTGTCCAACCTCGTGCAGGTCACACAGGGCCCGCGCAACAAGGCGTCTCCCTCGATCCTGAGCGACGTGATCGTCCTGCGTGAAGGCGCCAACTACGCCGTCTCGATCTCCTACAAGCAGATCCTGATCGTCACCGTCACAGCGGTGCTGCTGGCAGCCTTCTGGTACGTGGTGCAGCGGACCTCGCTGGGCCGCGCCCAGCGCGCCTGCGAGCAGGACCGGCGCATGGCCGCCCTGCTGGGCGTGGATGTCGACCGCACCATCTCGCTCACCTTCGTGATGGGAGCGGCGCTGGCAGCCGTGGCGGGACTGCTGTTCCTGATCTACTACGGTGTCGTCAACTTCAACGACGGCTTCGTGCCGGGCGTGAAGGCGTTCACGGCGGCGGTGCTGGGAGGCATCGGCTCGCTGCCGGGTGCCGTGCTGGGCGGCCTGCTGATCGGCCTCATCGAGACGTTGTGGTCGGCCTACTTCTCGATCGACTACAAGGACGTCGCGACCTTCTGCATTCTGGCTGTGACGCTGATCTTTCTGCCGTCCGGCCTGCTCGGCAGACCTGACGTAGAGAAGGTGTGAGCGCCGATGCCTGTGGCCCCCGCCGAGCTTCGTTCCTCCTCAGCGCGGCCCATACTGGCAGCCCTCAAGGAAGCGTTCGGCGCCGCCCTGCTGGCGTTGGGCCTGTCGGTGCCGATCCTGGCCCTGCGCACCGAGCAGGACATTTCCAACCAGCTGGTGCTGCGGCCGCGCTGGGACTATGTCGCCGTCGCCGTGCTGGCGGCCTTCCTCGGGCGACTGCTGTATCTCGCCGCCGCGGCGGCCAACGCGCGCCGCGCCCCTCGCCAAGCGGCGGCGGCCTGGGTCCCGCCAGCCGGCCTGGCACGCTTCGTGTCGATCGCCGGACTGATCGTGCTTTTGCTCTATCCCCCGATCGCGCTGGCCCTCACCGGTCGCGCCGGCGCGATCAAATGGATCGATAACTTCGGCATCCAGATCATGATCTACATCATGCTGGGCTGGGGCCTGAACATCGTGGTCGGGCTCGCCGGGTTGCTCGACCTCGGCTACGTCGCCTTCTATGCGGTCGGCGCCTATTCCACCGCCCTGCTGGCGCAGAACTTCCACCTGAGCTTCTGGCTGTGCCTGCCGCTGGCCGGCATCCTGGCAGCGTTCTGGGGCATCTTGCTGGGCTTTCCCGTGCTGCGCCTGCGCGGCGACTACCTGGCCATCGTCACGCTTGCGTTCGGCGAGATCATCCGGCTGGTGCTCATCAACTGGGTGCCTGTCACCAACGGCTATGCCGGCATCAGCGGCATCCCGCGTCCGAGCTTCTTTGGTCTGCCGTTCAATGCCAGCGACCAGGGCTTCGCCGCCTTCTTCGGCATCGAGTTCACGCCGCTGCACCGGTTGATCTTTCTGTTCTACGTCATCCTCGCACTGGCGCTGTTGACCAACTGGGTTACCCTGCGGCTGCGGCGGCTGCCCATCGGACGGGCCTGGGAGGCCTTGCGCGAGGACGAGATCGCCTGCCGCTCGCTCGGCATCAACACCACCAACACCAAGCTCACGGCCTTTGCGATCGGCGCCGGCTTCGGCGGGTTTGCCGGCTCCTTCTTCGCCGCGCGACAGGGTTTCATCAGCCCTGAGTCCTTCACCTTCATGGAAAGTGCTGTCGTGCTGGCCATCGTCGTGCTCGGCGGCATGGGCAGCCAGATCGGTGTCGCCATCGCCGCCGTCGCCATGATCGGCGGCACCGAGATTCTGCGCGAGCTGGACTGGCTGAAGGACATCTTCGGCCCAGCCTTCGATCCCACCCAGTACCGCATGCTGCTGTTCGGCCTCGCCATGGTGGTGGTGATGATCTGGAAGCCGCGCGGGCTCATCTCCTATCGGCAGCCCTCGATCTTCCTGCACGAGAGCAAGCCGGTGCGCGCCGACATGGTCAAGGAGGGACACGGCTGATGGCCGCAGCCTCCACCCCTCTGCTCCAGGTCGAGCATCTGACCATGCGCTTCGGGGGGCTGGTGGCAATCGACGACTTGTCGTTCTCGGCGGCACGCGGCGACATCACCGCCATCATCGGCCCGAACGGTGCGGGCAAGACCACCGTCTTCAATTGCATTACCGGATTCTACAAGCCGAGCTCCGGACGCATGCTGCTCAGCCTCGGCGATACGATCGGCGAAACCGAGATCGCGGCCCTGACCGCGTCGGGCACACGCTCCAAGGTGTTGCCGGCCGGCTCCGCCTTCCTGCTCGAGCGCATGCCGGACTACGAGATCGCTGCCAGGGCGCGCGTGGCCCGCACCTTCCAGAACATCCGCCTGTTTGCCGGCATGACCGTGCTGGAGAATCTGGTGGTCGCGCAGCACAACGCGCTGATGGACGCGTCGGCCTGGACCATCGCCGGCCTGCTCGGCCTGAAGCGCTACCGCGACGCCGAGGCCAAAGCCGTCGAGCGTGCTCGGCTCTGGCTGGACAAGATCGGCCTGACCGAGCGCGCCGATGATCCGGCCGGCGATCTGCCCTACGGTGCCCAGCGGCGGCTCGAGATCGCGCGCGCCATGTGCAGCGAGCCCGCCATGCTGTGCCTGGACGAGCCGGCGGCCGGCCTCAACCCGCGCGAGTCGGCGGATCTCAAGACCTTCCTGCGCTCGATCCGGGCCGAGCACGGCACATCGATCCTGCTGATCGAGCACGACATGTCGGTGGTGATGGAGATCTCCGATCACGTGGTGGTCCTGGAATACGGCCGCAAGATCTCCGATGGCCCGCCCGAAGAGGTGCGCAACGATCCCAAAGTGATCGCCGCCTACCTCGGCGTCGAGGACGAAGAGGTCGAGAAGGTGGAAGCGGAGATCGCGCAATGAGCGCCGGCATGCAAATTCCCTCTCCCCATGCCTCTTCGCATGGGGAGAGGGTTAGGGTGAGGGGCCGAAGCTTGCTCTGCCGCGTGCGGCTGCCCCTCACCTCATGCCGGAGGCATGGCTCCGCCACGACCCTCTCCCCGCGAGCGGGGAGAGGGGGCATTTCGGCGGAGATCGCGCAATGAGCGAGCCGCTGCTGGCCGTGCGAGGGGTCAAGAGCTTCTACGGCAACATCATGGCGCTGAAGGGCGTCGCGCTCGACGTGCACGCCGGCGAGATCGTCACGCTGATCGGCGCCAATGGGGCCGGCAAATCGACGCTGATGATGACCATCTGCGGCAACCCGCGCGCCCGCGAGGGCAGCATCCACTATCGCGGGCGCGACATCACCAAGCTGCCGACGCACGAGATCGCCCGCCTGCGCATCGCCCAGTCGCCGGAGGGCCGCCGCATCTTTCCGCGCATGACGGTGCGCGAGAACCTGCAGATGGGCAGCGAACTCGACAACGGGCAGCACTTCGCCGAGGACATCGAACGCGTGTGCCAGCTCTTCCCCGTGCTGGCCCGGCGCCTCGATCAACGCGGCGGCACGCTGTCGGGCGGCGAGCAGCAGATGCTGGCCATCGCCCGCGCCCTGATGAGCAGGCCCGAGCTGCTGCTGCTGGACGAACCCTCGCTTGGCCTGGCACCGCTGATCGTCAAGCAGATCTTCGAGGTGATCCGGGAGCTCAACAGTCAGGGCATGACGGTGTTCCTGGTCGAGCAGAACGCATTCCATGCCCTCAAGCTTGCGCATCGCGCCTACGTCATGGTCAGCGGCATCATTACGATGAGCGGCACCGGCAAGGAGTTGCTGGCCCGTCCGGAGGTCCGCGCTGCCTATCTCGAAGGCGGACGGCATTGAGAAGGTTCACGCCATGCCGCAGGTGATCTACGACAGCAGCAGCGACAACGCGCTCTGGATCTTCCTGTTGGTGACGGTCGCCATGGGGGGCGGTGCTGCCTACGTCTCGGGCAAGGCCATCGCCCAGACCTGGCGGCCTTTTTGGCATGTGCCGCTCTACATGGTCGCCCTGGCGGCCGCCGTCCGCTTCTGCCACTTCGCGCTGTTCCAGGAGCCGCTGATCTCCCTGAAGAGTTTTGCCGTGGACCTGCTGGTGGCGCTGGTCGCGGCATCCTTCGGCTACCGCCTGCTGCGGGCGGGGCAGATGGCACGCCAATACGCCTGGCTGTACCGGCGCCGCGGCTTGCTCAGCTGGCGCCGCATCGAGAAGCGCGCCTAACTTGCGAGCGCGCCTGCGTATTCCCAAGGCACGCAATTGAACGTGACTCTGCCTTACTTTCGTTGAATCATCGCCGCGAGGCGGACGTCCGCCCCCACAGTGTCGCTCACTGAGGAACCACGGGAGATCACTATGAGAAAAGCGTTTTGGCCAGCGCTGGCCTTCGCCGCAGGCCTCGCGACCGCGAGCAGCGCCATGGCGCAGATCAAGATTGGCGTCGCCGGTCCCTTGACCGGACCCAATGCCGCCTTCGGCGCCCAGTTGAAGAACGGCGCCGAACAGGCCGCTGCCGACATCAATGCCGCCGGCGGCATCAACGGTCAGCAGATCCAGCTGGTGTTCGGCGATGACGCGTCCGATCCCAAGCAAGGCGTGTCGGTGGCCAACAAGATGGCCGGCGAGGGCGTCAAGTTCGTCATGGGCCACTTCAATTCCGGCGTCACCATGCCAGCCTCCGAGGTCTACCAGGAGAACGGCATGTACATGATCACGCCGTCCGCCACCAACCCGAAGATCACCGAACGCAACATGTGGAACGTGTTCCGCACCTGCGGTCGCGACGATCAGCAGGGTGAGGTTGCCGGCAAGTACATCGTCGACAAATTCAAGGGCAAGAAGATCGCCATCATCCACGACAAGACCACCTACGGCCAGGGCCTCGCCGACGAGACCAAGAAGGCCATGAATGCCGGCGGCATGAAGGAAGTCCTCTACGAGGGCATCAACCTGGGCGAAAAGGACTTCTCCGCTCTGGTCACCAAGATCAAGGCGGCTGGCGCCGATCTCGTGTATTGGGGCGGCCTGCACACCGAAGGTGGCCTGATCGTGCGCCAGATGCGCGACCAGGGCATCAAGGCGCCCCTGATGGGCGGCGACGGCATCACCTCCGACGAGTTCGCCTCGATCGGCGGTCCCGGCGTCGAAGGCACGCTCATGACGTTCGGTCCCGACCCGCGCAAGAACCCGGCTGCCGCCGAGGTGGTGAAGAAATTCGCGGCCAAGAACATCAACCCCGAAGCCTACACGCTTTACAGCTACGCGGGCTTCCAGGTGATCGCCCAGGCGGCGGCCGAGGCCAAGTCGCTGGACACCAAGAAGGTCGCGGAGGTCACCAAGTCCGGCAAGCCGTTCAAGACGGTGATCGGCGATCTGGCCTACAACAAGAAGGGCGACCTCACCCGCCTCGACTACGTGATGTACGTCTGGAAGAAGGGCCCCGACGGCAAGATCACCTACTTCGAGGAATAAGCAGAACTCGGATCTGCGCAGTGCGTGGAGGCAGCCGCAAGGCTGCCTCTTTGCTTTTGAGAGGTTGTCATCCCGGAATTTGCGCCAGCAAATATCCGGGACCCAGGAGTGGGCAAGCATCCATGTCTCTGGGTCCCGGCTCTGCGCGCTAACGCGCTCCGGCCGGGATGACAGGTGAGGGCGGCGTTGACCGCGCAACAGCCACGCGCCAAGTTGCGAGGCGGACTGTGAAGGAGTCGCCGGAGCGGGACGTGAGCCAGCTGCGCAATCTGATCACCGACGTGCCGGGCGTTCGCGTCGGCCATGCCGACGACGCGCGGCTCGGCTCGGGCGTGACGGCCATCGTCTTCGATGAGCCGGCCGTGGGTTCGATCGACATCCGCGGCGGCGGTCCCGGCACGCGCGAGACCGCGCTGCTCGATCCGGCCCAGACCGTGTCCGGCATCGACGCCATCACCCTGTCCGGCGGATCGGCCTTCGGCCTCGATGCGGCGTCGGGGGTGCAGGCCTGGCTGTTCGAGCAGGGCCGCGGTTTTGTGGTGCGCACGGCGCGCGTGCCGATCGTGCCGGCCGCCATCCTGTTCGACCTGCTCGCCGGCGGCGACAAGCAATGGGGCCGCTATCCGCCATACCGGGAGTTGGGGCATGCCGCCGCTGCCAGCGCCGGCCCCGATTTCGCGCTCGGCAGCGCCGGTGCCGGCCTCGGTGCCACCACGGTCAACTTCAAGGGCGGCATCGGTTCGGCGTCCGCCGAGCACGGTGGATTGCGCATCGGCGCGCTGGCTGCCGTGAACGCGGCGGGCAGTGTGGTGGTCGGTGACGGGCCCTGCTTCTGGGCGGCGCCGTTCGAGCGCGACCGTGAGTTCGGCGGCCTCGGCTTTCCGCACACCGTACCAGGCGCCGCACTCGAGCCGCACACCAAGGGCAGCCCCCGCACCAGCACCACCCTGGCCGTGGTGGCGACCGATGCCCTGCTCACCAAGGCACAGGCCAAGCGCCTCGCCGTGATGGCCCAGACCGGCTTCGCGCGCGCCATCCATCCCGTGCACACCCCGCTCGACGGCGACGTGGTGTTTGCCGTCTCGACGGGGAAAAAACCGCTCGGCGATCCATTGCTGGGGCTGACGGCGCTCGGCGCGGTGGCAGCGCATTGCCTGGCGCGCGCGGTGGCGCGCGGCGTCTACGAGGCGAAGGCCCTGCCCTTCCCCGACGCGCTGCCGGCCTGGCGTGATCGTTTCGGGCAGGGGGAGCCTCGCCCATGAGCCGCGGCCGCCTGGTCTTCGTCGCCTGCACCACCGCCGCCTTGCTCGTGCTGGCCGGCTGGCAGCTGCAGCGCGAGTGGCTGATCAGGGACTGCCTGGACGCCGGCGGCGTGTGGAACGGCAACGCCTGCGGCCCGCTCAAGGTGCGGCCGATCCTGCAGCGCGACCTGCGGAGGTCGTGAGATGATCGTCCCGCTTCACGCACCCGCTTAGGATGCAGCGTAGCGAGCGGCACTTTCCAAAGCCTTTACTAGTGAGGCCTAAAGATCGATGTGGTCGGGCGACGGACGCGATGATCCGCTAAGACAGCGCACCACCAATTGCGAGGTTCGCCAAATGCCCAGTTGGAAGCCCTACAGTCTCAGGAAGCGCCCTCCCACTTACATGGACACACCCAGCGTTAGAAGCATGCTACTTGGAGCGCCGATGGTCGGCAATTGGGTTGCCGGCCTAACCTTCCTGGCAAGCTGGTTCCTTCTCTACGCGGGTGGCGCAAACCGATTCCTGCTGTTCCTTGCACCGCTTGGCCTGAGCTTCGTTGCGCTGACGCTCTATCGGCGGCGGCTTGTCAGGCGTCACTTTGGTCAGCGCAAGGAAAAATGAAGTGATGCGCGCAACACTCTCGGAGTGGTTGGTTCTCGCAGTCCTCATCTGGGCGACGGGCTATATGTTGTGGTGGGCTCCGCCGATGTTATTGAAGGCCTTACGGACAGGCCGCCTGCCAGCGCGTGGCGTGACGTACGAACGTCAGGCTCAGCCGCGGCGGTACTGGTTCGGTATCTGGTTCTGGCTGGCCATGATTACGCTGTTCGTTTTTGCGACCTGCGTGATGCTCTACAGCGCGATGCGGCGATAGGTGCTGCGGGATACGCCCGCTGTTCGAGCCAAGCCTGCTCCCTGTCTAGAACCGTTCCGCGCGATATGGCACCGGGTCGGTGAAGGGCGCCTCGCCGGTCATCAGCTCGGCCAGCAGGCGGCCGCTGACGGGGCCGAGTGTCAGCCCCAGGTGATGGTGGCCGAAGTCGAGCCACAGCCCCTTGTGGCGCGGCGCCGCCCCGATGATCGGCAGCATGTCGGGCAGGCACGGGCGACGGCCGAGCCATGGCTCGGGATCGACACGGGCTCCGAGCGGGAAGATGGCGCGCGCCAGCGGCTCGACCCGATCGAGCTGGCGCGGCGTCGGTGGCGCATCGCGATTGGCGAACTCGGCCCCGGTGGTGAGGCGGATGCCGGCCGTCATCGACGTGATCACATAGCCGTTCTGCGCATCCAGAACGGGGCGCGCCAGCGAGGCGTTGCCCTCGGGGCGGTAGTGCATGTGGTAGCCGCGCTTGATGCCGAGCGGGAAGCGGTAGCCCAGCGGCCGCAGCACGTCGTCCGACCACGAGCCCATCGCAACGATCACCTCCGCCGCCGTCTCCGGCCCGCTGGCGGTCTGCACCTGCCAGCCCTCGGTCGTCTGCTCCAGCGTGCGGGCTTCGCCGCGCAGGAACCGACCGCCGCGCGCCACCAGCAGCTCACCGTAGGCGCGCACCAGCGCGCCGGGGTCCGACACGCTGACGGGATCGGGCATCAGCACACCGCCGGCCAGCGCGCCCCGCAGGTGCGGCTCCAGCTCGGCGAGGCCGCGCGCATCGACCGGCTGGAAGTTGACGCCGTAGGCCTCACGATCAGCTGCATCC
>Ga0075365_10001117_pt1 | contig 11716 bp, 8 predicted proteins | sample EndMetdeltDD1765_FD_71387 | JGI IMG/M metagenome (GOLD analysis project Ga0075365, IMG submission 71387) | Populus endosphere microbial communities from Tennessee, USA - Endosphere MetaG P. deltoides DD176-5 | ecosystem: Host-associated > Plants > Roots > Endosphere | place: USA: Tennessee... | reverse complement strand
CGGCGACCGTCCGTTCGAGACCGACACGCACAAGGCGATCGTCCGCGCCATGGCGCGGACGATCGCCTTGTGCGTGTCGGTCTCGAACGGACGGTCGCCGCCGAGGATCCAGACGATGCCCGGAGACTCCTTGTAGCGCCGGCCCAGCCACGCGCCGTAGATCTCGGCATTCGCCGGCGTGAAGACTTCCGGCCCGACGCCGCGTTTGATGTTCCACTTGTCGCCCCACGTCGGGAGGAGACCGACGTAGATGCCGCGCGCGCCCGCCTCTCGGACGACGTCGTCGACGTGGTCCCAATAGTCGTTGCCGGGCCCGTCCTTGACGTCGGGCGTCGACGGATCGTTGTTCAGGAGAGGGCGGTGGCCGTACGCGTTCGGCTGATTGAGGCCGTCGAATTCCGCGAGGGCGACGGCCTGTATCACGGTGAAGCGAAGCCGGGCGCGGTTCGTGAGGTAGCGGACGGCCTCTTCGCGCGTGAGGCGGTGGAACAGCTCCCAGGCCGTGTCGCCCAGCCAGAAGAACGGCCGGCCGTCGGCGGTGACGAGAAACCGTTTGTTGTCGGAGACTCGCAGGGGCAGCGTCGCGGGGCGTCCCTGGGCCGCGACCGGGGAGGAGTTCGGCGCCGTCCCGAGGAGGACGGCGCACGCGAGAGCAGCCAATCGGAGTCGCATGAGGCGCAACCATACTCGGGCGCGCCGGCGAAGTCCACGGCGAGGCTATCGCTCGACGTTGCCGATGTCGACCAGGATGCCCTTGATCTTGTAGGGGGCCTTCGCCTCGAACTCGAACGAGAAGATCGCCTCGTCACCTTCCTTGGTCGGCACGACGGCGCGGATCTTCTCGGGGGTCGAGGCGGCCCGCTTGATCGTCAGCGTGCCGAAGTCCCCGCGCATCCGGTTGAACATCTTCGCGCGCTCGGCCGCCGGCCGCCGCGACAGCGTGTCGGCCGCCATGAGCTCTTCCTGCGCCGCCAGGAACTTCTTCTCGTCGCCGCTGTTGAACGCGTCGATGTAGGCCTTCACGCGCTTGCCCTGCGGCGTGTCGGGCAGCGTTTTCGGCGCGTCCTTCGGCACCGGCGCCGGCGGCGGCCCGCCCTGCGTCACGACCTGGCCCTGGAACATCAGCGCAACCAGCAACACTAGAGTGTGCATCTTCGTTTCTCCTCGAACCGTATGAATTGCAACTGCTTCTCGCTTCCTGCTTCCTGCTTCCTGCTTTCCGCTTCTCGCTTCTCGCTTCTCGCTTCCTGCTTCCTGCTTCCTGCTTCCTGCTTTCCGCTTCTCGCTTCTCGCTTCTCGCTTCCCGCTTCCTACTCTTCTCTCAACGCCACCACCGGATCGATCCGCGCCGCGCGCAGCGCGGGCGGGAGGCTGGCCAGCATGGCCGCCGCCGCGATCGCCAGCGACATCGCGACGATGGTCGCCGGATCTCCCGCCTGCACGCCGAACAAGAGCGTCGCCAGCAGGCGTGACAGGCCGAAGGCGGACGCCACGCCGACTATCAGGCCGGCCGAAACCAGCACCGCGCTGCGGCCGAGGACGAGCCACAGCACGCGTCCCCGTCCGGCGCCGAGCGCCATGCGGACGCCGAGCTCGCGCACCCGCCGGCTCACCGAGAACGACAGCAGCCCGTAGACCCCCACCAGCGCCAGCGCCGCCGCGAGCAGCGAGAATCCCGTCAGGAGCGCCGCCAGGAAGCGCGGCTGCGCCACGCTCTGATCGAGCAGGCTCGCCATCGTCACGACGTTCGCCAGCGGCAGCGACGGGTCGATCTCCTTGACGGCGGCGCGAAGTGCGGCGGTGGCCCGCGCCGGATCGCCGGCCGTTCGCAGCACGAGGACGGCCTGCCGCGCGGGAAACTGCGGGAAGGGGATGTACATCTCCGATCCGGGTGTGGCCCCGGGACCGCGATGGTGCACGTCTTGGACGACGCCGACGACCGAAGCCTCGAGGTTGTCGATCGTCACCTTGGCGCCGATCGGACTCTTGTCCGCCCAGTAGCGCCTGGCCATCGTCTCGTTCACCAGGACCGCGCCGGGCGCCTCCACCGTGTCGAGCGGCGACAGGTCGCGTCCCTGCATCAGCCGCATCCCCATCGTCGACACGTACGACGCGCTGACGATGCGCGCGCCGGCGGCGGGCTGATCGCCCGGAGTGGCGGAGGGCGGCCGTCCCTGGATCTGAAAGGAGAGCGTGAACTCGCCGCCCGACAGCGGCAGCATGTTCGTCAGGCCGGCCGAGCGGACGCCCGGGATCGCGGACGCGCGATCGACCAGGCGCTGCTGGAGCTGGCGGAGCGCGGCGGCGTCGCGATACTGCCCGCGCGGCGGCGCGATCGAGGCGGTCAGCACCCGATCGCCGTTGAATCCCATGTCGACGCGCTGCAGCGCGACGAGCGTGCGGATGAGCAGCGCCGCGCCGACCACCAGGACCAGCGCGATGGCGATCTCGGCGACGACGAGGATCGAGCGCAGGCGTCCCGAGCGCGTCGCCTCTCGACCGCCGTCACGCAGGTTGGCGTTCAGATGCACGCGGGCGGTGGCGGCCGCCGGCGCCATGCCCGAGACCGCGGCGGTGACGAGCGTCACGACGGCGGTGAACGCGAGGACGAGGCCGTCGACGCGGACCTCCTGGAGCCGCGGCGCCGACGCCGGCGCGATGGCGACGAGGCCGTGGACGCCCCACCACGCGAGGAGCAGGCCGGCCGCACCGCCGGCGCAAGCGAGCAGCGCGCTTTCCGTCAGGAGCTGCCCTACGATCTGCCCGCGTCCCGCGCCGAGCGCGGTGCGGATCGTGATCTCACGACTGCGATCGGCCGCGCGCGCGAGCAGCAGGCTCATGACGTTGGCGCACGCGATGCACAGCACGAGTGCGACGGCGAGCGACAGCACGATCAGCATCTGGCGGATGTTCCCCACGAGATCCTCGTGGAGGGGAATGATGGCGACGCGGGCGCGATCCCACTCGCTGTCTTCGGCGGCGAGCTGCGCGGCGACGGCGGCCATGCCGGCCTGGGCCTGCGCGACGGCGACGCCCGGCTTCAGCCTGCCGAGGACCCGCAGGACGATCATGCCGCGTGGCGCGCGCGACGGATCGATCCGGATCGGGCTCCAGATGTCCGCGGCGACGATCGGCGGCTGGAACCCCGCCGGCATGATCCCGGCGACGGCCGTCGCCTGGCCGTCGAGCAGGATGGTGCGGCCGACGAGCCCCGCATCGCGGTTGAACAGCCGTCCCCACAAGGCGTCGCTGATGATCACCAGGGGCGGACCGCCGGGGCGATCGTCCTCCTCCGTAAAGACCCGGCCGCGCGCCGGCGCGACGCCGAGCGCTGCGAAGTAGGCGGCCGAGACCGCCGCGCCGCGCAGGCGCTCGGGCTCGTCGATGCCGGTCAGGTTGGGCGCCCAACCGCGGACGGCGGCCAGGTGCTCGAACATGTCGCCGCGCTGCTTCCATTCGACGAAGAGTCCCGGCGAGGCCCAGTCGCGCTGGGGGCCGCCGCGCGCGCGCAGGTCCTGCCACACCATCACCAGGCGCTCGGGGTTCTGGTAGGGTAGGGGCCGGAGGAGCACGCCGGCGACGACCGAGAAGATCGCGGTGTTCGCGCCGATGCCCAGCGCCAGCGCCGCCAGCGCCGCGGCGATCGGCCCGGGGGCGCGGCGCCAGGAGCGCAGGGCGTAACGGATGTCGCGAAGCAGGGCGTCCATGTCTGCTGACGCTACCTGCGGGTTGTGAAGATCCCATGAAGGAAACGCCGGCCGGCGATCCGCAACGTCCAATCATCATGCCGACGAGCGCCCCAGGGGAGTTGCCGAAGGCGGCCGCGGGCGCGCAGCGCGGCGGGGAATCTCAAAGGAGCCCCATCGAGCCAGGCCAGACCATGAAGTCCCGCATTCTCGTCGTCGAGGACAACGCGCGCACGCAGGAGGCGATCGTGCTGTACCTGCGCCACGCGGGCTACGACGTCGCCGTCGCCGCCACCGGTCCGGACGCGCTCGCCGCCGCCGCGGAGCGGCAGCCCGATTTGATCGTCCTCGACCTGATGCTGCCGGGATTGTCCGGGCTCGACGTGTGCCGCGCGCTGCGCGAGCGCACCGACGTGCCGATCATCATGGTGACGGCGCGGACGACGGAGGAGGACAAGCTGGAGGGGCTGCGCTCGGGGGCCGACGACTACGTGACGAAGCCGTTCAGTCCGCGCGAGCTGGTCGCGCGGGTGGCGACAGTCCTGCGGCGCGCCCAGCGCGGGCCGCGGGTGATTCGCGCCGGCGGCCTCGAGATCGACCTGACGTCGCGCGAGGTCCGCCGCGACGGCGCCGCCGTGTCGATGACGCCGGCGGAGTTCCGCCTGCTCGAGGTGCTGGCGTCGAGCCCGGGCCGCGCCTGGAGCCGGACCGATCTCGGCGAGCGCGCCTTCGGCCTGGACTACGACGCGCTCGATCGGACGATCGACGCGCACGTCATGAACCTGCGCCGCAAGCTCGAACGCGATCGCGGCAAACCCGACTTGATCCAGACCGTCTTCGGCGTCGGCTACCGTTTCCGTCCATCGGATCAGCGATGACGAGCCTGCGCACGCGCGTCTTCGTCACCGTCGCCGTGATGCTCGGCGGCGCGACGCTCGCCTCGGGGCTGTTGTCGCGGAGGGCGACGCTCATCGAGGAGCGGCAGGTGTTCGGCACGCGCCGCCGGCCCCCCGTCGACGGGCTCGACGCGAGGTTGCAGAAAGCGTACGCCGCCGGCGGCTGGACGGCTGTCAGGACCCTGGTGAATCCCGCGCTGGTCGATGGCCCCGTCTCGCTCCTGGCCCTCGACGGCGCCAATCGAACGCAGGCGGCATTCCCGCCGGCGCTGGCCAAGGTGACGATCGCGGCCGCCGACGCGGCGGGAAACCTCTCGCTGGTCAACGACAACAACGCGACCCGCGATCGCGTCGAGATCCGCGGTGCGCCGGCCGTGCCGATTCGCGATGCCGCCGGCGGCCTGGTCGGACGGCTCTACGTCCTGCCGCAGGAACCGAGGCTGCCGCTGCCGCGCGATCGCCTCGTGCCCGATTGGATCACGGTCATCGCCGCGACCGCGCTCGTCGCGCTGCTGCTGGCTTTCGTGCAGTCGTCGCGGCTGCTGCGGCCGATCGGCGAGCTGACCAGCGCCGCGCACCGGATGCGGCAGGGCGACCTCGACGTCCGCGTGACGCCGCGCGGCGACGACGAGATCGCCCGGCTGGCGCGCGCCTTCAACGAGATGGCGGAGCGCCTCGGCCAGACCGAGCGCACCAAGCGCCAGATGGTCAGCGACGTCGCCCACGAGCTGCGCTCGCCGGTGACGAACCTGCGCTGCGGGCTCGAAGCGATCCAGGATGGCCTGCTCGCGCCGGATCGCGATCGCATCGACGCGCTGCACAGCGAGACGCTGCTGCTGCAGCGCCTGATCGCCGATCTGCAGGACCTGGCGCTGGCGGACGCCGGAGCGCTGGCGCTGGAGCGGCGGAGCGTCGACGTCGCCGAGATCGTCCGCCGCGCGATGGGACCCGATCCCGGCGGCGCGACCGTGTCGGTGTCGATCGCGCCCGATGCCGATCGCGTGACGGCCGACGCCGGCCGGCTGGAACAGATGCTGCGCAACCTGATCGGCAACGCGCGCCGTCACACACCGTCCGACGGCCGGATCGACATCCGCGTCGCGCGCGAGGACGGCGACGTGCGCTTCGCCGTGGCCGATAGCGGGTGCGGCATTCCGGCGGAGCACCTGCCGCACGTTTTCGATCGGTTCTATCGTGCCGATCCCTCGCGCGATCGGGCGACGGGGGGTGCCGGGCTCGGCCTCGCGATCGTGCGCCGCCTGGCGGAGGCGCACGGCGGCACGGTCACGGCGGCGAGCGGCGGGATCGACCGCGGGACAACGGTGACGATCGCGATTCCGGATCCGTGAGCCGTGCGCGACGACACGCTTCGCGCCGCCGAGTCCCGTCGACGCGGGTGCGCGGGGAACGCGGGATCACACGGATGCCGAGAACGGCGGACGCCACACCGTCAGGACGAGGCGGTTTGCGGTGGGCAGCGGTTCGCGGTCAGCACGCCGCCTTGCGCTTGTCGACACTGAGTTCTGAAGACGAGATACAGGCGATCAGGACGAACGCTCTTCTACGCGACGAGAAGGAGCGCCGGATCGCGTGGGTCTCCTGTCCACGAGACAAGCCGCGGCGACGAAGAGATGCCGGTGGCTTCTACTGCACGACCACGCGGACCACGCGCCACTGGTCGAATTGGCCCGACGCGGCACTGTGCGCGTAGACGGCGATCGAGTACGTCCCAGGTGGCGGCTTGGGCAGCGACGCGAAGAAACCCGCGTCGCGAAAGCGCTCACCGTAGGCGGCGGCGACGTCGGGCCGCTCGACGCCCACGGTTCCGGTGCCGAGGAAGCGCGGCGCGCCCCCCTCGACCGGAAACGCCCAGACGTGGATCGCGTCGACGCCGGCTCCCGCCGGGGCCGCTCGATCGAACGCCCATCCCGCGAAACGGATCGTGCCCGACGTCGCGTCGATCGCCTGCAGATCGATCGGGCCGTCGAGCGCCATCGCCCGGCGCTCGCCCGCGACGGTCACCGTGACCACCCGCGCGGTGGTGAAAGCGCCCGCCGCCGCGCTGTGTCCGTAGACGGCGATGTGATACGTGCCCGGCTCGAGCCATGGCACGAAGAGGTTGAAGCCGCTATTGGCGTACGCACTGCCGAACGCCGCCCCGACATCGAGCCGCGACGCGCCGTAGTCCGCGACGCCGAGAAACACGGGGGTGCCGCCGCCGCTCGGAAAGGCCCAGGCGTGGACGGCGTCGATGCCCGGACCGGACGCGCCGACGGCCTTTTCGATGGTCCAGCCCGAGACGGTGAACGGCGCGCGGACGAGGGCTCCGGCGGCAGGCGCGTCAATCGACAGGTCCGGTACGACGACCGACAGGCGCGTGGTCTGACCGGCGATCCGGATCCCTGTCGCGCGCGGGCTCGACCCGGGCAGCACGGCATAGGTCAGCGTCGCCGGTCCGATCCCGCTTGCCGCCGACGTGACTTGCACCGCGCCGGCCTCCGGCGCGTTCTGCACCGCCCACTCGCATCCGGCGGGTGCCGGAATCTGGATCGTTCCGGTTCCGCCCGACGGACCGAAGACGGCGTCCTGCGGCGGCAGCACGAACTGGCAGCCGCCGGCCGGCGCCGCCGCGAGGCTGCTGCCGCCCGGGAGCCTCGCTTCGACGGTGTCGGTCGTGGTGTTGACGACGAGCACGCCGTTGGTGCCCTCGATGAAGATGCGGCTCCAGTCATCGGACGGAACCATCTGGCCGGACGGCGCCACGGCGTCCTCGAACACGGTCAGGTCGGGCGGCGGTTTCATCACGCCCCACATGCCGCCCGACGTAAACGTGGCGTAGACCTTCGCGTTATTCGGCATCGGCAGGAATTTCCCCACCGGCCACGGTCCGACGGCGCGCGTCTCCACGGCACCGGTTCCGGTGTCGATGGTCACGACGTTGCCGGACGCCGTCGCTTCAGACGTGGCCACGTAGACCTGGCTCCCGTCGGGGGACATCGCCAGCTGCTGGGGGAATCTGGGGACGGCGACGCCAAGGCGTTCCGTGCCGGAAACCGTATCGATCAGGCTGACCCGGCTCGGCCGCGGCTGAACGACGGCCAACGTCGCGCTGTCGGCGGTAAGGACCATGCTGAAGGCGTGCTCAACCGTCAGGCTGCGGGCCAGCTGATTCGCCGCGAGGTCGAACACCATCACCAGATCGTCCTGCGGACTCGATCCGTACAGCAGCCGTCCGTCGGGCGAAGGGACCAGGAACCAGGGCGCAACCGGGACGGCGATGCTGCCGACCGGCCGGTATGTGGCGAGGCTGAGGATCAGCACGCGCGGCGGCGCGGTGCTGTCGCGGTAGAACGGATCGATAGAGACGTAGGCACGGCTGCCGTTGGCGCCGATCGCCAAGGCGGTGGCTACGCCCTCGTCACCTGGAAAGAGCTCGGGATCGTCGGGATTGACGATCTCCCCGGTCCTGACGTTCGTGACCAACAGGCGCGGTCCCGGACAGGCACCGGTGGCGGGGCAGGCCACGACGTTGCGAAGAGAGTAGAGAAACGGCTGCGCCTCGACGCGTCCGGCCGCGAGCAGCGCGGCGACGACCAGCAGCAGACGACGGGTCATTCGGATCTCCTCGCGGTTGGTAGGGACCCGTTCATTGTATGCGGTATGCGTCCGACTCCCGGTTGAGAACGCCGTCGTCGTGGAGGGACGGCCGGATTTTCGTGAGCTATCTGGAGCGCGTCGGGGCCATCGAACGCACGGGCGGGGGTTCTGTTACGCACGGCGGAGACTCTCTAACGGACAAAGGTCACAAAGACCACGCGATGACAAATCGCTTCGTGACCTTCGTGACCTTCGTGTCGAGCCGTCGGCTCGTCTCAGCCTTCGTGCGTGCGGCTTACGCCACGCCCGCGGGCTCGGGGCGCTTGACCGGTTTCAGGAAGGGCATGAGCGCGCGCAGCTTGGCGCCGACTTCCTCGATCTGGTGGTGCTGCTCGCGGTTGCGGGTCTCGTTGAACCACGGGCGGCCGTTCTTGTCCTCGGCGATCCAGTTGCGGGCGTAGGTCCCGTTCTGGATCTCGGCCAGCATGCGGCGCATCTCGTCGCGCGTCTCCTGCGTGATCAGGCGCGGTCCGCCGGTGTAGTCGCCGTGCTCGGCGGTGTCGCTGATCGAGTAGCGCATGTAGCTGAGCCCGCCCTGGTACATCAGGTCGACGATCAGCTTCAGCTCGTGCAGGCACTCGAAGTAGGCGACCTCGGGCTGGTAGCCGGCCTCGGTGAGCGTCTCGAACCCGGCCTTGACGAGCGCGCTGACGCCGCCGCACAGCACCGCCTGCTCGCCGAAGAGATCGGTCTCGGTCTCCTCCGCGAACGTCGTTTCGATCACGCCGGCGCGGGTCACGCCGATCCCGCGGCCGTAGGACAGGGCGACCGCCTTGGCGTTGCCGCTCGCATCCTGGTGGACGGCGAGGAGCGCGGGGGTGCCGGCCCCTTCCTCGTAGAGCTCACGCACGCGATGGCCGGGCGACTTCGGCGCGATCATCGAGACGTCGATGTCGGCCGGAAGGTCGAGCGTGCCGAAGCGGACGTTGAAGCCGTGCGCGAACATCAGCGTGTTGCCGGCCGAGAGGTTCGGCTTGATCGCGTCGCGATAGAGCGCCGCCTGCGACGTGTCGGGGACGAGCACCATGATGACGTCCGCCCACGCGGTGGCCTGCGCCGGGTCGAGCACCTGCAGCCCGTGCGCCTGGGCCTTCGCCCGGGAGGCGCTCGTCGCCGGCAGCCCGACGCGCACGTCGACGCCGCTGTCGCGCAGGTTCAGCGCGTGCGCGTGCCCCTGCGATCCGTATCCGAGTACCGCCACCTTGCGCTGCTTGATGAGCGACAGATCAGCATCCGAGTCGTAGTAAACCTTGGCCATTCCAGTCTCCAGTTACCAGTTTCCAGTTATCCGCTTCAATCTGCAGCGGTCAGCTTCCAGCGCCCGGCTCCAGCGTTCTACACGGAGAACGAGACGCCGTGGGCGGCTTCCACTTCCACCGTCTCGGTGCGCGTCGGCTCGACCGCCGAGCCCCGGTCCATCGCCACCCGTCCGGTCCGGACCATCTCCAGCACCCCATACGGGCGCAGCACCTCGAGCAGGCCGTCCACCTTGGCCTCCGAGGCGCAAATCTCCACGACGAGCGAGGTCGGCGCCACGTCGACGACCCGGCCGCCGAAAACGTCCGCGAGCTGCATGACCGCGGCCCGCCCTTCGTGGCTCGCGCTGACCTTGATCAGCGCCAGGTCGCGCACCACCGCGGCACGCTCGCTGAGGTCGTCGACGCGGACGACCGGCACGAGCTTGTCCAGGTGGGCGCGGATGCGGGCGGCGCCGCCGTCGTCGGTCCGCACCACGACGGTCATGCGCGAGACGCCCGCGACCTCCGACGTGCCGACGCTCAGCGAGTGGATGTTGAATCCACGCCGTCTGAACAGCGACGACACCCGGTTGAGGACGCCAGGCTGATCCTCGACGTAGACGGCAAACGTGTGAAGTCTCACGGCTGTCTTCTCCAGAACACCAGTTTTCAGAAACAGGAACGACCGGAGGTCGGGAGGTTCCGCGTGCAGTGACGCCTCCTGATCCGTCGCCCTCGTGCCAGTCGTCTAGTCGGCCGCCGTCTCCACAATCGGATTCGGCCGCCGGATCATCGCGTGCAGATCGGCGCCGGCCGGCACCATCGGGTAGACGGTGTCCTCCTGCTCGACGCGGAAGTCGATCACCACCGGCCCCTGGTGGTGGCGCGCGTCTTCGATGCCGGGCAGCACGTCCTTGCGGGTGGTGACCGCACGGCTGCGGATGCCGAACGCATCCGCGAGCTTGACGAAGTCAGGCCCGGAGAGCGGCGTCGCGGCATAGCGGCGCTCGTAGAAGAACTCCTGCCACTGCCGCACCATCCCGAGGTAGCCGTTGTTGATGATCGCGACCTTGATCGCGATCCCTTCCTGGACCGCGGTCGCCAGCTCGCACATCGTCATCTGGAAGCCGCCGTCGCCGACCACCGCCCAGACCTCGGCCTCCGGGCGCGCGCGCTTGGCGCCGATCGCCGCCGGAACGGCGAAGCCCATCGTGCCGAGCCCGCCCGAGGTGATCAGCGAGCGCGGGCGCTCGTGGTGGTAGTACTGCGCTTCCCACATCTGATGCTGGCCGACGTCGGTGACGATGATCGTGTCCTCGTCGTGCGTCGCGCGCCACAGGTCGTTGATCACGTGCGCGGCATAGAGATGCCCGTCGTCGGGGAGCGACTGGATGTCGCGGACGGCCGAGTCGCCGCGGGATGCCTCGATCTCGGCCAGCCACGGACGGTGGTCGCCCGCCTCGACGAGCGGAACCAGCCGATCGAGCACCGCGCGCAGATCGCCGACCAGCGCCACGTCCACGGGGACGTTCTTGTTGATCTCGGACGGGTCGATCTCGATGTGGATCTTCTTCGCGTTCGGCGCGTAGGTGCTGAGCTTGCCGGTGACGCGATCGTCGAAGCGCATGCCGCAGGCGATGAGGAGATCCGCCTGCTGGATGGCGATGTTGACCCAGGCCTCGCCGTGCATCCCCATCATGCCGAGGTTGAGCGGATGCGACGCGGGGAGGCCGCCGATGCCGAGCAGCGTGGCCGCGACGGGGATGTTGCCGCGCTCGACGAAGGCGCGCAGGGCGTTCTCCGCGCCGGAGATGGTGACGCCGTGGCCGGCCAGGATCACCGGACGCTTGGCCTGCTGGATCAGCTCGGCGGCGCGGGCGAGATCGGCGTGCACCGGCGACGGGGTTTCACGACGCGCGCGGCGCACCGGCGCGGCGGCATCCCAGTCGAATTCGCACGACGACTGCTGCGCGTCCTTCGTGATGTCGATCAGCACCGGTCCCGGCCGGCCTTCCTGCGCGATCTGGAAGGCTTCGCGCACCGCCGCGGCGACGTCCTGCGCCCGTGTCACCAGGTAGTTGTGCTTGGTCACCGGCAGGGTGATGCCGGTGATGTCGATCTCCTGGAACGCGTCGGTGCCGATCAACCGGCTGCCGACCTGGCCGGTAATGCAGACGATCGGCGACGAGTCCAGCATCGCGGTGGCGATGCCGGTGACCATGTTGGTCGCGCCGGGGCC
>Ga0075365_10001116_pt1 | contig 11720 bp, 11 predicted proteins | sample EndMetdeltDD1765_FD_71387 | JGI IMG/M metagenome (GOLD analysis project Ga0075365, IMG submission 71387) | Populus endosphere microbial communities from Tennessee, USA - Endosphere MetaG P. deltoides DD176-5 | ecosystem: Host-associated > Plants > Roots > Endosphere | place: USA: Tennessee... | reverse complement strand
GTGATGCTGACCGTCACCAGCATGGTGTGGGCCGTGTTCTTCGGCATGGGCATCGGCATCGTCTCCGCGGTGTTCCGCAACCAATGGCCCGACCGGCTCGGCATGACGCTGGCCGTGTCGGGCATTTCCTTTCCCGCATTTGCACTCGGCATGCTGCTGATGCAGATCTTTTCGGTCCAGCTCGGCTGGCTGCCCACCGTGGGCGCCGCCACCTGGAAGCACTACATCCTGCCCTCGATCACGCTGGGCGCCGCCGTGGCGGCCGTGATGGCGCGCTTCACGCGCGCATCTTTCGTCGAGGTGATCCAGGAAGATTTTGTTCGCACCGCACGCGCCAAGGGCGTGCGGGAACGCTCCGTCATCATCAAGCACTGCCTGCGCAACGCGCTGATCCCGGTCGTCACGATGATGGGCCTGCAATTCGGCTTCTTGCTGGGCGGCTCGATCCTGGTCGAGGCGGTCTTCAACTGGCCCGGCCTCGGCCGCCTCTTGGTCGATGCGGTGCAGATGCGCGACTACCCCGTCATCCAGACGCTGGTGCTGCTGTTCTCGCTCGAATTCATCCTGATCAACCTGGTGGTCGATGTGCTGTATGGCTTCATCAACCCCACCATCCGCTACAAGTGAGCAAGCAGCCATGACGCAAGCTACCGGCCTGTCTGCCGCCGAATCCATCGTTCCGCTTTCCCCCGTCGCCGCGGTGCAGACCGCGGGCAAGGTCCGCACGCCCTGGGGTGAATGCTGGCGCCGCTTCAAGAAGCAGCCGGTAGGCATCGTGGCCGCGCTCTTCGTGCTGCTGCTGGTGTTCGTCGCGGTGTTCGCACCGTGGATCGTGCCCTTCGACGCGGAGAACTTCTTCGACTACGACATGCTGAACACCGGGCCCTCGGCCACGCACTGGTTCGGCGTCGACCCGCTGGGCCGGGACATCTTCAGCCGCATCCTGATGGGCGCGCGCATCTCGCTGATGGCCGGCTTTCTTTCGGTGCTGGTGGGCGGCTTCATCGGCACGGCCTTCGGCCTGCTCGCGGGCTACTACGAAGGCTGGTGGGACCGCATCGTGATGCGAATCTCCGACGTGCTGTTCGCCTTCCCCGGCATCCTGCTGGCGCTGGGCGTGGTCGCCATCCTGGGCAGCAGCATGACCAACGTGGTGGTGGCGGTGTCGGTGTTCAGCGTGCCGGCCTTCGCGCGCCTGGTGCGCGGCAATACGCTGGTGCTCAAGCAGCAGACCTACATCGAGGCGGAGCGCAGCATCGGCGCGTCGGACTGGACCATCATCGTGCGGCACATCCTGCCGGGCACGATCTCGTCGATCGTCGTGTACTTCTCGATGCGCGTCGGCACCTCGATCATCACGGCGGCCAGCCTGTCGTTCCTGGGCATGGGCGCGCAGCCGCCAACGCCCGAATGGGGCGCGATGCTCAGCGAAGCCCGCGCCGACATGGTGACCTCGCCGCACGTGGCGCTTTTCCCCAGCCTGGCCATCTTCTTCACGGTGCTGGCCTTCAACCTGCTGGGCGATGCGCTGCGCGACGCGCTCGACCCGAAGATCGACCGCGAGTAGCCTGCACTTCTTTCTTCAATGACATCGAATCCCCCCCGCATCGGCAACCTGCTCCAGGGTCCGCGCAACGCGATCACCGACGTGGAAGGCGTGACGGTGGGCCACCGGACGCTCGATGACGGCCCTGTGCAAACCGGTGTGACGGTGATCCGGCCCCATGCCGGCGACCCGTTCCGCGACAAGGTGCCGGCCGCCGCGGTGGTGCTCAACGGCTTCGGCAAGAGCGTGGGGCTGGTGCAGATGGCCGAGCTCGGCGTGCTCGAGACGCCGATCGCGCTCACCAACACCTACTCGGTAGGCACGGTGGCCACCGCGCAGATCCGCCACAGCGTGGCCGCCAACCCCGAGAGCGGCCGGTCGCTGCCCACGGTCAATCCGCTGGTGTTCGAGTGCAACGACGGTTTTCTCAACGACATCCAGCGCCTGGCCGTGAGCGAGGCCGACTACCTGCATGCGCTCGAAGACGCCGGCAGCGACTTTGCGCAAGGTTCCGTGGGGGCCGGGCGCGGCATGTCGTGCTTCCAGCTCAAGGGCGGCATCGGCAGCGCCTCGCGCCGGGTGTCCGCGCAGGATGGCGGCGTGCACACGGTCGGCACGCTGGTGCTGGCCAACTACGGCCGCCCATCGCAATTGGTGCTGGCCGGCCAGGCAATCGGCGAGCAACTGGTGTCCAGGCTGGCCGCAGAAGGCAGCCGGACATCGAGGGAGCCCGAAAAAGGCTCGATCATCATCGTGGTAGCCACTGACGCACCGCTGGACGCACGCCAACTGCGCCGGCTGGCCTTGCGCGCGGGCGCCGGCCTGGCACGCACCGGCTCGGTCTTCGGCCATGGCAGCGGCGACATCGTGCTGGCCTTCTCGACCGCCTGCACGGTGCCCGATCGCGCCGAACGCCCGATGCCGGCCATTGCGCTGGTGCACGAGAGCCTGCTCGACGGCCTGTTCCAGGCCGCAGCCGACAGCACCGAGCAGGCCATTCTTCATGCGCTGTGGCACGCCACGGCCGTGACCGGGCGCGACGGCAACCATCGGCCGACGCTGGCCGAACTGCTGCCTTCCTTCGTTCCTTCTTCTCTCGCACCACTACACGCCCCATGAAAGTTTTGATCTCCACCGACATCGAAGGCGTTGCCGGCGTTTACCACTCCGAGCAGGTGCGCTCCGGCAACCCCGAGTTCGAGCGCGCCCGCCTGCTGATGGCGCAGGAGGCCAATGCGGCCATTGCGGGCGCCTTCGATGCCGGCGCGACGGAGGTCCTGGTCAACGACTCGCACGGTGGCTTTCGCAACATGCCGCCCGACGTGCTCGATGCCCGTGCACGCGTGGTGCAGGGCAAGCCGCGCTACCTCAGCATGGTGGCTGGCGTCGACGAAGGCGTGGACGCGGTCTGCATGGTCGGCTACCACTCGCGCGCGCAGGGGCGCGGCATCCTGGCGCACACCATCAACAGTTTTGCCTTTGCAGGCATCTGGCTCGGCGACCAGGAGCTGGGCGAGGCCGGGCTCTATGGGGCATTGGCCGGCGAATACGGCGCGCCGGTGGTCATGGCCAGCGGGGATGACGTGTTCATCGCAGAGAACCGGCCGCTCTTTCCGCATGCGACCTTCGTCCAGACCAAGCGCGCCACGGGGTTCAACAGCGGCGTGTCGCTGTCGCCCGAGCAGTCGCGCGAGGCGATCCGGGCCGGCGTGGTGGAAGCGCTGGCCGAGCGCGCCAACGCAAGTCCGCTGGTGTTGAAGGGCCCGCAGGTGGTCACGCTGCGCACCCAGTCACCGGCCATGGCCGATCTGTTCTGCCAGTGGCCGGCCTTCGAGCGCGTCGACGGCGTGACCCTGCGCTTCACCGCGGACACGGTGGAAGCTGCGGTGCGCATGCTGAACTGCTGTTCGGCGATGTCGTCGATGCTGCGCTGAAAGTATTACTCCCTCTCCCTCCTGGAGAGGGCTGGGGTGAGGGCCGGCAGCGATAACCTTGCGCAACTGCCCTCTCCCCAGGGAGAGAGTGGACAAACGCGGAACTCCCGCGGGCGTTATCCTTGCCTGGTGAGAGCACTCTCGCCTTATCCGGAATAAGCATTCAACCGCCCGGAAACCCGCATGGGCGCTGGAGAATAAGCTTATCCGCATAAAGCGCGAACCAAAAAATAGTTTGCTTCCATAAGGCCTGCTTTCAGAATCTCGGCTTCTTGCTGGGGCGCCCCGTTGTACGTGCGGCACCGCACTTCTTCAAGACACACGCACGATGTACCAATACACAGAATTCGATCGCCAGTTCGTTCATCAACGGGCTGCCCAGTTCCGGGACCAGCTCGAGCGCTGGCAAAAAGGCCGTCTCCACGAGGACGAGTTTCGCCCCCTGCGCCTGCAAAACGGCTGGTACGTGCAGCGCTACGCGCCCATGCTGCGCGTGGCCGTGCCCTATGGCGAGCTTTCGAGCCGCCAGCTGCGCGTGCTGGCGCGCATTGCCCGCGAGTACGACGAGCCCGAGGCCGAGGTCTACAAGAAGGCGCTGGAAACCCAGGGCCTGCTCGGCACCCACAAGCTGCCCACGCACTACGCCCACTTCTCGACGCGCCAGAACGTCCAGTACAACTGGATTCCGCTCGCCAAGTCGGCCGACGTGATGGACCTCCTGGCTTCGGTCGACATGCACGGCATCCAGACCAGCGGCAATTGCATCCGCAACATCACGAGCGACGAGCGCGCCGGCATCGCGATCGACGAAATCGCCGATCCGCGCCCGTTCGCGGAAATCATGCGCCAGTGGAGCACGCTGCACCCTGAGTTCGCCTTTTTGCCGCGCAAGTTCAAGATCGCCATCACCGGCGCCACCGAAGACCGCGCCGCCACCGGCTGGCACGACGTGGGCCTGCACGTGGTGAAGAACCAGGCTGGCGAGATCGGCTTTCGCGTGCAGGTGGGCGGCGGCATGGGCCGCACGCCCATCATCGGCACCGTGCTGCGCGAGTTCCTGCCCTGGCAGCAGATCATGAATTACCTCGAAGCGGTGATCCGGGTCTACAACCGCTATGGCCGCCGCGACAACATCTACAAGGCGCGCATCAAGATCCTGGTGAAGGCCGAGGGCCAGCGCTACATCGACGACGTCGAGGCCGAGTACAAGCAGATCCTCGAGCACGACGGCGCACCGCACACCATCACGCAGGAAGAGTACGACCGCGTGGCCGCCTCCTTCGTGCCGCCGACGCTCGCCACCCGCGTGCTGCAAAGCGCCGAGAAGACCGACGCCGAGCTGCGCGCCCACGCCGCGGACGACGTGCAGTTCGCCCGATGGCTGGCCCGCAACGTGGCCCCGCACAAGAACCCCGCGCTGCGCGCTGTCACGTTGTCGTTCAAGCGCCTGAAGCAGGCGCCCGGCGATGCCTCGGCCGACCAGCTCGACACGCTCGCCGTGCTGGCCGACCGCTTCTCGGCCGGCGAAGCCCGCGTCACGCACGATCAGAACATCGTGCTGCCCTGGGTGCATGCCGAAGACCTGCATGCGTTGTGGCTTGCCGCCCGCGCTGCCGGCTTTGCCAGCGCCAACGTGCACCTCTTGACCGACATGATCGCCTGCCCCGGCGGCGATTTCTGCTCGCTGGCGAACGCACGTTCCATTCCGATTGCCGAAGCGATCACCGAGCGCTATCAAGACCTCGACGAGCTCGACGACCTGGGCGAGATCGACCTGCACATCAGCGGCTGCATCAATTCGTGCGGCCACCACCACAGCGGCCACATCGGTATCCTCGGCGTCGACAAGGACGGCAAGGAGTGGTACCAGGTGTCGCTGGGCGGCTCTGACGGCTCCGCACTCAGCGGCACCCCACAGGCCGGCAAGGCGGTCGGCCCCTCGTTCTCGGCGGCCGAAGTGCCGGGCGTGATCGAGGCCGTGCTCACCACGTACCGCGACACCCGCGAAGGCGGCGAAACCTTCATCGACACCTTGCGCCGCGTCGGCCACGACCCGTTCAAGGCCGCCGCCAACGGTGCGCGGTTCAAGGTGGAGGAAGCAGCATGAACAGGCATCTCAACATCCTGGCCGCCGAAGAGCATATCGACGACGGCGACCCGAAGGTCCTGCAACTGCCGAACGATGCCGACCCGCTCGCCATCGAGGTGTGCCTGGAAGACATCGAGCGCATCGACCTGAGCTTTCCGAAGTTCACCGATGGCCGCGCCTACAGCCAGGCATTTTTGCTGCGCCGCCGCCTCGGCTTCAAGGGCGACATCCGCGCCACCGGCGACGTGCTGATCGACCAGCTGGTGCAGATGGAGCGCACCGGCTTCTCCAGCGCCGTGCTCAAGGAGGGCGTGGACGCCACCGATGCACAGCGCCAGTTCGACCGCTTCTCCGCCTTCTACCAGGGCGACGCGGTGCAGACCGCGCCGCACTTCGCAGCCGGCGCCTGAGCCCGCCTGGAAACCTTAGACATGAGCATCGACCTCGCACGCATCAACGCCGAACTCGGCCGCAACTCGGAGGGCCTGGTGGACTGGGCGATCGGCCTCGGCCAGCCTTCGATCATCACCACCAATTTCCGCCCTTTCGAGGCCGTGATCCTGCATATGGTCACGCGCGCCAAGCGGGATGTTCCCGTGATCTGGATGGACAACGGCTACAACACCGAGGCCACCTACCGCTTTGCCGACGAGGTGACGAAGCTGCTGGGCCTGGACCTGCACATCTACCTGCCGCGCCGCTCGCGTGCGCACCGTGAGGCGGTGGAGGGCCCGACCCCGGCGCTCGACGATCCGCGCCATGCCGCTTTCACCGAAGAGGTGAAGCTGGAGCCTTTTGCCCGAGCGCTGCGCGAGACGGCACCGAAGGTCTGGTTCACCGCGCTTCGGGCCACCGACACGGCCGTGCGCGCGCAGATGGACCCGGTCAGCGTCAATCCGGACGGCCTGATCAAGGTTGCGCCGCTCCTGCACTGGTCGTCCAAGGAGCTGTACGCCTACTGCGAGGCGCATGGCCTGCCCAACAACTTCGACTACGTGGACCCGACCAAGGGCGAAGACAACCGCGAGTGCGGATTGCATCTTGCGCATTGAGCGCCAACGCCGCCACACCGAATCTTCGTATTCAGCACCCCATCCGATGAACGCCCGTACCGAAACCGAACTGCTGGTGCCGCCCATGCACTCTCCCGCGCACCTGTCCAACACCCACCTCGACGCGCTCGAGGAAGAAACCATTTTCATCCTGCGCGAAGTGGCAGCCGCCTTCGAGCGCCCTACCCTGCTGTTCTCGGGCGGCAAGGATTCGCTGGTGCTCCTGAAGTGCGCAGAAAAGGCTTTCGGCGCGGGCCGCATTCCGTATCCGCTGCTGATGATCGACACGGGCCACAACTTCCCCGAAGTGACGGCCTACCGCGACCAGCGCGCCACGGAACTGGGCGCCGAACTCATCGTGCGCAGCGTCGAGGATTCGATGGCGCGCGGTACCGTGCGCCTGGCGCATCCTGGCGAATCGCGCAACGCGCACCAGTCGGTCACGCTGCTCGAAGCCATCGAAGAATTCCGCTTCGACGCGCTGATCGGCGGCGCCCGCCGCGACGAAGAAAAGGCGCGCGCCAAGGAGCGCATCTTTTCGCACCGCGACAGCTTCGGCCAATGGCAGCCCAAGGACCAGCGCCCCGAGCTGTGGACGCTGTTCAATACGCGCCTGGCCCCCGGCGAGCACTTTCGCGTGTTCCCGATCTCGAACTGGACCGAACTCGACGTTTGGCAATACATCGAGCGCGAGCACGTCGGCCTGCCATCGATCTACTACACGCACAAGCGCGAAGTGGTCGAGCGACGCGGCCTGCTGGTCCCGGTGACCGGGCTCACCCCGGCGCGCGACGGCGAAACCGTGCAGGTGCGCGACGTGCGCTTTCGCACCGTGGGCGACATCACGACCACCTGCCCGGTCGAGAGCCTCGCGGCCGATGCTGGCGACGTGGTGCTGGAGACGCTGTCTGTCGACGTGAGCGAACGCGGCGCGACACGCATGGATGACATGACCTCCGAAGCGTCGATGGAAAAACGAAAGAAAGACGGTTACTTCTGATGAGCGCGACGACCACTGCAACCCCTGCCAACACCACCCTCCACGGTGACACCGGCACCGCCCTGCGCTTCATCACCTGCGGCTCGGTGGACGACGGCAAGAGCACGCTCATCGGCCGCCTCCTGGTCGACAGCAAGACCGTGCTGCAAGACCAGCTTGCCGGCGTGCAGCGCGGCGGCGAAACCGATCTGGCGCTGTTGACCGACGGCCTCTCGGCCGAGCGCGAACAGGGCATCACGATCGACGTGGCCTACCGCTACTTCTCGACCGCCAAGCGCAAGTTCATCATCGGCGACGCGCCGGGCCATGAGCAGTACACCCGCAACATGGTCACCGCCGCCTCGGCCGCCGACGCCGCCGTGGTGCTGGTCGATGCCACCAAGCTGGCCTGGGCCGCCGAAGTGGAAGACGGTACCGTGGTCAAGCGCGAGCTGCTGCCGCAGACGCGCCGCCACACGCTGCTGGCCCATCTGCTGCGCGTGCAGTCGATCGTCTTCGCGATCAACAAGCTCGACGCCATCGACGATGCCGCCCTGGCCTTCGAGCGCATCTCGGCCGCGCTGAACGCGTTCGCCGAAGCGGCGGGCGTCGAAGTGGCCGGCATCGTGCCCATCTCCGCCCTCAAGGGCTGGAACGTGGCCACGCGCCATGCCGACTGGGTCGGCTACGAAGGCCCGAGCCTGCTCGAGCTGCTCGAAGAGCTGCCGGTCACCGCGCAGGACGAGGCCGTGCCCTTCGCCTTTCCGGTGCAGTGGGTCGAAAAGTTCTCTTCCTCGGCCGACACCTCGCAGGGCCGCCGCGTGTTCTGGGGCCGCGTGGCTTCCGGCCACGTGGAACCCGGCCAGCGCGTGACAGTGCTGCCAAGCAACCAGACCGCCACGGTTGCGCAGGTGCTGAGCCACACGCGGCAACCGAAGACGGTGCATGCGGGCCACAGTGCCGGCATCGTGCTCGACCGCGAACTCGACGTGTCGCGCGGCGACTGGCTGCTGGCGCCCGGCGCCTTCGAGCCGGTGCGCGAAATCACCGCCACCGTGGCCTGGCTCGACGACGAGCCGCTGGTCGCGGGCCGCGTCTACTGGGCGCTGCAGGGCCACCGCTGGGTCAAGGCCAAGGTGGCGCGCATCGTCGATCGCGTGAACATCACGACGCTCGAATCGGAGCCCGCAACGCAGCTGGAAGCCAATTCCATCGGTGACGTGGTGCTGGCGCTGCAGCAGCCGCTGGCCGTGCTGCCCTTCACGCAATCGCGTGCATTGGGCTCCCTGGTGCTGGTCGATACGGCCTCCCACAAGACCGCTGCGGCCGTGCTCGTGCAGCCTGCCGCCGCAAAGGCCTAAAATCCCGGGTTTTCCCCGACCTCACACTGACGTTAGAAGACAAATGACCCACGTCGTCTCCGAAGCCTGCATCCGTTGCAAATACACCGACTGCGTGGACGTATGCCCCGTGGATTGCTTCCGCGAAGGCCCCAACATGCTGGTGATCGACCCGGACGAGTGCATCGACTGCGCAGTCTGCATTCCCGAGTGCCCGGTCAATGCAATCTACGCCGAGGAAGACCTCCCGGCCAACCAGATCGCCTTCATCAAGCTCAACGCGGAACTCGCGCTGGCCGACGGCTGGAAGAGCATCACCAAGCGCAAGCCGGCCCTCCCCGACGCCGAAGAGTGGAAAGACAAGACCGACAAGATCGGGGAGCTGGTGCGCTGAGCGCCTCGGCAGTCCCCATTGAAACCGACGCCCTGATCGTCGGTGCCGGCCCTGTCGGGCTGTTCCAGGCCTTCCAGCTGGGCCTGCTCGAGATCTCCTGCCACATCGTCGATGCGCTGCCCGCCGCGGGCGGCCAATGCGTGGCGCTCTACGGCGACAAGCCGATCTACGACATTCCCGGCACGCCGGTCACCAGCGGACGCGGCCTCGCGCAATCGCTGCTGGAGCAGGTGGCGCCGTTCAAGCCGCAGTTTCATTTCGGCGAACAGGTGGCCACGCTCGCCCGCCAGGCCGATGAGCGCTTGCTGCTGACGACTTCGGCAGGCACGGCATTCCTGGCCAAGACCGTGTTCATCGCGGCCGGCGTCGGCGCCTTCGTGCCCAAGCGCATTGCAATCGAAGGCATTGCGCAATTCGAAGGCACTGCGCTTTTCTATCACCCCGAATCGCTGGACCGCTTTGCGGGTCAGGCGGTGGTGGTGAACGGGGGCGACGATGTCGCACTCGAAACCGCTGTTGCGCTCGCGACCATCGCGAAGCAGGTCACGCTGGTCCACCGGCGCGATGGCTTCCAGGCCGATGAGGCGAATATCGCCGCGATGCGCGCCCTCGTGGCCGCGGGCAAACTGGCCTTCAAGGTCGGCCAGCCCGCCGCTTTCGACGGCAAGCAACTGCAGATCACCACGCCCGACGCAACGACCATCGACCTGCCGATCGACGCGCTGGTCGCCTGCCTCGGCATCTCACCGCGCCTCGGCCCCATTGCCGATTGGGGCCTGGAACTCGAGCGCAAGCAGGTGCCGGTCGACACCGAGAAATACGAAACCCGCGAACGCGGCGTGTTCGCGGTGGGCGACATCAACACCTACCCGGGCAAGAAGAAACTCATCGTCTGCGGCTTCCACGAAGCCACGCTGGCCGCCTGGGGCGCCACCGCCATCGTGTTCCCGGGCAAGGCGGTGCCGCTGCAGTACACGACCACCAGCACGCGGCTGCACGAGCTGCTGGGCGTGGCTGGCGCTCCTACGCGCTAGGCAGCAGCGAGCGGTACTCGCCGATGAAGCTGCCGATGGCGGCGACGAAGCGGTCGATGTCTGCATCCGCCAGCGGTAGCGACAGCACGATGAAGCCGCGCGGCGAGGCGTAGATGCCCTGGCCCAGCAGGTGGAAGAACAGCAGCTGGCGCAAGCGCCCGTCGACCACCGCCAGATCGTCCACGCGGCGCACCTCGCCTCTCAGGAAATGCGCATTCATCAGCGACCCCACGCCGGTGAACTGCATGGCCACGCCTTCCTTCGCACACAGCGCATTGAGCCGCGCCCGCATCGCCTCGCCGCGCTCGGCCAGGGCTCCCGCCGCCCCGGGCGTGAACAGCTTCGTGAGGCCCGCGTACCCGGCGGCCATGGTCATGACGTTGTTGTTGAAGGTGCCCGAGTGCGCGAGCGCGCCGGTGCGCGGATCGAACTGCGCCATCACGTCCGCCCGCCCGCCGAAGGCGCCGAAGGACATGCCGCCGCCGATGTACTTGCCCAGCGTGGTGAGGTCCGACCGGATGCCCAGCTTGTTGGCAAGGCCCTGCGGCGCAAGGCGCGAGGTCATGACCTCGTCGAAGACCAGCAGCGCACCGGTCTGCGTGGCACCATCGCGAAGCGCCTGCAGGAAGTCCAGGCGCCCCGGAATGCAGCCGCTCGCGCCCTGCATCGGTTCGACCAGGATGGCCGCGATTTCCGGCCCGTGCTTCGCGATCTGTTCTCCCGCAAGCTGCGTGTCGTTGTAGGGCAGCACCAGGAAGTCGAAGGGCACGGTCGTCGGCAAGGGCTTGGCACCGAAGCCGAGCACGCCGCCGTGATAGCCACCCGAGAACACCACGATCTTTCGCCTCCCCGTGAAGTGCAGCGCGGCCGTGAGCGCCATCAGGTTGGCCTCGGTGCCCGAGTTGGTGAAGCGCAGTTGCTCGATCTGCGGAAAGCGCTCGCAGATCAGCTTCGCCAACCGCCCTTCGAGCAGGTTGTGGCCTGTGAGGTTGATGCCGCCCTGCATCGCCTCGATCACCGCGTCGCGGATCTCGGGCGCCGAGTGGCCGTAGACGCCGGCCGTGTACTCGGCGATGAAGTCGGCGTAGCGATGGCCGTCGGCATCCCAGAGCGCTGCCCCCTCGCCCTTGGCAATGGTGAGCGGAAACGGCGCGTAGAACAGCACCGAGCGCGTGTTGGCGCCCGGCATGTAGCGCGCCTGCTCCTCGAACTGGCGCCGGCTCGCGGGGTTGCCGTCGGTGAAGCGTTGATGTGCCTCTGCAAGGGCGAGGTCGATGACGTCAGTCATGGGGGGTCCTTGGAAGAACTGATGAGCGGGCCTTTTGGCTCCAATTAATTGATCAGTGCTCAAT
>Ga0075365_10001115_pt1 | contig 11722 bp, 9 predicted proteins | sample EndMetdeltDD1765_FD_71387 | JGI IMG/M metagenome (GOLD analysis project Ga0075365, IMG submission 71387) | Populus endosphere microbial communities from Tennessee, USA - Endosphere MetaG P. deltoides DD176-5 | ecosystem: Host-associated > Plants > Roots > Endosphere | place: USA: Tennessee... | reverse complement strand
ATCGTAGGGCGCGTGATAGGACGCTTCGCTCATGACCACCAGAATCGGCATTTTCAGATTCGGAAGCTTGCGCGCGGGCTCTTTCTGCACGTAGCACTTCACGAGATCGGGGCCATCCGCGGTGTCCTGCTGTACCGCCGCAAGCTCCTTCGCGTCGGAGACGGCGGGCGCATAGGTCAGCGGCACCGCGCTCAGCCCGTAGGGCAGCGCCAGCGCGCCTTGCTTGAAATAGTCGGGCGCGCCGATGAAGTCGACCTGGTAGAACGGCGGGCCGTTCGGTTCGATCGCGAGGACTGCCTTGACGTGATCGGGGCGTGCATCCGCCACCGGCCATCCGAAGGCGCCCGCCTGCGAGTGCACCATCAGAATAGCCGGCCCGATCTTGTCGATCAGCGCCACCAATGCGTCGCGGTTGAGGAACTGTTGCCGGGTGAAATCCTCGATCTCGGGCAAGTAACCGGAGATCATCTGCAGCGTGACCGCATCGTCCGGTGCGCCGCTCCCCGGCCACTGGGTGTGAAGATGCGCCTGCGGCCATAGCTTGTGTTTCGCCTGCGACAGGTATCTGCGCTGACCGCCTTCGCCGTCCGCGACCCTCCAGGACCCGTAGCTTTCGACGAGGTAGCCGGAACGGCCGCGCCCGGGCTGATCGACCACATACACGGCGTAACCCTGGCGCACGAAATACTGTGCCCAGCCCTCGCGTCCGTCAGGGGTACCGAAATAGGTGGTGGCGGAGCGGGTGCCGCCGTGCACCATGATGATCGGATAGCGATGGGTCTGGATCGCCGGAATGCGGACGTCCACATACATCTGGCCGGCCATGTAGGTGCGGCCGTTGACGGTGGCGGGCTTGCCCCCGACGTAGAAGAAGCCCTCGCGCGCGAGCACATAGGGCGGATCGTCGGCGGCGACCGCGCTGCCGGTCGCAATGGCGAGGAGGGCGGCGGCCGCCGTCAATCCCAGTACGGACCGGTGTCGGCGGGTCGATGCATGTTGTTCGCTTTGTGCCATTGGGCACCTCCCGTTGTTCGCCCGCCCATGGGCTCGATCACTTGACCGCACACGCCGTTGCGTCGATGAGTACACGTTGTCGACGCTGCCGTCCGAGCCGATTGCAGGCGGTGCGCGCTGATATCCTACACGTCCGGTCCGCATGTGGCAGGCCGGCGCGGTATGCCGCGCGAGCAAGCATGCCATGCCGGGCTGACGAGTCGCCAGGGAGAGCCATGAGCACAGAAGCCATCATCGTCGAAACCCGGGGTCGCGTCGGCCTCATCCGCCTCAACCGCCCGCCGGCATTGAATGCGCTCAACGTAACTCTGAAGAACGAGCTCCTCGCCGCGGCCGAGGCCTTCGACGCCAATGGCGACATCGGCTGCATCGTAATTGCCGGCTCGGACAAGGCCTTTGCCGCCGGTGCCGATATCAGGGAGATGGCCGACAAGTCTTACATGGACATTTTCAGTGCCGACTATGCGGCGGACTACGAGCGGCTCGCGCGCGTGCGCAAGCCGATCATCGCCGCGGTCGCCGGCTTTGCACTCGGCGGCGGCTGCGAGCTGGCCATGATGTGCGATTTCATCATCGCCGCCGACAACGCCAGATTCGGTCAGCCGGAAATCAAGCTCGGCGTCATTCCCGGCATCGGCGGGACGCAACGGCTGACGCGCGCCGTCGGCAAGGCAAAGGCCATGGACCTGATCCTGACGGGCCGCATGATGGACGCGGCCGAAGCGGAGCGCTCGGGCCTCGTCGCGCGCGTGGTGCCGGTTGCGAGCTTGATGGAGGAGGCGATGAAGGTTGCCGAAACCATCGCTGCGATGTCGCTGCCGTCGGTGCTGGCAGCCAAGGAAGCAGTCAACCGCAGCTTCGAGACTTCGCTTGCCGAGGGCGTGCGCTTTGAGCGGCGGGTTTTCCACGCGTTGTTCGCCACGCAGGACCAGAAGGAAGGAATGGCGGCCTTCCTAGCGAAGCGCCCAGCGAAATTCGAGAACAAATAGCTCAGGGTCGAGCTTCGCTGCCGTGCGGTCACTTCCGCACGCAAATGATCCGCACCAGCGACGCCTTCGCGGTGTCGATGCCGGCACGGGCTGCCGCCGCGCCGACCTGCTGCCCCTCGAGGAAGGCGCGGATCCCTTGCGCCGGCACCACGATTGCCTGGGGCGCCGCATCGATGGCACCCGCGTTGGCAACGACCGGCATCTTGAGTGCGACCATGCCGACGATCTGGCCTTGGCCGTCGAGCGCGGCCGCGCCGGAAAAGCCGAGTTGCGGGGGAGGCTCGACGGTGTCCCCCCTGAGCCTCGCGGGCAGGGTCGAGATCGCGCCGCCGCCGCCCTGACCTTGCGGATCGGCAATGCCGAGCAGCGTGAGGTCCGCATTCTTCGCGCCGTCGGCGCCAAACGTGGCAGGCACGAGGTCGTACGCGCCGTAGACGCGCAGCAGCGCGAGATCGGCACCTCTGTCCTCGGCCTGCCGGGCGGCATCTCCATATCCGCTCACCACGATCACATGGCAGCCGTCGGTCAGCTGGCGGTCGGTCAGAATGTGCCCGGCCGCGCTGACGACGATTCCGGTGCCGTATTCCACCCGGCGCTTGCGCGCCGCACCGATTGGCGTGGCGCCGGACACGCCGGGGAATGCCGTGAACACGCCCGCCATCACCGCCGCGACCGGATCCATGATGGTCTCGGTCGCCTGGTCATAGAGCACGGTCATGCCGCGCACTTCGCCGTCCTTGACCTCGGCGCGCACATAAAACCGCTTCAGGTTTTGCATCCCCGCCAGGATGAAGAAATCCGGCCGCAGCAGATTGACTTCGAGCCTGCGAGTGGCTGGTTCCTTCTTCTGCTGCTCGTACACCGCCGCGAGCGTCGTGCCGGGCTCCCGGTCCCTGAAGGTTTCGACCTGGACCTGTCCCTGCGCCGAGGACCAACGGGTGCCGCTCCTGGTTTGGGTCTTGTGAGGCACGTGCTTGGTCGGCAGCCCGAGGCGGGCGCCGGTCGCGGGGTCGTCGACCATGGTCCAGCCGACCTGGGCCTGCCGGGCCTTCGCCGCCGCTGCCAGCAGCGCACGCTCCTGCGTGCTGAGCACGCCGGTTTCCTTGAGCTTGCGATTGCGCTGGAACTGCTTGATGGCGGCGGTGGTCTTGTCGTTGATCTCGCCGTCGATCAGCCCGTTGTAGTCGCTGGTCCACGCGAGGTCGAGCTGGATGCCGATGCGCTCGGCCAGCGGCGTAGCAGTGTCACGCTGCGGAGCCGCCGATACCGGCGCGCGTTTGCGCGCGGCCGCTGCGGCCAAGCGCTGCGTACCTTCCCCGCTCGCTGGCACAGCGCGGTCGGTTGGCTGGACGGCAGATTGGACGCGCTGGGCGGCGCGATCCCGCAAGAGCGCAGCCCGAGCCGCCGGTGTGCGGAGCTTGCTGCTCTGCGCGGCCGGCTTCGCCGCTGCACCCGGCTGCGCGGCCGCGGTGTTGGTTTGGGCGACCCCCGGCAACGCGGCGAGCTGAACGGCAAGAACCACGCCCACCATGCGCATGGGAACTCCTGCCCCGCTCTATCCGGTGTGGCGAATCTAGCTGATCGCCCCATATCCGCCAACGCACCGGGCGTGGTCCGCGGAGGCGCAAGGCACTGCCAGGGCCCAATCGTTGCCAGAACGCGTCGTCGGAGGCGACGGCCCCCGCCCGGTGAGATTTGCAAAGCCCCTGTATTCGCGGATGATGGCTGCACGAGGCGCGAACCAGGATCGTTCATGCTCAGCGCGGAGGAACTCGAACGTTATGCCCGTCATATCGTCCTGCTCGAGGTCGGTGGACCGGGGCAGGCGGCGCTCAAGCGCGCACGGGTGCTGGTGATCGGTGCCGGCGGCCTGGGCGCACCGGTGCTGCTTTATCTGGCCGCCGCGGGTGTCGGGGTGCTCGGCGTCATCGACGACGACGCGGTGGCCCTTTCGAATCTGCAGCGCCAGGTGATCCATGGCACCGCCGAGATCGGCGAGCCCAAAGTGGCGAGTGCGGCGGCCGCGATCGGGCGGCTCAATCCGCACGTGAAGGTCGAGATGCACGCAATGCGGCTGGTCGCGGCCAATGCGCTCGATCTTGTTGGCGGTTATGACATCGTAGCCGATGGATCCGACAATTTCGCCACACGCTATCTGGTCTCTGACGCCTGTTTCTTCGCGAAGAAGCCGCTCGTCACCGCCGCCGTCGGGACTTTCGATGGCACGCTCACGACCGTTCGTGCGCATGAACGCAGGCCGGATGGCACGCCCAATCCGACGTATCGCTGTCTTTTCCCGGATCCACCACCGCCAGGCACCGTGCCTGCGTGCGCTGAAGCCGGGATCCTCGGCGCCCTGACCGGCGTGCTGGGATCGCTGATGGCACTCGAAGTGATCCGTGAGATCGTAGGCTTCGGCGAAGGTCTGCTGGGCCGCCTGGTCATGTTCGATGCCCGCTCCATGCGGTTCGAGACGCTCAGCTATGGATGGGACTCCTCCAATCCGCTCTCCGGTCGGCATCCGACGATCCGGGATCTGTCGATGCACGCGTAGAGCATCTGTTCTGCGTGTTCGCCTCCGCGCGGGCGTTGAGCTTACTTCGTCCAGGTCGCGACCACGGTCGTCCCCTTCATGATTGACCATTTGTTGTCGCCGGCGGCGATGACGCGGAAGCAATTGGCGGTGGAGCCTTTCCAGGTGGTGCAGAAGCCCTCCTTGGTAAGCTTCCAGGTGCCTTCGCCTTTGGCACCGGGGCTCTGCGCGGCCGGTTCGCGCGTCATCTTGCCGTCGGCCGTGAACACCATCTTGAACTTGACGTTCGACGGCGTGGCCGACGTGAAGGGTTGCCCAGTGAAGAATGTCGACTGGATGTCGTTCGGCGCAAGCACCGAGCCGGCGGCGGGCGCGGCGGCGGCAGGTGCGATGGAGACGATGACGGCAACGCCGGTCAGAAGCAAAGCACGCATCGTGATCTCCCTGACATTGCGAAGCTGCAAGGATACTCCAGATTCGGGGGAGCCGCAGGCAAGTCCCTCAGAGCATCGAGGGCAGAACTCGATCCGGGGGCCGGTGTCCGTCCAGGAAGGTCCTGATGTTCACGATGACCTTCTCGCCCATGTCCACGCGACCTTCGAGCGTGGCCGAACCCATGTGTGGCAGCAGCACCACCTTACCCAGGCGCGCGAGCCTGACGAGCTTGGGATTGACGGCCGGCTCATGTTCGAACACGTCCAGGCCCGCGCCGGCGATGTCACCCGATGCGATCAGGCGCACGAGTGCGTTCTCGTCGATCACCTCGCCACGCGCGGTGTTGACGATATAGGCCTCGGGGCGAATGAGCTTGAGGCGACGCGCCGACAGCAGGTGATAGGTCGCCGGCGTGTGCGGGCAGTTGACCGAGATGATGTCCATTCGGGCGAGCATCTGATCGAGGCTTTCCCAATAGGTCGCGGTCAGCTCCTCTTCGACCTTTGGCGGCACGCGGCGACGGTTGTGGTAGTGGATCTGCAGGCCGAAGGCGCGCGCGCGGCGAGCCACTGCCTGGCCGATCCGTCCCATGCCGATGATGCCCAAGCGCTTGCCCCAGATGCGGTGGCCAAGCATCCAGGTCGGAGACCAACCGTTCCATGGCTTGTCTTCGCTCAGCACTGCGGCGCCTTCGGCAAGACGGCGCGGCACGCCGAGAATGAGCGCCATGGTCATGTCGGCGGTATCCTCGGTGAGGACGCCCGGCGTGTTGGTCACGGTGATGCCACGGCTGAGCGCGGTGGCGACATCGATATGGTCGACGCCGTTGCCGTAATTCGCGATCAGCTTGAGCTTGTCGCCGGCCTTGCTGAGCACCGACGCGTCGATGCGATCGGTCACCGTGGGTACCAGCACGTCGGCTCGCTTGACCGTGTCGGCCAATTCGGCCGGGGTCATGGGCTTGTCGCCGAGATTGAGCTGGGCGTCGAACAGTTCCCGCATGCGGGTCTCGACGCTGTCGGGGAGCTTGCGCGTGACGACGACCAGAGGCTTCTTGCGATTCGCCATGGTTCGACCTCGCCAACCCGCAGCCCCTCGCGGGGGCCCTCCGTTCAGGTCTCCTTAACCGCCGTGCCCGACACTGGCGTCCTTTTCGACGCGGGCGGGGTCACAAGTCCTTCTGCAACAGAGAACTCTCTGTAACAGATGGAGGTGTGAAGACAAGCCTGCGGCGCCATCGTGACAGGGCTGCTCCCGCGGCTCGATCGCACTCGTTCCAGCACCGTGGGCCGATGAATTCAAGGTACAGCTTGCGAATGGTCCGCCGCTGGTGGGTCGGGGCCTTCGTCCTGATCGCACTGTTGATCTGCCGGGCGGGGGACATCATGGCCGGGGAGGCCGGCCTCGGCCCCAAGAGCGGCCTGCCGGTGCCGCGCTTCGTCAGTCTCAAGCCTGATCGCGTGAATGTGCGCGCGGGACCGACGCGGGACCACGAAGTCACCTTCGTCTATACCCGCGCCGGCCTGCCGGTCGAGATCACCGCCGAATCCGACAATTGGCGGCGCATCCGTGACTGGGAAGGATCGGACGGCTGGGTCTATCATTCGCTGTTGTCCGGGCGCCGCACGGCGGTGGTGACGTCCAAGGACAAAGATCAACTTGTGCCGCTGTACGGTGACGCTGACGGCAATGCCACAGTCGTGGCGCGGCTGCAGGCCGGCGTGCTGGCGACGGTGAAGCGCTGCACCGGGAGCTGGTGCCGGATCGCCGGCCCCGGCTTTGACGGCTGGGCGGTACAGGTACAGCTCTGGGGTGTCTATCCGAACGAGAAGGTGGACTGACTCGCGGAACGCTCAGCGCGCCTTGCGGCGCAGCCGGACCACCACATCGATACGCGCGACCTCGTAGCCGGCCGGCGGGACTGGGGTCTTGCCGACCACCACGTCGGCATCAGGGATGTCGAGCAGCTCGTTCTCGACCTCGACGAAGAAGTGATGGTGCTGAGATACGTTGGTGTCGAAATAGGTCTTGGAACCGTCGACCGCGACCTGTCGCAACAGCCCGACATCGGTGAACTGGTGCAGCGTGTTGTAGACCGTGGCGAGAGATACCGGCACCTTGGCCTTGCTCGCCTCCTCGTAGAGCATCTCGGCGGTGATGTGCCGATCGCCCTTGCCGAACAGGATCCAGCCGAGCGCCATGCGCTGTCGGGTCGGACGCAAGCCGACGTCGCGGAGCATGGACTTCACGTCGTGCCACGGACATCCGGTGAGACCTGTGCGGGCGGCCGCGCTCCCAAGACGGTCGGTCTCGACCGCGCTGGTGTAAACGATGGTGCGCGACGGTGTCATGGGCAACACCTGAACCTTTGCTACGCTACGGCCACGATTGTTGCGTTTGTAACATATACGGCCGAAGATGCAACTCCCTCGCAACAACACTGGGGCAATTCTAATCTGACGGCATCGCGCGGGGTAGCTGGCTTTGTGCCTCCCCTCGCCTATGTTAGGAGTTCCAAGCTGTTAGGGAAGAGACGCGGCCCAGAATAGGATGCGGAATGGAGAACCGGCGCACAAGCTTCGGATACGACGACCTTCTGGCCTGCGCACGGGGCGAGTTGTTTGGCGCTGGCAACGCCCAGCTGCCGCTGCCTCCCATGCTCATGTTCGACCGGATTTCGGAGATCGCGGAAGCGGGAGGCGAGTACGGCAAGGGGCTGGTTCGCGCGGTGCTGGAACTCAAGCCCGATCATTGGTTTTTCCCTTGCCATTTCAAGGGCGATCCGGTCATGCCCGGCTGTCTTGGCCTGGACGCCTTGTGGCAGTTGCTGGGCTTTTTCCTGGGCTGGCTCGGGGCCCCCGGCAAGGGGCGCGCGTTGGGTCTCGGCGAGCTGAAGTTCTCCGGCCAGGTTCTGCCGACGGTGAGGAACGTCGTCTACGGCATCGACATCAAGCGGGTGATGCGCACCAAACTTGTGCTTGGCATAGCTGATGGCTGGCTTTCGGCCGATGGGTCGATCATCTACCGGGCCATGGACCTCAAGGTCGGCCTGTTCCGCGACGAAGCGATGCAGCCCAGCGGAGGGTGACGGCGACCGCGCGCGGTGCGGCTTACAACGCGGACGAGGCATTCATGAGACGGGTCGTCGTCACCGGGATGGGCATTGTCTCATCGATCGGCAACAACACCCAGGAAGTTCTGGCGAGCCTGCGCGAAGCCCGGTCGGGCATCTCGCGCGCAGACAAGTACGCCGAGCTTGGCTTCCGCTGCCAGGTGCACGGTGCGCCCACCCTCAACGCGGACGATGCGATCGATCGCCGCGCCGCACGTTTCCTCGGTGGCGGTGCGGCCTGGAACCATATCGCCATGGAGCAGGCGATCCGCGATGCCGGCCTCGAGGAGCGCGAGATCTCCAATGAGATGACCGGCATCATCATGGGCTCGGGCGGACCCTCGACACGTTCCATCGTCGAAGCCGCCGATGTCGCGCGCAACAAGAGCCCAAAACGCGTCGGCCCGTTCGCCGTCCCCAAGGCGATGTCGTCGACCGCCTCAGCGACCCTCGCCACCTGGTTCAAGATCAAGGGCGTCAACTATTCGATCTCGTCGGCGTGCGCCACCTCGAACCATTGCATCGGCAACGCGGCGGAAACAATCCAGATGGGCAAGCAGGACATGGTCTTCGCCGGCGGCTGCGAGGAGCTCGACTGGACGCTGTCCGTGCTGTTCGATGCCATGGGCGCCATGTCCTCGGGTTTCAATCAGACGCCTGAAAAGGCTTCGCGCGCCTATGATCTCGATCGCGACGGGTTTGTCATCGCCGGCGGCGCCGGTGTGCTGGTGCTGGAGGAGTTGGAGCACGCCAAGGCGCGCGGCGGACGTATCTACGCCGAGGTCGCGGGCTACGGCGCCACCTCCGACGGCTTTGACATGGTGGCGCCTTCGGGTGAAGGTGCGGTGCGCTGCATGCGGATGGCACTCAAGGGGATCAAGGCCCCCGTCGACTACATCAATCCGCACGCCACCTCGACACCGATCGGCGATATCAAGGAGATCGAGGCGATCCGCGAGGTCTTCGGCGACGCATGCCCGCCGATAGCGGCGACGAAATCGCTCACCGGCCATTCGCTTGGCGCCGCCGGCGCGCAGGAAGCGATCTACTCGCTGCTGATGATGAACAACGGATTCATCTGCGAGAGCGCCAATATCGAGACGCTCGATCCGGCTTTAGCCGAGATGCCGATCGTGCGTGAGCGCCGCGACGATGTGAAGCTTGGCTGCGTGCTGTCAAACTCGTTCGGTTTCGGCGGGACCAACGCGTCGTTGGTTCTCAAGCGCCTCGACGTTTAGGAACACGAAGGTCAATCCGGGCCCTCGCGACGGGGATGGCGATAGAGCGATAACCAGGATGCCATGACACAATTGATGCAGGGCAAGCGCGGGCTGATCATGGGGGTCGCCAACGACCACTCGATCGCTTGGGGCATCGCCAGGACGCTTGCCGCTCAGGGTGCCACGCTCGCTTTCACCTATCAGGGCGAGGCACTCGGCCGCCGCGTCAAGCCGCTGGCGGAGTCCGTGGGCGCTTCGCTTCTGTTGTCGTGCGACGTCGAGCAGGTCGCTTCCGTCGATGCCGCGTTCGCTGTGATCGCCGAGCGATGGGGGTCGCTCGATTTCCTGGTGCACGCCATCGCCTTTTCCGACAAGAATGAGCTTAAAGGCCGCTATGCCGACACCACGCGCAGCAACTTCCTGCGCACCATGATCATTTCCTGCTTTTCCTTCACCGAGGTGGCCAAACGTGCGGCGGCGTTGATGCCGGCCGGCGGCGCGATGTTGACGCTGACCTACAACGGCGGACAGCGGGCAATGCCGAACTACAACATCATGGGCGTCGCGAAGGCCGCGCTGGAAGCTTCGGTGCGCTATCTTGCGGTCGATTTCGGCCCTTCCGGCATTCGCGTCAATGCCATCTCGGCCGGACCGATCCGAACGCTGGCCGGCGCCGGCATCACGGATGCGCGGCAGATGTTCGCATTCCAGCAACGTCACTCGCCGCTACGTCGTGGCGTGACGCTGGACGAGATCGGAGGTGCCGCGCTCTATCTGCTTTCCGATCTCTCGACCGGTGTCACCGGCGACATCCACTTCGTCGATTCCGGATACAACATCATCGCAATGCCGCATCCCGCTTCGCTCAAAGACGAAACCGCCGCCAACGAAAGCGCGATTGCCAAAGACGCGGCGCAGTAGCCTCAACCATCGTTCGAACGTCGGCGGAGTGCAGCGTAACAGATGGGCGACCCGCTCTATCACGATGAAGCGCAGCGCGAACGCTGCTGGCGGACCCCACGCTCGCGCCGGTCTTAATGCGGGTGCACCGGCTCAACATCGCAAGCGATCTGGTCGCGCTCGCCATCACGCCGCGATCTGAATCGTATGGCGCTGGTATGGACTCAGCTGATTGAGCCGGAACCGGTGCAGGACCGGGGCGCCAGCCGTGGCTGGCTGTCGAAATAAGAGGGCGGCCGCCAGCCGCCCTCCCCATTCAGTCTGAACCGGCGCAGAAGCGCTATTCTCCGCCCGCTGCTGCTTCGGGCGGCTGGTCGGCGCGTTGCTGCTCGGCCTCGGTCTTCTGCTTCGCCTCGAGGTCCTCGCCCGTGGCCTGGTCGACGGCCTTCATCGAGAGCCGCACCTTGCCGCGCTCGTCGAAACCGAGCAGCTTGACCCTCACCTTGTCGCCTTCCTTGACCACGTCGGTGACCTTCTGCACGCGGCGCGGCGCCAGCTGGCTGATATGCACGAGGCCGTCCTTGGCGCCAAAGAAGTTCACGAAGGCGCCGAAATCCATCACTTTGACCACCGTGCCTTCATAGATGTGGCCGACCTCGGGTTCGGAGGCGATCGACTTGATCCAGTTGATCGCCGCCTTCATCGCATCGCCATTTGCCGACGCCACCTTGACCGTTCCGTCGTCGGAAATGTCGATCTTGGCGCCGGTCTTTTCCACGATCTCGCGAATGACCTTGCCGCCGGAGCCGATGACCTCGCGGATCTTGTCGACCGGGATGTTGAACACCTCGATCCGCGGCGCGTGCTCGCCGAGCTGGTCGCGGTGCTGGGCGAGGGCCTTCGACATCTCGCCGAGAATGTGCATGCGACCTTCCTGCGCCTGGCCGAGCGCAACGCGCATGATCTCCTCGGTGATGCCGGCGATCTTGATATCCATCTGCAGTGAGGTCACGCCCCGCTCAGTGCCGGCCACTTTGAAATCCATATCGCCGAGATGATCCTCGTCGCCGAGAATGTCCGACAACACGGCATAACGCTTGTCCTCGAGAATAAGGCCCATGGCGATGCCGGCGGTCGGACGCTTGAGCGGGACGCCGGCGTCCATCAGCGCGAGCGAAGTGCCGCATACGGTCGCCATCGAGGAGGAGCCGTTCGACTCCGTGATCTCCGAAACCACGCGCAGGGTATACGGGAACTCGTGGTGCGCCGGCAGGACGGGATGGATCGCCCGCCAGGCGAGCTTGCCGTGTCCGATCTCGCGGCGGCGCGGGCCGCCCATGCGGCCGGTCTCGCCGACCGAGAAGGGCGGGAAGTTGTAATGCAGGAGGAAAGTCTCCTTGTATGTCCCCTGCAGGGCGTCGATCCACTGCTCATCCTCGCCGGTGCCAAGCGTCGCCACCACCAGCGCCTGAGTCTCGCCGCGGGTGAACAGCGCCGAACCGTGCGCGCGCGGCAGCAC
>Ga0075365_10001114_pt1 | contig 11727 bp, 9 predicted proteins | sample EndMetdeltDD1765_FD_71387 | JGI IMG/M metagenome (GOLD analysis project Ga0075365, IMG submission 71387) | Populus endosphere microbial communities from Tennessee, USA - Endosphere MetaG P. deltoides DD176-5 | ecosystem: Host-associated > Plants > Roots > Endosphere | place: USA: Tennessee... | reverse complement strand
GCTATGACGCGTACGCCATTCAGCAGAAGTGGCAGTCGCGGTGGGCGGAGTCCGATCCGTTCCGCGCCGGGGGAGCCGAGGACCGTCGCCCGCGCAAGTACGTCCTGGGCATGTTCCCGTACCCGTCCGGCGACCTGCACATGGGTCACGCGGAGAACTACGCGTACGTCGATGTGGTCGCGCGCTTCTGGCGGCACCGCGGCTACAACGTCCTGAACCCGATCGGGTGGGACTCATTCGGCCTTCCCGCGGAGAACGCGGCGATCCAGCGCGGAGCGGACCCCCGCGAGTGGACGTACGCGAACATCGAGACGCACAAGCGGAGCTTCCGCGAGTACGGCTCGTCCTACGACTGGTCCCGCATTCTGCACACGAGCGATCCGGAGTACTACCGGTGGAACCAATGGCTGTTCCAGCGCCTGTACGAGCGGGACCTCGCATACCGCAAGGACAGCCCCGTCAACTGGTGCCCGAACGATCAGACCGTGCTCGCGAACGAGCAGGTCGTCGACGGCCGCTGCGAACGGTGCGGCGCCGAGGTCGTGAAGAAGAAGCTCACGCAGTGGTACTTCAAGATCACCGATTACGCCGATCGACTGCTCGATGACCTGAATCAGCTCGAGGGCTTCTGGCCGAGCAAGGTCATCCGGATGCAGCGCAACTGGATCGGCCGTTCGGTCGGTGCCGACATCGACTTCGAGATCGAGGGGCACCCCGAGAAGGTCACGGTCTTCTCGACGCGACCCGACACCCTTCATGGCGCGACGTTCTTCGTCGTGGCGCCCGACAGCGATCTGGCCGCCGAGCTGGCCGCCGGCTCGTCGGCCGACGTGCGGATGCGATTCCAGGACTATCTCGCACGAGTCGGGCGCTCGAGCGAGATCGAGCGACAGAGCACCGACCGCCCGAAGACCGGCGTGTTCCTCGAGCGCTACGCGATCAACCCCATCAACGGCGAGCGACTGCCGATCTGGGCCGCCGACTACGTGCTGGCCGACTATGGCCACGGCGCGGTGATGGCTGTTCCGGCTCACGACCAGCGCGACCTCGACTTCGCGCGTGCGTTCGATCTGCCGGTCAGGGTCGTCGTCGACACCACGGCGCCGATCACCGGCGCGATCCCGGTCATCGAACTCGATGAGAACGGCGAGCCGATCGATCCGGGTTCGGACGCCGACTCGCTCGTCGACATCGACCCCGCTCTGACGGGCATCGCCCTGACCGGCGAGGGTCGCATGATCAACTCCGGCAATCTGGACGGCCTGTCCAAGCGCAATGCGATCGCGCGCATCACCGACCAGCTCTCTGCCGCGGGCACCGGTCGCGCCTCGAAGTCCTACCGGCTGCGGGACTGGCTGATCTCCCGCCAGCGCTTCTGGGGCACGCCGATCCCGATGATCCACACCGAGGACGGGCGCATCGTGCCGGTGCCGGACGAGCAGTTGCCGCTGACGCTGCCCGACGTGGAGGGACTCGACCTCACGCCGAAGGGGGCATCCCCGCTGGGCGCCGCCACGGAGTGGATGAGCACGACGGATCCCGAGACGGGTGCTCCGGCGCTGCGCGACCCCGACACGATGGACACTTTCGTGGACAGCTCGTGGTACTTCCTCCGCTTCCTCGCACCCAACGACGCGGCCGAGGCCTTCTCGAGTCGCGAAGCGGACAAGTGGGCGCCGGTCGACTCGTACATCGGCGGCGTCGAGCACGCGATCCTGCACCTGCTGTACGCGCGCTTCATCACCAAGGTCCTGTTCGACATGGGCCTGATCGAGTTCACCGAGCCCTTCTCGAGCCTGATCAACCAGGGCATGGTGCTGCTGGGCGGCTCGAAGATGTCCAAGAGCAAGGGCAATCTGGTCGAGTTCTCATCGAGCATGGTCGAGCCGGGGGCCGATGCCGTGCGCGTCGCGATCGCCTTCGCCGGTCCGGTGGAGGACGACATCAACTGGGAGGACGTGTCCACGACGGGCGCCCAGAAGTTCCTGGCGCGCGCGTGGCGCGTCGCGCAGGACGTCACGAGCAGCCCCGACGTCGTCTGGGCCGAAGGTGACACGTCGCTGCGCCGTGTCACCCATCGCCTGCTCGCCGATGCCCCCGGCCTGGTCGAGCAGACGAAGTTCAACGTCGTCGTCGCACGCCTGATGGAACTGGTCAACGCGACGCGCAAGGCGATCGACACGGGGGCAGGTCCGGCTGATCCGGCGGTCCGCGAAGCAGCGGAAGCAACCGCGATGATCCTCGACATGTTCGCTCCGCACACCGCGGAGGAGATGTGGGAGATGCTCGGGTACGAGCCGTTCGTGGGTCTGGTCACGTGGCGCCAGGCGGACCCGACGCTCCTGGTCGAGGACACCGTGACGACTGTCGTGCAGATCGACGGCAAGGTGCGCGCAACGCTGGAGGTCTCCGCGCGGATCGACCCGAAGGAGCTCGAGGCCATTGCCCGTGCCGACGTGCGCGTCCAGCGCGCCCTCGCGGGTCGCGGGATCACCCGTGCGATCGTCCGTCCGCCGAAGGTCGTGAGCTTCAGCACGAACTGAGGTCCCTCCACAGAGTTCCTCCACAGGGCTCCTCCCCAGGGCGCCGCGGGCCACCGTCGTCCACCACCACCCGCGGCCGCGTCGGTGAGCGCGCTGCGGTGACCTACGTTCGGCCGTGTGTCGTCTCCCGAAGGACCTCGGAGCGTCGCCGCGACCCCGCGAGCGCGACTCGGTCTCGGCGCGGCGATCGTGGTGGTGCTGTTCGCGCTGACGGTGACGGTCGCGATCGGCATCGTCCGCGGCGCAACAGCGCCCGTGGAGTCCGTCACGATCGAAGAGGGTGTTTCGACGGATGCCACGGCGCCGGCATCCGTCTTCGTCCACGTATCCGGGTCGGTGGTCGCGCCCGGACTGTATGTGCTCGATGAGGGTGCGCGGGTCGTCGATGCCGTCGCAGCCGCGGGCGGCTTCGCCACGGGCGCCGATGAGTCGGCGGTCAATCTCGCCCGGCCGTTGAGCGACGGCGAGCAACTGCTCGTCCCTGCGATCGGCGCGGTCGCGGATGGAGGGACCGCGCCCGCGGCTGCGGGTGACGGCCGGGTCAACCTCAACCTCGCGGATGCGGCGGAGCTGGACACCCTGCCCCGGATCGGGCCGGCGATGGCCGAGCGGATCATCCAGTGGCGCGACGCGAACGGCCGGTTCACGAGCGTCGAGGACCTGCTGGCCGTCCCCGGAATCGGCGACAAGATGCTCGAGACGCTGCGCGATCTCGTGACGGTGTGAACGTGGCTCGCTCCCGCGCACACCACCTCCGGCTCCTCCCCGTCGCAGGCGGGTGCTGGGCGGTGGCGCTCGTGGTGACCTTCGTCCCCGATGCCGCCCCGTTCGTCGCACTCCTCCTGTGGGCGCTCGCCCTCGGCGCCCTCCTGCGGATCGCCTGGTCGCGGCGGCCCCGCGGCGCGGACACGCGGCGCACCACGCACACCATCAGCCGCCGCGCGGTCATCCTGCTGCTGACGCTCGCGGCCGCTGCAGTCGCGGCATCCCACGTCGCCCTCGCGCAACCTGCTCGCGCCGAAGCCGAGCGGTTCGCGCTGAGCGGCGGCAGGTCCGTGATCGTCGAGGCGACAGTGGTCGGGAAGATCGAGGTGCGCACGACAGGCGAGTGGGCGTTCGACGCGGTCGCGACCCGCCTGGTCACCGGTTCCGTCGAGGACAGCGTCCGGTTCGACATCGCCGTCCGCGTCCCGCCGTCCGAGGTCGACCGACCCCACCTGCTCGATGTCGGTGCCCAGGTCGCCATCCACGGCACGGCCCGGGCCGCGCCGGCGGGTGATCGCGCGGTGCTCGCGGTCACGGCCTCCCGCGGCCTCAGCGTGCGCAGTCCGCCGCACGGCATCCTGGCCGTCGCGGCAAACCTGCGGGAAGGACTGATCGCCTCGTCCTCCGGCCTTCCCCCGCCGGGCGCGGGGTTGATTCCGGGACTCGCGGTGGGGGACACGTCGGCCGTGACGCCGGAGCTCGACGGGGCGATGAAGCAGTCGTCGCTCTCGCATCTCACCGCCGTGTCGGGCGCCAACTGCGCGATCGTCGTCGGCCTGGCCTTCGGCGCGGTGGCGGCAGCCGGCGGCTCACGGCGCGCGCGGATCGCGGGCGGTGTCGCGGCCCTCATCGGTTTCGTCCTGCTCGTGACACCCGAGCCGAGCGTGGTGCGCGCGGCCGCCATGGCGCTCATCGCCATGCTCGGCGTGCTGCTGGGCCGCACGGGCGCCGGCGTCGCGGTCCTCTCACTCGCGGTCACCGTCCTGCTGGTGGCGGACCCGTGGCTCGCGGGGTCCCTCGGATTCGCGCTGTCGGCTGTCGCCACCGGCTCGCTGCTGCTGTTCGCCCGCCCGCTCGCGACCGGGCTCGCCCGGCGCATGCCCCGCGCGCTCGCGCTCGCCCTGTCTGTTCCGCTCGCCGCGCAGCTCGCGTGCGGACCGCTCCTGGTGATCATCACCCCGACCGTCCCGTTGTACGGCGTCGTCGCGAATCTGCTGGCGGCACCGGCCGCGCCGGTCGCCACGATCGTGGGCCTCGCCGCGTGCCTGGCGGCACCGATGCCCTGGGTCCAGTCCGGGCTCACGGCGCTCGCGTGGCTGCCGGCCACGTGGATCGCCGGTACCGCGCAGACCTTCAGTGCACTGCCGGGCGATCAGGTCCCCTGGCTCGACGGCTGGCTGGGGGTGGTCGCCCTCGCGGCGGTCGGCCTCGCGATCGGTGTGGTGATCGTCGTGCCGCAGATCACCAGGCCCGCGCAGACCGCCGCGAGAGCGCCGCAGCCTCGACCCGCCCGCGCTGTCGACACGCGGACCCCGCGCGTCCCGCTCACCCGCTCACAGCGGGCGCGGCGGGCATCCGTCATGCTGCTCGCGCTCGTGGTGGGGATCGTCGTCGGAAGCACGGCGCTCACGACGGTCGCGGGGCGTTTCACCCTGCCCGCGGGCTGGAGCGTCCTCGCGTGCGATGTCGGGCAGGGGGATGCCGTGCTGCTGCGCTCGGCGGGAGCGATCGCGCTCATCGACACGGGCCCCGACCCGGAACTGCTCTCCCGGTGCCTGGACCGGGTCGGCGTCGATCACATCGACCTGCTCGTGCTCACGCACTTCGACCTGGACCACGCCGGCGGAGCGGAGGCCGTCGTCGGACGGGTGGCAACCGCGCTGCACGGTCCGGTGGGGACGCCGGCGGGGGCGCGCGTGCTCGCCGACCTCGAACACGGCGGCGCGCGCACCGTGCAGGCGCACACCGGCACAGCCGGAACCCTCGGGCAGTCCACGTGGCGCGTGATGTGGCCGCCTCGGGCGACGCGCGCCTACCCGCCGGGCAACGACGTCAGCGTGGTGATGGACGTGCGCGGCGGGGGGATGCCGACCTCGCTGTTCCTCGGAGACCTGTCCGCCTCACCGCAGGCTTCCCTGGCGGCATCCGGGCGACTCGACCCGCCGTACGACCTCGTGAAGATCGCCCATCATGGCAGCGCCGACCAGGACCCAGGACTTTACGCGCTGATCGACCCGGCGGTCGCGCTCCTCACTGTCGGCGCGGGCAACACGTACGGCCACCCGAGGGCGGAGACGCTCGAGACGCTCGAAGCGCTCGGCACACGCATCGCGCGTACCGACGTCGAGGGCGTGATCGCCGTGTGGCGCGCGGAGGAGGGCATGTCGATCTGGCGCGAACGCCGACGCGAAGGCGAAGCGGACAGCGCGGTCGTACCCGCGAACTAGGCTCGTGGCATGGCGACGAGCACGCGACGAACCCCCGCGAGCAGAGCACGCACGACGATCCCGCAGATCTCGTGGCGCGCACCGCAGCCGGCGCCCATCGTCCTCGTGTCCGGCCCGGAAGAGGTCTGCGCCGAGCGCGCGATCGCGGGCATCCGCGACTATCTGCGCGCGGAGGACCCGAGTCTCGAGGTCACCGATGTGCGAGCGGATGATTACGCGCCCGGCACGCTGCTCGGTGTGAGTTCGCCCTCGCTGTTCGGCGAACCGCGCCTCGTCCGGGTCACCGGCGTGGAGAAGTGCTCCGATGCATTCCTGTCCGAAGCGGTCTCGTACCTCGCGATGCCGCAGGAAGGCGCCACGATCATCCTCCGCCACACCGGTGCGACGGTGCGCGGCAAGAAGCTGCTCGACGCGATCCGCGCCGGCGAAGGGTCAGGAGTCGAGATCGCCTGTCCGGCCGTCAAGCGCGACTCCGACCGCTTCGACTTCGCCGCAGGGGAGTTCTCGACCGCACGGAAGCGGATCGCGCCCGTCGCGCTGCGCACGCTCGTGTCGGCGTTCGCCGACGATCTGACCGAGCTGGCGGCGGCCTGCCAGCAGCTCATCTCCGACGTGCCGGGGGATGTCACCGAGCAGATCGTGGAGCGCTACTACGGCGGCCGGGTCGAGACCTCCGCGTTCGCGGTCGCCGACACGGCGATCGCCGGCCGCTACGGCGACGCGCTCGTCTCGCTGCGACACGCGCTGGAGTCGGGTGCCGACCCCGTTCCGCTGGTCGCGGCGATCGCGTCGAAGCTGCGCACGATGGCCCGCGTCGCCGGTCACCGCGAGTCGTCCGCCGCGCTGGCCGGACGTCTCGGCCTGAAGGACTGGCAGGTGGATCGCGCTCGACGGGATCTGTCGGGCTGGTCGGACGCGACGCTCGGGATGGCGATCCAGGCGGCAGCCCGCGCCGACGCCGAGGTCAAGGGCGGGTCCCGCGACAGCGTCTTCGCCCTCGAGCGGCTCATCACCGTGATCGCAACCCGCGCGCCTTACGGTTCCTGAGTAGGCGCGCAGCGCCGTATCGAAGGACGGTTCCTGAGTAGGCGCGCAGCGCCGTATCGAAGGACGGTTCCTGAGTAAAGCGGGACATGACGAAAGCCCGCCCCAGGAGGGACGGGCTTTCGTGAAGGTCAGTGCTCAGAGCGCTGCGACCTGCTTCGCGATCGCCGACTTGCGGTTCGCGGCCTGGTTCGCGTGGATGACGCCCTTGCTGGCGGCCTTGTCGAGCTTCTTGGTGGCCCGGGCGAGCGACTTCTCGGCGGCAGCCTTGTCGCCGGCCGCGACGGCCTCGCGGGTGCGACGCACCTCGGTGCGAAGCTCGCTCTTCACGGCCTTGTTGCGCTCGTGAGCCTTGTCGTTGGTCTTGTTGCGCTTGATCTGCGACTTGATGTTTGCCACGTTTGTAGACGGTCTTTCGTTCGGAGTTTTCGATGAGAAGTGCCGAGTGGCCGGTAGAGGGCGACCGCACGGCGGTCGTGAGGGAGTGACCCACACGCAAGCCAATCACCGAGTCTATCAGGTCCGCTCGATCGTTGTGATCGCCAGATTCAGGAGCGCATTGAACACGCGCGGACGCATCACCGTCACGTGGTGGGTCGTGCGCGGAACCACGATCAGCTCGGCGTGCTGCGCCACACGCAGGAAGAGCCGCTCGTTGAGCCGCAGCTGATCGAACTGACCGTTGACGAACCAGAGGGGCACGTCGATGCGGTGCAGCGCCGCGAGCAGATCCAGGACCGAGAGGCTGCGCAGCGCGACATCCTGGGCGTCCAGCGCGTAGCCGCCGGCCCCGAAGTCCGCGCGGGTCTCGTCGGGGAGGATGCGATCCAGCATGCGGTTCGTGAGCCACATCCCTCGGTCGGGCAGCGAATCGAAGCCGCGCGCGAGCAGTCGGTACGCGGTCAGGCCGGCGCCGCGGGGGATTGCCGTGCACGACGCGGCGATGAACCCGGCGACGGGCGGGCGGTCCTCCCGCCCGACGTACTCGATGCACAGGAGGCCCCCCATCGAGTGCCCGACCAGCAGCACGGGACCACGGGCCGCGGCATCCCGCACGGCGTCGTCGATCGTCGCGAACGCGGCGTCGAGCGTGAACTCCTCGGTCATCCGTGTGCCGTGACCGGGAAGGTCGACGGCCACGGCGGGGATGCCGCGGGCGGCGAGGTGCTCGACCTGCGCGCGCCACATCGTGGCCGAGGTCCGGATGCCGTGCACGAACACCACCTGGACGGTCATACGCCTCAGATTATGAGGTCCGGCCGATGGCGGGCACGCGTTCTGCGCACAGCTTCGGCGGGTGGTCGCTATCCTGAGCCTGTCCACAACCCGAAGGATCCGGCCCACATGATCGATGTCGTCATCAACGGGACGGGTCCGCTCGGTCGGATGGTGTTCCACTTGCTGAGCAGTGATGAGCGCTACCGGGTGCGGGCCTTCACCGCTCCCGCTCAATACTGTTCGCAGGAAGAACTTCTAGGAGTGCCGCTGTGCGCGCATGACGACCTCGTTGCGCGCTATCCGCCGGACGACCTGGAATGTCTGTCTGTCCTCGGCGGCCTGGGCGGCTGGACGGACCGTAAGGAGCACTTCGACGCGATGCGAACGCGAGGCTACCGCCACGCGACGTACATCCATCCGACAGCGGTGATTCAGGATCGGCTGGACGGTGCGGAGAACAACATCGTCTTCCCCTTCGCGATGGTGGGGTTCGGCGGTCGGATGGGAAGCAACAACATCATCCGCGAGAAGGTGTATCTCGGCCACGACTTCGTGATGGGCGACCACACGTTCCTAGGCGTGGGTGCCACGATCGGCGGCGGTTGCAACCTGGGCACGGGCGCCTATGTCGCCATGGCCAGCACCGTGACCAACGACGTCAGTGTCGGCGCGGGCGCCTTCGTGGGCATCGGAAGCCTCCTCTTGAAGGATGCTGAGGCGGACGGTCTGTACATCGGACACCCCGCGCATCTCACTACCGCTCGGCGACCGTCCTCCGCGGACGCAACGTGAGCGAGACGCTGGGCCTGCGCCGATACAGCGACGATCGGGGGCACCTCGTCGCGGTCGCGTCGGACACGGATGTTCCGTTCGATATCCGACGAGTGTTCTGGATCTACGGGAACACCGCTCAGCGTCCACGAGCCGGCCACGCACATCAGATGTTGACGGAATTGATCGTCTGCGTTTCGGGTCGATGCGAGGCGACTATCGAGGACGCGTCGGGCGTGAGGCGCGTGACCTTGGATCGGCCTGACTCCGGGGTCCTCCTGCCGCCGCTGACCTGGATCGACCTCACGGATTTCAGCACCGATTGTGTGCTGCTGGTGCTCGCCGACGGCGATTACAATCCGGAGGGCGTCATCACCGACCGGGCACGCATACGCGCGGCGACGATATGACCATTCCCTTCTTCGACCTCGCTGCCGTCAATGCACCGCACCGCGACGCGATCGACCGATCGATCGCGGCTGTGCTGAATTCGGGTCAGACGATCCTCGGACCTCAGCTGGAGGCGTTCGAAAAGGAGTTCGCACAGGCATGCGGAGTCACGCACGTGGTCGGTGTCGCCAACGGGCTGGACGCACTCTCGCTCATCATCCGCGCCAGCGGATTCGGCGCGGGCGATGAGATCATCGTTCCCGCCAACACATACATCGCCACGCTCCTGGCAGTTTCGGCCAACGGGTGCGTTCCGGTCCTGGCAGAGCCGCATCCCGAAACGATGCTCATCGACCCCGTCCACGTGCAGGCGCTGATCACTTCGAAGACACGCGCGATCATCGCGGTCCACCTCTACGGTCTCCTGTGCGACATGGATGCGCTCAGCCGGATCGCCCACGAGCACGGACTTCGACTGTTCGAAGACGCCGCTCAGGCACACGGGGCGAGGCGTGGCGGACGCGTAGCAGGTGGCTTCGCCGATGCTGCCGGGTTCTCCTTCTACCCGACGAAGAACCTCGGCGCGCTGGGCGACGGTGGCGCCGTCACCACGGACGATGACGTCTTGGCGGAGAAGGTGCGGATGCTGCGCAACTACGGGTCGGTGACCAAGAACGTCCACGATGTCATCGGCGTGAACTCCCGTCTGGACGAGCTGCAGGCCGCCATCCTCCGCGTGAAGCTCCCCTCGCTGGATGCCGAGAACAGTCGTAGGCGTGACATCGCGCAGGCCTACGGTCGATGCCTCTCAGGTGCCGGACTGACGCTGCCTGTTGCCGGCGGAGAAGACCATGTCCACCACCAGTACGTCATTCGCAGCCGAGATCGAGACCGCGTGCGCAGCGCGCTGGAGGCGGGCGGTATCGGAACAGGCGTGCATTACCCGACGCCACCACACCGCCAGCCTGCTTACCGCGGGATCGATGTGAGCGCACTTCCGATCACCGAACGACTGGCAGGCGAGGTGCTGAGCCTCCCGATCCACCCTGCGCTGCGGGACGCCGAGGTGGAACATGTCGTGGAGGTGCTCAATGCCTTCGCGTGAACTCGTCTCGGTCCTCATTCCCGCGTTCAACCACGAGAGGTACGTTCGGGAATGCCTGGTCGCAATCGCCGCGCAGACTCATCGCCCGCTCGAGCTGCTGATCGCTGATGACGCGTCCACCGATACGACCGCCGACGTCATCACCGCATTCCTGGCGCGACACGGCGCCGAGTTCGAACGCGTGGTTTTCCACCGACATGATGCGAACGTCGGCGTGGCGGACACTCTGAACCGTCTGTTGGTCCAAGCGCGCGGCACGTACATCTTCCTCAACGCATCTGACGATCGGGCGTCCCCAAGGGCGATCGCCACGCTGGTCGATGTACTCGACAACGATCGTCGAGCGGCGCTCGCAGTCGGCGACAGCGTGATCATCGATGGGTCCGGGGCACGTGTCTACTGGGGTCCGAACCGCGAGACCGTGAACGAGGAACACACCGCGACCTATCGCACGTGGGTCGACTACCTCCGTGACGTGAATCGCCATGGTGTCTTCGACCCACGTCTCTTCGGACGCATCGGCACACTCCATCGCGTGAACTACATCCCCAACGGAAAGCTGTTTCGGCGCACTGCCGTGATCCAGGCAGGCGGATGGCAGCCCGGCACGTTCGAGGATTGGGTGATGAACTTCCGACTCGCCCGCCGTCACCGACTTCGCTACGTCGACGAGGTGCTCTTCGCCTACCGCTGGCACGACACCAATACTGTGCGCGATCCGCAACGTGCGCCGATGCTCCAGAATGCGACCAAGCAGGTGATCGCGCGTGAATTGCGCAACCCGATCGTGTGGGCGCGCGTCCTCGCACGCCGCGACCTCCAGTCGCGCGTGCGCAACTGGGCGAAGAGCCTTCAGCGCTGACCGGTAGAATCAGCCGGATATGTCTCCGCGCGCCCTGAAGCCCCTCCAGCCGTCGGCGACCCCGCCCGAGCTGATCCGCAACTTCTGCATCATCGCCCACATCGACCACGGCAAGTCGACGCTGGCCGACCGGATGCTGCAGATCACGGGCGTGGTCTCGGACCGCGACATGCGCGCCCAGTACCTCGACCGCATGGACATCGAGCGCGAGCGCGGGATCACGATCAAGAGCCAGGCTGTGCGGATGCCGTGGGAGGTCGCCGGCACCACGTATGCGCTGAACATGATCGACACCCCCGGACACGTCGACTTCACGTACGAGGTCAGCCGGTCGCTCGCCGCGTGCGAGGGCGCGATCCTGCTGGTGGATGCCGCGCAGGGCATCGAGGCGCAGACTCTCGCGAACCTGTACCTGGCGCTCGAGAACGATCTGCACATCATCCCGGTGCTGAACAAGATCGACCTGCCCGCGGCGGACCCGGAGAAGTACGCGAAGGAGCTGGCCAGCCTGATCGGCGGCAAGCCCGAGGACGTCCTGCGCGTCAGCGGCAAGACGGGCATGGGCGTCGAGGAGCTCCTCGA
>Ga0075365_10001113_pt1 | contig 11728 bp, 8 predicted proteins | sample EndMetdeltDD1765_FD_71387 | JGI IMG/M metagenome (GOLD analysis project Ga0075365, IMG submission 71387) | Populus endosphere microbial communities from Tennessee, USA - Endosphere MetaG P. deltoides DD176-5 | ecosystem: Host-associated > Plants > Roots > Endosphere | place: USA: Tennessee... | reverse complement strand
GTGACCCCCGGCCGCAAGGGCCGCGAGGTCCACGGCGTGCCGGTGTTCGACACCGTCGGCCAGGTGATCGAGCACAACGGCGGCACCGTGCCCGACGGCTCGGTCGTCACGGTCCCCCCCGCGTTCACCAAGGACGCCGTGTTCGAGGCGATCGAGCGCGGCGTCAAGCTCGTCGTGATCGTCACCGAGCGCATCCCGCGGCGCGACGTCGCCGAGATGGTCGAGCTCGCCGACGGCAACGGGGCGCGGATCATCGGCCCGAACTGCCTCGGCCTGATCGTGCCGGAGGTCTGCAAGATGGGGGGCATCGGCGGGCCCGCCAAGGACGCGGCGAAGGCCTACACGCCGGGCCAGATCGGCGTCATGTCCCGGAGCGGAGGCATGACCACCGAGATCTCGTCGACGCTTACGGCCGCCGGTCTCGGGCAGTCGACCGCGATCTCGATCGGCGGTGACGCCATCATCGGGTCGACATACGCGGAGCTCATGCCGCTATTCGAGGCCGACGAGGAGACCCAGGGCATCGTGATCTACACCGAGCCGGGAGGCCGGATGGAAGCTCAGCTTTCGGAGTGGGTGTCGGACAACGACTCCCGCCTTCCGATCGTCGCCTTCATGGCCGGCCGGTTCATGGACGACGAGGAGATGAAGGGGATGAGCTTCGGCCACGCCGGCACGATCGTCGAGGGCAAGGAGGACACGGCCACGGAGAAGATCGCCCGCCTGGAGGAGGCGGGGATCCCCGTGGTCGAGCGGATCGACGAGATCCCGGACGCGGTCAAGGACAAGCTGGGGGCGAAGGTCTGATGGAAGCCGGAGCGAAGCAGCTCGATGCCGTCTTCATCGAGGTCGACGTCGACGAGTCGGTTGCCAACGACGCGGAGCTCGCGAAGAAGCTCGAGGAGGTCTGCCCGGTCGACATCTTCGCCGAGGAGGACGGGCATGTCGCCATCGTCCGGTCGAACCTCGACGAGTGCGTTCTCTGCGAGCTCTGCCTGGACGCGACGCCCGACGGCAGCGTGAGAGTGAAGAAGCTGTACGACGGCACCGAGCTCGTCCGCTAGCGCAGGCGGCTCAGTACCCGCCACACTAGCCGCCGTGAACTTCATCGAGGACGTGATGGAGCGCTATCCCGCCTCCAAGCCGGCGCTGGTGACGATCGCGCGCGACGGCGAACGGCGCATCTGGCATTTCGGGGAGCTCATCGCGAGGTCGGCGGGGCTCTCGGGGGCGTTTGCCGCCCGTGGCGTCAAGCGCGGCGACGTGGTGATGACGTTGATCGGCAGCCGGGCGGAGTGGGTGCTGGCGATGCTGGCGTGCTGGCGGATGGGCGCCGCCGCCATGCCCTGCAACACCCAGCTTCGCCGTCATGACCTGAAGACCCGGATTCGAGCGGCGAACCCGGTGCTGTGCGTGGGCGAGGACGCGCCTCTCGGCGAGCTCCCCGATGGGGTCCCGTACATGACGATGCAGGACGTCGAGGAGGTCATGGACGAGGAGCGGCCCCAGGAACCGCCCGTCGACCCCGCCGCGCTGGACCCCGGCGAGGGCGCGCTCGTGATCTTCACGTCGGGTACCACCGGCGAGCCTCGCGGGGCCCTCCACACGCAGCGCTACCTGCCGGGTCAACGACTGCAGGCGACCCATTGGTTCGGGGCCCGGAACGGCGAGCTCGCGTGGTGCACGGCGGCCACCGGGTGGTCCAAGTCGTCCCGCAACTCGTTCGTGGCTCCGTGGCTGACCGGGGCGGCGGCGCTCCTCCACGACGGGCGATTCGATCCCGATGAGCGGCTCCGCCTGGTCGAGAGCGAGGGCGTCAACGTGCTCTGCCAGGCACCCACCGAGTACCGCATGATCGCCAAGCGCGCGACCGTGCGCTCGTTGCCATCGGTGCGCCGTCTGGTCTCAGCCGGCGAGGCCCTCAATCCGGAGGTCAGCGACGAGTTTCGCGCTCGCGCCGGGCTCGAGATCGCCGACGGCTACGGCCAGACGGAGACCGGAGCCCTGACGGGGATGCAGCCCGGTGACGAGGTCAAGCCCGGATCGATGGGTCGCCCGTTGCCGGGGATCGAGCTTCGGATCCTCAACGGCGAGCTCCAGCTGAAGGCGTCCAGCTGCCCGACCTTCTTCGCCGGCTACCTGGGAGCGGAGGGCGGGCCCGAGCTCGTCGAGGGCGAATGGTGGTCGACGGGCGACTTCGTCCGGGAGGACGACGACGGAACGCTCTGGTTTGAGGGCCGCGGCGACGACATCATCGTCTCGGCCGGATACCGCATCGGGCCCTATGAGGTGGAATCGGCGCTCGTCAGCCATCCGGCGGTGGCCGAGGCCGCCGCCGTGCCCGCTCCCGACCCCGAGCGCGGGTCGGTCGTCCGCGCGATCGTCGTCCTGCGGGAGGGCGAGCCATCCGACGGTCTCGCGATCGAGCTTCAGGATCACGTGAAGAGCGTCACGGCCCCGTACAAGTACCCGCGGATCGTCGAGTTCGCCGACGAGCTGCCCAAGACCGCGAGCGGGAAGATCAAGCGCACGGAGCTCCGCGGCAACGGGCCGGCATAGCCGTGCGCGGCTCACCCTACGGGCACTTCGCCGGCATCTTCGCGTCGACCCTCCTCACCCTGACCGCCGTCGGGGCGGTGCTTCCGGTCCTGCCGCAATACGTCAACGGTCCGCTCGGCTACGGGGACGTGGCCGTCGGCGTCGTCATCGGGGCCTTCGCGTTCACGGCGCTCGCCTGCCGACCGATCGCCGGCCATTTCGCGGACGTGCGCGGACGACGCCTCGTGGTGGCCGCCGGCGCCCTGCTCACCGCCGTGGGCGGCCTTCTCTACCTGCTCCCCGCCGGGCTGCCCGGGCTGATCGTCGCGCGCCTGGCCGTCGGCGCGGGAGAGGGCACCGTGTTCACGGCCGGTGCCACGTGGGTCGTCGACCTGGCGCCGCCGGGCCGGCGCGGTCGCGTGATCGGGCTCTACGGCCTCGCGGTGTGGGGCGGGCTCAGCCTGGGACCGCTCATCGGCACCGCGGTCCTGCATGCGTGGAGCTTCGACGCGGTCTGGATCTTCACCGCGATCTCCCCCGCCATCGGCGCGCTCGTGGCGCTGGCGGTCCCACACCCATTCCGCCGGCCACCGGAGATTCGCCACCGCCGGCTCATCGCCCGCGAGTCCGTCCGGCCGGGGTTGGCCCTCTCGCTCGCCACCGTGGGCTACGCCGCCATGGCGTCGTTCATCGTCCTCGACCTGGCCTCCAAGGACATCGGCCACGGCGCGACGGCGTTCACGGCGTTCGCGGCCACTGTCGTCGTCACCCGACTCGTGGGCGGCGACCTGCCCGATCGCATCGGCCCGGTTCGGTGTGCCGCGGTTGCCGCCGTGGTGGAGGCGATCGGGCTCTCGCTGATCGCGCTCGCCGACTCGCTGACGGTCGCCCTGCTCGGAGCGGTGGGGATGGGCTTGGCGTTCGCGCTCATCTACCCGTCGCTGTCGCTTGTCGTCGTCAACACCGTCGCCGAGACACGGCGAGGTTCGGCGCTCGGCACCTTCACCGCGTTCTTCGACATCGGTTTCGCCGTCGGCGGGCCGCTCACCGGGCTGGCGGCCTCGCTGGGCGGCTACTCGGCTGCCTTCTGGCTCGGCTCAGGGTGCGCGCTCGGGGCCCTCGGGGTGGCGAGCACGCTCAGGAGGGTGCGCACGCTCCCGGCGCCGGCGGCCGGTTGAGGGGTCACGCCCTGCTGCGGTACAGGTGCGTCGTCAGCGGCGCGAAGACCGCCGTCAGCAGCGCCGCCGTCCCCAACGCGAAGCCGATGTCTCCGGCGTTTGCGCTGCCCTCCATCAGGCCGCGCGAGGCAGTGACGAGATGGGAGATGGGATTCGCGTCGACGAAGGCCTCGAGCCACCCGGGCAGGGTCTCAGGCTCGACGAACACGTTGCTCAGGAATGTGATCGGAAACAGGGCCATGAAGCCGGCGTTCATGACCGCGTTGGGGGCGCGCATCAGGAGGCCGACGGTCGTGAAGACCCAGGCGAGCCCGAATGCGAAGACGGTGACGAGGAGCATCGCGGCGACGACACCGGGCACGCCTCCCTCCGGCCGGAAGCCGAGTGCCAGGCCGAGGACCACCACCACCGTCCCGGCGACGAGGTAGCGGACGCTGTCGCCGAGCACGGCGCCGACCAGCGGGGCCGGGCGCCAGATCGGAAGCGAGCGAAAGCGGTCAACCACGCCCTTGGTGACGTCCGTGTTGAGCGTCACCCCGGAATACACGGTGGTGAACAGAACCGACATCACCAGGATCCCGGGGAGGATGAAATGGAGGTACTCGCCGGTGGATCCGGCGATCGCGCCGCCGAACAGATAGGTGAACATGAGCAGGAAGAGGACCGGGGTCACCGTCACGTCGAGCAGCTGCTCCGGGACGTGCTTGATCTTCAGCATGCCCCGCCAGCCGAATGTCAGGCACGCGGACAGCGCGCTGGGACGCGCCGGCCGGGGAGCCGACGAGATCGCGGCGCCGAGCGCCCCGTCGCCGGGCGGCCGGACACCCGTGGACGTCGTCGGGGTCGCACTCACGCCGCGACCTCCGCCTGGTCCGACCCGGAACCGCCATCGTCGATGGCCTCCTCGGCCGGATGCCCCGTGAGCGCGAGGAAGACCTCGTCGAGGCTCGGCTGGCCGAGCGAGAAATCGGCGATGGCAATGCCGTTTCGCGAAAGCTCGGCGATCGCCTCTGCCGCGCGCTGGGGATCCGGTGGGCACGCGGCCGACAGGCCGGCCGGGTCCGCATCGCGGTGGACGCCGGCGCCCAGGGCGCGCGAGAGCACGCGCTCGGCCTCCGGTCGGTGCTCCGGATCGAGCAGCCGAACGTGAAGGGCGCCTCGCCCGACCGAGGCCTTGAGCTGGCCGGGAGTTCCCTCGGCGATCACCTTGCCCTGGTCGATCACCGCGATCCCGTCGGCGAGCTGGTCGGCTTCGTCCAGATACTGCGTGCACAGGAGAACCGTCGTGCCCTGGGCGGCGAGCGCTCGGATGATGTCCCAGACCTGGTTGCGAGAACGCGGATCGAGCCCTGTCGTCGGCTCGTCGAGGAACATGAGCTCGGGCGTGACGACGATGCTGGCGGCGATGTCCAGCCGCCTGCGCATCCCACCCGAGTAGTTCTTGACCTGGCGGCCCGCAGCATCGCCGAGCCCGAACGCATCGAGCAGCTCCGTCGCCCGGGCCTTCGACTGGGCCCGTGAACAGCCGAGGAGACGCCCGATCAGGACGAGGTTCTCCCGGCCGGTGAGATCCTCGTCGACCGAGGCGAGCTGTCCGGTCAGGCTCATCTGCGCGCGCACGGCATCCGCCTCGGCGACCACGTCGTGGCCGAGGACCCGGGCGTTACCCGAGTCGGGCCGGATCAGCGTGGCCAGCATTCGGATCGTGGTCGTCTTGCCGGCGCCATTCGGGCCGAGCATTCCGTACACGGACCCGGCGCGAACGGCGAGGTCGACCCCGTCGACCGCGCGAGTCGATCCGAACGACTTGACGAGATCAGAAGCCTCGATCGCGAGCACGTCAGCTCAACATAGCGACGCGGGGTCGTCCATCTGCGGCGCCCGCCGCTCGGCCGCTGCGCCTCAAAACAGGCTCGACTGCTCCTGGGCGGGCGGTGTCGCCGGCTCAGACCCAGCCTCGGCTGCCTTCTCGTTCACGATCCCGCGCCGCGGACCCGTTCTCCCGGGCCGGCGCACCATCGCCGCGAGCCGATTCGCCTCCCCCTTTCGCATGTAGGCGCCGCGCTCGTACAGCTCCTCGTAGCGGGGGAGCAGGTCGGGCCGCCGCTCGCGCAGCCAGTCGAACCAGATGTCCCGGACCTCGCCGCGCAGGTGAAGGCCGATCCCGCCGATCGAGTCCGGCCCGGCCTCGTCCAGCAGCTCGAGCAGCGGCTCGACCTGTTCGGGCGCGTCATTCACGCCCGGGATCAGCGGCGCGATCAGGACGCCGGTCCGGATCCCGGCCCGCTTCAGCTCGGCAACGGCCTCGATCCGCTTGCGTGGGTGCGGAGTATGGGGCTCGGTTTCGCGCCAGGCCCGCTCGTCGAGCGTGGGTATCGAGAGGTTCGCGGTGAAGTCCGTCCGCTCGGCGACCTCCTTCATCAGCCCCAGATCGCGAAGCAGGAGCGGCGACTTGGTCAGGACCGAACAGGGGTTGGCGAAGTCGCGCATCGCCTCCCAGATCCCGCGCATGAGCTTGTAACGACCCTCGACCCACTGGTACGGGTCGGTGTTCGTTCCCAGGGCCACGTGCTCGCCCCTCCAGGACGGACGCGCGAGCTCGACCCGCAATAGCTCCGGCACGTTGACCTTGACGACGATCTCGCGCTCGAAGTCCTCGCGTGCGTTGAAGTCGAGATACGTATGGGTCGGGCGGGCGAAGCAGTAAACGCACCCGTGGGAGCAGCCTCGGTACGCATTGATCGTGTACCGGAAGGGCATTCGGGACCGCTTCGGCACCTGGTTGATCGCTGAGCGGGCGCGAACCTCGTAGAACCGCGTTCCGAGCGCCTCGGGTGCATCGAACGTGCGAACGACCGCGGGCTCCTTGAACCCCGGCAGCGTGGATCCACGCTCCCTCTCGATCGTGAGGTTGTCCCACCGCATACGAACAGATGTTCGCACATCCGCCGGACGATACCGGGCTCGGCCGACCCGCTGCGTACAATCGGTCGCAATGGCGCGGGAGGCGTCCAAGAAGGCGTGACCAAGGCAGTACCTGTCGAAGAGAAAGAGCGCGTCGTCGTCCGGTTCGCAGGGGATTCGGGCGACGGGATACAGCTTGCCGGCAACCGCTTCGCGGCCGCGACGGCGCTGATCGGAAACGACCTCGTCACGCTGCCCGACTTCCCGGCGGAGATCCGCGCGCCCGCGGGCACGCTGGCCGGCGTCTCGGCGTTCCAGATCCACTTCGCCTCGCGGGACATCCTCACCCCCGGTGGGCAGCCGAACGTCCTGGTGGCGATGAACCCGGCCGCGCTCAAGACCAACCTCCCCGAGCTCGAGCGCGGCGGCATCGTGATCGCGAACGAGGACGGCTTCGGCGACCACAACCTCCGCAAGGCCGAGTACGACTCCAATCCGCTGGAGGACGACGCCCTCGACGACTACCGCGTGTTCCGCGTGCCCATGACCTCGATGACCGTCCGGGCCACCGAGGGCATCGACGGCATCACGGCGCGCGACGCCGCGCGGTCCAAGAACTTCTTCGCGCTCGGGCTCGTGTCGTGGATGTACAGCCGCCCCACCGACGTGACGGCCGAGTGGATCGAGGAGAAATTCGGCAAGGACGCCTCGATCATGCGGGCGAACCTGGCCGCTTTCCGCGCCGGCTACAACTTCGGGGAGACGGCGGAGCTGCTCCACGTCCACTACGAGGTCAAGGCGGCCCCCGCCGAACCGGGCACCTACCGAAGCGTCAACGGCACCAACGCCACCGCGCTCGGCCTGATCGCCGCGAGCGTCCGCAGCGGGCTCCCGCTCTTCCTCGCCAGCTATCCGATCACGCCGGCCTCCGAGCTCCTGCACGAGCTGTCGCGCCACAAGCGCTTCGGCGTTCGAACCGTCCAGGCCGAGGATGAGATCGCCGCGGCCAACATGGCACTGGGAGCCTCCTTCGGCGGCCACCTCGGCGTCACCGCCTCCAGCGGCCCGGGCATGGACCTGAAGCAGGAGACGATCGGCCTGGCGGTCGCCCTGGAGTTGCCCATGCTCGTCATCGACGTCCAGCGCGCGGGGCCGTCCACCGGCATGCCCACCAAGACCGAGGCGGCAGATCTCCTCATGGCGATCCACGGCCGCCACGGCGAGTCGCCGCTCCCGGTGGTGGCCGCGTCGACACCGGCCCAGTGCTTCGAGGCGGTCATGGAGGCGGCCCGGATCGCCGTCACCTACCGGACGCCGGTGATCCTGCTGACCGACACCTTCCTGGCCAACTCTTCCGAGCCGTGGATGGTCCCCGACGCCGCCGACCTGCCCGAGATCGAACCCCGATTCGCGACCGAGCCCAACCGCGACGGCGAGTTCTGGCCGTATCTGCGCGACGACCGGCTCGCCCGTCCCTGGGCGGTGCCTGGCACGACCGGCCTGCAGCACGTGATCGGCGGGCTCGAGAAGGAGGCAGGGACCGGGCACATCAGCTACGAGGCGGAGAATCACGCCCTGATGACCCGCCTGCGCGCCGAGAAGGTGGCGGGCATCGCCGCCGACATCGGCGAGCTCGAGGTCGACCACGTTGACGGCGCCGACATGCTGGTCCTCGGCTGGGGCTCGACGTACGGCGCCATCAAGGGCGGCGTCAGACGGGTTCGGCTCCGCGGCAAGAAGGTCGCCTGGGCGCATCTGCGCCACCTGAACCCGCTGCCTCGAAACACGGGCGAGGTCGTTCGCGCCTACTCGAAGGTCCTGATTCCGGAGACGAACACCGGCCAGCTCGCGCAGATCATCCGCAGCGAGTTCCTGGTCGACGCCCAGAGCTATACGAAGGTGGAGGGGATCCCGATCTTCGCGGAGGAGCTCGACGAGGTGATCACGGAGCGGCTATGACGACCAACGGCGCCAACGGCAATGGGTCGAACCCGCTTGGGCTGACCAAGAAGGACTTCTCGTCCGACCAGGAGACACGCTGGTGCCCGGGATGCGGGGACTACGCGATCCTGGCGACGGTGCAGCAGTTCCTCCCCGAGCTTGGACTGCCACCGGAGCGGATCGTGTTCGTCGCCGGGATCGGCTGTGCGGGGCGCTTCGCCTATTACATGAACACCTACGGCGTCCATGGCATCCACGGACGGGCGCCGGCGCTGGCGACGGGGCTGGCGCTGGCCCGGCAGGATCTCTCGATCTGGGCGGTGAGCGGCGACGGCGACGCCCTCTCGATCGGGGGCAACCATCTGATTCACGCCCTGCGCCGCAACGTGCCGATCAAGATCCTCCTCTTCAACAACCAGATCTACGGCCTCACCAAGGGCCAGTACTCACCCACGAGCGAGGAGGGCAAGGTCACCAAGTCCACCCCGTTCGGCTCCCTTGACCACCCGTTCAATCCCGTCGCGCTGGCCCTCGGCGCCGAGGCGAGCTTCGTCGCCCGCACGGTCGACACCGATCGCGCGCACGAGGCCGACGTCCTTCGGGCCGCCGCCGAGCACAAGGGCTCGGCCCTGATCGAGATCTACCAGAACTGCAACGTGTTCAACGACGGTGCGTTCGACGCGGTCCGGGGAAAGGGCAAGGAGGCCAACCAGATCCGCCTCGAGCACGGTAAGCCCGTGCGATTCGGCGCCGACGGTGAGCGCGGGGTCATCCGCGGGCCCGGCGGCGCGCTTGAGATCGCGGAGGTCGCCGACGCCGGCGAGGACCAGCTCCTGGTGCACGACGCACACGACCCCAATCCGAGCCAGGCGTTCGCCCTCGCTCACCTCGCCCCGCGGCCGAGCGGCCCGACGCCGATCGGCATCTTCCGCGCGGTCGAGCGCCCGGTCTATGGCGAAGCGATGGCCCGCGAGCTCCGAGCGGCTCGTGAGGGGCTCGGAACGCAGGAGCTCGACGAGCTCCTGCGTTCCGGAGACACCTGGACCGTCGCCTAGCCGGCCTCGCCCTCCCCGGTGGCCGCACGCCCCGGGATCGAGGGCTTCACCCGCAGCAGCCGGGCCGGCATGCTCGGGAGGATCCAGTTCCAGCGCCCGAACAGCGAGACCGCAGCCGGCACGAGGAGCGCTCGGATCACGGTCGCGTCGATCAGGATGCCCGCGGCGAGCCCGGTCGCGAACATCTTCAGGTCGGTGCCCGGACCCGATGCCAGCGAGATGAATGCGAGGAACAGGATGAGCGCAGCGCTCGTGACCAGGCGCCCGGTGCGCCCGATTCCCTGCACCACCGCGGTGTGGGTATCGCCGGTCTTGTCGTACTCCTCGCGCATGCGGGTGAGGATGAACACCTCGTAGTCCATCGACAGCCCGTAGAGGAAGGCGAACACCATCAACGGGATCCATGCCGGAACCGAACCGGTGGCGTCGATTCCCCAGATCGCATCCGATCCGTATCCGTGCTGCCACATCAACGCCAGCACGCCCCACGCGGCCGCGACGCTCGCAATGTTCAGGATCACCGCCTTCAGGGGCAGCAGCAGCGAGCGGAACGCCCTCGCGAGCAGGATGAACGTGACGACGGCGATCAGCGCGATCATCAGCGGGAAGTTGCTGTAGACGGCATCGATGAAGTCGACGTTCTGCGCCGGCAAACCGCCCACGCGAACGTCCGGCCCGGCCGCGTGAGCAGCGCTCCGAACGTGGTCGACGGCCTCCCGGCCCGCGGAGGTCGAGGAATCCGAAATCGGGAACGCCAGCACCTCCGCGGCGCCGCCCGTTCGCCACTGCGGTCCGGTCGGCGCGACCGCACCGTGGATGCCGGGCACGTCGCGGACATCGGTCGCGACCTTGTCGGGGCTCGTGCCCTCGGTGAGAATCTCGAACGGCAGCAACGCGCCGGAGCCGATGCCCGAGTCCTCGAGCGCGACGAGGCCGTCCTTCGCCTCACCCTGCTGAGCGATCGTGTTGGGACTGGCGTCGCCGAGGGTCAGCGTCGAGGCACCGACGATCAGCGCAGCGAGGATGGCCGTCGCGGCACCGGCTGCGATGACCCGGTGGCGGACAACCAGCTCGGCCCAGCGGGTCCAGGCACGGCTCGCGCGGTCATCGGTGCGGCGATGCGGCCAGTCCAGCTTGTGGCCGAACTTGGAGAGCATCACCGGCAGCAGCGTGATCGCGACCAGCGTGCTCACCAGCGGGATCAACAGCCCGCCGATCCCCATGCTCCTCAGGAACGGAACCGGCAGCGCGACCATGGCCAGGAGCCCGATCGCGACCGTGGTGCCGCTGAAGACGACGGCGCGTCCCGCGGTCTCCATCGCGCGCTGGACGGCCTCGTCGCCGCTTCGCCCGTGCGCCCGCTCCTCACGCCACCGCGACGCGATGAGCAGGGAGTAGTCGATCGCCACCCCGAGCCCGACGAGCGCGATGAGGAACTGCACCACGGGGGACACGTCCGTGAAGGCGGTGAGCCCCCAGACGAGCAGGAACGTGGTCATGATCGAAACGATCGCCATCGCCATCGGCAGGAGGGCGAGGAACGAGGCGAACACGAAGGCGAGCACGATCAGAGCGCCGGCACCACCGAGGACGGACTCGAGCAGCACGCCGGTGCCGCTGTCGCTGCCCGAGTCGTTGTAGAGCGCGTCGTAGCCGCTCACGTGTACGGGCGCGCCGGCCACCGTGACGCCGCTCATCGCCGCACGGGCGTCCTTGGCGGCATCGAGGTTCTCGCCGAAGGTGGCATCCGGATCCGGCACCGGATAGACGATCGCGAACGTCGTCCGCCCATCGCTGGAGACAAAGGAGCGATCGCCGGTGGAGGCATACGAGGCGATCCTGGCCCCCGGGAGCGCCTGCTCGAGCCTCTTGTCCATCTTCTGGAGCTGGGCGTCGACACCCGGAGAGTTGACGGTCTTGCCCTTGGGCACCGTCACCACCGGGACGATCGGAGCGGTGTCGCCGCCGGTCCCGTGGAAGTGCTCCGTGATCGCCACGTTGGTCTCCCACCCCTCCTTGCCCGGGACCGAGAACTTCTGGTCCATGGCCTTGGTCGCCTGGTTCACGGTCGCGATGCCGACGACGGTGAGGACGACCCAGAAGAGAACGACG
>Ga0075365_10001112_pt1 | contig 11733 bp, 10 predicted proteins | sample EndMetdeltDD1765_FD_71387 | JGI IMG/M metagenome (GOLD analysis project Ga0075365, IMG submission 71387) | Populus endosphere microbial communities from Tennessee, USA - Endosphere MetaG P. deltoides DD176-5 | ecosystem: Host-associated > Plants > Roots > Endosphere | place: USA: Tennessee... | reverse complement strand
GATCGGCTGCGCCGACCCGCGGATGGCGCCGGTGATGGCCGGCGTCTACGCCGCGCGCGGCGTAGACGCCGGCCATCACCGGCGCCATCCGCGGGTCGGCGCAGCCGATCGCCTGGGCGCCCGGCCGGGTCGGGTTGGTGAGCGGCCCGAGGAAGTTGAAGGTGGTGCCGATGCCGAGCTCGCGGCGCGCGACGGCGGCGTGCCGCATCGCGGGGTGGAAGGCGGCGGAGAAGCAGAAGGTGATGCCGGCCTCGACGGCCACCTCGGCCACCCGGTCCGGGGGCAGGTCGAGCCGGATGCCGAGCGCCTCCAGCACGTCGGCCGAGCCGGACTTCGACGAGGCGGAGCGGTTGCCGTGCTTGACCACGGGGGCCCCGGCCCCGGCCGCGACGATGGCGGCCATGGTCGAGATGTTGACCGACATCGAGCGGTCCCCGCCGGTGCCGACGACGTCGAGCAGCCGGCCGGGCACGGAGATCGGGTTGGCCCGCGCGAGCATCGCGTCGGCCAGCCCCGTCATCTCGGCGACGGTCTCGCCCTTGGCGCGCAGCGCGACCGCGAAGCCGGCGACCTGGACGGGGCTCGCCTCGCCCGCGAGCAGCTCGCCCATCGCCCACGCCGTCTGCTCGGCGGAGAGGTCCTCCCCGGCGACGAGCGCGCCGAGGACGTCAGGCCAGGTGGTCACCTCAGCCGGTGACGGAGGAGGTGGCGGGGACCCGCTCGCGCAGCAGCGCGATCACCGAGTCGGCCAGCTGGATCGGGTCGATCGGGTGCGGCACGGCCGCCTCGGCCCGCGACCAGGTCGCCAGCCAGGCGTCCTGCGGGCGACCGGTCAGCACCAGCACCGGCGGGCACTGGTAGATCTCGTCCTTCAGCTGCTTGGCGATGCCCATGCCGCCGGCGGGCACGGCCTCGCCGTCGAGGATGGCCAGGTCGATGAGGCCGGAGTCCATGTTCTGGATGACGACCGGCTCGGTGGCGACCTCGACGTAGGTCAGCTCGGGCAGGTCGGGGTGCGGGCGCCGGCCGAGCGCCAGGATCACCTGCTGCCGGGTGTTGACGTCGTCGCTGTAGACCAGGACCTGGAGAGTCTTCGTCGGCTCGCTCACGTCTCGGATGCTACGGCGTCCGGGGGCTCCGTGCCCACGCACCTCCTACGATCCGTACATCACATCGAGCCGCCCCAGGAGTGAGCAGCCCTGATCGACACCCAGACCTTCGTCAACCTCGGCCTGGTCGTCCTGTTCGTGCTGGTCGGCGGCGTGTTCGCGGCCACCGAGATCGCCTTGGTCTCGTTGCGCGAGAGCCAGCTGGTCCAGCTGGAGCGCACCGGCTCCCGCGGCGCCAAGGTGGCAGCGGTGGCCCGCGACCCGAACCGGTTCCTCGCCGCGGTCCAGATCGGCGTCACCGTGGCCGGCTTCTTCTCCGCGGCGTATGGCGGCTCGACCCTGGCGCCCGACGTGGCGCCGTACCTCGTCGACGTGGGACTCGGCGAGGGAGCCGCCGACACGGTGTCCCTGGTGGTGATGACACTGTTCATCGCCTACCTCTCGCTGGTCCTCGGCGAGCTGGTGCCGAAGCGCCTGGCCCTGCAGCGCTCCGCCGGCCTGGCCACGGCGGTCGCCCCGCCGCTGGACCGGTTCGCCAACGTCATGCGGCCCATCATCTGGCTGCTGTCGCGCTCCACCGACGTGCTGGTCCGGCTGCTCGGCGGCGACCCCCGCGCGGTCAGCGAGGACCTCAGCGAGGAGGAGCTGCGCGACATCGTCTCGACCCACGAGGGCCTCGGCGAGCACGAGCGCCGGATCCTGCGCGACGTCTTCTCCGCGACCGACACCTCCCTGAAGGAGGTGATGCGCCCCCGCGGCGAGGTCGCCTTCGTGGCGGCGGCCACGCCCGTCACCGAGGCCCGTGACCGGATCGCCACGCTGGCCTGGTCGCGCTACCCGGTGACCGGCGACGGCTTCGACGACGTGCTCGGCTTCCTGCACGTGCGCGACCTGCTCGGCGTGCGCGACGACGACACCCGCACCGTTCGCGACCTGATGCGCGAGGTCCTGGTCCTGCCGTCGACCAACGCGGTGCTCCCCACCGTCGGCACCATGCGCAAGTCCGGCATCCACCTCGCGGTGCTCGTCGACGAGTACGGCGGCACCGACGGCATCGTCACGCTCGAGGACCTGGTCGAGGAGATCGTCGGCGAGATCCGCGACGAGTACGACGCCCCGGAGACCGCCGGTCACCACGCGGCCGGCCCTCGCGACCTCGACGGCGGGCTCAGCATCGAGGACTTCGCCGAGCTGACCGGCCTGGCCCTGCCGGACGGGGACTACGAGACCGCCGCGGGCTACGTCATCGCCCGGCTCGGCCGGATCCCCGACGTCGGCGACGCCGTCGAGGTCGACGGCCAGCGCCTGGAGGTCGCCGCCCTGGAAGGGCGCCGGGTCACCGCTCTCCGGGTGACGCCGTCGGCTCCCGGGGCTCCCTAGCCGCCCGCGCCTCCAGCAGGTCGAGGCGCCGGTCCTCGCGCGCCGCCTCCTTCATCGACGAGCGCACCCACTGCACGAACAGCACGCCGAAGAAGACCAGGCCGATCAGGTCGCCCGAGCCCCACAGGATGCCGCCGGCCAGGTGCTGGTCGTCGGCCATCGACGGCAGCCAGGAGGCCATCGGCCCGTCGCGCAGCGCGGCGTAGTGCTCCGAGCCGATCACTTCCTCCTGGCCCATGATCGTGACGCCGAGGAAGGCGTGGAACGGCAGGGTCAACACGGTCAGCAGCACCCGGAACGGGTAGCCGACCCGGCCCGGCAGCGGGTCGACGCCCATCAGCGGCCAGAAGAACAGCGACCCGACGAGCACCAGGTGGACGTGCATCATCTCGTGCACGTACGTCGAGGCCAGCGACGCGTCGTACCAGCCGGAGAAGTAGAGCGCCCACGGCGAGATGACGTAGAGCAGGAAGGTCAGCGGCGGGAAGGACAGCACCCGCGCGACCCGCGAGTGCAGCACCGCCAGCAGCCAGCGCCGCGGCGCCGGCGGGAGGGTCCGCAGCGCGAGGGTGATCGGCGCGCCCAGCGCCAGGGCCAGCGGCACCACCATCGACAGCACCATGTGCTGGACCATGTGCACGCTGATCAGGGTGGTGTCGTAGGCCGCCAGGCCGGAGGCGGTGGCGACGTAGAACGAGCCCATCCCGACGACCACGAAGGCGAGCGTGCGACCGATCGGCCAGCGGTCGCCGCGGCGGTGCAGGGCGCGCACGCCCCAGAGGTAGAGCCCCACCACCCAGACCGTCACGACGAACGGCAGCGGCGCCAGCGACCACTCGGAGAAGAACGTCGCGAACGACGGCGCGGGAAGGTCCGGAGCGGTCGTCAGAGCGGTGACCATCGCGGCGTTCAGCACTCTGTGAAGTTTATGACCCCCTGGTACGAGGGGGTCGTGGTGGTCACCAGCCCGGGACGGTCCATAATGCTCGGGTGGCGACAGCGACAACCATTCCGGCATCCCGGCTGCACGGGCACCACGACCGACCCAGCATGGTCGCCGTGGGGACGATCATCTGGCTCTCGAGCGAGCTGATGTTCTTCGCGGCGCTGTTCGCGTCGTACTTCACGATCCGCTCGGTGAGCCCCGACCTGTGGTCGCAGAACACCGAGATCCTCAACATCCCGTTCGCCGCGGTGAACACCACGATCCTGGTGCTCTCCTCGCTGACCTGCCAGCTGGGCGTCTTCGCCGCCGAGCGGGGTCAGGCAGGACGCACCGGCTCGGTGTTCCAGGTCAAGGGCTGGGGCCTGCGCGAGTGGTTCATCCTCACCTACCTGATGGGCGCCGTCTTCGTCGCCGGCCAGGCGGTCGAGTACGCCACGCTGGTCCAGGAGGGGGTCACGATCCAGGACTCCGCCTACGGCACGATGTTCTACCTCACGACCGGCTTCCACGGGATCCACGTCACCGGCGGTCTGATCGCGTTCCTCTTCGTGCTCGGCCGCACCTACGTCGCCCGACGCTTCACCCACGAGCAGGCGGTCAGCGCGATCGTCGTCTCCTACTACTGGCACTTCGTCGACGTGGTCTGGATCGGGCTCTTCGCCACGATCTACCTCGTCAAGTAGCCTGCCCGCCGACTCGCAAGGACACTTACGTTGCGTCTCCTGAACCGCTCCGCCGGTCGACTCTCGCGGCATCGCCGCAGCCGCCTCGCCGGGCTGGCGCTGCTCCTGATCGGACTCCTCATGACGGGCGGCATCACCTACGCGGTGATGCCCAGCTCGCAGGCCGAGGACGCGCAGAGCAACGCCGTCCAGGTCGAGGAGGGCCGCAAGCTCTTCCTGCAGGGCTGCTCGTTCTGCCACGGTCAGAACGGCGAGGGCGTCACCACCATCGACGGTGACTTCTACGGCCCGTCCCTGGCCGGCGTCGGCGCCGCCGCCGTGCACTTCCAGGTCGAGACCGGCCGGATGCCGCTGGCCCAGCCCGGCGTCCAGGGCCAGGTCAAGCCCGAGACCTTCTCCGACGAGGAGGTCGACCAGCTCGCCGCGTACGTCGCGTCGCTGGCTCCCGGTCCGGCCGAGCCCGAGGAGAGCGACTACTCCGTCGCGGGCCTGGACGAGGAGGAGCGCGAGGCGGCGATCAGCCGCGGCGGCCAGATCTTCCTCACCAACTGCACCGCCTGCCACAACTTCGCCGGCAAGGGCGGCGCCATGCCCCGCGGTGGCTTCGCGCCCGACCTCAGCAACACCGAGGCCGTGCACATCTACGAGGCCATGCTGACCGGCCCCGGTCAGATGGACTCCTTCTCCAACGGCAACCTCTCGCCGGAGGAGAAGCGCGACGTCATCGCCTACCTCTACTCCCTGCGCGAGCAGCCGGCGTACGGCGGCTTCACGCTCGGTGGCCTCGGCCCCGTGTCCGAGGGCCTGTTCGCCTGGGTCGGTGGCATCGGCCTCCTGGTGGGCTTCGCGGTCTGGATCGCGGCCCACACGACCCGCTCGTCGAAGAAGAAGAAGGTGGAAGCGTGAGCGGCCACGACGACAACCTCCCCGCCCTGGCCACGGAGGAGCCGATCCAGAACCCCGGCCTGCCGGAGCACACCTGGCGTCCCACGGACGTCGACCCGAAGGCCGAGAAGCGCGCGGAGCGCCAGGTCGCGGCCCTGTTCGGGCTCTCGGCCGTCTGCGCCGTGCTGTTCGTCGTCGCCTACTTCGCCCTGCAGATCGGCGACAACCACGACACCGTGCTCGGCCTGGGCGCCTCGAACGTCGCCCTCGGCAGCGCCCTCGGCGGGGCCCTGCTCTTCATCGGCGTCGGCATCATCCAGTGGGCCCGCAAGCTGATGGCCGACCACGAGATGGTCGAGATGCGCCACCCCGCGGCCTCCAGCGACGAGGACCGCGAGGCGACCGTCGCGGCCCTGCAGGCCGGCCTCGAGGAGGCCGGCATCGCCCGCCGCCCCCTGGTCCGCAACTCCCTGCTGGGTGCCATCGGCATCCTCGGCGCCCCGGCGGTCGTGCTGCTGCGCGACCTCGGCCCGACGAACGCCCAGGTGGCCGACGCCGAGACCGGCGCGGGCCTGGAGCACACCATCTGGAAGAAGGACATGCGCATCGTGCGCGACGTCGTCGGCACGCCCATCCGGGCCTCCGACGTCGAGATCGGCGACCTGATCAACGCCGAGCCGGCCGCGATCTTCGAGACCGACGACGACGGCGAGCCGCTCATCGAGGGCGTCGAGCTGCAGGTGGCCAAGTCCAAGGGCGCCGTGGTGCTCATCCGGATGGACCCCTCCGACAACACCCCCGGCCCGGGGCGCGACAACTGGAGCGTCGACGGGATCCTCTGCTACTCCAAGATCTGCACCCACGTGGGCTGCCCGATCTCGCTCAACGAGCGCAAGACCCACCACCTGCTGTGCCCGTGCCACCAGTCGACCTTCGACCTGGCGGACGCGGGTCGGGTGATCTTCGGCCCCGCGGCCCGGGCGCTGCCCCAGCTGCCGATCGCGGTCGACTCCGAGGGGTACCTCGTCGCGCAGAGCGACTTCGAGGAACCGGTCGGACCGAGCTACTGGGAGCGTGACTACTGATGGCCATCGACACGAGCAAGGTCGCCTCGAGCAACAGCTCGGCGGCGACCCCGGCCAAGCCCGGCCGCGCCGGCGCCGTGGCCACGTGGGCCGACGAGCGCCTCGGCCTCGCGGGCGCGATGAAGAAGAACCTGCGCAAGGTCTTCCCGGACCACTGGTCCTTCATGCTCGGCGAGATCGCGCTGTGGAGCTTCGTCGTGCTGCTCCTCAGCGGCATCTTCCTGACCCTGTGGTTCACCCCCAGCATGGGCGAGATCCACTACGAGGGCTCCTACGACCAGATGCGCGGCATCGCGATGTCGGAGGCGTACGCCTCGAGCCTGCGGCTGTCCTTCGACGTCCGCGGCGGACTGCTCATGCGGCAGATCCACCACTGGGCCGCGATGCTGTTCATCGCCTCGATGTACATCCACCTGATGCGGGTCTTCCTCACCGGCGCGTTCCGCAAGCCGCGTGAGCTGAACTGGGTCATCGGGTCGCTGCTGCTGATCCTCGGCTCGCTCGAGGGCTTCACCGGCTACTCCCTGCCCGACGACCTGCTCTCGGGCACCGGCATCCGGGCCGCCGACGGCTTCATGAAGTCGATGCCGGTGGTCGGCACCTACATGTCGTTCTTCCTCTTCGGCGGCGAGTTCCCGGGCGAGTCGATCATCCCGCGCCTCTACATCGTGCACGTGCTGCTGATTCCCGGCCTGCTGCTGGCCCTGATCGCGGCGCACATGCTGCTGCTCGTCTACCACAAGCACACCCAGTGGCCCGGTCCCGGCCGCACCGAGCAGAACGTCGTGGGCTTCCCGATGCTGCCCGTGTACGCCGCCAAGGCCGGCGGGTTCTTCTTCATCGTCTTCGGCGTCACCGCCCTGATGGGCGGCCTGGTCTCGATCAACCCGGTGTGGATGTACGGGCCGTACGACCCGTCCAAGGTGACAGCGGGCTCGCAGCCCGACTGGTACATGGGCATGCCGGACGGCGCGCTGCGGATCATGCCGGGCTGGGAGACCCACCTGTGGGGCGACTTCACCATCTCCTGGAACGTGCTGCTGCCGATCATCATCCTGCCCGGCGTGCTGTTCACGATCCTGATGATGCTGCCCTTCCTGGAGGCCTGGATCACCGGCGACAAGCGGGAGCACCACCTGCTGCAGCGACCGCGGGACGCTCCGACGCGCACCGCGATCCTGGTCGCGCTGATGACGTTCTACGGGCTGCTGTGGGCCGCCGGCGGCAACGACATCATCGCGATCAAGCTGCACTCCTCGATCAACACGATCACCTACTTCCTGAGGTTCTTCGTGTTCGTGGGCCCGGTGATCGCCTTCGTGGTCACCCGGCGCTGGTGCATCTCGCTGCAGCGTCACGACAACGAGAAGCTGCTGCACGGCTACGAGACCGGCATCATCATGCGCTCCCCGGAGGGTGGCTACTCCGAGAAGCACCTGCCGATCAGCCCCTCGAAGGCCTACGTGCTCACGGCCAAGGACCGCGACACGGTCTACACCCCCGAGCAGGAGACCGACGAGAACGGCATCCCGGCACCCACCGGCCGGGCCAAGGCCCTGCGGGCCGGCCTGTCCAAGCTGTGGTTCGCCGACAACGTCCAGAAGCCCACCGCGGCCGAGCTCGAGGAGGCGCACCACCACGCCGACCACGAGCACGAGCTGCAGGCGGCCCTGGACGGCCACTCCGCGGACGGCCACCAGTTCGACGGTCACCACTCGGTCGAGGACGAGAAGCTCCGCGGCGACCACTGAGCCGCGCTCCGCTGAGTCGCACCCCACAGAGGGCCCCGGGATGATCCCGGGGCCCTCGTGCGTTCTGGGGCCGTGACCACGATCCAGCCCGTCCAGCTCGGCCTCGACACCTTCGGCGACACGACCGTCGACCTCGACGGCACCCCCCTCACGACCGCCCAGGTGGTCCGCAACACCGTCGAGCAGGGCGTCCTGGCCGACCGGGTCGGCATCGACGCCTTCGGGGTGGGCGAGCACCACCGCGACGACTTCGCCGTCTCGGCACCGGACGTGGTGCTGGCCGCGATCGCCGCCCGCACCGAGCGCATCGTGCTCGGCACCGCGGTGACCGTGCTCAGCTCCGACGACCCGGTCCGCGTCTACGAGCGGTTCGCGACCCTCGACGCGATCTCCGGCGGCCGCGCCGAGGTGACGCTCGGGCGGGGCTCGTTCACCGAGTCGTTCCCGCTCTTCGGCTTCGACCTCGGTGACTACGAGCGGCTGTTCAGCGAGAAGCTCGAGCTGTTCGCCGCGTTGCGCGCCGAGGGCCCGGTCTCCTGGGAGGGCACCGTCCGGCGCCCGCTGGTCGACGCCGAGGTCTTCCCCAAGACCGAGCGCGGCAGCCTCCCCGCGTGGGTCGGCGTCGGCGGCTCACCCGAGTCCGTGGTGCGCGCGGCCCGGCACGGCTTCGGCCTCGCGCTGGCCATCATCGGCGGCGAGCCGGCCCGCTTCGCGCCGTACACCGACCTCTTCCGCCGCGCCCTGGCCGAGCTCGGCCAGGAGCCGCAGCCGATCCTGGTGCACTCCCCCGGCTTCGTGTTCGACACCGACGAGGAGGCCCGCGACCTGCTCTTCCCGCACTTCAAGGCCAACCGCGACCGGATCGGCGCCGAGCGCGGCTGGCCGCCGGCCAGCCGGCTGGACTTCGAGCGCGAGGCCGCCGGCGGCTCGCTGTACGTCGGCTCGCCCGAGACGGTCGCGCAGAAGATCGCCGCCACCGTGCGGGTCCTCGGGGTCGACCGGTTCGACCTGAAGTACGCCAACGGCCCGATGCCCCACGAGCAGCTGATGCGCTCCGTCGAGCTCTACGGCACCAAGGTCGCGCCCCGGGTCCGCGAGCTGCTCGCGGACTGACGCCGGCCGCGAGGACCCCCGGACCGGCTCAGGTGAGCGCCGAGCCGGCCCGGTAGTCGGCGAACGAGGCGTTCCAGTCGCCGTAGCCGTTGTCGAGGGTCATCGGCCGGTCGGTGCCGACGTACTCGACCACGTCACCGCGCTTGCTCCGCGCGAACAGCCAGCCGGCGTCCTCGGTGCTCATGCCGGTGCAGCCGTGGCTGACGTTGGCGTGGCCCTGCGAGGCGACCGACCACGGGGCGGCGTGGATGAACTCTCCGGAGTTGGTCAGCCGCATCGCCCACTTCACGCCGGCGATGTTGTAGGCGTCGGCCCCGGTGATGCCGACGGTCTCGGAGTTCATGTCGCGGCTCTCGAACTTCTCCATGATCACCTTCGTGCCGGACCGGGTGGTGAAGTCGGGCTGCTCCCCGGTCGTGATCGGGATGGTCCGCAGCTTCTCCCCGTTGCTGAACACCTGCATCTGGTGGGTCCTGGCGTTGACCTTGTAGATGTTGGCGTCGCCCACGTGGAAGGCCACCTGGCGGCTCTCCTGGCCGTAGACGCCCGCCCCCGCGGGGACCGAGTTGATGTCGATGTCGACCGTCACGTCGGTGCCGGCCTGCCAGTACTCCTGCGGGCGCCAGTGCACCTCGGTGTCGCTGAGCCAGTGCCAGGTGCCGGCCTGCTGCGGGCTCGAGGTCACCGCGAGGTGCTGCTCGATGGAGGCCCGGTCGGTGACCGGGACGTCGAAGGTCACGACGACCGGCATCCCGACCCCGACGGTCTCGCCGTCGAGCGGGGCCACGGAGGGATAGGTCTGCTCGTCGAGCGTGAGGTCCTGGGTGGTGAACCGGGCGGTGCGCTCCAGGCTCTCGCCGTCGGCCCCCTCGGCCCGCGCGCTCAGCGTGTACGACGTCCCGGGCTCCAGCAGGTCGGACGCCGTCCAGGTCGACCCGTCGCCGCTGACCTCCCCCGCGACCGCACCGGCCTCGGAGACCACCTCGACCTGGGTGATGCGCGCGTCGGTCGCTCGGACCGCGAGCACCCGGTCGACCGGGACGTCGCTCGCCCGGGCCCGCACGTTGGCCTGCAGCCGTCCGGCGGTCGCGGTCGGGGGCTCGGCGCTCCCGGAGACCCCGGCGGTGGGCTCGTCGTCCTCGGCGCCCGGCAGGGCCGAGCCCGCGTCGCAGGCCGTGAGGGACACGGCGAGCAGCAGGGCGGTGGCGCCGGCGAGCGCCGAGCGCGCGCGGATGGAGGACATGCAGACTCCCGGGACGTGACGACTCATGGAAAGAGCCGGCCGGACGCTCGTCGCGTCCGCCGGCTCTTCCAGGGTAACCGCGGTGCGGTCAGTGAGCGTGCTCGCCGCGGTAGTACTCGAAGATCAGTCCGCTCAGCGCCAGCGCACCGAGCACCCCGCCGATGATGACGAGCCACCACGCGGTCATCGCGAGCGCGAAGACCATGACGCCGAGGGTGAGCGCGCACCACAGCGGCCACCAGGAGTACGGCGGGAAGAACCCGAGCTCGCCGGCGCCCTCGGCGATCTCGGCCTCCTTGCGGTCCTCGGGACGCGGGTCCATCTTCCGGGCGTGGAAGCCCAGGTACATGGTCACCATGGCCGTCAGCAGGGTGGTCATGAACAGCGCGGACGTGCCGGTCCAGTCGCCACCGTGGTCGCTGGCATCGGTGACCAGCCAGTAGGCCGGAGTGACCAGCACCAGGAAGATGGTGGTGGCTCCGAAGATCCAGGCTTCGGCCTTCATCAGTGCTTGTCCTCCGGGTTGTCGTCCTGGGTCCGCTCGCGGACCACGTCCTCGCGGCCCTCCATGTCGGGGGCGTCGGCGAAGCCCCCGTTGCGGGCCGCCTCGTTCTCCTCCAGCTCGATGGCCGCGATCTCCGGGTGGTGGAGGTCGAAGGCCGGCGACTCCGAGCGGATCCGCGGGATCGTGAGGAAGTTGTGGCGCGGCGGCGGGCAGCTGGTGGCCCACTCCAGGGAGCGGCCCCAGCCCCACGGGTCGTCGACCTCGACCAGCGGCGCCTTGCGGGAGACGTAGACGTTGTAGAAGAACGGCAGCGTCGACGCGCTCAGCAGGAAGGCACCGATGGTGGAGACCTGGTTGAGCGTGGTGAAGCCGTCACCGGGCAGGTAGTCGGCGTAGCGGCGCGGCATGCCCTCGACACCCAGCCAGTGCTGGACCAGGAAGGTGGTGTGGAAGCCGACGAACAGCAGCCAGAAGTGCAGCTTGCCGAGGCGCTCGTCGAGCATCCGCCCGGTCATCTTGGGCCACCAGAAGTAGAAGCCCGCGAACATCGCGAACACCACGGTGCCGAAGACGACGTAGTGGAAGTGCGCGACCACGAAGTAGGAGTCGGAGACGTGGAAGTCGAGCGGCGGGCTGGCCAGGATGATGCCGGTCAGACCACCGAACAGGAAGGTGGTGAGGAAGCCGATCGACCACAGCATGGGGGTGTCGAAGGACAGAGATCCCCCCCACATCGTGCCGATCCAGTTGAAGAACTTCACCCCTGTCGGCACCGCGATCAGGAACGTCATGCCGGAGAAGAACGGCAGGTCGACGGCGCCGGTGACGAACATGTGGTGGGCCCACACCGCGACCGAGAGGATCGCGATGCCGAGCGTGGCGCCGACCAGGCCGACGTAGCCGAAGAGCGGCTTGCGGCTGAAGACCGGGAGGATCTCGGTCACGATGCCGAAGAACGGCAGCGCGATGATGTAGACCTCGGGGTGGCCGAAGAACCAGAACAGGTGCTGCCACAGGATCGCGCCGCCGTGGG
>Ga0075365_10001110_pt1 | contig 11746 bp, 10 predicted proteins | sample EndMetdeltDD1765_FD_71387 | JGI IMG/M metagenome (GOLD analysis project Ga0075365, IMG submission 71387) | Populus endosphere microbial communities from Tennessee, USA - Endosphere MetaG P. deltoides DD176-5 | ecosystem: Host-associated > Plants > Roots > Endosphere | place: USA: Tennessee... | reverse complement strand
CATCGACACCGGCGCGCTGCACGGCGGCACACCCGTCTTGCAGCACGCTTGCCGCGTGCGACCGCATCAGGTCGGGCGTGAACACCGCCGCCGGACGTGCGGACGCGCGAGGCGCCTTTCGTATTTCCGCGGATGCCGTGCCGAGCGGCTGCCAGTCGAGGCCGGCGGCCCGGATCAGCGCCCGGGCCCGCACGTTCTGAAAGCAGGAGACGCGGTGCCCGCGCGCCAGCAGGGCGCGGCCGATCGCCGACATCGGCAGGATGTGCCCCGTCCCCTGGATACAGAACAGGCCGAAGTGCCGCGGCGTCACATTACTCCCCGGGCCGGCGCGCCCGATCGATCAGCGCGGCGAGCGACGCGATGTCTCCGGGCTCCATGAAGAACGCATCCAGCGGCACTTCCACGTCGAACTCCAGGCGGATGCGGTTGATGCAGCGTGTCGCGGCCAGCGAATGTCCGCCGAGGTCGATGAAATTGTCGTGGCGCCCCACGTCGGGCACCCACAGGATCTTCGACCAGAGATTGACGAGAGCGGCCTCCGTCGGTGTGAGTTGGGACGCCGCGACAGTCGTCGTGTGCTGTTCGGTATGCACGTCAGTCATCCTCTCAGTCCCGCTGCGGCGATGCCGCAGGCCGTTTCGCCGGCCGCCGCCGGCGCGCGCCGAACCAGTACCAGCCGTTTCGTCTCCGCGGTGGGTTCGACGAGGTCTTCACAATCGACGTGGCGGTTCGTATAGCACCAGGCGCACTCGCGGAAATGAGGCGCCGACGCACGGCGTTGCGCGAGATGTTCCTGCCGAAGCGCCGTCCAGGCCGGACCGTTCCAGATCTCGTCGAAGGCCATCGTCTCGAGCGTGCCGAAGGTGTAGTGGTCGGCCGCGAGCAGGTGGTCGCAGAACCCGAGGCGGCCGTTGTAGGTCACGTAGCACCACGTCCACGGATGCAGGCACGCACTCGTGTCTTCCTTGGGGAACATGTCGTCGACGAGCGAGGCGGTCAGACTGACGCGCACATTGGCGTGCTCCGCGCGCGCGCGGACGCGCCCGAGGGCCTCGGTGACTTCAGCCGAGGCGGAGGCCAGCGACAGAAACGACAAGCCCGTGCCCACCGGAGCGAGGCGGATCTCGGTGACCCCGGCGCGAGCAGCGAGATCGACGAGCCGCTCCAGCGTGGCGAGAGCCGGACGCTGACACGTGACGTAGAGCGTGATCCGATCCGCGATGCCACGCCGGTGATACTTGGCGGCCAGGCAGGCGAGGTTGCTCTCGATCAGATCCAGCTTGGCGCCGCCGCGCAGGAACGACAGCAGCGCCGCGTCCGCCGAATCGATGGAGACCCCCACGTAGAAGCCGAGCTCCGCGAGAAGATCGAGCACCGCATCACGACGGAAGCTGAGGTTGGTGACCACGCGGAGCGCGGCGCCATGCACGGACGCGCGCGCGGCGCGATCGGCGAATTCCGGCAGGATCAGGCTTTCGCCCCACCCCCGCAGATCGATCATGTCGGCCGTCGGGAACAGTTCGGCTTCGACCCGCGCGAACGTCGATTCGCTCATGCGCAGCGTCGGTGGCACTTCGCCCGGCGTCCGGCACATGGCGCAGGCCAGGTTGCAGTGCCGCGTCAGCTCGACGAACAGCGCGCGGGGCCTGGACTGCAGCACGACCTGGCCCGCACTGAACTCGGAACGGGCCAGCCGGCGATTCGCATCCCGGACGGGTGTGCTGAGTGTGTCGTGTTCCACGGTTCCGTCCTATTCCGCCCGCATGCCGCGGTCCCGGCCGGCACGGCACGCCGGGTGACGCCCGTCACACGTCGGTCCGGCACCGTATCCGCCTTGCTCCACGCCGAGCGGCCGCCTGGCGGTCCAGAGATCGTCGATCCAGTTCCAGGGGTGCTCGGGTTGCGCCGGCGAGATCGAGCATCGCCGCTCGTGACTCGTCACCGTCGTGTAGAGGGCGCCGTCTTCCTGATGGTCGATCATGTCGGCGGATTGAACTTACGCCCCCGCCGACGCGAACACCACGCGTTTCCTGTCAGACGATCCGATGGAAAATCCACTGCAGAATTCGATCGTGACCGGTGTGCCGCCATTTCGCCGTTGACTGATCGTGCGGTCGTCCTTCAAGATCGGCGACGCGTCTCGAGTCTGCCGCGTATGAATACCGACGCTTCGATCCTTCTGCGGATCGCGCAACGGCTGCACGCCACTGCAGACGTGACGGTGTCGCGTGTCGTCGAGAGCGACCTGCCGAGCGGCAGCGGGGCTCGGGTGCGGCGTCTCTCGGGCCAGGTGTGCGTGCACGGCTCAGTCAGCGACTTCTCGGTCGTGACCAAATCGATGCCGCTGTCAGGCGTAGCCGCCGGCCGCACCGGCGCCGCTCGCGAGCACCGCTTCTATACGACGCTCGCGCCCCTCGTCTCTCCTCTCGCGGTGCCGGTGTGCTACGACTCGGTGGTCGAGAACGGCGCCGTGGTCTTGTTCCTCGAGGACGTGTCGGCGCACAGCGAGCATCCCACGTCGCTGAGCGACTACGCGCTCGTCGCCAGGCAAGTCGGCCGGTTCAACGCGAGGGCGACGGCAACGCCGGATCCCTCGTGGGCGCTGGATGCCCCGCTCGCCGCCTGGACCCGTGGCGCCACCGCCGATCTCCTGCCCGACATTCGTGCCGTGTTGCGAGAGAGCGGCGCCACCGCCTCCCTGACCGACCTGCTCGCCGACATCGTCAGGTGGCGGGAACGGCTGCTCGATCTCGTCGCGGCGCTTCCAACGGTCACCTGCCACAACGATCTGTCCCGGCGAAACGTCTTCGTGCGGCGGGAACCCGCGCCGCGGGTGAGCGTGATCGACTGGGCCAGCATCGGCCGCTGCGCCGTCGGCGCGGAGCTGTCGGTCCTGATCGGCGGCACGGTGTTCATGGGGGACACGCTCCCCGCCTCGACCGAAGCGGTCGAGCGGACGACGCTGACCGAGTATTGTCAGGGCCTGCGCGACGAAGGATGCGACGTCGATCCGCAGACGGCGCTGAAAGGCTACGCGGCAGCCAGCTCGCTACGCATGATTCGACGGGCGTTCCTTCTGCGCTCCGTCCGCCTCGACCCCGCGAGCGGCGAGCAGTGGATGCGGCGGGCCGGCTGCACGACGGACGAGATGGTCCGGCGGTTCGCGGCGTGGCTGCCGCGCAGTCACCGGTTCGCGCAGATCGCGCTTGATTGAGGCTATTCGACCCACGACAAGTCGAACTCCCTCGTGGTGAACCCGAGCACACAGAGCGCGACCGACACGGCGGCGTAGCCGGTCAGTACCAGCAGGGCCGACGCCGCGTCGGCCAACCGATGGCGGAGGCTCTGGTCAGGCAGTCGAAAGGCCGGCAGATCGGAAGGCGTCCTGGGAGGGCCGGAACGGAACTCGACGACCAGGCGCCGCTCCGTGTCCGGCGCGCGACTGCTGACGTAGGGAACGAGCGCCATGGTGAGGGGACGATTGTCGAAGAGCTGCTCGTTCACGACCGCCTCGCGCGCCCGCACGGCCGACCGCCAGCGGACGGCCATGCCGTCTCCGACGCCCGCCAGATCGCCCGCCGCCGACGTGAACGCCGCAACCGGATTCGCCAGGAGCAATCGCCTGATCAGCCGGCGCTGGCGCTGCTCCGTCAGGTCGAAGGCCGTGCGGCGCGTGTCGAGCTCGCGGCGAAGGCTGCTGATATGGACGGACCAGATCGGCTCGAGGTTCTTTTCGGCCGCGCGCGTGGCTGCCGCATCGGCCTGTTTCGCGGGCCACGCCGCCGGCCCGCCCAGGCTCGCCGCGTATTCATCTCCCATGCGCCGCTGCGTGGTCTCGGTCAGTCGCTGGGCCAGCCGATCGCGGTCGGCTTCGACGATGCTATAGGGCGGTACGGGTGCGGCGAGGCGGCCGATCGCGAGCGTGGCCTGCGGCGCCATCAGCGCGGACAGCGACCACACCGCAAACGTGATGGTCAACGCCAGGCGGTACGACGTCAGGAGCGTCGAGATCAGCATGCCGATGGAGAGGCAGATCACCGCGTAGGTCAGTCCGGCGGTGCAGATGGCCAGCAGCGACAGATAGAGTCCGGCGCCTGGCTGCTGAGGCGCCCTCGAGACGATCGTCACGATCGCGCCCAGCGCGCAGCACGCGATCGTCAGCGCCAGGGTCGCCGTCGCGCCAAGGATCTTGCCGGCTGACACGGCACCCGGGCTGACCGGCTGTCCCAGCAGGACCAGCAGCGTGCCCTTGACGCGCTCGCCGGCGACAGACTCGACGGCCAGGAGGACGGCCAGCAGTCCGATGACGATACGAATCACGGTCTCGACGTCGAACGGCTGCGTCGTCGGCGTGTAGGCGCTGTCGACCACCAGCGCGGGGCCCGATCGCACACCGGCGGGGCCGAAGTCCCAGTATTGCGGGCGTCCCAGCTCCTGCCCTTCGACAAGCATCGCCAGGGGTTGCGGCGTTCGCAGCACGCGCAGGCTGGGTTCGACGCGCGCGCCCGTCAGCGCGACGTTCCTGGTGACGTCGGCCGCGCGCTCCTCCTCCATCTGCGTGAATCGTTGCGACACGGTGGCGGCCCGGCGCACGCCGACTTCGGTGGCCAGGATGGCCAGCGAGACGGCGGCGATCACCAGCACCCACACCAGCGGTGTGCGGGCGTGCTCGCTCACTTCCCGCGATGCGACCACCAGCGCCGTACGCAAGGTTGGCGCGCGATCGCTCATCGACGTGCCAGGGAGGGCTGGGGCACCATCGGCGGAATCGGTTGGCCGGTGTACTCCAGATAGAGATCCTGCAGCTGCCTGGCCACCAGCTCGGCCTGCGTCAGCTCGCCGGCCCGGCGTCCTTCCTTCATCACCACGATCCGCGTCGCGATGCGGCCGGCGAACAGCACGTCGCTCGTGGCGATGAGGATCGCTTTGCCGCGGGTGCGGAGCTCGATCAGCATGTCCTGCAGCCTGAGCGAGGCGTGCAGGTCGAGACCCGCCGTCGGTTCATCGATGAGGAGGATGGGCGTGTTCTTCAACATGCCGAGCGCGATCCACAGCAGCAGCTGAAACGTCCGTCCGAGCTCGCGGACGGGCCGTTCGAACAGCCGCTCGGGCAGGCCCGCGCGGCGCATCGCTTCGTAGTAGTCGTGCCGGGTCAGGCCCTGGCCGCCGCCGTCGACACGGTTGAAGAACTCCAGGTTGCGTCGCGCCGACAGCACGCCGTACATCGACGCGCCCCGAGGGATGTAGGTGATACATCGGCGTGCGCCGATCGGATCCTTGGCCGGCACCAGTCCGTTGACGGTCGCCAGTCCTGAGGTCGGCCGGAGCAGTCCCAACAGGGTGTGCAACACCGCCGTCTTGCCGGCGCCGGCGGCACCCAGCAGACAGACAATCTCACCGGGGAAGACGTCGAGACTGACGACATCCAGGATGAGGAAGTCGTCGGCCTGGCGGCTCGTGACGTTGAGACATTCGAGCAGCGGCCGCTCCCGCGTGGCCGTGGACGTGGTATCACCCAGGGTCGTTCTCCATCATGAGGGGGCAGGTACACCACACCTCGGGGCGGCGACGCCCCACATTCCACTGGACGACCGGCGCCAACCGCCGATTTTCACCGCAGTGGCGCGGGTGTCGCGATTTCTGGAAGGTCCACTTGAAAGAAACGTTCCACCCGCCGCTTGGTCTCGCCGGCATACGCGCCGGCGAACGACTGCAGGACGCGGCCGCCACGGGCGACCACCAGGGTCTGCGGCGTGCCGGACAGGTGCAGCCGGCGACGCTCGCCGTCGCTGAACGCCCAGTAGGTGGTCGAGGGCACGCCCGCCGCCCGCGGATCCGGCTTGGCGGTGGTGACCGCGACCAGATCGAATCGTCCATGCGTCTGACGCTCGAGCGCCGCCACGGCGTCGCTGTTGCGCTGGCACCACCGGCAATCCGGATGGAAGTAATAGAAGATGGTGTCCCGGCCGCTCCACGTCAGCGCGGCGGCGGCGCCGTCGGCCGTCGACACCGACACGGCGGGGATCACGGTGCCGACCAGCTGGTCCGGTGCAGGGCGAGAGTCCCGCGATCGACGCTCGCGCGCGAGCAACACGTTGATCGACAGAGAGACCATCAGCAGCGCGCCGATCACGCGATCGCCGCGCCAGCCGCGAACCGCGCCGAGCAGTCGAGAGCCTGTCGTCACATTTGCCTCCGTCAGATGTCTTGATCACAAACGCTCGTGTTCAGGACGTCGTCGATCCGAGCGTCGCGCGGCGAAGTGCAATTCCCGTGCACGGCCGCGCGACGGCGATCCGCGCATGGCGAACGCGCGACACGGGCGCGGCGATCGATCGAGGAGGAACGCGCGCCTCAACGCGGGGCCACACTGCCTCGCAAAATCGAGTGACGTCGTGGTGTGACGCGGGCGCAGTCGCGGGAACGGGCCTTGCTGTGCGGCGCGGACACTGGAGGTGCTCGTGAAGCTTCGTCATTTGTTGATCGTCGCCGCGGTTCCGGTTCTGATGTATGCGGGATTCAGCGTGCCGATTGCCGCGCAAACCGACTCGGCAACGTGCTGCGAGGACAATAGCGGATGTCCGGACGGCTTTCGCTGCGACTACTCGCGATCGTGCGGCACGCTACCTGGTCAGTGCGTCCTTCTGCCGGGGACGAACTGAGTCGACGCGCGGCGCGACGGGCGCCGGCTCACTCGTCCACGTCGGAGTCGGTCGTCAATCCGTACTCGCGCATCTTGTAGAAGAGCGTCTTGCGGTTGACGCCGAGACTGGCCGCCGTCGCCGATCGATTGCCTCGGTTCGTCGCCAGGGCCGCTCGAATCAGCCCGCGCTCGACGCGGTGAACGGCGCTGGCGACGGCCTGGGCCAGGTTGGGCGAATCCGATCCTTCCGGGAGCGTCGAGCCTTCGACCTCGCCGCGGATCCGCGGCGGCAGATCGCACGCGCGCAGGCGGGTGCCTTCGCACACGATCATCGCGCCGCGCAGCGCGTTCTCGAGCTCTCGCACATTGCCCGGCCAGTCGTGCGCCAGCAGGAGCTGCCGCGCGTCCGGCGCAATCGACTCGATGCCCAGCTGGAGCTCCGCGTTGATGCGCTGGAGCAACGCGTCGATCAGCAGCGGCAGGTCGCCGGCGCGCTCGCGAAGCGCGGGCAGCCTGATCGCCAGCACGTTGAGACGCCAGAACAGATCCTGGCGAAACCGCGACGACGCCACTTCCCGCTCGAGATTCTTGTTGGTCGCCGCGATGACGCGCACGTCCACTTTCATCGAGCGCCGGCCGCCGAGACGCGTCACCTGGCCGTCCTGCAGGACGCGCAGCAGTTTGGCCTGCGCGTCGAGCGGCAGATCGCCGATCTCGTCGAGGAACAGCGTGCCGCGATGGGCCTGCTCGAACCACCCTGGATGCGCGTCCTTCGCATCGGTGAACGCGCCGCGCTCGTGTCCGAAGAACTCGGCTTCGATGAGCGACGTCGGAATGGCGCTGCAGTTGACCGCGACGAACGGTCCGCTGGCGCGCGCGCCGCGCTCGTGGATCGCTCTGGCGACCAGCTCCTTGCCGGTGCCTGACTCGCCAAGCACCAGCACCGTCGTGTCGATGGCGGCGACGCGGGACATCACGCGAAACACCTCGCGCATCGGCGCGCAGACCGCGATGATCTCCGTGAACCCGTAGCGGGTGTTCAATTCGGTGCGCAGCGCCTGGACTTCCCGCGCCAGGCGGCCCTTTTCCAGGACGCGCTCCACCGTGAGCAGCAGATCGTCGTTGTCGAACGGCTTGGTCAGGTAGTCGTCGCCGCCGGCGCGCATCGCTTCGACGGCCGAGCGGATGCTGCCGAACGCCGTGACGAACACGCAGCCGAGCTGCTCGGTCGTGGCTTTCAAATCGCGCAGCAGATCGACGCCGTTCCCATCGGGCAGGAGCAGGTCGAGCAGCGCCAAATCCGGCTTGACCTCGGCGCCGACGGAACGCGCCTCTGCCGCCGAGCCTGCGGTGGACACATCGTGACCGCGCTCCGACAACAGCACGGCGATGATGTCGCGAATCTGCGGCTCGTCCTCGACGACCAGTATCTTTGCCATATGCCGGCGCCTACGCAGTCCGAAGCTTGACGCGAATGGTCATGGTTGTCCCTCGTCCGACTTCACTATCGACCGACAACTCGCCATTGTGACGGGTAATGATGTCGAGCGTAATCGGCAGCCCGAGCCCGGTCCCACCCTGCTTCGTCGTGAAGAAGGGATCGAAGATCTTCTGCAGATGCTCCGGCGCGATGCCGTGTCCCGTGTCACGAATCTGGATCACGCCGTAGGGTGGTCCGTCGACGCCGTGCGACCGGCTGCAGCAGAACGTCACCCGGCCGCCTTCGTCGGTGGCCTGGCAGGCATTGAGAAACAGATTGATGCAGACCTGTTGCAGCCCCAGGCGATCGCCCACCACGGGCAGGCTGACCGCGTCGAATTGCCGCTCGACCGTGAGGCCCTGCGCCCGCGCGTACGGCTCGGTCAGGATGAGGGACTCTTCGATGACGGCGACGAGGTCGACGTCGGCGAATTCCATCGCTCCGGGGCGGCCGATCTCCAGCACCGCGTCGACCTTCTGGTTGATCCGATCGACCGCGTCGAGGACCCCCGCGAGCAGGCGGGCCTTGACCGTCCACTCGGCGTCACTGGTGAGCGCGTACTGCACCGACGAGCGGATCGCGGTGATCGGGTTCTTGATCTCGTGCGCCACGGTGGCCGCCAGCTGGCCGGCGACCGCGAGCTGCTCGGCGCGATACAGGTTGCGCAGCCGCTCCTTTTCGAGGAGCTGCAACTGCAGGTTCTGCAGCGCCAGTCCGATGTGACGGCTGAGCCGGGCGAGCAGCTCCACGTCTTCACGCGCCAGCGTCCATGCCGGGTCGCTCGATCCGATCAGGAGGATCCCGATGATCTGGGAGCCGGCGAAGAGCGGCACGCAGGCCCGCGCGTGCGCGTGCCGCAGGCTCGTTCGCTCCTGCTCGTCGAGATGCTCGAAGGCCCCCTGGACGTGCGGGATGACGAGCGGCTCCTCATTCACCTTCAGCCAGCGCACGAGCGTACCGGACACGGAGAACGCCGGACGCACGCCGTCAGCCCCCGAGGTTCCGCTCACCAGGTCGCCGTCGGCGGATCGTACGCGGCAGAAGTGCACGACGTCACAGCCGGTGAGCTCGCCGATGCGCGCCGCCACACTGGCCTCGAGGGACGCCGGTTCGAGAAGCAGCGACAGCGAGCGCAACAGCTCATCAAATGAACGCCGGCGGCCCACTGGTACCTGTCGCGACCGGCGCCACTTTCCGAGCATCACCCCTCGTTCCGGGAATCGGTCCCAGCGGCGAATCATAGACTGCCGGTCGATTTGCCGCAATGCGGCTGAGCGAGGTGGGGCCTGTGAGCCTCGTCGCCGGGGTGAGGGAACCCGATCGCCGGGACTCGTCCGGGCTCGCGCGCCGGAAACCGGCCTCTCCTTGCTGGCACCCATTTCGCACAAGGCTGCAACCACGACCCTCCGCTGGACCGTTCAGTCACGACGGTCCGCCGGGGGAAGCCGCGTGGCCATCTTCATTTACTGGTGCCGCCCATGGACTACATGTCTGGCAGCGTCGTTGTCGAGAGCCCTCGAGCATTCGGCTATGCATCTGAGCGTTGGTGGCGGATCGTCACCGTGGTGGTGCAGTCCGAAACGGACGTCAGAACGCTCGACGGGTGGGCCTATCAAGCCGGCCACAGCGCCGGCGTCATCCGCGCCTGGTGCCGGGCCGCGGGGTTATCGCCGAAGCGGTCGCTGGACTTCGCGCGGCTGCTGCGGGTCATCGTCCGCAACGCCGGCCGTCCGGCCAGCCCGTTCGAGCTGCTCGACGTCGCCGACGATCGCACGATGCGGCGTCTGCTCGGCACCGGCGGCATCGCGACGCCGCGGATGGAGTACTGGCCGCGCGTCGAGACCTACCTCACGCAACAGCGATTCATCCAGGACCCTGCGCTGCTGGAGAAGATCGCCGCGCTCTGCACCGAGGTGTAACGCCCGATGTTCGACGAGCGATCCGGCACGCAACGTCCCATCTTCATCCTCGCGAGCGGGTGGCGTTCCGGCAGCACGCTGCTGCAGCGGCTGCTCTGTTCGCATCCGGATATCCATATCTGGGGCGAGAACCGCGGCATCTGTAGCGAGCTGCAGCGCCTGTCCGAGCAGATCGAGCGGCTGCAGCCGTTGTCGGATCGGGCCGCCGCCGAGTTCCGCGCGGCTGGAACCAGCGCCTGGATCGCGATGCTCAATCCGCCGCCGGAATGCTTCGCCGCCGGACTGGCCGCGCTCCTGGACGGCTACTTCGGCGAGCCCGTCAGGCGGACGGGCAAGTCGCGCTGGGGCTTCAAGGAGGTCCGGCACGGCGGGGACACGGTGAGGCTGCTGACGCGCCTCTTCCCCGCCGCCCGTTTCCTCCTGCTCGTGCGGGATCCGCGAGCGTGCCTGGCGTCGGCGCGAGCGACCACCGTGCCGCAACTGACCGACGGGCTGCTGCCCGAAGTCGGCGAATCGGCGGCGTTCCTGGCGCATTGGGCGGCGATCGCGTCGAGCTTCCTCGAGCCATTCGAGGCGGACGTCGCGATGAGGCTGCGCTACGAGGATATGCTCGACGCCCCCGACGCCGTGGTCGGGCGCCTCGCCGCGTTTCTCGACGTGCCGGCATCCGGGTTCAGCACCAATGTCTTCGCCGTCCGCCGGCGTGGCTGGCTCGAGGAAGCGCCGCGGCTCACGCCGCGCGATGTCGACTGCCTGGCCGAAGCGACGATCTGGAGCGTGGCCGAGAAATTCGGCTACGCGCGCGCCGAGGCGCGCAGCGGTGACGCGGCGATGACGATGCCGTCATCGATCAATCGTGCGGAGTGCCAACATGTCTAAGCGACTCGTCGCGCACGTTCCTCGCCTCGGCTCGTTCTGGCGCGATCTTGGCCACGCCGTCCGTTCGCTGCGAGCGTCGCCGACCTTCACGATTGTCGCGCTCGCCATTCTGACCGTGAGCATCGGCGCGACGACCGCCATCTTTTCCGTGGTCGACGCGGTGGTCATTCGGGGGTTGCCGTTCGCCGACAGCGACCGGCTCGTGGCGGTCGAGGAGATCAATGCCCAAGGCAGTTCGCCATCGTCGTTGAACCTTGCCGCGCCGCAGGATTTTCTCGACTGGCGCGCCCAGCAGGACGTCTTCACCGGGCTGGTCGCCGTGAGCTACGCGGAGATCAGCCTGCGACGGCAGGGGGACGCGCTCCCGGAGAACGTGCGCGCGCAGCGTGTCACGGCCGACTTCTTTCCGGTCCTGCAGGTACCGCCCATGCTCGGCCGCGGCTTCTCGCCGGGCGACGAAGCGGAGGGCCACGGCAAAGTGGCGGTCATCAGCTACGCGCTCTGGCAACGGCGGTTTGGCGGGAAAACCGATGCGATCGGGTCACGGCTGCTCGGGCAGACCGCCGCGTTCGATGTCATCGGCGTGATGCCGCCCGGTTTTTCCTATCCGGTCGACACCTATGTGCTCGCCGCGTCGGAACCGGTTGACGTCTGGGTGCCCTATGTCTTCAGCGGCGCCGAACGCGTGCGTGGGGGCGGCGCCAACTACAACCTTCACGTCGTCGGCCGGCTTCGCGACGGCGTCTCGCTGGCGCAGGCGCAAGCGCGCATGACCCAGATCGCGGCAAGCCTCGAGGCGGAAACGCCCGGTTGGTCGGCCGGCCG
>Ga0075365_10001109_pt1 | contig 11748 bp, 7 predicted proteins | sample EndMetdeltDD1765_FD_71387 | JGI IMG/M metagenome (GOLD analysis project Ga0075365, IMG submission 71387) | Populus endosphere microbial communities from Tennessee, USA - Endosphere MetaG P. deltoides DD176-5 | ecosystem: Host-associated > Plants > Roots > Endosphere | place: USA: Tennessee... | reverse complement strand
AGGCTCACCCCAGCGACCGGAGCACCTGGTGAGAACTCAGCGCCCGCGTGGCGGCGCCGCGGAACACGAACAGGGCGATCACCCCGGCCGCCAGCGCGCAGAAGACGGCTCCCAGGAAGACGGTGTGCTCCTGGGCGATGCCGGCCGCCTTCTGGAGGTCCCGGAACTCCGTGCAGATCTTGGGCTTCCCGCAGACCTCGGTCACCGACGGGAGGGACGCCTGCTCGGCGTAGTAGCGGCGCAGGCCGATGGTGGTCAGCGCCGAGATCCCGACGAGCATCCCGACCATCCGGGCCACGACGACCATCGCGGACGAGAGGCCGTGGACACCGGCGTCGGTGTGCGCGAGCACCGCGGCGTTGACCGGCGCCAGCGCCAGGCCGAAGCCGAACCCGCAGATCACCAGGGCGATGTTCGACGACGGGTGCTCGAGGCTGTCGATGCCCCAGCGCGACATCAGGAAGAACCCGGTGGCCGACATCGCCATGCCGACCGCGGTGACGACGCCGGCGCCACGGGTCCGGGTGAGGTAGCCGCCGACGACGGCTCCGACCGGCAGGGCCACGAGGAACCGCACCAGCACCAGGGCGGCCATCAGCTGCGAGGTCCGGTACGTCGTCGTGCGGGCGAAGATCGGGATGTCGATCAGCGCCGCGATCAGTGCCGAGCCGATGAAGAACGAGACCAGGACCGCACCCCACGCCGGCACCTCCCGGAGGGCCCCGCGGGGCACGAGCGGGTTCTCGGCGCGGCGCAGGTGCAGGGCGAACGCGACGGCACCCCCGGCCGCGACGAGCAGGTACCAGAGGCCGCGGTCCGAGAAGACCTGGACCTGCGGGTCCGCGGTCGCGAAGGCGAGGATCACGCCGCCCAGCGCCACCGCGAGGTAGAGGGCGCCGCGCAGGTCCGCCTCGCGCGAGGTCCGGACCCAGGCGGCCAGGTCCATCATCGGCCGGCTGGCGGTCGCGGACCGGACCAGGAACAGCAGGAACGCCACCACCGCCACCGCCCCCACCGGGGTCAGCCAGCGGTCGTCACCGGCGAACGGGATGAAGAAGTCGCCCCACGTCAGGTCGGTGACGAGCTCCGTGGGCTGGACGAAGACCAGGCCACCGAACCCGAGGGCGATGGCCAGCAGCAGCGGACTGCCCCAGTCGAAGTGGCCCCTGGGTGCCGAGGCTCGCTGGGCTCGCACCTCCACCACCGAGGTCGAGCGCAGCGCCGCCGCGAGCACCAGGCCGACCGCCAGGTTGATCAGGAAGATGGTCCGCCAGTCGGAGACCGACAGGACGAGGGCGCCGAACAGTGGTCCCACGACGGAACCCAGCTCCTGGACCGCGGAGACCAGCCCCAGCGGCACGCCGCGGCGGTCGGCCGGGTAGAGGTCGGCGACCAGCGCGAGCGTCGCCGGCACCAGGCCGCCACCTCCGACGCCCTGGAGGAACCTCCCGGCCACCATGGACGGCAGGTCGTAGGCCAGGGCGGTGACCAGCGACCCGAACGCGAAGACGACCAGCGCGGCGACCAGGACCGGCACCCGGCCACGCAGGTCGGCGATCCGGCCGATGAGCGGCAGCATCGCGACGTACCCGAGCAGGAAGCCGCTCACGATCGGGGCCGCGCGCTGGAGCTGGTCGACCGGCACCCCGGTGCTGCTCATCATCTCGGGCAGCGCGAGGACGACGACGTACGTGTCGGCCGCCGCGAAGGCGACCGCGACCGCAGCCAGCCCGAGGAGCAGGCGCGGCGACCGGCTCACGGCTTGCTGATGTCCTTCTTCGTCCCGTACGCGTCGAGCTCGAGGAGGTAGGTCAGCTCGCCGTTGTCCTCGCCGTAGAACGCGCCCGACAGCTCGGCGCCGCAGAGCTCACCGGCGTCGTTGACGTTGTAGGTGACGTCGAAGTCACCCTCGGAACCGGGGATGAGCTCGGCCATGGCCTCACCGGTCACGGTGCCGGTGAAGGAGTCGGCCTCGTCGGTGTTGTTCTTGCTGCACCGGGTGCGGTCGCCCGACTTCAGACCCGTGGTCGCCGCGAGCAGCGCCGAGAAGCCCTCGTCGGGGGTCATCAGCGTCGCCGGGTCCGGCGTCTTGAACTCCTCGGGGTCGAACTCGGTCCAGTCCGGGAACAGCAGGGCGTTCTTGATGTACGTCGTCCCGTCGACCGCGATCACCTCGGCCGACGTCGGGAGCCCGGTGTAGTTGAGGTCGAGGTCGCCCTCGAACGCGGACGGGTGCACGCCGACGCCCGTGGCCTTCTTGATGGCGGTGATGCCCTCGGGCAGCTCTCCGGTCGACAGCGAGATCTCGACGCCGCTCGTCTCGTCCAGGGTGGTCTTCGCGGCCGCGATGACCTCGTCCGGAGTGCCCTGGTTGGCACTGGGCTTCTCGTCGTCGCTGCACCCCGCACCGGCCATGGCGAGCGCCCCGACCAGCACGAGGGCGGACAGCCGCCCAGGAAACGACTCAGCCATGACGTCAGCCTTGCACAAGGCGTGCGACGCGAGTCCCGACCGGCCCCGCGGCCGCCGCGATCGGCTGGGAGCCGGGCAGGCCGGACCCGTCCCGCTTGCCGGTCGCCTCGGGCAGGTCGATCGGGGCACCGCTGGCCGCGGAGGCCCGGGCGGGGGTGTCGCCGGCCCACGCGAAGACCAGGGTGTCCTCGCCCTTGAGGAACCGGTGGCAGCGGACGCCGCCCGTCGCCCGGCCCTTGGCGGGGTACTCGCTGAACGGCGTCACCTTCACCGCGCCGGGCTCCGTGCCGGGCAGCGCCGTCGACGAGCCGGACGCCGTGACCACGACGGCCTCGGCCGGGTCGAGAGCGCCGAACCAGGCCACGTGCTCGCCCGAGGTCAGCCGGATGCCTGCCATGCCGCCGCCGGACCGGCCCTGGGGGCGGACGCCGTCGGCGGAGAAGTGCAGGAGCTGGGCGTCGGTGGTGATGAAGCACAGGGTCTCGCGGCCGGTGTCGAGCTGGACCGCGCCGACGACCTCGTCGCCGTCCTTGAGCCCGATGACGTCCCACTCGTCCTTGCCGATGACCTCCGGGTTGACCCGCTTCACGACCCCGTCCCTCGTGCCGATCGCGAGGCCGGCGCCGTCGGTGGTGAGCGAGCAGAGGGCCAGCCCGCGCTCGCCGGACCCGAGCGAGACCAGCTCGCTGACCGGGTAGCCGCCCTGGAGGTTGGGGTCGTTGGCCGAGGCCGGCAGGCCGGGGAGGTCCAGCACGGACAGCCGGACGAGACGCCCGTGCGTGGTCAGCAGGCCGACCTCCCCGCGCGCGGTCGTGGCGACCGCCGAGACGATCACGTCGTGGTTGGCGCGGTCGCCCCCGATGCCGACCGGCTCGGTGGAGGAGGACCGGGCCAGGAGGCCCGTCGAGGACAGGAAGGCGAAGCACGGGTCGTCGGCGACCTCGAGCGGGGCGGCCTGGGCCGCCACCGGCGTACCCGCCGTCTCGAGCAGCACCGTGCGCCGGGGCGTCCCGTAGGTCTTGGCGACCTCCGCGAGCTCGTCGGAGACGACCCTCCTGAGCAGCGCCTCGTCGGCCAGGATCGCCTCGAGCTCCTCGATCTCGCGGCGCAGCTGCTCCTGCTCCTTCTCGAGCTCGATGCGGCTGAACCGGGTGAGCCGGCGCAGCTGCATCTCGAGGATGTAGTTGGCCTGGGCCTCGGACAGGTCGAAGACCGACATCAGCCGCTCACGGGCGGCGGCGCTGTCGTCGCTGGTGCGGATGACCTGGATGACCTCGTCGATGTCGAGCAGGGCGACCAGCAGGCCGTCGACCAGGTGCAGGCGCTCGGCCTTCTTGTCCCGGCGGAACTGCGAGCGCCGGCGTACGACGGTGTAGCGGTGCGCGAGGAAGACCTCGAGCAGCTCCTTGAGGCCCAGCGTCCGCGGCTGGCCGTCGACCAGGCAGACGTTGTTGATGCCGAACGACTCCTCCATCGGCGTCTGCCGGTAGAGCTGCTCGAGGATCGCCTCGGGGTGGAAGCCGTTCTTGACCTCGATGACCAGGCGGGTGCCGTTGGCCATGTCGGTGAGGTCCTTGATGTCCGCGATGCCCTGGAGCTTCTTGGACTGGACCAGGAACTTGATCCGCTCGACGACCTTCTCGATGCCGACGGCGTAGGGCAGCTCGGTGACGACGATGCCCTTGCGGCGGCCGATGGTCTCGATCCGTGCGGTGGCCCGCATGCGGAAGGTGCCGCGCCCGGAGTCGTAGGCGTCCTTGATGCCGTCGAGGCCGACGATCTTGCCGCCGGTCGGCAGGTCGGGTCCGGGGATGAACCGCATCAGGCTGTCGAGCCTGGCGTCCGGGTGGGTGATCAGGTGTCGCAGCGCCTGCACCACCTCGACGAGGTTGTGCGGTGCCATGTTGGTGGCCATGCCGACCGCGATGCCGGTCGTTCCGTTGACCACGAGGTTGGGGATCGCCGACGGCAGCACCGTCGGCTCCGTCTCACGGCTGTCGTAGTTGGGCTTGAAGTCGACCGTGTCCTCGTCGATCGAGGCGGTCATCGCCACGGCGGCCGGCGCCATCCGGCACTCGGTGTAGCGCATGGCGGCGGCCGGGTCGTCGCCGCCGGGGGAGCCGAAGTTGCCGTGGCCGTCGATCATCGGGACCCGCATCGCCCAGGGCTGCACGAGCCGCACCAGGGCGTCGTAGATCGCACCGTCACCGTGGGGGTGCAGGCGGCCCATGACCTCACCGACGACGCGGGCGCTCTTGATGTGGCCGCGGTCGGGGCGGATGCCCATCTCGTTCATCGTGTAGAGGATCCGGCGCTGGACCGGCTTGAGCCCGTCGCGGGCGTCGGGCAGCGCCCGGGAGTAGATGACCGAGTAGGCGTACTCCAGGAACGAGGCGCGCATCTCGTCCCCGACGTCGATGTCGAGGATGTGCTCCTCGAAGTCCTCGGGGGGCGGGGGAGTGGTGGAACGCCGGGCCATGGGGCGATTCTCTCCCGCGCCGCCGACGGTGTGGCTCTCGGCACGCCGATCCGGCCACCGAACCCACTCTGCAAACCCGAGAGGGCCGGTAGATTTACCAGGGTGACCGCGACCCAGGACCCGCCCAGGCACTGGGAGGCGGACGTCCTGCTCAAGGACGGCGCCACGGCACACCTGCGGCCGATCCGGCCCGAGGACGCCCAGCTGCTCGTCCAGATGTACTCGCGCGTCTCGGACCAGTCGAAGTACTACCGGTTCTTCTCGCCGATGCCGACCCTGTCCGAGCGGGACGTCGCGAGGTTCACCCAGGTCGACCACCAGGACCGCGTGGCCTTCGTGCTGATGCTGCGCGACGAGATGATCGCCGTGGGCCGGTACGACGTCGTCGCGCCCGGCCAGGCCGAGGTGGCGTTCCTGGTCGAGGACCAGCACCAGGGCCGCGGCATCGCCCAGCTGCTGCTGGAGAACCTCGCCCAGGCCGGCCGTGAGCGCGGGGTCGAGCGGTTCGTCGCCGAGGTCCTGCCGGACAACCAGCCGATGATCCAGACGTTCCGTGACGCCGGCTACCGGGTCGTCAGCGAGTTCGACGAGGGCGTCCTGACCCTGGAGTTCCCGATCACGCCGACCGACACGTTCGTCGGCGCGATGGCCGGGCGCGAGCACAAGGCCGAGTCCGCCTCGATCAACCGGTTCTTCAACCCGCGCTCGGTCGCGGTGATCGGCGCCAGCCGGCGCCAGGACACGATCGGCCAGGCGCTGGTGCGCAACCTGGTCACCGGCGACTTCACGGGTCGGGTGTACGCCGTCAACCCCAGCTCGGACGCGGTGTCCGGCCTCCCGGCGTACCAGTCCGTCGGCGACATCCCCGGCGACGTCGACGTGGCGATCGTCGCCGTGCCCGCCGACGCGGTGACCGACGTCGTGCTCGACTGCGCCTCCAAGGGCGTGCACGGCCTGGTCGTCATCTCGTCCGGCTTCGCGGAGACCGGTGAGGAGGGCCGTCAGCGCCAGCGCAAGCTCGTGGGGCTCTCGCGCTCGTACGGCCTGCGGTTGATCGGCCCCAACGCGCTGGGCATCATCAACACCGACCCGAGCGTGTCGATCAACGCGTCGCTGGCGCCGTCGATGCCGCCACGCGGCCGGGCCGGGTTCTTCTGCCAGTCCGGTGCGCTGGGGTCCGCGATCCTCGAGAAGGTCAACAACCGCGGTCTCGGCCTCTCGACGTTCGTCAGCGCGGGCAACCGCGCCGACGTCTCGGGCAACGACCTCCTGCAGTACTGGGAGGAGGACGACTCCACCGAGGTCGTGATGATGTACCTCGAGTCGATCGGCAACCCGCGCAAGTTCTCGCGGATCGCGCGGCGGGTCTCGCTGCGCAAGCCGATCGTCGCCGTCCGGTCGGGCCGGACGACGCAGGGTGTGCCGATGGGCCACGCGGTCCGCACGATCGCCGCGCCGCCGCAGGCCGTGGACGCGATGTTCCGGCAGGCCGGGGTGATCCAGGTCGACACCCTCGACGACATGTTCGACGTGGCGCAGCTGCTCGCGCACCAGCCGCTGCCGCGCGGGCGCCGGGTCGCCATCGTCGGCAACTCCGACGCCCTGGGCCTGCTCGCTGCCGACGCCGCCGCCTCGGTCGGGCTGGTCGTCAACAAGCAGGTCGCGCTGAGCGCCGAGCCGACCGCCGAGGACTTCGAGGACGCGCTCGACGACGCCATCGACGACCCCGAGGTCGACGCCGTGGTCGCCGTCTACATCCCCCCGCTGAACGTGGCCGGTGACCAGATCGCCAACGTCCTCGCGGCGGTCGGCGAGCAGTCGGACAAGCCGCTGGTCTCGACGTTCCTCGGCTCCGAGGGCGTGCCCGAGCTCCTGCGGGTGCCGGACGTCGCCGGCTCGACCGCGGGCCGCGGCTCCGTGCCGTCCTACCCGGCCGTGGAGGGCGCGGTCCGCGCCCTGGCCAAGGTCGTGGAGTACGCCGTGTGGCTGCGCACGCCCGACGGCGCCGGTCCCGACCCGGGCGACATCGACACCGGCGCGGCCCGCGGCATCGTCGGCAAGGTGCTGTCACGGCACCCGGACGGCGCCACCCTCGACCCGGACGAGGTGACCGCACTGCTGGCGTCGTACGGCATCGAGCTCTGGCCGACCGTCCCGGTCGCGAACCTCCGGCAGGCGCAGGCCGCCGGGAAGAAGCTGGGCTGGGACGTCGTCCTCAAGGCGACCGCCGAGCACCTCCGCGAACGGCCCGACCTGGCGCACGTGTGGCGCAACGTCGACACGGCCGAGGAGATGAAGGACGCCTGGAAGACGTTGCTGGACCTCGTCGGGCCGGCCGAGGACGCCGGGTACGTCGTCCAGAGGAACGCGCCCCCCGGCGTGCCGGTCGCGGTCCGCTCGATCGAGGACCCGCTGTTCGGGCCGGTCGTCTCGTTCGGCATCTCCGGGCCGCTGACCGAGCTGCTCGGTGACAAGTCCTACCGGATCCCGCCGCTCGGCGACCGGGACGCAGCGGCGATGGTCCGCGAGATCCGGTCCTCGCCGATGCTGTTCGGCTACCGGGGGTCCGAGACCGTCGACGTGGCCAAGGTGGAGGCCCTCATCCTCCGCGTCGCGCGGCTCCAGCACGACCTGCCCCAGATCGCGTCGCTCGAGCTCTCGCTCGTGCTCGCCGGCGTCTCCAACCTGTCGGTCCTCACCGCCTCGGCCAGGGTCGAGCCGGTCGCCGACCCGCGCTCGGACTGGTTCGTGCGGCGGATGGGCAACGCCCCGGGCGACACCATCCCGCAGTGATCGACTGGAGCAGCCAGGTCGCGACCGGCCAGCGGTCCCGCGAGGTCCAGGGCCTGCTCGAGCGCGGATCGCTCGACGAGGCTGTCGCCGGCATCGAGGACCTGGTGTCCAATTCGGGCGACTCGGCCCTGGTCGAGGCCGCTGCGGGAACGCGAGCCCCGGCTCTGGACTGGACGGAGGTCGTCTGCGAGGGCATCGAGGCCGATCACCGCCTCACGACCCTGGGGGAGGGCCGGTGCGCGGCGGTCGTCCTGGAGATCGGCAACCACGCGGACAACCGGCTCCTGGTCCGCCGGTTCTTCCACGGCCCGGCGTCGGAGACCTGGGACCCGTGGCTGGGTCCGGCCAGCCGCCTCGGCGGCCACCACGGGATCCTGACCGAGCTCATGGAGGTCTCAGCTCTCGCGCCGCTGGCGCGGCTGCAGCTCGAGCCCTACTTCGCGGACGCCGGGCACGCCCGACGGGTCTTCCTCGCGGGCCATCTCCTGGTGCTGCGGTTCTTCGAGGCCGTGCAGCGCGAGGCCAGTGCGCGAGGACTGCCGATGCCGGTGACCCTGGCGGCCCGCGTGGCCCGGGTCGGCGGCGAGGACGCGATCTCGCAGCTCGGGCCGAGCCTCGCTCTCCGTGTCCCGTGTGCGCTCCGGCCCGTCGACGGCACCGTGACCGCCAGGCTCCTGGCCCGCCACGAGACGCACGTCCGGCAGTGGGACGACGACACGAGCACGATCGTCCGCAACCTGCGGAACGACTTCGCGGCCAAGGGCTGGGTGCCCAGCAGCTACGTCCCCGAGGAGCTGACCGACGACAAGCAGCGGTTGCGGCACCTGGAGCAGCACCTGCTCATCCACGACCCTCGCTACCGGCTCAGCTTCAACGACGTCGAGGAGCTCGCCGTGCGCGTCCGGGACGCACGTGATGCGAGCCGGCCCCTGCCCATCGACCCAGCGCCGTACCTGTCCTGAGGAGCCTCTGGGCGACGAGGCCGGAGCGCGGCACGAGAGTGCGTCGCGCTGTTGAGCGTCATACGTCGCTCAGTGGCGAAGGGTGCGCGGCGTATGACAGTCGAAGTCTCGTTCGCGGAGCGTCATACACCGAGCAGCATTGGAGCGCGCCGGACGTATGACGCAACGATCAGCGACGGCGTCAACTCGGCACGAGCGCGGTTCGACGGCGGGCTCGCCGCCTTTCTGCGGATGGCGCGCCCGGCCCCGGCCGGGACCTCGGCACACCATCGAGACCACGACGCCGACGGGTCACACCTACATCTCAGTCGCGCCCCGGTTGAGTCCGGAGATCGAGCTCTCGCCACGAGAGCGGATGGTCGCGGACGTCTACTGGGCGGCCTGAGGACGAGCGACGCCGCACGTTCACGCCACGTGACAGACTGGCCGAATGCCACTCCGCACCACCGAGGACCGGGACCGCAGGCGTGACCTGCGTGCCGCGATCGACCACACGGGCTACTACCCCGAGGTCGTCGCGGACGCCGCCGCCGCGGCCCTGGGCGACGAGCCGGTGGTCTCGTTCTACGTCCACCACGAGCCGACCTTCGACCGGGACGAGGTACGCCGGCACCTGAGTGTCGTCGTGCTCACGCCGAGCCGGGTCGTGCTGCTGCACACCGACGAGCACGCCGGCGACGACCTGCTGCCCGAGCCCTACACCTCGACGAGCACCGAGGCGATCAGCCTCGGTGCCATCAAGTCCGTCGTGGTGACGCGGATGGTCGCGAACCCGACGAGCGGCAGCACCAAGCCCGCCGAGGCCGTCATGACCATCGGGTGGGGCGGCGTCAGCCGGATGGACCTCGAGCCGGCCGGCTGCGACGACCCCAGCTGCGACGCGGACCACGGCTACACGGGCGTGCTGTCGGCCGACGACTTCTCGCTGCGCGTCTCCGCGGCGGCCGACGGTGCGGACGCCGTCGCGGGTCTGCTGTCCTTCGCCGAGCACCTGTCGGCTCGCACCCACACGTGAGCGAGCCCCACGGGTTCGTCGAGCCGGCGTACTCGCGGCGCTCGCTCGCCGACGTCGTCCCCGCCGTCGCCACCGCCCTGGGCCACCCGCTGGACAGCGGTCTCGGGCCGTCCGCGATGGTGCTGCCCGACGCTCCGTCGTACGTCGTCTTCCTCGTCGACGGGCTGGGCGCCAACCTGGTCCAGCGCTACCGGCACGCGGCGCCGTACCTCGCCGGGCTGCTCGACGGCAGCGAGACCGGCACGGCCGGGGTGCCGTCGACCACCGCGACGAGCCTGACCTCGCTGGGGACCGGCCTCCCGCCGGGGGCGCACGGGATGGTCGGGTTCACCAGCCGGATCCCGGGGACCGAGCGGCTGCTCAACGCGCTGTTCTGGGACAAGGCGGTCGACCCGCTCGAGTGGCAGCCGCACCCGACGGCCTTCACCCGCCTCCAGGAGGACGGCGTCGCGGTCACGGTGGTCAACAAGCGCGACTTCCGGGGGAGCGGGCTGACGGTCGCGTCGTCGCGCGGCGGCGAGTACGTCGGCGCCGACCGGATCGGTGAACGGATCGCGGCCGCCGTCGTGGGCGCCGCCCAGCGACCGTCGCTGACCTACCTCTACGACAGCGACCTCGACTGGACCGGCCACAAGTACGGCGTCGCCTCGCAACAGTGGCTGCAGCAGCTGACCGCCGTCGACGCCGAGGTCGAGCAGCTCCGCGAAGCGCTGCCGCCCGAGACGCGGCTGGTCGTGGTCGCGGACCACGGCATGGTCGACTCGCCGCAGGAGCACCGCACGGACGTCGACCAGCACCTCGAGCTCCGGGACGGGCTGCTGATCTTCGGCGGCGAGGCACGCTTCCGGCACCTCTACTGCCGCAACGGCTCGGTCGACGACCTCCGCGCGACCTGGGCGGGCTTCTTCGGCGAGGCCGCCGACGTGATGACCCGCGACGAGGCCGTCGCGCGCGGCTGGTTCGGCGACGTGATCCCCTCGGTCTACCCGCGCCTCGGCGACGTCGTGGTCGCGATGCGCGGAGACCACTCGGTGTTCTCGAGCGTCGACTTCGCCTACGAGATGACGCTGGTCGGCCTGCACGGCTCGTTGACGCCGGACGAGATGGTCATCCCCGTCATCGTCTGCTGACGCGTCGCCTCACTCGGGGTGGTTGTCGCGGTCCCCTCCGACCCGGAACGACGACTCGACCCCGGTGTACATCAGGTGCGCCACGAGACCCTCGGCCGCGTGCGGCAGGTTGTGGCAGTGGTCCATCCAGATGCCGGGGTTGTCGGCGAGGAAGGCGATCTCGTACGACTCGCCGACCTTGACCTCGAGCGAGTCGACCCACCACGGGCTGCCCGTCGCCGGCTTCCCGTCGCGGGACAGCACGACCGCGTGGTGGCCGTGCAGGTGCATGGGATGGGCGTCGTCGCTCCCGTTGTGGATCTCGAACACGACGACGTCGCCTTCGGTGACCATGAACATCGGCACGTCCGGGAACAGGTGGCCGTTGATGCTCCACCACATGCCCGGCCGGCCGTCGAGGAAGCCGGGACGCTTCCCGATCCGGTACTCGAAGCGGCGGTCCGGGTGCTCGACGTCCAGGCCGAGGTCGGCGGGCTCGCCGTAGCTCAGCAGGTCCACGAACTCGTCGGGTGCTTTCGGCTGGCCGCCGTCGGTGGGGTCCTGACCGACGACCAGGGTGGTGGTGCCGTTGAAGTCGACGCGGACGCCGTCCGGCGGCACGGTGATCCCGAGGTCGACGCGGCCGCCCGCCGGCACGCCGTACTTCTCCCCGGTCACCTCGCCCGGCTGGTTCAGGTCTGTGCCGTCCACGGCGAGCACGCGGTACGGCGCGCCGGTCACCCACAGCGGGGCCATGCCGTTGTCGGTGTTGACCACCCGGATCCGGACCTCGTCGCTGGGATCGGCGTCCAGGGTGGTGACGCCTTCGGCGCCGTTCAGCGTGGGCGAGCTGCCGTAGCGGTGCAGGACCACGACCTGGTCGCGGACCTCGGGGTCGACGCTCGTGGGATGCACGAC
>Ga0075365_10001108_pt1 | contig 11749 bp, 15 predicted proteins | sample EndMetdeltDD1765_FD_71387 | JGI IMG/M metagenome (GOLD analysis project Ga0075365, IMG submission 71387) | Populus endosphere microbial communities from Tennessee, USA - Endosphere MetaG P. deltoides DD176-5 | ecosystem: Host-associated > Plants > Roots > Endosphere | place: USA: Tennessee... | reverse complement strand
GGTCGTAGGCGCCTCCGGCTTCTTCAAGGTCCTTCTGAGCGATCCGCACGCCCTCGACTAGTGCCCGGGCGCGCGCGTCCGGTTCAAAAGCCGCCTTGTTGATGACCGACGCCCTTTCGATCTGCTGTGTCGCGTTCACCACCCTTTCAGCACTCTTCAGGCGTTTCCCGAGAGTTTCGCTCACCTTTTGCGTGGCCTCGGGTCTTGATGAGACGACGGCAATTTCAGCGCCAATCGGCAATTTGTAACCGGCGAGCGTCTTCATCGGGTCGCCCTTGACGACGAACACGGTCATTCCATGAGGGGTGCGCTTATCGACTAAGCGATCAGTGCCTGTCGGCGTATCACGAATGGGCTTTGGTGCCATGATGTGTCTCCTGTCCGAGAACGTAAACACACAAGGCAACTATGTCAACTTCGTCAACGTCTGTATTTCGCGGCCATTCAAGTGGAGCCTAAATCGCATTAGAGCGTCAGTGCTAAAACCCCAGCCGAAGTCCTTCGCAAAAAGCTACTCGCACGAATGCGATATGCGGATAGCCTGCAAAGCCAGAAAAGCGCGCCTCAGCCTGAACTTATAACCGAAAGGTTGCTGTGAACCGCCTTCAATCCACCGCAATGCTCACGGATGATATCCGCCTGTTACAAATAGGGAGCCTCTTATGGATAGTCAGTGGAATGAGCCGGTTCACGTGGATGACGGCGAGCTCCGCATCACGATAGCTAGCGCCGCTCAGGCTCGCAGCTTCATCCAGCATGCGCGACAAACGGGGCGCGTGTGGGAAGAAGCGATGCGGGCATGTTCAGCCGCTGCTGACGGGCGCATGTCGAACGCGGAAGCGCGTCGGGCCTTCTTGAAGGCGGCGCACTGACCTTCAGAAATTGGCATTTCCAACGGGTCAGGTGCTCTTGGCTCGGGTGCGCCTCCTCCCCTGATCGGAAGGACATGAATTGCGCCGACGCCGCGTCGGCGATACGAGCGGCGCTCGACGAGCGAATAACGATCGATGCGGCACGCGTGAAATTCGAAGCGGCGCTGAAGTCCGCTCAGGCTAATTAAGCCAAAGAGTCAATGTTTTCTTATGCACGCGCTTGCGCGCGCGGGCCGTTCAGCCAGCGTTCAGCAGACACGGAGCTAGATCCTCTTGTCCAAGGAGGATAAACGATGCGCAAATTTATGCTTGCAGCAACTCTGATGATCTCCGGCATTCTAAGTGGCGGATCTGCTAATGCCTTGGCTTTTGGCAATGTTGACACGCCGAAAGCATCAAACGTTGTCACGGTCGACTATGCTTGCGGTCGCGGGTACCACATCACGCCACGGGGCAACTGCCGGCCAAACCGCTGGGAGCCACCGTCACGGCCCCGCTATTACTCAGACCGCATGGATCGGCGCGACCGTTGGGAACGCCATGGGCCACCGCGTCGGGATTGGCGCGAACGCCGAGTTTACCGTCAATGGTGATTTCAGCCCCTCCGGATCGGAGGGGCTCTTTTCTGCTCGTAGGAAAATCTGTCGCAGGATTTCCGTTGGGGGAGGTCGCCGCCCTGTGGTAGTGCAGTCGACGAAATTGAGGCGCCCCCTCGTATGTGGGCGCAACGCAAGTCCATCACTTGCGCCAGTCGCTGACACTGCCGCGCTTCGCGACGATGGCTGTGCAGAACCGGCACGACCTTAACTCAGCATTTACCAGACGGCGGCATTTTCCCCGACATAGGCCGGGGCAGCCGAGGTTCGAGTTATGCGTAACAGTGGTTTAATTCTTTTATTGGTTCCGCTCATTGCGGTTCTTCTCTTTGGCGCGTCGGTTGCTTGGCGGCAACTTGAGGCCATCGATCCTGTTTTAACCGGTTCGATTAGGCAAGCAAGATGATTTGGCGGGTCCGTAACGCGGCCGCGACTACATGGAACGATTCAACTTCTGGGGGCTTTGACCTCCAGGAGGAACCGTCATGGAAAACCAAAGAAAATCACGCCAAACAGCTCACTACATGGGCCTTAACATTGCACTATTAGCACTCATTGCCTCACTCGTATGGATGGCCCATTGAAGCGTCACACAAGCAGTTGCGGGTCCCGCCAAAACGTGGCGGGCAACCGCTAGCCGCTTTTTTAGTAGCGTGCAGCGCGATCGACCCGCTTACCTGCGTTTTGTGTCGCGTCAACCGTATTCGCCGTATCTTGGCCCATGCCGCGGATCGTGTTGCCGCAGGAGGATAGAGCGAGAGCGAAGAAGGTTGCAGCAAGCATAGTAACGAAAGGTGTTTTCATTTTCCCGGCCTTTTTTGGAGTTGCACACTGGACATAGGGCGGCCTAAAGCAACGTCGATACCTCTACGTGGCAGCGGGGCTTCTGTGTGGTGGTAGTGCCGCTGTCCGACTAAAGTCCCATGCTGGAACAAAACGCCTTCAACCCGCATTCATGGTTCCGTCACTCACTCACATTCGAGGTAGGATCATGAACAGCATCATTTGGCTTGTCGGCGCCATCGTCATCGTTTTGGCAATTCTTTCGTTTTTTGGCCTTCGTTAAAGTCTGTCCGCTAACGTACAAAACTGGCTTTCGGGGGGCCTACCGCCCCATTGCCTGCCGCAAGGGAGGAAATCGAAATGTCCGACAGAAAATGATCACCGCCGGTGCTCGTCTGATCCCCCTTCTCGAAAGGGTGTGCGTAACCTGGCCTTCCATGCGATTACACTTGCGGCGCAATTACGGACGATGAGGATTACAAATCGAGAACGCAGCTCGGCTTGAATCGGAACTCTGTTACCTTCTGCGTGAACAAACGAGGCGGCGCATGCTGGCTACCGCGCCTCCAGAGCGCGATAGCCAGCATTGTTACAGCCCTTTCGAAATCTGCAGAGGCTGCAGAACGATATCGGCAAGGGCAGACTTTCCTACTTCGAACGCCTTCTGATACTCGGCGTCTTCCACCATTTCCCTGAAGGACGTCCGCCGCGGATACTGCACTAGCAGCACCGCGTCCCACACACCCACCGTTCCGGTTGTGAGGACCTCAAGACCGTCGCCGCGAAAGAGAATTTTTGCGCCAAAACGCGTGAGGATGGGTTCAGCCATTCTCAGGTATTCAAGATGCCGTTCCCGACCGCCCACAGGGACGAACCGCAGAAGGTTCAGCATCACGACAGGGGCGTCGTCCTCTTCAGCCAGGAACTTGGCAAAGACGTCGGGTGAAAACGCAACCATTAAGCTATCCTTTCATAACAGCGTGCTTGAGACGCCTCCGGATAGTTTAACCTCTCGCTCCGTCAGAAACTGTCAGGAACGACCGCCAGTCCCGATCTTGCTCGCGCCAGCGCCGCATAAGCGCGGAGCGGCGCTCTGGATAACGCTCGTCGAGGATCGATGCGGACTGGACGCGGTCAACGCGGAAATGACGGAATGAAGACTTGGTTTCGCACCAGGCAGCAAGGACACGCACGTCGTCGAAATATACGATCGTGATCGGCCAGACGACACGTTCAGACATAGCGCCGCTGACATCCTCGTATGCAACCGCAACCTTGCGTAGGCGACGGATTGCATCACGCAGCACTTCGACCTGCGCCGGATCGGACCTCTGGGAGATGGACGCTGCTGACACGAGGGCCGGCGTATGATCGTCGTGCAGCCGGTTGGTCCGGCTTGAGAGTATTTTCTCCAGAGCGCTGTTGCTGCTCTGAGACAGACCTGGATCAGCTCTCTGCTTTACCCAGGTAAGGCCGAGAATCAAAGCCTCCACCTCTTCGGCCGAAAATGCGAAGTTGGGCAGGAAGAAACCGTCACGGAGCAGAAATCCGACGCCCGCCTGCCCATCCAGAGGCGCTCCCAGCATACGAAGCGTCTCGATGTCCCGATAAACGCTTCTTTCGGAGATCCCGAGTTCTTGCGCCAGCTCCAATGCGGTTACCGGCGTTCGTCTTGCGCGAAACATCCCTAGCATTTCAAAAAGGCGGCTCGTTCTCGACATAAAGCTAGTCGTCCAGTCTTTCGATCAGAGATATGTAATGCGCCTGCTGGCCGCGTCCAAGAAAGCTCTTACTTTGAGGATATCGATGTGCAGATCGCTCACGCTGATGTCCCTGGCCTTCACTTCGGCCGAAGCTCTCTAGCTGCCTGAACGTGCTCTCGGCGAACTCCATCGTGTAGCCGAAGTCCGAGGCCATGGTCTGCCGTCGCCCTTGGACAACGAGGCCCATGATGCCGTTCGTTCGGCCGCGAGCTGCAGTCGATGGGAAGCGACCATTGGAAGTTGGACGAGCTCGCCGGCGGCCCGACAATGGCCCGCGGCTTTTAAAGCCGTTAAATTAGCGCTCGGTCATGGTCGTGGGTGTGTGTGCCTGAAACCGTTCCTATCTGTGAGATGAGTTGAAACGGATAAGGCTTGGCTCCACACCTCGAAGCCTTATCCGTTACGAGGAAAGGCAACGCCTCCATCTCGCCCGAAGATAGTAGCGGGAGACTCGAAGTTCACAACCGGGCCTTTAGCCCCTACCCGCTTACCAAAACACAAAAGAAACTTGGCCGTCAGGGACTGGATTTGAACGGCTGATGATTGGAGAGACGAGATCTCTAAATGTCGCGTCGGCTTACAATGTAGTCAGTATGTTAGACACCCAGCTTCAGCAGCTCATTCATCTTCTATCTTCACAAAGTGTGCCCCGAGATGGTGAGCGTTCGGCCGTCTACAAGCTCTGCCTGCGTGTAGATTGGAGAAACCCTACATCCGACTGTTGAAAGCGCCTTAGCCAACAGGTTTGCTCGGATTTCCGAAGAGGTCCAACGGCATGTCCGTCTTCCTAAGTTGCATATCGCTTACCCGGCCACTGAATGATCGCAAGCTGTTCAGCCTACCCGCCCACAGATTGATGGCAATCTTTTCGCCTGCTTTGATATCCCGATGAGCGATGAAGTATCCTGAATGATCCGGTGCACTCTCTCGGCCCATCTTCTCGTTCTCGAAAATGCTAATGTGGCCGGCCTTAGGCTCATACGGCATGGAACACTCCTTGTGTCGGCACTTTCTCCAGCATGATAGAGGGCCTGAGAAAACGCATCGGGCCTCTTGGGACCGGCATGACGGCCTTTAGCCAGTGATTGAGACAAAAATTACAATTGGCGGGTAGCGTCGCCACCGAACAAAGGAGTCACGTTTGTCCTACCTGCAGGCACATGACTAGCACTCTGGGCTCGACGCTGCCACAAGTTGTTCATTTGCTGGAGCTTGGTTTCGAAATTTTTGCGCGGGTTATAAAACTCTGGACGATGCGGGAGCGGCACATCATACGTTTCGCAAATCTTTTCAATCTGGTCCATCGCTCGCAAACCAAGCCTCGAATACCCTTCCTGACGTCGTTCAAACAGATCATTGTAGTCGGGCGGATCGATTTCGATTGAATCAAGTCCATCGACCATATTCCGCATCCTGTTGGGCAGCCAACGGATTTCGTCGGCAAACTCGCGCGTCAGTAGGGACCAATTGGCATCTGCAGGTAGGTTTACCGTCGGATCGGCAGAGTGGAACACGAAGTCCGTTGGATCGTCGACATTGATCTCGGGGAAGTCGTTGGCTGCGGCGTAGCAAGCTCCGACCATATCGTCGAGAGCTAGAACTATCCGAAAGGCAAGGTCACGCGCTTGTTCTGCAGACTCCATCCTCTGCTTTTTACGCCTTTTCAAGTACAGTGAGACGGTCAGAGAACCGATTGCTATACCTACCACCACACAAATTAGGGCTACAACTGAAATGCTCATGGATTTCCTTCTCTGGCAATCGCGGCGGCGGCACAAAGACTTTTGGCGTTACGCGGGGTCTGCCAGCTCCGATATTTTCTCAAAGATGGGGTTGGTCAACCTCTGGAACAAGGCTAGGCGGCCCGTGGCGGCTCTGAGTTTAGGATGTGTAGGAGAGACAGACGCACGATCACTTCAGGAGCAACGTTTGGCCAACGAACACCCCGATTGGGAGCCGGCCCTCGCGCTCAGCGATGTGGAACTTACACCACGCAAAGAAGTAGTCCGAAAATTCTACAAAGACATGTGGGATTATGCCGACATATCATTGATCCCAGAGCTTTTTCATGAGGATTTCACGTTTCGGGGATCGCTCGGTCCGGCGCTTGTGGGGTACCAACAGTTTGCCGACTACGTTCGTTGGATCACCGGGACCTTCGGTGAGTACACGTCAGATGTCTTGTTGATGTCCGAAGGAGATAGCATTGTATCTGCGAGGCTCCGTTTCCACGGCTTCCATCGAAAGGAGGTTTTTGGCTATCCGCCGACGGGCAAACATGTCTGGTGGTACGGCGTCCCGTTCTTCACCTTTGAAGGCACCCGTATACGTGACCTTTGGGTTTTAGGCGATATTCATGGTCTGATAGGTCAGATTTCAGGAAGCGACCCGAGACCGACTGAGTTCAGGACTGCGTCCGCACGATAACATGCTGCACATATCAAGATTTCCGGAACTCTCGGAATTATTTGCCGTTCCAACACGACTTCGGAGCGAAGACCTGAAGATAAGCCTCCCGCCAGATAAGACGCCTTCAACGCATCAAGAGATGACAACTTTTGCTCTGAGATCGTAAAGCGCGGGGGAAGCGGGCTGTAAGGTTATAAACAGTGATGCTATTGCGATATTCCTCTCGGGCAAGTTCCAGTGTTCCCAAGCTGGCGCGGAAGGAGTGTGCCGTTACCTGCCCGTGCAGCGATGGTGCAAGCGCCATTCGTGCGGCTACTCGGCGGCTGTGGGCCATATCGAACGATGAGAGCCGAGGACGTCGCCAAAGATCTTTTTGACGTTAGATCGACTTCTTTTTCTGATACGGGTACTTATTCGTTTACGACGGCGGTTCCATCGAATGATCGTTCTTCACTCTTGGGTTCCTCTAAGGACAGCCGCAACGGCGATTTTGGCGATCATATCAGTGATGCCATATTACAAGGACGCTGCAGCGAAGGATGACGATATTCAAACTTGCCGCTATCGAAGCGTCATCGATGGCCGACGCCTTTGCATACGTAAGGATTGGTTTAATCGAGACCTCTGCGCGACAATGGAGTTCGTTGCGTATCGTCACCAAGTGCCAGCCCCCTTCTTCGCTCGACTTATTTGGAGGGAAAGTCTGTTTCGTCCGGAGGCGGTCAGCCCGAAAGGGGCGGAAGGGATTGCTCAATTCATGCCCAGTACCGCCAAAATGCGCGGCCTCGCGGATAGTTTTGATGTGATTGCTGCTCTCGATACCTCTGCGGCGTACTTGGACGAACTTAAGCTGCGATTTGGTAATTTCGGGCTGGCGGCTGCAGCATATAACGCGGGCGAAAACGCCCTGGAGCGTTTTCTCTTCTCCGGTCGATTACCGTTGGAAACCCGTGATTACGTCTTTGCGATCACGGGCAGTTTGGTTGAAACATGGCGCAATCATCCGCCCGACGCGGTAGCGCCCGGGTTAGATGATGACAAAACCTTTTTGGAAGCTTGTGAAGCCCTTGCCGATACACGGCGGATAAGCGAGCCGGTCCTTTTGTCTTCGGCGGATTGGGCACCTTGGGGAATTCAATTGGCCGCTCACCACAATGCCGCTGTTGCGGATAGGCTATTTAGCAACGCGATCACCAAACTACCCCCGCCGCTCAATGGCGAGCGTGCATTGATTGTAAGGCAGCGGGGCGGAAATTTTGGCTTCCGCCCGCGTTATGCGGCGAGGATCGGAAAAGAGACCCGGCTCGAGGCGAATAAGCTTTGCGCTCAAATCCAAGCCGCTGGTATTTCCTGTACCGTTTTTCGAAATCGATCCTCGTAACGCGTTAATACATTCGCGCCTTTAGTAACTCCCACACCTTAACGGGCCTCCGCTTATCAAGGTTGACTTGCCGCGGTGTTGAGCAACTGCTGCTCCCACAGATATGCGATGCCGCTCCCGCCAGAATGCTGGACGATAACCTCTGTGATCTTCGCCGCCTGTTCGGCACGGGCCCAGTCCCGCTGCCATTCGGCTGCGAGTGCAAGCCAGGTCATCATGTTGACCCCGGCCGCGATCATTCGCTGGATTCCAACCCGATGCGCCTCGGAGGAAACGGCTCCAGAGGCGTCCGTGATGACTGTCACATCCCAACCCTCACCTGCCGCCTGGATTGCAGGCATAGCGACGCATACCTCTGTCCAAAGACCCGCGATTACCAATTGCTTGCGACCTGTCGCCTTCACGACATCGACGACCTTTGCATCCTGCCAGGTGTTGATAAACGTACGGTCGATGATTTCCTGGCCGGGGAAGACGTCTGCGATCTGCGGAAACAGGTTGCCGCCACGTTCCGCGATCACCGTGGTGAGGATAGTCGGAACGTTGAATGCCTTTGCAGCCTTGGCAAGGCCGACGGTGTTGTTGACCACCATCGTGGGTTCGTGGCTATTCACGTTCGCGAGCTGATACGGCTGATGGTCGATGAGGAGAAGCACGGAATCTTCGGGGCGGAGAAGCGAGGCGAGGCCGTTACGAAAGGTCATGAAATATCCTTGTTGGAGTTACTCGGAACGGATCTGAGCGCCTGCGACTGAGGCGATCGACAAAAACTCTGTCATTACCGTTGCTCATGCGGTAGCCCTGGAAAGCGCGAGCTGTGTTGCAGAAAGGGGAACGCCAGGTGGAAATCGACGATCTCAGGACTTTCGTGGAAGTCGCCGACGCAGGAGGCATCACGCCAGCTGCGCAACGGCTTGGCGTCTCCAAATCGATGGTCAGCCGGCGCATCGCTCGTCTGGAGGCGGAGCTTGGCGTACAACTAATCGCGCGAACGACGCGCGGCATCGCACTGACGGAGGAAGGCGCGACGTTTCGCGATCATGCGGCGAGGATCTCATTGGAGATCGATGCAGCCCGCGAGACGATCCTGCCTGCGGGGGAGCTTCGCGGCCGGATCAGGGTCGCCGCACCCTTGTCGTTCGGCCCGACCCACTTCGCCCCCGTCCTCTCTCAAATGGCGCGCCGACACCCGCAGCTCCAGGTCACCTCTTGCTATACCGACCGCTTCGTGGATCTCATCACGGAGGGTTTCGACTGCGCCATCCGGATCGGGTACCTTCCAGACTCCAATCTCGTGGCCAGGCGCGTTGGACCGCTTTACGCGAGGTTCGTTGCCAGCCCCGATTACGTGGCCGCGAATGGCTCCCCCGAAACGCCGGACGAGCTTTCAAAACACGAGGCGCTGATGCAGGGGACGGAGAGTTGGCAGGTCACCGACGGCGATCAGGTGCTCAACATCCGACCACGAGGCCGTTTTAAAGCCGACAACGGAGTGGCATTGCTGGCTGCCGCGTTGGAAGGTCTTGGTATCGCCAGACTTCCCAACGGTCTTACGGACCAGCACGTCGCGTCTGGGGCGCTTGTCGAGGTGATGGCAAAGCACCCGCCGCCAACCGCGGGCATCTTCGTCGTCAGGCCTCCTGGACAGCATCCTGCCAAGAAGGTTCGCGTGCTGACGGAGATGTTGATCGAATGCTTTGACTCCGGCTCCTAGCACCACTTTGGCAGAATAGATTCTGCGGTTCGAATTTGCCCTTCGCAGTGGGGACATCGGAATGTCGTTATCGGTCTAACGAGTGCGCTGATGACGGCTCGACAGATAGCAGGCAAGGTGGTCTCAGGCGGCCCTTTGGGCACGACGCCAACTGCGTCCTGGCCCACCACTCGGCCACGAAGAAGGGCCGACCTTGGGGGACAGGCCGGCCCTGTGTGCCGGCAGCTTCGGTATGCCCGGCGAGCCAGAATTGCATGAGGACGACTCGGGAAGACGAGCTCTACCCAACACGTTCATCGGGTGGCAAGACGGAATTGCCGAAAGCTTACCACGCCTTGTCAGCCGTGTAGCGCGGCTGGTACGAGGATGCGTTGGCCCAACAGACCATTGTGAAAAAAGCCGTTCACTTCGCTCGGGATTGGGATCTTGGAGGGACAAATCGACCAGATATCGCGGGCTAACCCGCTGGCTTGCCGAGACGAAGCCAACGGAGGTGATCCTTACCTCTGAGGATGTCGAGCAAGAGATTGGGTTTTTTTTCCGAAGAGCGCGCGGCTTCCGCAGTTTTGGGGAAACCCTCCCAATCGCATGCACATCTCAGGCCTAAAGCGGGCCGTGCGTGAGGCTGGGTTCCAGAGCTTCTTATTAGAGGGGCAGGGGAAGGCCCAATTCATTCGATATTGACGACGGGTTGGCTGCCGGTGCCGTCAAGCGGTTGGGCGAACTGCCCAAAGCGTACGCCGTCTTCTGGCGAAGTTACACCCCGCGCCCTATCATCGCCGATTTTCAGAACGGAGATCGAGGAGAATTGGCAGGAGTGTATTTGCTCGGTCAGCGACGAGATCTTCGTCAATCTCGAACTCGATTGCCTGGCCGACGAGCCAGCAGGGCTTCATTCGAAAATCGGCTTCGCTTCGCAAAGCCTTTCAGGTCCGCGGCATCAGCTTTGCTAAACCTACCATTCAGTTTGGTGGCAAGGATCTGGCCGACGCTTTCGGGCGCCGCGCCTGCCTCCTCATGAAGCTCGGATGGTGATGACGTGGGGATTAAGCCGGTTTGCTTTGACGACCGGTATGAACGATAGCGGCAAGTAGATGCTAAGCCGTTTCCGATCATTCGTAAACGCCGCCATATTAATCATGCCAAGCCTTGGAACAGCATTCGAGATTGGCTTCGTCGCGAGGACGTATTCTACAACGGCTAACTTTAGTCGTTCTTGAGCTTTTTACGCATCGGCATGCTGTCGATCAGATCGAAAATCTCAATGTTTCGCACGACGCGATCGCTGCGGAGCTTTACGCCGCCGTCCTTTCCAACAAGGACGACTTGGAAGATATTGCCGACGATCTGCGCTTCCTTTCGGAGCGCGCTAGCGTCAAGGCTCGGAACAATTCCGTAAACGGAACGAGCGTCGTCACCCGCTATCCTTATTATGACCATGTCACGCTCAGCTAACTCGGATGTCTGGCGTTCGAGGAGCTCAATCTGATGATCCACCCGAGCGTCAGTCGGCCGTCCGAATACCAGGACGACGCGATTTTTCCATTCGAGATCGGCTATGCTGTCCATTGCGAAGACCTGTATTGATGCAAAGGCGGAGGTAACCGCGATGACCATGCGCAACATGTCTTGACCTCCTGTGGAGAGGACGTAACGCCGCCGAGGGGATTATGTTGCAGCCATCGCGGTCTTCCTAAGCCCAAGCGGCGAAGGCAAGTATCGCGAGAACGATGGCTGTGAGTAGCACGACATCGATAGTCATCTGGACCTGGAGCAAAGGAAAGGCCCGCCGAGGGGCAAGGCGGGCCTTTCGTCTGATTGACTTGATGGTATTGGAGAATTCTCGGCGATACCTCGACGTCAAGCAGCGTTCGTCATGAACACCCCTAATTTTGTGCTTCGCGGAAAGAAATTCAACTGATGGTACGTGATCGTACAGATGGATGTGCTTGTCCGGCGCGGCGCGTGATCATGCCTTCAGGCAAGCAAATCATCAGAAACGATGTCAGGTGCCGACACCAGAAGTTACGCCTCTGGATAATTAAGGGTGCGGCCGCTGAACTGGGCCTGGTGGCCCCGTTCTTAATCGTCGAGCGAGATTTCCTCGAGCGCTTCGGAGGCCAGATCGCCCTGTTCCTGGAGTGCAATGTCACCGAGAGAGATGATGCCGGCGAGGTTTCCCTCGTTGTCGAACACTACCAGACGGCGCATCTGAAGTTCGGCCATACGCC
>Ga0075365_10001106_pt1 | contig 11756 bp, 12 predicted proteins | sample EndMetdeltDD1765_FD_71387 | JGI IMG/M metagenome (GOLD analysis project Ga0075365, IMG submission 71387) | Populus endosphere microbial communities from Tennessee, USA - Endosphere MetaG P. deltoides DD176-5 | ecosystem: Host-associated > Plants > Roots > Endosphere | place: USA: Tennessee... | reverse complement strand
GGGGGAAATGAAGAGCCAGATCATATCGGCCGGCGATTGATAATCGGAAAAAAGGAGATGCCATGAGACTTGCAACCTTCAACCACAAGGGGCGGCGCCAGGTCGGCGTTGTTTCCGCCGACGGCGCCACGGTCACCGCCCTGGACCTGAAGTCGGCCGACCCGGCTCGCGGCATGCTGGCCGTGATCCACCAGCTGTCCGGCGGCCACGCACTGCCCGCCACCGTCGGCGCGGCGATCCCGCTGGGGGAGGTGAAACTGGAAGCGCCGATCCCCGTGCCCCGGCGCAACCTCTGGTGCGTCGGCCGCAACTACCACGCCCATGCCAAGGAACTGCAGGGCTCGGTGTTCAAGAACAATTCGGCCGACCCGGCCTCATGGCCGATCTTTTTCACCAAGGCGCCCGAGACCGTGGTCGGCCCGGGCGACGCCGTCGTGATGCCGGGCGACAAGGTCTCGACCCAGATCGACTACGAGGCCGAGCTCACGATCGTGATCGGCAAGGGCGGCAAGAACATCCCGCGCGACAAGGCCATGGAGCACGTGTTCGGCTACACCATCGTCAACGACGTGACGGCGCGCGACGTCCAGATGCGCCACCAGCAATGGGATCTGGGCAAGTCCTTCGACACCTTCTGCCCGATGGGGCCGTGGATCGTGACTGCTGACGAACTCGATGGCAGCAACACCCGCGTGCGGCTGTGGGTGAACGGGCAGTTGCGCCAGGACGCGCAGACCACGGACCTGATCTTCGACCTGCCCAGCCTGATCGAGACCTGCTCGCGCGGCATCACGCTCCACCCCGGCGACCTGATCGCCACCGGCACGCCCTCCGGCGTCGGCATGGGCATGACCCCGCCCACCTGGCTCAAGGCCGGCGACAAGGTCAAGATCGCGATCGACGGCCTCGGCGAACTCGAAAACGGCTTCACCGCCGGCTGAGACCGGGGCAGGCCGCCTTCAAAGCTGCGAGGACAGCAGGGCGGCGGCTTTTTCCTTCATGCGGTCCCAGGCGGGGCGCGAGTGCCACATGGCGGCGGTGAATTCGCGGCTCTTTGCGAGGTCCTGCTCGAAGATCCTGGCCTGCTCGCGCGCGAAGCCCTCGTCGTAGATGTTCAGGTTGGCCTCATCGTTCAGGCTGAACGAGCGCTGGTCGAAGTTGGTCGACCCCACCGAGGCCATCCGCCCGTCCACCACCATCACCTTGCAGTGGTACATGGTGGGCTGGTACTCGAAGATCTTCGCTCCGGCGTCGAGCAATTCGTCCCAGTCGGACTTGGACGCGTTGCTCACGGTGTCGGCGTCGGTGAACGGCCCGGGCACGATGATGCGGATCTTCACGCCGCGCTTGAGCGCCTTGACCATGGCGCCGCGGGTCAGCTGGTTGGGAACGAAGTAGGCGCTGGACAGGTCGATGCTGTGTTCGGCGGCGGTGATCGCCATGAGGTACATCAGCTGCATGCTCTCCGCGCCGCCCGTGGGAGAGCTCGAGAACATGTGGGCCCGCTGCTCTCCGGCCTTGGCCAGCCGGGGAAAGTAGGCAGGCCCGTGCAGTACCTCACCCGAGGCCTTGGTCCAGTTGTCGACGAACACCGCCTGCATTTGCGCCACGACAGGCCCTTCGACGCGGAAATGCGTGTCGCGCCAGTGGTTCTCGTCCTCGCCGTTGCCGGTCCACTCCGGGGCGATGCCGACGCCGCCGGTGAAGCCGGTCTTGCCGTCGACGACCAGCAGCTTGCGGTGGGTGCGGTTGTTCATGCGGCCCCAGTGGTACCAGTGCGGTTCGTGGAAGCGCTCCAGCTGCACGCCGGCGGTCTTCATTTCATCGAGCAGGGCCGCGTCCATCTTCTGGCTGCCGGCCCAGTCCAGCAGCACATGGACCTTGACGCCGGCTCCGGCCCGCTCGCTCAGGGCGTCGGCGAATTGCTTGCCGATGTCGCCCGACCAATAGATGTAGCTCTCGAAGGTGATCGTCTGCTTCGCCGACGCGATCGCCTGCAGCATCGACGGAAAGATCTGCACGCCGTTGACCAGCGTCTTCGCCTCGTTGCCGTCGATGATCGGCGGACCCAGCAGCGTGCCCATCTCGTACTGGAACTGGGCGTCACCCGTCCCGTAGTGGCGGGGCAGCTGGCGTTCGATCTTCTTCTCGCCCAGCGAGAGGTTCATGAACAACAGCGTGAGGAGCAGGGCCGTGGCGAGGCCGGCGATGAACCAGAGGACCACTTTCTTCTTGACTTTCATGGGGCGACCGGAAGGGAAGCCCATCGTAAGAAGCCGGCCGGTCCCGGCCTGTAGGACGGCCGCTCGACAGTCGCGCGGCCGTCCGCCCGTTCGTTGACTAGTACGCGTTGAAGCGGCCGGTCCACTTGCGCTCGTAGTCCATCCGGGCGAAGTGTTCCGCGATGAAGTCGATGAAGGTGCGCACCTTGGCCGACAGGTGCTTGCGGCTCGGGTAGGCCAGGTTGATGATCAGCCGCGGCAGGTCCCAGTCGTCCAGCACCGGCACCAGGCGGCCGGCGACGATGTCGTCGTAGACGATGTAGGTCGGCTGCACCAGGATGCCCAGGCCGTCGAGCGCGGCGGCGCGCAGGATCTGGCCGTCGTTGGATTCCAGCAGGCCTCGCGCGGCGACGGTCGTCGTTTCCCCCTCGCGCGTGAAGCGCAGCTCGTTCGGGTTGTTGGCGTGCAGGTAGACCAGCAGCTTGTGGCGCTGCAGGTCCGCCAGGCTGTCCGGGCGGCCGTGCTGGGCCAGGTAGCGCGGGGCGGCGACCAGCAGCCGCCGCGTTTCCGCCAGGCGGCGGATCGTGATGTTGGAATCCGGCTCGTACTCGCGCGTGCGGATCGCGACGTCGATGTTGTTGTCGATGATGTCCAGGTAGCGGTTGGCCGCCTCCACATGGACCCGGACGTTGGGATAGCGCTGGGTGTATTCGCGCAGCAGCGGCGCAACGTGGTGCATCGAGAACGACAGGGATGCCGTGATCCGCAAGACGCCGGTCGGATTGAGCGCCGTTGCGTTGGCCGCCGATTCCGCGTCCTTCAGGTCGGCCAGGATGGACCGGGCGCGGGAGTAGAACTCGGCGCCGGTGTCCGTGAGGTACAGGCGGCGCGTGTTGCGCTCCACCAGCCGGGCGCCAAGGCGCTCTTCCAGCGCCGACAGGTGCCGGCTGGCGGCTGCGTTCGACAGCTCCAGCGCCTCGGCCGCGCGGCTCAGGCTGCCGGTTTCCGCCACCTGCACGAACAACTCGATTTCGGTCCAGCGATCCAAGATAGCTCCAGTCGGTCCTTGTGTCTCTCCCGCCGGGATTGTGGGGCAGTCTTCCGCTGCGCGAAAAAGTCATTTGCGCTGCCGGCCTTCCGCCCGCGCGGCGCCTCTCCTAAATTCGGGCAGCTGCGGCGATTCCGCGGCGGAAGCAGGCAATTGCGACATCTCACCCAGGACAACATCACACAGGCGGTCATCGCCCGGCTTGCGGGCACGCCCGACGCGCGCCTGCGCGAGGTCATGACCAGCCTGGTGCAGCACCTTCACGCGTTCGCGCGCGACGTGAGGCCGACCGGGCAGGAATGGTCCGCCGGCATCCATTTCCTGGCCGAGGCGGGCCGGCAATCCGACGGCGCCGTGGACGGCCTGCGCCTGCTGTCGGACACCCTGGGCCTGTCGATGCTTGCGACGGCGATGAACAACGACAGGCCGCCAGCCTGCACCGAGGCGAGCGCGGACGAGCCGTGCCTGGTGCGCGGGCGCGTGCTGGGCGCGGGCGGCGAGCCGGTGGCGGGCGCCGTCGTCGACGTCGCGCAGGGCGGCGCGCTGCGCGCCGGGCCGGACGGCCGCTTCCAGTTTCGCCGCGAGCCCTGCGGCCCCGTGCCGCTGCAGGACGGCAGTCCGGTGGGCGAGTTGCTGCGCGCCACCTTCCGCCAGGCCTGGCGGCCCGAACACCTGCGCTTCACGGTCGACGCCGACGGCTACGAGCAGCTGGTGAGCGACGTGTTCCACAGCGACGACGGCGACTGCGCGCTGGAGTACGAGTTTGTTTTGAGCGCGGTGGACAAGGCAGGCCCATGATCAAGCACATCGTGATGTGGAACGTGCGCGGCGACACGCCGGCCGCCAAGGCGCGGGCCGTCGCGACGCTGCAGGCCGCCTTCGCCAGCCTGCGCGGACGCATCCCCGGACTTCTCCACATCGAGGTCGGGGTCGACAGCAGCCGGGTCGACTATTCCTGCGATGTCGTGCTCTATTCCGAATTCGAGAGCCAGGCGGCGCTCGATGCCTACGCCACCCATCCCGAACACCTGCGGGTGAAGCAGGAGCTGGGGGAGCTGCGGATCGCGCGCTACCAGGTGGATTTCGAACCGACGAGGAAACCGGCATGAACGACAAGCTCACCGACGAACTGCTGGTGCGCCGCATGGTGGAGCGCTGGGCCGTGTGGCGCGATGCCGGCGACTGGGAGCGCTTCGCCACCGTCTGGCATCCCGACGGCGTGATGATGGCCACCTGGTTCCAGGGACCGTTCCAGGACTTCATCCGCGTGACGAAGGAGGGCTGGGCCAAGGGCGTGAGCATCCTGCATTTCCTGGGCGGCTCGGCGGTCGAGGTGGCCGGCGACCGCGCCATCGCGCAGACCAAGATGACGATCTCCCAGCGCGGCATGGTCGAAGGCCTGCTGTGCGACGTGGTGTGCACCGGCCGCTTCTATGACTTCGTCGTCAGGCACGACGGTGAGTGGAAGCTGCTGCACCGCCAGCCGATCTACGAGAAGGACCGCATCGATCCGGTCGACCCCGGCGCGACGCTGGAGCTCGATGCCGGCCGGCTGGCGGGATTCCCCGAGGGCTACCGGCACCTGGCCTACATCCAGACCCGGATCGGCTACACGGTGAAGATGGACATGCCGATGCTCAAGGGCCCGGTGGTCGAGGAACTGTACGAACGCGGCGCGCGCTGGCTGGCCGGCGGGCCGATCGAGCGCTGAAGCGATGAAGAAGCTCCTTCTCTTCGCGGCCCTGCTGCTGGCCGCAACGCTGGCCTCGGCGCAGGCGGCGTTTCCGTCGCGCCCGGTCAAGGTGGTCGTGCCGCAGCCGCCCGGGGGCGGCTTCGATTTCGTCGGCCGCCTGCTGGCCGACCGCATGGGCAAGCAGATGGGCCAGGCCTTCGTCGTGGAAAACAAGCCCGGCTCGGGCACGCTGGTGGGAACGGACTTCGTCGCCAAGGCGCCGGCCGACGGCTACACGCTGCTGGTGGGCTCGGTGTCCAACCTCGCGCTCAATCCCGGCCTGTACCGCAATCTGCCCTATGACAGCCTGCGCGACTTCGAGCCGCTCGGGATCGCGGTGAGCTACAGCTACACGCTGATGGCGCGCAAGGACCTGCCGCTGAATTCGCTCAAGGACGTGGTGGCGTACGCGAAAGCCAATCCACGACAACTGACTTATGCCTCCGCCGGCGCAGGATCGGGCCAGCATGTGCTGGCGGCGGCGCTCTGGCACCTGGCCGGCGTCGAGCTGGTGCACGTGCCGTACCGCGGCGCGCAGGCTGCGTACCAGGACCTGCTGGGCGGCCGCGTGGACCTGTTCTTCGACCTGGCGCCGACGGCGCGCGGCCAGGTGGATGGCGGCACCGTCAAGGCCCTGGCCGTGTCCGGCGCCGCGCGCAATCCCATGCATCCCGACCTGCAGACGATCATGGAAAGCGGTGTGGCGCAGCTCGAGCTGGAATCCTGGTTCGGCCTGTTCGCGCCGGCGAAGACGCCGCCGGAGGCGCTCGACAAGCTGCGCGCCGACCTGGCGAGGGTGGTCGCGGCGCCTGATGTCGCCGATGCGTTCCGCAAGGCCGGCGGCAAGCCGGTCGTCCTCGGCGCGACCGAGACGCGCGCTCTGGTGCAAGCCGATGTGCAGCGCTGGACCCGCCTGATCCGCGAGGCCGACATCCGGGCCGAATGATTTCGATTTTTCACGACAACGAATGCCCCACATGAAAGTTTCCGCCGAGTGCATCGACAACCTGTTCCTCAAGGCCCGCACGGCCAACGGCTTCATCGACAAGCCGGTGCCGATGGAACTGCTCAAGCAGGCGTATGACATCGCGAAGATGGGCGCGACTTCGATGAACACGCAGCCCACGCGCTATGTCTTCCTGCTGTCGAAGGAGTCGCGCGCGCTGCTGCTGCCCGCGCTCAGCCCGGGCAACCACGACAAGACCCGCGACGCGCCGGTGACGGTGATCGTGGCCAACGACACGAAGTTCTACGAGCACATGCCCAACGTCTGGCACAAGCCGGGCGCCAGGGAAAACTTCGAGGGCAATCCGGCATTGGCGCAGGCGACCGCGGTGCGCAACGGCACGCTAGGCGGCGCCTACTTCATGATCGCCTGCCGGGCCGTGGGCCTGGACTGCGGTCCGATGAGCGGAGTCGACCTGGCCAAGGTGAACGCCGCGTTCTTCCCCGACGGCCGGCTGCAGGCCAATTTCCTGATCAACATCGGCTACGGCGACGACAGCAAGCTGTTCGACCGCAATCCGCGCCTGAGCTTCGAGCAGGCAGCGACGGTGCTGTGATTCAGACACCTGTCATGCCGGACTTGCTCCGGCATCCATGGATCCCGGGTCAAGCCCGGGATGACAAATCACGTCGACTGGCTGGCGGCGCGGCGGATGATGTCGGCGAAATGCTTGATCGAGGGCGCGCGGGTCGCGCCCTTGTGCCACAGCATGCCGGGCGTACGGATCGGCGTCGGGTCTTCCAGCGGGATGACGCGCAGGTCGGCGGCCGGCGTGACGGCCGTCTCGGCAATGATCGCGGCCAGCTCGGTGTGCCGCACCAGTTCGATCATGGGCGCGATCGAGTTGAGCTGCGCCGCGACGAGGGGCTCGGCGCCCGCCGCCTCGAAGCAGTCGTCCAGCAACTTGCGGGTCTGGAACTGCGCCGGCAGCAGCACCATCCGCACATGGTGCAATTCCACCATCCGCACACGCCGCCGCTTCGCCAGCGGATGCGAAGCCGCCACCACCAGCTTGAGTTCCTCGTTGTACAGCGGCTCGAACCACAGGTCGGCGCCGTCGGGCGGCCGGTAGGAGACGGCCAGGTCGAGGTGGCCGGAGGCGAGCCGCCGGGTGATTGCGCCGGCGGCCAGTTCCTCCACCGTCACCTGGATCGCGGGATAGTGGTGCATGTAGGTGGCGACGCAGGACGGAACCATGCGGATGTTGAAGCTCGGCGTCGTTCCCAGCCGCAGCTTGCCGGTCAGCAGTTCGCCTTCGCCGCGCAGTGCCTGCACGCCGCGGTCGATCTGCTCCAGCGCCGGCGTCATGTAGCTGCGCAGGATCTGGCCGGCCTCGGTCATCCTGACCTTCTTGCCGCTGCGGTCGAACAGCACCGAGCCAAGCTCGTCTTCCATCTGCCGGATCTGGTGGGACAGCGTGGATTGGGTGACGTGCAGGCGTTCGGCCGCGCGGGTGAAATTGAGCGTTTCCGCAACCGCGTCGAAGTAGCGGACATGGCGTAGTTCCATTGGTGATTTCCCTTGCATCGTCATCGATGGCGTCGATCATATCGGTGGAAAATAATCACTTCCCGGGCCGCGGTGCCGGCCCTAGACTGAACCTTCATTTGAGCTACTTTGCGGGACAGACCTTTAGCTCTGTCCCCAACTGACTGGAGATGAGCATGGCGCAACTTGAAGCGCAGGATCTCGCGCAAGCGGTCATCGGCCGCATGGCGGACTGCAAGGAACCGAGGTTCAAGGAAGTGATGAGCGCGCTCGTCAAGCACGCCCATGCCTTCGTCCGCGAAGTCCAGCTGACCCCCGACGAATGGATGGCGGCGATCCAGTTCCTCACCGCCACCGGCAAGATGTGCGACGAAAAGCGGCAGGAGTTCATCCTGCTGTCGGACACGCTGGGCATCTCGATGCTGGTGGTCGCGATCGAGCAGGCCCAGGGCGCGGCCGCGCTCAGGGACGCGCCGGCGGACCAGCGGCCGACCGAGGCGACCGTGCAGGGCCCGTTCTTCTGGCCGGGCGCGCCGCAGCTCGAACTCGGCGCCGACATCGGCGCCGGCCATGCCGGCGAGCCGGCCTACTACCACGGCCGCGTGACGGACACGGCCGGCAAGCCGCTCGCCAACGCCGTGCTGGACGTGTGGTCCGGCGACGGCGAGGGCTTCTACGACATGCAGAAGGGCCCGGACATGGCGCTGCGCGCGCAGTTCCGCACCGACAAGGACGGCAATTACCGCTTCTGGTCGATCCGCCCGTCCTACTACCCGGTGCCGGACGACGGCCCGGTGGGCGGCATGCTGCGCCGCATGGGCCGCCATCCGAACCGTCCCGGCCACATGCACATGATGCTGAACGCGCCCGGCCACGAGCGGCTCATCACGCACATCTTCGTGGCGGACAGCCCGTACCTGGATTCGGATGCGGTGTTCGGCGTGCGCAACAGCCTGATCGTCGACTTCGACAAGCACGCGCCGGGCAAGGCCCCGGACGGGCGCCAGCTCGACAAGCCGTTCTACACGGCGAAGTACGACTTCAAGCTCGTGCCCTCGGCGGCCTGACCCACCGATGGCCCAGGTTCTCAACGGAGTACGTGTCGTCGAGCACGGCACCTTCATCACCGGCCCGGCCGCCTCCATGCTGCTGGCAGACCTGGGCGCCGACGTGCTGAAGGTCGAGTTGCCTGGCACGGGCGATCCGTTCCGCGCCTTCAAGGGCGGCCTCTACAGCCCGCACTACCAGACCTACAACCGCAACAAGCGCAGCGTCACGCTCAACACCAAGGACGCCGCCGACCTGGCGAAGTTCGACGAGCTGATCGCCGAAGCCGACGTCTACATCCAGAACTTCCGTCCCGGCTTCGCCGAGCAGATCGGCGCCGGCCATGAGCGCCTGCAAAGGCTCAACCCCAAACTGATCTACTGCGCCATCAGCGGCTTCGGCGCCAGCGGACCGGCGGCCGGCCGCCCGACCTATGACACCGTGGCGCAGGCCGCGGCCGGCTTCCTCGGCCTGCTGATCAACCCGGCCAATCCCAGGGTGCTGGGGCCGGCGCTGGCGGATTCGCTCACCGGCTTCTACGCCGCCTACGGCATCCTCGGCGCGCTGCACGAGCGGCATGCCACCGGCACCGGGCGCATGGTGGAGGTGTCGATGTTCGAGGCGATGGCGCATTTCAACCTCGACGCTTTCCAGCACCTGTTCTCGGCCGGCGAGGTGATGGGGCCTTTCAGCCGCCCGCGCGTGTCGCAGTCGTACGTGCTGGAGTGCGGGGACGGCAAGTGGATCGCACTGCACATGTCCTCGCCGGAGAAGTTCTGGCAAGGCCTGGCCACCGCGATGGAACGGCCGGACATCTTCGAGGACGAGCGCTTTGCCACCCGGGAAGGCCGCATCGCCAACCAGGAAGCGATGATCGAGGTGCTGGGTCCGATCTTCGCCAAGCGCGATCGTGCGCAGTGGTGCCGCCGCCTGGAAGCCCAGGACGTGCCGCATGCGCCGATGTACACGACGGCCGAAGTGCCTGACGATCCGCAGGCCCGCCACCTGCAGCTGTTCGTCGAGACCACCCATCCCGAGGTCGGCCGGTTCCGCAGCGTCCGCTCGCCGGTCTCCTTCGACGGCGAACGCGCGCTGGAGATCACCGCGCCGCCGCTGCTGGGCGAACACAATGCCGATCTCGGCAAGGGCGGCTGGCCCCAGCGGCAGCCTGCAAGCGGAAACGCCGCATGAAGCTCACCAGGCTCCTGGCCGCCTGCGCAGCCTTCGCTGTCGTCGCCGCCTTCGCGCAGGACTATCCCTCGCACCCGGTGAAGATGGTGGTGCCCTTCGGCCCCGGCACCACGACGGACATCATCGGGCGCGTGGTCGCGGACGGCCTGGGCAAGTCCCTGGGCCAGGCCGTGGTGGTGGAGAATCGCGCCGGCGCCGGCGGCAACATCGGCTCCGATGCTGTCGCCAAGGCTGTGGGCGACGGCTACGTCATCCTGATGGGAACCGTCGGCACGCACGCGATCAACCCCGGCCTCTACCGCAAGATGCCCTATGACGCGGTGAAGGATTTCGCCCCCATCGCGTTCGCCGGCTCGACGCCGACGCTGCTGGTGGTCGCGGCCAACTCGCCCTTCAAGACCTTGAAGGACCTTCAGGCGCAAGCCGCGAAACCCGGCGGCGTGAGCTTCGCCTCGGCCGGCAATGGCACGTCGGGCCATCTGGCGGGGGAACTGCTCAAGGCCAGGCTGGGCGGAGAAATGGTGCACGTGCCCTACAAGGAAGGCGGGCTGGCGATGTCGGACGTGATGAGCGGGCAGGTGCACTTCATGTTCTATCACCCGGCTGCCGTCATGCCGCAGATCCGGGCCGGCAAGCTGCGCGCGCTGGGCGTCTCCAGCATCAAGCGGACCTCCGCCGCGCCGGACGTGCCGACGATCACCGAGCAGGGCTACGGCGATTTCGACCTCGTGCCATGGTTCATGCTGTACGCGCCGGCGACGACGCCCGCGCCGGTGCTGGCCCGGCTGCGGGACGCCGCGGCGCAGGCCCTGGACAGCACCGACACCAGGACGAAGCTGGTGGCGCAGGGCCTGGAATTGCGCAGCCTCAAGGCCGACGAACTCGCCGCCTTCGGTCGCACCGAGATGGCCAAGTGGTCCGAACTCGTGAAGCGCTCCGGCGCCCAGGTCGATTGAATTTTTCCAGCGATCCCGTCCATACATCAACCGGAGACAAGCCATGAAGATCCAACGTCGTCGCATCCTTACCGCCGCGGCAGCCGCCGGCGCCACGGCACTGGTCTCGCTGCCCTCCGGCGCGCAGGCGCAGGCGGCCGGCCAGCCGCTGCGCATCGGCAGCACGCTTGCGCTCACCGGGCCGCTGTCGGCCACGGCGCTCACGCACAAGCTGGTGGGCGAGATCTATGTCGAGCAGTTGAACAAGCGCGGTGGCCTGCTCGGCCGGCGCGTGGAGTGGATCGTGAAGGACGACCAGTCCAAGCCGGACCTGGCGCGCACGCTGTACGAGCAGCTGGTCACGTCCGACAAGGTGGACCTGCTGATGGGCCCCTACGCCACCGGCGCCATCCTGTCCGCCATGGGCGTGGCCCAGCGCTACAACAAGGTGCTGGTGCACCACACCTTCGGCATCCCATCGCTGGCCAAGTACGACATGCAGTTCCCGGCCTGGTCGCTCGGCCCCGAGCCGCAGGTCACGGTGCCCAACACCTTGTTCAACATGCTGGCAGCCTCGGCCAAGCCGCCCAAGACCATCGCGATCGTCACCAGCAAGTTCCCCTCGATCCACTACATGTCCCTGGGCGGCCGCGAGGTCGCGAAGAAGCGCGGCCTGCAGGAAGTGCTGTTCCTCGAATGGGACTTCGGCAACCGCGACTTCGGCCCGATCGCCGCGCGCGTCAAGGATGCCAAGCCCGACCTGGTCTGGATGGGCGACATCGGCCTGGAAGGCAACATGCTGCTCGACGCGATGAAGAAGATCGACTACGTGCCGCCGCTGCACTTCCACCTCTATCCCGCGCCCGGCCCGATGACCAATTCGCCCGAAGGCGACCGGGCGCTGGCGCTGACCATCTTCGAGGAGCATCCGCCCTTCACCAACCACGGCACGGCGGCCGAATTCGTCAAGGTGTTCAACGAGCGGGCGCGTGCCGCCGGCCTGCCGGACATCCACGTCGAGGTGCAGGCCGCGGCTTCCTATTCGGCGTGGCAGATCCTGGAAGCGGGTGTGCGCGGCGCCAACAGC
>Ga0075365_10001105_pt1 | contig 11757 bp, 14 predicted proteins | sample EndMetdeltDD1765_FD_71387 | JGI IMG/M metagenome (GOLD analysis project Ga0075365, IMG submission 71387) | Populus endosphere microbial communities from Tennessee, USA - Endosphere MetaG P. deltoides DD176-5 | ecosystem: Host-associated > Plants > Roots > Endosphere | place: USA: Tennessee... | reverse complement strand
CGCGCCGATCCGCTACTCAGCCGGACGTCGTGACCCGCACGTGCGCCCGCTCGCCCTGCCGCCCGACCAGGCTGAGGAACTCGACGGGCCCGGCGCTGGTGGCGCCGAACCAGTGCGGCGTCCGGGTGTCGAACTCCACCGCCTCGCCGGGGGAGAGGAGCAGGTCGTGCTCGCCGAGGACCAGGCGCAGGCGGCCGTCGAGGACGTAGGCCCAGTCGTGGCCCTCATGGGTGCGCAGCTGGGGTACGGCGTCGTCGGCGCCGCGGGGCAGGACGAACTTGTAGGCCTGGATCCCGCCGGGTCGGCGCGACAGCGGCAGGATCGTGGCGCCGTCCCCGGTGGCGATCGGGCGCAGGTGGACGCGCGGGTCGCCGGTGGGTGGGGCGTCGACCAGCTCGTCCAGGGAGACGCCGTGGGCGCGGGCCAGGGGGAGCAGCTGCTCGAGCGTCGGGCGTCGCCGGCCGGCCTCGAGGCGGGACAGGGTGCTGGTCGAGACACCGGTCTCCGCGGCCAGGTCGGCCAGGGTCAGGCCGCGCTGCCGGCGCAGGCGCTGCAGGCGCGGTCCGACCGCGTCGAGGGTCCGGTCCACGGGGGAGCTCATGCCCGCAGTTTTCCATTCGGCAACAAGGTTTGCCACGGCGGGCGGGGGCACCCACCCTGGAGTCATGGACCACGACTTCGACCAGGCCTACTGGGAGCGGCACTGGCGCGAGGCCCGGATCGGTACGACGGCCCCGGCCCACCCCTACCTCGCCGAGGAGCTCGCCGGACTCACCCCCGGGACGGCCCTGGACGCGGGCTGCGGGGCCGGCGCGGAGGCGCTGTGGCTGGCTGCCGCCGGGTGGGACGTCACCGGCGCGGACATCTCCGCCGAGGCGCTCGCCCGCGCCGCCGAGCGCGGGGCGGCCGCCGGCCTCGCGGTGCGCTGGGTCGAGGCGGACCTGAGTGCCTGGGAGCCGGACGAGGCCTACGACCTGGTGACGACCCACTACGCCCACCCGGCCATCGCGCAGCTCGACTTCTACGACCGGCTCGCCACCTGGGTCCGCCCCGGCGGCACCCTGCTCATCGTCGGGCACCGGCACACCCACGGCCACGGCCACGGCCACGGCCACGGTCATGATCACGGCAGCGACGACCGGCCGCCGCCCGAGGCGTCGGTCACCGCGGCCGCCGTCACCGGCCGCCTGGAGGCGGCCGGCTGGCGGATCGAGACCGCCGTCGAGCGGCAGCGCGTCGTCGCCGGTCGGGAGGCACCGCTCGACGACGTCGTGGTCCGCGCGACCCGGGTGGGTCGCATCGACTCGGCGTGATCCGGACCGCTACCCCTCCACGCGCACGATCACCGAGGTTCGCTGAGCATCCGGAGCAGGGCGAGCAGGCGGGCCCGGTCGCGCGGCGGGACGCCGTCGACGAGATGGCGGCGTACGGCGTCCGCGTGCACCGGGCGTGCCTTCAGCAGCGCCGCCCGGCCCATGGTCGTCGCCCGCACCTCCACCCCGCCGGCGACCGAGGTGCGGACGACGAGCCCGCGGTCGGCCATCCGGGTGAGGTGGTGGGAGAGCCGGCTGCGGTGCCAGCCCATGAGGGAGCCGAGCGCGCTCTGGCGGAGGCGCTCGCCTTCCTGGAGATGTGTCAACACGCTGACGTCGGCCTCGGACAGGCCGGTCCCGCTGCTCACGTCGGCGTTGATCCGGGCATGGACGCTCTCCGTTGCGCGCTTCCACGCCGACCACAGCTCCTCGTCGTCGACGCTCAGCCCCGCCACGCGACGAGGGTAGATCAGATGACGTGTCAACGCACCTCGTGGTTGACATGTCAACCGGCGGCCAGCTCCGCCTCGGCGTCGGCGGCGGACGACACGCAGAACTGGTTGCCCTGCGGGTCGGCGAGGGTGACCCAGCGGAAGCTCTCGTCGCCCCGGTCGCCCACGACCGTGGCGCCCGCGGCGCTCAGCCGGGCCACCTCGGCGTCGAGGTCGGGCGCACTCAGGTCGAGGTGGATCCGGTTCTTGCCCGGGGTCGGGTCGTCGACCTGCTGGACGGCGAGGGTCACGGGCAGGGTGCCGCCCCGGACCAGGAGGAAGGTGCCGTCGAACGGGTCGGCGACGGTGCCGCCGACCTGCTCGGCCCACCAGGAGGCGAGTGGGGCGGGATCGGTGCTGTCGAGGGTGATCATGCCGAGGGTGAGGGTCATGGCGAGACGGTAGGCGCGGCCACCGACAGGAAGCGATGAGAACTGGCGCCGGAGCAGGTCAGCACCTCCATGGAGACGACCGGCATCGACTTCCGCCCCGCCTGCACCGCGCTGGCCGCGGTGGTGACCGGCATCCGCGACGACCAGCTCGCCGGGCCGACCCCGTGCCCGGCGTACACGGTCGCCGACCTGCTCGACCACGTCGACGGCCTCGCGCTGGCGTTCACGGCCGCCGCGGCCAAGCAGCCGCTGCCGGGTGGCGGTGCGGCCCCGGCCGCGGACGGCTCCCGGCTCGGGGACGACTGGCGCCGGCGGATCGTCGGGCGCCTCGACGCCCTGGCCGCGGCCTGGCAGGACCCGGCGGCGTACGACGGCCTCGCCCAGGCCGGCCCGGTGGAGCTGCCGGCCGAGGTCGCCGCCCTGGTCGCGCTGGACGAGGTGGTGGTCCACGCCTGGGACCTGGCCCGCGCCACCGGCCAGGAGTACGACGTCGAACCGCCGGCGGTCGAGGCCTGCCTGGCCTTCGCCGCCTCCTTCGAGCCGCCCGCGGACGGCCCGGGTGACGGCCCGGGCGACGGCCCGGGCGACGGCGGCCTGTTCGGCCCCCCGGTGCCCGTGGCCGCAGACGCCCCGGTGCTCGAGCGGCTCGCGGGCGCCACCGGACGCGACCCGCGCTGGGTGCCGGCCTGACCGGCGCAGATTTCGCCGGGTCCGGTCCACTCCGGTACATTCTCCGGCGGTGGCGTGTCCGAGCGGCCTAAGGAGAACGCCTCGAAAGCGTTTGTGGGTGCAAGCCCACCGAGGGTTCAAATCCCTCCGCCACCGCCAGCTGAGAAGTGGTGGGACCCCTGACGGGTGTGATCTCGTCAGGGGTTTCGTCTGTCCGGGACCGGTGCGCCGCCGAGGGGTGGTCGGCCGATCTCGGCAGGCGGGAGGGCTTCTGGCGCGCGATCTCGTCGTGCACGATGTCGCTGGGAACGGGTTACTGAGCGGAGCACGCGCTCGACGACGGAGGCCCGACCCGCCGCCGAAGCCGGTGATGAACGACAGTTGTCCAGGAAGCCCCGGAAACCGGTTCACCCCTCCGCAACCGTGACTAAGGTGGGAAAATGCTTGCGCCGAAGGCCCTCGTGGTGGAGGACGCGGAAGAGTTCGTGCGCCTCAACCGCCGCATCCTGGAGCAGGAGGGCTTCGAGGTCCACGTCGCGACCTCGGGCGAGCGCGGCCTGATGGTCGCCCGCGAGCAGGACTTCGAGCTGGTCCTGGTCGACGTCGCGCTGCCCGGCATGGACGGCTTCGACGTCTGTCGCGAGCTGCGCACCTTCAGCGACGCCTACGTCCTGATGGTGACCGGGCGCAGTGCCGAGGTCGAGAAGATCGTCGGCTTCCGCGTCGGGGCCGACGACTACGTCACCAAGCCCTACTCCCCGGCCGAGCTGTCCGCCCGGATCGCGGCGATGCGCCGCCGCCCCCGCCAGCCCAAGACCGGCACCGGTGCGACCTTCGGGCGCCTCGAGCTCAACGCCGACGCCCGCGAGGTCACCGTCGACGGCGAGCCGGTGGCCATGACCCGCATCGAGTTCGACCTGCTGCACGTCCTCAGCGGGGCGCCGCGCCGGGTGTTCTCCCGGGTCCAGCTGCTGGAGACCGTCTGGGGCCACGCCCAGGGCGACGCGCACGTCGTCGACGTGCACATCGGCAACCTGCGCCGCAAGCTGCGCCAGGCGCTGTCCCAGGAGGACCCGATCCGCACCGTGCGCGGGGTCGGCTACAAGTTCGACCCGACGCCCTGAGCGGTCCGACCGCCCGGGACTAGCGGCCGTCGGGGTTGCGGGCCAGCGCGGTGGCCAGCCAACGGCGCCAGTCGCGCGCGGCGGCCCGGGCCTGCAGGCGGACCTCGTCGGTGGACCCGTGGCCGTACTCCACCTGCTCGGCCGCGCCGGCGAGGGTGTTGGCACCCAGCAGGAGCGCGCCGGACTTCAGGGTGTGTGCCGCGAGCCGCCGCGGACGCGTCGCCTCCGGGTCGTCGGGGTCGGCGCCCGCCACCACGTCCAGCTCGTCGAGCCGGCTCGGGAGCAGGTCGAGGTACCCGCGGACGATCTCGACGACCGCCTCCTGGTCCCCGAGCTCGTCCGCGAGGCGATCCAGCACCGCACGGTCGACTGCTTCCATGCTGCGAGCGTAGGAGGTCGTACCTCGCACCACGCCCGAACGGCCAGGATCTTGTCGGAAACCTGATCCGCGCTTGCAGATCCCTTGGGGTGGATGGACCAGCGTGACCACCATGCTCGCCCGTGCTACGTCCACCGTCCGCCCTGCCCCGGCGGTGGTCGGCCTCGTGCTCGCCGCCGTCCTCGCCGGGTGCGGTGCCGACGAGGCCCCGGGCGACGGCTCGGCGACGGATGCGCCCGAGGACCGGATGCGCCAGGTCGCGGCCGCCACGCTCCACCCGGGCGACGTCGTGGCGCCGCCGTCGGGCAGGGTGGTGCTCGTGGTCACCGGCGGTACGACGACGAACGTCGGGGACGAGCTGCGCCTCGACGTCGACCAGCTCGACGCGCTCGGCACGGTCGAGTACGACGTCGACGACTCGCTGGCCACCGGCGGCACGGCGACCTTCAGCGGACCGCTGATGCGCAGCGTGCTCGAGCTCGCCGGGGCCGAGGGCGGCACCACGATGCACACCGAGGCCCTCAACGACTACGCCGTCGACGTCCCGGTCTCGGACGCGCTGGATCTGCCGCTGATGATCGCCACGCGTATGGACGGCAAGCGGATGAGCGTGGCCCACTATGGTCCTACCCGTTTCGTCTACCCGACCGAGGGATACGGGCTCGACCCCGCCACGTACGAGCCCCGCTGGATCTGGCAGCTGAGGAGCATCGAGGTCGAATGAGTCGTCTGCTCCGCGGGCAGGGACCCCGAGCCGTCGCCCTGGGCGTTCTCGGGTTCGTCATGCTCGCCACGAGCATCACGCTGGCGGCCAACCTCATCGTCGGGTCCCGCGACGTCGCCGACCGCATCGACGAGACCAAGACGCTGTTCAACGCGGACCCGCGGACCCTGGGCCAGACCCAGCGGGAGCTGCTGAGCCTGGAGCTGCTCCTGGCGCAGAAGGAACGGGGTCCCGAGGTCCGCCTGCAGCAGGGCCTCGTCACGCAGCGCGTGCAGGAGTCGGCGCTGCCCAAGCAGTATCCGCTGCTCGAGCCCGGCGACCTCCGCGAGCAGGTCCAGGACAACCAGGAGCTGTGGCTGAGGACCGTCCGGCCGCAGGTCGAGAACTGGCTGAGCGGCGGGCCCGGCGCCCGGGACGACCGGCTGGCGGCGATGCGGGGCCTCGCGACGCTCGAGGACTCCTACAACCAGGTGTCGTCGCAGACCGAGATCAGCCGGCGCCAGGTCGCGGCGAACGCCTCGACCGCCGACATGCTCTGGGACATGCGGCGGATGCTGGCCCTGCTGAGCCTGCTCTTCGTCGTCGGGATCGCGTTCTCCTCGCTCGGTGCGGCGCTGCTGGTGCGGACCAACCGGCACCGGCTGTCGGCGCTGCGCAACCTGGAGGAGGTCAACGAGGAGCTGACCTTCTACTCCCGGGTCGTCCAGGCCACCGACAGCGCCCTGATCGCGACCGACCGGATGGGTCACCTCACCTGGGTCAACGACGCGTTCGAGCGCACCACCGGCTTCCGGATGGACGAGGTGCGTGGCCGTCGTCCCACCGAGTTCCTCAGCGGCGCCACCACCAGCCGCGAGGTGCTCCGCCAGATCGACGAGGCGGGCGCCCGCGGGTTGCCGATCCGCACCGAGATCGCCCAGTACACCGCCGAGGGCGAGGAGTTCTGGGTCTCCCTCGACCTGTCCCCGCTGCACAGCGACAACGGCGACCTCGAGGGCTTCTTCGGCGTCCTGACCGACATCACCGAGCGCCACGAGGCCGAGGAGCTGCTCGACCAGGCCCGCCAGGCCGCCGAGGCGTCGGCGCAGGAGAAGGCCGGCTTCCTGGCCACCATGAGCCACGAGATCCGGACCCCGCTGAACGCCGTCCTGGGGCTCACCGACCTGCTGCTGCTGACCGAGCTGGACGACGAGCAGCGCGACTACACCGAGACCGCCCACCAGAGCGGCAACCACCTGCTGGCGCTGGTCAACGACGTCCTCGACTACTCCGCGCTGGAGGCCGGGCGCCTGGAGTACTCCAACCTGCCGTTCTCGATGGCCCAGGTGCTCGACGAGACGCTGACGATGTTCGTCGCCAGTGCGGAGGCCAAGGGGATCGAGCTGCGACTGCGGCAGTCCCCGGACGTCCCGCCGGTCCTGCGCGGCGACGCGATGCGGCTGCGCCAGGTCCTGGTCAACGTGGTCGGCAACGCGATGAAGTTCACCGAGCAGGGTTCGGTCAGCGTCGACTGCGACCTCGTCGGCTCGCCCTGGGGCCACCGCCTCGAGGTGGTCCTGCGGGTCACCGACACCGGGATCGGCATCCCGCGCTGGCGGATCCCCGACCTGTTCCGCTCCTTCGTCCGCGGCGACGCCTCCACCACCCGCCAGTACGGCGGCACCGGCCTCGGGCTGGCGATCTCGCGCCGGCTGGTCGAGGCCATGGGCGGCACCATCGACCTGGAGTCCGAGGTGGGCGTCGGCACGACCGTCACCATCCGCATGGTCCACGATCGTGTCGAGGAGGAGGCGGCCCCGGTGCCCCGCCCGGCCCAGACCATCCTCGACCACTCCGAGCGCCGGGTGCTGGTCGCCGAGGACGACGTGGTCAACCAGAAGGTCGTGGTCCGGATGCTCGGCCGGATCGGCATCGTCCCCACGGTCGTCGAGAACGGCCGCGAGGCCGTCGAGGCGGTCCGCACGGGGGCGTACGACACGGTCCTGATGGACGTCGAGATGCCGGTCATGGACGGGCTGCGCGCCGTCCGCCTGATCCGCGACACCGACCTTCCGGTGCAGCCGTGGATCGTGGCCCTGACGGCGAACGCGCTCTCCGGCGACCGCGACCGGTTCCTCTCCGCCGGGATGGACGACTACGTCAGCAAGCCGGTGACCCTGGACGCGCTCACCGGGGCGCTCGACCGCTCCCGCGTGGGCCACGCGGCCGGGTAGCCGGCCACCTCCTGGCGACGTACCCCCTGGGGTACCGTGCCGGATGGGCTTCCGACAGAGCACGCCCTTCAAGGTGCTGCCGGGCGTCCGCCTGACCATCCGGGACCCGGCGTCGGGTGAGCGACGGCCGCTCACCATCCGCGGCGTCACGCCGCCGGCACCCGACGACCGCACCGCCCGCCGCCCCGGCCCGCGGGCGCACCCCTGGGAGCGGCGCCTGCACCGCTCGCTGCTGCTCGGGGACGCCGCGGAGGTACGCCGGGTCGCGGGCCGCCGCGGCCACCGGGTCCTCGGGGCCGCGCTCGGCGGGCTGACCGCCTACGCCACCGGGGCCGGTCCCGCCCGGGCGCTGCTGGACGAGGCGTGGCGCTCCGGCGACGCCGTCGAGGAGCACCCGTTCCTCAGCGCCCGCCTCCTGCACGCCACCGTGCGGATCGACGTCACCGACGACGTCCAGGCCGTGGTCCCGGTCTCGCGGGACGCGGTCGGCCTGGCCCTGGTCGCCAGCCTGCGCGAGCTCGCGGAGACCGAGGCGGCGACCGTGGTCGCCGAGGAGCTGGACCCGTCGGTGGTGGCCGCCCTGGCGCTCGCCGACCTCTACCGGCGCACCGGCCGGCCCGACGACCTCGTCGAGCTGACCTCCGGGGTGTCCAACACCGACGACGCCTCGGCCCTGCTCCTGCTGCACCGGGCCACCGCCCTCCGCGTCGTCGGCCTCGACGCCGACGCCGACGCCGCCCTCCAGGAGGCGGTCCGCTGGGGCGTGCGCGGCTCCGTCGTACGACGGCTCGCGCTGAGTGAGCGCGACCGCATGGCCCGCGGGGTGGACGGCGGTGTGGAATGAGCCCATGCATCTCATCGAGTTCGAGGGCAAGCGCCCCACCGTCCACCCCGACGCCTGGATCGCACCGACCGCCACGCTGATCGGCGACGTGAGCGTCGAGGCCGGCGCCAGCGTCTGGTACGGCGCGGTGCTGCGCGGCGACGTGTGCACGATCGTGGTCCGCGAGGGGTCGAACATCCAGGACAACTCGGTGCTGCACGCCGGGCCCGACCAGACCCTGACCGTGGGCCCGAACGCGACCGTCGGCCACGGCTGCGTCGTGCACTGCACCTCGGTCGGCGAGCGGTCGCTGGTCGGCAACGGCTCGATCCTCCTCGACGGCGCCACGGTCGGGCCGCGGACCCTGGTGGCGGCCGGGTCGGTGGTCACCCCGGGTGCGGAGATCCCCGGCGGGGTGGTCGCGGCCGGCTCGCCGGCCTCGGCGCGCAAGCCCATCGAGGGGACGTCCTCGGAGTTCTGGGTCGACACGAACGCGCCCTACTACGGCGAGCTCGCCGGCCGGCACCGCGCGGGCGCCCGGGTCGTGGACCCGGCCTGATCTCCTGGCCCGAGCCCCTGGCCCGAGCCCCTGGCGCAGCTCTCAGCGGCGGGTGCAGACCCCGACGAGCACGCCGGGGCGGCGGCCGTCGTACACGGCGCGGCCGCGGGCGAGCGAGACGACCCGCAGCCGGCCGGCGGGGGTGCGGACCAGGGCGGCCCGCTCGCCCTCGACCTCGTCGAAGGCCAGCGGCCGGCAGCCGTGCCGGAGCAGGAGCGGCCGCACGACCTGCTCGTAGCCGTCCGCGGTGGCGCTCGTCGACGGCGTCGGGTGCTGGCCCGCGGTGAGCCCGCCGGCCAGCAGGGCGACCAGCAGCAGGGCGGGAAGGGGACGGGTGCTCATGACATCCCGCTCAACGACGCACCCCGGGGCGGGTGACGGGGCGTCGTGGAGGATGGGCCCATGACGTCCTGGTTCGCCTCGCCCGCCGACGCCGTGGCCCGCCTCGGCGCCGTGGGCTACCTCGCCGACCCCGCCACGGCCACGACGGTCTTCCTGGCGGGGGCCCTGGAGAAGCCGCTGCTGGTCGAGGGACCCGCGGGCGTGGGCAAGACCGAGCTGGCGAAGGCGGTCTCGCGGGCCTGCGGCGCCGAGCTGGTCCGGCTGCAGTGCTACGAGGGACTCGACGAGGCCCGGGCGCTCTACGAGTGGAACTACAAGAAGCAGCTCCTGCGCATCCAGGCGTCCGAGGGTCAGACCTGGGACGAGACCCACGACGACATCTTCACCGACGAGTTCCTGTTGACCCGTCCGCTGCTGACGGCGATCCGGCGCGACGAGCCGACGGTGCTGCTGGTCGACGAGGTCGACAAGACCGACGTCGAGGTCGAGGGCCTGCTGCTGGAGGTGCTCTCGGACTTCCAGGTCACCATCCCCGAGCTCGGCACCGTCGCCGCCGTACGACGCCCCTTCGTCGTGCTCACCTCCAACGCCAGCCGCGAGCTGTCGGAGGCGGTCAAGCGGCGCTGCCTCTACCTCCACCTCGACTACCCCGACGCCGAGCGCGAGCGCGAGATCGTGACCTCGCAGGTGCCGGACCTGGAGGACCGCCTGGCCGAGCAGCTGGTGGCCATGGTCGGCCGGCTGCGCGAGCTGGAGCTGAAGAAGGCGCCGTCGATCGCCGAGTCCGTGGACTGGGCCCGGACCCTGCTCGCCCTGGAGATCCGCGACCTCGACGACAAGGCCGTCGACGACACCCTCGGGGTCGTCCTCAAGCACGCCTCCGACACCGACCGCGCGATCCGCGAGCTGCGGCTCCGGAAATGACCGACTCCGGCCTGCTCGAGCGCCACCTCGCCTTCCTGGAGGCGCTGCGGGCGGCCGGCCTGCCCGTCTCGCTGGCCGAGGACCTCGACGCGGTCGCCGCCCTGCGCGCGCTCCCGTGGGGCGAGCGTGCCACCGTGCGCGAGGGGTACGCCGCCACGCTGGTCAAGAAGCCGTCCTTCCGCCCGACCTTCGACACCCTCTTCGACCTGTACTTCCCGCGACTGGTCGGCGAGGGCGCCGGCCGCGACCACGCGGACCAGGACGCCGCGGGCGCCCCCACCGACACCGGCCCGGCCCTCGCGGCCTTCCGCGAGCAGCTGCTCGACGCGCTGGCCGAGGGCGACCAGCAGGCCCTGGCCGAGATGGCGGCCGAGATGGTGGGCCGGTTCGGGGCGATGCCCGGCCGCGGGCCCGGCCTGTCGAGCTGGTCGTCGTACACGGCGCTGCAGCGGGTCGCCCCCCAGCAGCTGGTCGACCAGGTCGTGGCCGCGCTGCTGGCCCAGGGCCGCACCGAGGAGGAGGCGCAGCGGGCCGCCGGGCGGCGCCTCGGGGGGTTCACGACCCTGGTCGAGGACGACGCCCGCCGGCGGATCGCCGAGGAGAAGGGGCCCGACCACGTCGCGAACGTCGCCGTGCGCCCGACGATCGACCGGCTCGACTTCCTCCAGGCCCGGCGCAGTGACCTGGAGGAGATGCGGCGCGAGATCTACCCGCTGGCCCGGCGGCTGGCCGCCCGGCTGACCCAGGAGCAGCACTCCCGGCGCCGCGGCCCGCTGGACTTCCGGCGCACGGTGCGAGCCTCGCTGTCCACCGGCGGCGTCCCGATCACCACCCATCACAAGCCGAGGCGGCCGCACCGCACCGAGCTGGTGGTGCTCTGCGACGTCAGCGGCTCGGTGGCCAACTTCGCGCAGTTCACGCTGCTGCTGGTCTTCGCGCTGCGCGACCAGTTCCAGAAGGTCCGGGCCTTCACCTTCATCGACCACGTGCACGAGGTGACGCCGTACTTCCGGCCCGGCGCCGACGTCGTCGACGTGATGGCCGACCTCGCCGCCAGCACCTCGCACGCCGCGCTGTGGGGGCGCACCAACTACGGCCGGGCCTTCTCCACGTTCGTCGAGAGGCACCCCGACGCCCTGGGCCCGAAGTCCTCGCTGCTGGTGCTCGGCGACGCTCGCTCCAACTACAGCGACCTGGCCCTCGGCTCGCTGCGGGAGATGGTCCACGGCACCCGGCACGCCTGGTGGCTCAACCCCGAGCACCGCCGGCACTGGGACACCGGCGACTCCGCCGCCCGCGCCTACGGCGAGGTGGTCCCCATGGCCGAGTGCCGCAACCTGACCCAGCTCGGGGAGTTCGTGCACGACATCCTGTGAGGATTCATCGGTCGTCCGATGAATCCGCGCGCCGCGTCTCGGCGTCGGCCACGACCCCGCCGCTCGACGCCGGCTGCCCGGCGCCACCGCTGGTCACCGCACTGCTGAGCCGAACGCCGGCGCGATCCGCTCCAGCGCCTCGGCGATCTCCGTGCCCGGGCCGGCGAAGCTCATCCGCACGAAGCGGTGGCCGTCCACGGTGTCGAAGTCGACCCCCGGCGCCATCGCGACGCCGGTCTCGGCCAGCAGCCGGTGGGTGAAGGCCATGGTGTCGTCGGTGAGGTGGCCGACGTCGGCGTAGACGTAGAACGCCCCGTCGGCCGGCGCCAGCCGGCTCACGCCGAGCCGGGCCAGGCCGTCCAGGAGGAGGGCGCGGTTGCCGGCGTAGCGGCGGACGTGGCCGTCGAGCTCGTCGTACGACGCCTCGG
>Ga0075365_10001104_pt1 | contig 11760 bp, 10 predicted proteins | sample EndMetdeltDD1765_FD_71387 | JGI IMG/M metagenome (GOLD analysis project Ga0075365, IMG submission 71387) | Populus endosphere microbial communities from Tennessee, USA - Endosphere MetaG P. deltoides DD176-5 | ecosystem: Host-associated > Plants > Roots > Endosphere | place: USA: Tennessee... | reverse complement strand
TATCAGCGGCAGGGTTACGAAATATTCGGCGAGGTGCCGGAATTCCCCAAAGGCCGCACACGCACATTCCTGCGCAAGCGCCTGTAGATAGATGCTTCGCCGTCCGAAGACGGCGAAGCAGAGGTCATTCACCCTTCAGACGGCGATCTTTCCACCGCCGATCTTGGTGATTGCGACGACAGCCGGACGAACCGGCATGTCGTCCTTGAAATCCGGCCAGCGGGTTGAGAGATCCTCATAGTAGGACGGACGGCCGTGACCAGACCAGTCGTCGCCGCCGTCGCCTGGATGCTGCACGGCCACGAATGCTGTCTGGTCGTCGGGCAGGAAGAGCGGACCACAGAGCTCGGCACCCACAGGAACACGGTAGAAAAGCTTGGACGTTGCGCGCGCCTCGCCCTCGGTGTCGACGGCCCAGAGGCCGTCGGTGCGGCCTGTCGCCTTGTTGTTGTTGCCGTCGGTCGCGACCCAGAGGCGGCCGGCGGCATCGATGGAACAGTTGTCCGGCATGCCGAACCAGCCATTCTTCGTCGTTTCGGTCGAGAAGGACGCCCCGACATCGGCGACAGCAGGATCGCCACACTTCAACAGCACTTCCCACTTGCCCGAGGTTGCCCCGAAGGCACCGCCATCCTCGCTGATCTCGATGATATGGCCAAAGGCGTTCTCGGCACGCGGATTGGCGGCGTCCACCTGGTCGGCCTTGCGTTTCGTGTTGTTGGTGAGCATCACATAGACCTTGCCGTTGACGGCATTGGGTTCGATGTCTTCCGGCCGGTCCATCTTCGTCGCGCCGAGCAGGTCCGCCGCGCGGCGGGTCTCGATCAGCACGTCGGCTTGGCTGGCAAAGCCGTTTTCAGCGGTCAGCGAGCCCTGGCCGTGGACGACAGGCAGCCACTGCAGTGTGCCGTCCTCGGCGAACTTGGCGACATAAAGCGTCCCCTCGTCGAGCAGGTTCATGTTGGCAGTGCGATCGTTGGCGTTATAGGTGCCCGCCGTCACGAACTTGTAGATATAGTCGAAGCGTTCGTCGTCGCCGAGGTAGAAGACGACGCGGCCATCCTTGTCGACGATCGAGGCTGCGCCTTCGTGCTTCGTGCGTCCAAGCGCACTGCGCTTCTTCGGGGTCGACGTCGGGTCGAGGACATCGACCTCTACGATCCAGCCGAAGCGATTAGGTTCATTCGGCTCCTTTGCCACATTGAAGCGGTCATAGAAGTTTGCCCACTCATAGGCGCCTTCCGGCACGCCGTAGCGCTTGTAGTTCGCTGTTTCCTTGTGATCGGCAGGCAGTTTGCCGGAGAAATAGCCATGGAAATTTTCCTCGGCCATAATGTAGGTGCCCCAGGGCGTTACGCCGCCAGCGCAGTTGTTGAACGTGCCGATGACCTTGGTGCCGGTGGCATCGGCAGACGTCTTGACGCGCTCATGGCCGGCCACAGGACCGGTCAGCTCCATCTCGGTCGTCGAAGTTACGCGGCGATTGTACTTGCCATCAGGCACGACCTGCCACTTGCCGTCCACTTTTTGGATCTCGACGATCGTGCCGCCGTGAGCCGCCATCTCGATATCCACCTGCTCCTTGGCAAGTGGCGCCTGCTTGATCTTACCTTCGGCGATCGTCACCAGGCCGGGGAACATCAGGTGCGGATTTGTGTATTCGTGATTGACGACGAGGATGCCGTGCTCCGACGAACCTTCGATCGGAATATAGCCGACATAGTCGTTGTTGTAGCCGAACTGCCGGCTCTGCGCCTCCGCCGACTGTTTCTTGGGGTCAAAGGCCGGCGAATCGGAAAACAGCGCATCGCCCCAGCGCAGGAGGATATCGGCGTTGTATCCTTCGGCGACATGGTGATTGGCGTCGACGCCGGCCTCGACTTCCGTGAAGGAGAAGGCCGAACCGCTTGCCGCGCGAGCCTCTTCTGCGCTCAACAGCGCAATTGGGCTGACGGTCGCGGCAATGGCGGAGACGGCGAGCGACCCTTGCAGGAAGCCGCGACGTGAGAAGCGCCGCCCAATGATTTCCCCCATCGTGGGATTGTCGCTGCGGTTATGGCCCTCGCCATCCGCATCCTCGAGCTGGCTGGTCGGAAAGATTTCCTTCTGCGAAATATGTTCGGTCACCGAACTACCCCCATAATATTGACGTCATCCGCCTTAGAGCGCTTCCAAAGTCTAGGGACGGCGCATGACAGTCCTGTGATCAACTGAATTTGAAGCGGGGATAGCGATGGATGGGGCGCCCGCTAACGCAGGAATCAGCTGAGCGCTGCCTGCCGCGTTTCGGTATCGATCGCCCTCGCGGCAAAGGCCGCCACGACCAGCAGGCCCGCAAAAAGGCCGATGGCCAAACCCAATCCACCTGAGACGACGAATGCCATTAGGGACGGAGCAAGCAGCCCGCCGAGGCGCGCCATCGCACCTGCCGATCCCATACCAGTCGCCCGCGATGCAGTGGGGTAGAGCTCCGGAGTATAGGCGTACAGCGCCCCCCACGTCCCGAGCAGCGCGAAGCTCATGATCAGCAGTGACGCGCCGACCAGCATGTCATCAGGAGAAACCACGAAGAGCAGGCACCCAAGCGCGGAGAGCAGGCAGAAACCGATCAGCGTCGGCCTGCGCCCCCAAGCCTCGACGCCATAGGCGGCAAGCGCATAGCCTGGCACCTGCGCGAGTGCGACGAACACCAGGAACCCGTATCCACGGACGAAACCGAACCCGTCGCCGGCCAGCTTCGCCGGCATCCAGGTGAAGACGCCGTAGTAGGAAACGGAAACCAGGAACCAGATCGCCAGGATCAATGCGCTTCGGCGACGAAGCTCTTCGGAGAATATCCCTTCCGCCACCTGCGGCGTCGCGACGATCTCGTCGTCGGACGGCAGGGGCGCTTTTTGGTGCAGCGCCAGCATCTTGTTGACAATGGCCTTGGCCTCGCCTGCCCGTCCGGTCCGCAACAGGTAGAGTGGTGATTCAGGAACGAAGAAGCGCAGCGTCAGTCCCAACACTGCCGGCAGCGCCGTAACCGCGAAAATATAGCGCCAAGGATCTGCCACCCCGGTAAGGCTCGCGGCCCAAGCGGCCAGCGCGACGATCAACGTTCCGATCGCCCAGAAACCTTCCAGTGCCACCAGCCACCGACCACGGCTTCTAGCGGGCAGGAACTCGGCCATCATCGCATAGTCGACCGGCAACGTCCCGCCGACCGCCATGCCGGTCAGCAAGCGCAACACCAGCAGGCTGGTAAAGTCTTGAGCGAAAATTGAAAGCGTGCCGAAGAGTGCGTCACAGGCAACCGTCACGATCAGCACCTGCCGACGCCCCACCTTGTCCGCCAGGTGACCGAAGGCAACGGCACCGATCAGCATGCCGAGAAAGAAAAGCGTGCCGGTCTGCAAGGCTTGCGGAACCGTCAGTCCGAAGGTGGCGGCGATCGATGCCGCCGTGAAGCCGACGGCGAGCACCTGCATTGCATCCGCCGCCCAAACAAGCCCGAAGATGCCGATCAGACGGCGCTGGAAGGCACCCGTCCCGGCGCGATCCAGCGCCTCATCCATGGAAATGCCGTTCATGATCAAGCCCTTCAAGCCACTGAAAGATCACGCAAAGCGCGTCTCGGACATAAGGCTCAATACCGCATGCACCCTATTTCCGCCAGCCGATAGTTCCCTTCAGCCGCGCATGCGCGTCCCCCGCGAGCGGTACAACAAGAACGCGCGCCGGATCGACCGGCCCCGGAAACGTCAGCGCGTTATGAGCAACCTTCTCGAAACCGAGCGGGCAGTAGTAGGGTGGATCGCCGATGAGAATGACCGCCTCCGAACCCGTGCGGCGCGCGGCGTCGATGGCAATCCGGACGAGTTCCCGGCCGATGCCGCGGCCCTTGTGAGACGGCCGCACCGCAAGTGGTCCAAGCAGGTGCCCATTCACCGAGCCGGCTTGGACGGGCGTCATTCGTACCGATGCGATTGTCTCGCCGTCATCGGCGCAAATGAAGGAAAGTGATAGATCGTGCGGTCCCTGCTCGCGAATGCGGGCTGCCGCGCGCGTATGCCGGCCGGGGCCGAATGCTTCTTCGTTGATGTGTTCGATTGCAGCGTCGTGCGACGCGTCCTCAGTGAGGTAGACCAGATCGTGCTTATGCATGATGAGACGGAAACCGGATAGACAGAATTGATGGATCTCGAGCACGCCCTTCGGCGTTCGGGAGCATCAGCGTCGTCGCAGGTTTCTCGGTGCAAACATCAAATCGGGTTCCAAAATGTGAAATGGCCGATAGCAGGAAAAAATTCGGTCGTCCAATGGAATTTGGCGAGAGACCGCACGGGCGTGACGCAGTGTTCAATCTTTACCGCCTGTAAACAAGCAAAAGCTGCGATATGTTCTGACCCAACACAATCTGAAGGATGACAACATGGGCATGCTGGTTGACGGCGTCTGGCATGACGTCTGGTACGATACAAAAGAAACCAAGGGGCACTTCAAGCGCGCCGCTTCCCAGTTTCGCAACTGGATTACGGCCGATGGCGCAGCCGGGCCGTCCGGTACGGGTGGCTTCAAGGCCGAGGCTGACCGCTACCATCTCTATGTTTCGCTGGCGTGCCCCTGGGCGCATCGCACGCTGATCTTCCGCAAGCTCAAGAAGCTCGAGGATCTTATCGGCGTTTCGGTCGTCGATCCGCTCATGCTGTCAAACGGCTGGGAGTTCAAGGTCGGCGACGGTGCGACCGGCGATCATCTCTTCGGTGCCAAGACGCTGTCGGAGGTCTACGTGAAGGCCGATCCGCACTATTCCGGCCGCGTGACTGTCCCGGTCTTGTGGGACAGGAAGACCAATACGATCGTGAACAACGAGTCTTCCGAGATCATCAGGATGTTCAACAGCGCCTTTGATCATCTGACCGGCTCGGCCGTTGATTTCTACCCGCAGGATTTGCGGGCTGACATCGATGAGCTAAATACCGTCGTCTACGACACCGTCAACAACGGCGTCTACAAGGCCGGCTTCGCGACGACACAGGAGGCCTATGGCGAAAATGTCGTCAGGCTCTTCGAGACGCTTGATATGCTGGACGAGCGCCTCGGCAAGGGTCGTTATCTCTTCAGCGATCGGCTGACCGAGGCCGATTGGCGACTGTTCACGACCTTAGTCCGTTTCGATGCCGTCTATGTCGGTCACTTCAAGTGCAATATCCGCCGCATAGACGACTACCCCAATCTCTCGGCCTATCTGCGCGATCTCTACCAGACGCCGGGCGTCAAGGAGACGGTGAACTTCCGCCATATCAAGGACCACTATTACCGCAGCCACAAGACGATCAATCCGACGGGGATTGTGCCCGTCGGCCCGGCGCTCGATCTCGACCACCCGCATGGCCGTGCCCGATTGGCAGCGGCCTAGCCTGTGTTCTACCAGACGTGGGCGGGCTCCTGCTCGCCCGCGAGTTCAGCCAGGCGACGGCGCGTCGCTTCAGTTGTGCCCACTGGCAGATCATCGACCTCAAAGAAGCCGCACTCGACGATTTCCCGGTCCGGTGGCCGGGGTGCCGTCTGCTCCACCTGGGTCTTATAGAAGAGAACATGGTCGCGTCGGCTGGCTGCCGTGTTGAAATAGATGTGGAAGAGCTGAGGCCGGCCGAGAATACGCAGATTCCCTTCCTCGCGAAGTTCCTTGATCAGGGCCTCCTCGGCAGTCTCATTGCGCTCAAGCCCTCCGCCCGGCATATGCCAGCCGGGCACGTAGCTGTGCCGCACGAGGAAGATGCGCCCCGCCGAATCGAAGCAGGCGGCTCGCACACCCATCGTCATTCCGCGCGCGATCGCGAAATAGACATGCACGATGCGCATCAGGACTCGTGATTGCCAGGGGCGGATGGTTCCGGTCACGCTTTTTCCAATTCCATTAATCCGTTCAAGCAGATGTGTTTGAATTGCAGACTTACTGGGCTATGTCTGCTCGCATGTTCAAGCTCGCGCACATCTCCGATATCCATCTCGGCCCGCTCCCTCGCCTTTCCGTCCGCGAGCTCTTCTCCAAACGCATTACCGGCTTTGTGAACTGGCATCGCAACCGGCGCAAGCACCTTTTCGGCAGCACGCTGGATCTGCTGCTGGACGACATACGCGCGAAGCAGGCCGATCATCTGGCGGTCACCGGCGACCTGGTGAACCTCGCAAGCGGCTTGGAGATTCGCGCCGCCGCCGCCTGGCTGAAAGAACTCGGTGACCCCGAGGACAATTCCGTCGTGCCCGGAAACCATGATGCTTACGTTCCCGGCGCCTACGAAAAATCGGTGCGTGCATGGTACGACAACGTGCGCGGCGACCTCGCGCCGCCCGAATGGCAGCAAGATCGCCACGTCTTTCCCTATCTCCGCGTTCGCGGCAAGGTCGCCATCGTCGGTTGCTCGACAGCCGTCGCAACGCCCCCTTTCGCGGCCAGCGGCTTCTTTGGTGAGCGCCAGGCGCGAGACACCGTCAACATGCTGCGCGCGGCTGGCGAAGCCGGCTTGTTTCGGGTCGTGATGATCCACCATCCACCTATTCGTGGCGCAACGTCCTTCCACAAGCGGATGATCGGCATTCGCCGCTTCGGCGCCGTGATCTCCACCGGCGGCGCCGAACTGGTGCTCCACGGCCATACCCATTTGAACACGCTCCACTGGCTGCGCGGCCAGACTGGCCCCGTCCCGGTGGTCGGCATCGCCTCGGCATCGCAGGGACCAGGAGGACTAAAGCCCCGCGCCGCCTACAATCTGTTCTCGATCGACGGCTCTCCGCGTGCCTGGGAACTGACCGGGGAACGCTTCAGCATCAACTCCATGGGCGACGGCGTATGCAGTGAAAGTGTCGATATTTTCAAGGGTTAGCGCCACCTTCGAAATCATCGTCTCGCCAAGTTGATTCAGAAACTGAAGATGACGGTATCTTGAATTCGGAAAGCATCCGAGGCCTTGGCAATTGGCGATTGCCACGTAAACTTGTTGTCTCTGCAGCATCAATTCACGGAGTCATTGCATGCCCATGGCGTTCATCAGTCTTCGCGGTCTGGCTTTGGCCGGCTCGCTTGCCATCGCTGTCTCTTCATCCGCCCTTGCGATCGGTGATGAGAGCGACGAAACCAAGCCGCCGCCAAAGACCGAAACGACGACAAAATGCACTGCCGGCAAGGTCTGGGACGTAAAGCGCAAGGAATGCGTGGTTCCGAAGAAGAATTCGTTCAACGATGACGACCTCTACAAGGCAGCCCGTGAATTTGCCTATGCCGGTCAATATGACAACGCCCTGACCGTGCTTCAGCTTGCCAACAACCAGAACGATCCGCGCATCCTGAACTACCTCGGCTACGCCAACCGCAAGGCGGGCAGAATGGAACTGGGGATGTCGTATTATCGCAAGGCACTGCAGGCCGACGAGAATTATGTTCTGGCACGGTCATACATGGGCCAAGCTTTGGTGGAACAGGGTGATGTACAGGGAGCGCGCGTCCAGCTCGTCGAGATCCGGGATCGGGGCGGCGAGCAGACCTGGGCCTACCGCTCGCTACTGCAAACATTAAACGGCTACCGCACGTATTGAGGTTGCAGCACCGGTGCCAGCGAAGAAAAGCTTTGAGAACCCGTGGGATACGCCGCCGGATGCTTGCGAAGCATCAGGTACTTGTTTCATAAAGGACACAGAAGCGATATAAATCGATCTCCTGCTGGGCGTTCTGCCTGAACGCCCATGCATTACTTGGAAAGACCATGCGTCAACCCGTGACGACCATCGATATCAGACGCGACCTAGTGGGCCTTCTGCCCCGGCTGCGGCGTTTCGCGATGACCCTTGCAGGTGATGCAGCAAGTGCGGACGAACTCGCGCAAGCGGCGTGTGAGCGTGCCATCGCCAAGAGCAACCAATGGAATGGCGAAGGCCGTCTGGAGAGCTGGGTCTACACCCTCGCCCGCCAGCAATGGAGTGACGACCATCGCCGACGCAAGCCGCATGCCGTTTCGAAAACCAATATCACCGATATCCGCGAGGCGAGCCGCGACCGTGCCCCCCTCGTCGATCCTGATGTCATCCACCGCATGGTTTCCGAGATGCCCGAAGGCACCTCTAGCGCGTTTCTGCTGGTCATCGTCGAGGGGCATAGCTATCAACAGACGGCTGATATTATGGGTGTCACGATCAACATCGTCGTATCGCAGCTCGCCGCGGCGAGGCTGCATTTCGCCAGCATCGCGGACAATTATTCTCACAGGTACTGAATTGCTCGATTTCAAAAAACTGCCGCTCGATGCTCAGCTAACCGCCCTGCTGGATGGCGAGACGACGCCCGAACAGAAGCAGGAGCTGGAGCAGCGCCTAGCCAACGACGAGGGTGCCAAGCGGCTCTATGACAAGCTGCGACACGGCGCCGACTTCGGAAAGCACCGCCTCGACGATGTTCTCAAGGAACCGGTTCCCCTCGCCCTTGTTCGGTCGATCAAGAGCGCACAGCCACCGAAGGCTCCGGTTGCCTCGCGCGTTTCGCGGCCCTCGTTTAAGCTTGCGCCGACCGGGCCACAGGCTCTTGCGGCAGCAATCATCCTCTTCATCGCCGGCTGCGGCATCGGTTTTTTCGCCGCCGGCAGCACCAGCACGATGCAATCGGCACCCCCGGCAACGATCGAAGCCGCCGCCGATTCCAGCCAATGGCTGACAGACGTCATCGCCAACCAACGCCTGATCGCTCGCCAGCCGCGTCATATTTTCGAGGTGCCGTCGACGCAGGCGGAGGAAATTTCCACCTGGCTGACCTCAACGGTTGGCGTTGCATTCCGCGTGCCTGACCTGTCGGATCAGGGCTGGACCTTCCAGGGTGCACGCGTCTTCATCGGCGACGGCCGGCCGGTCGGCCAGCTGGTCTACACGAGCTCCGATGGCGATCTGGCTTCCATCTGCTTCCGCAAGGACAGCTTGCCCTCGGAGACCGACGATTTCAAAGAAACGATCAAGGACGAGATCGGGGTGGTTGCCTGGCACAATGCCGGCACGTCCTATGTGCTCATCGGCCCATCGTCGGAAGCGTCGCTCGGCCAGCTCGCCATGCAGGTTGCGGCATCGATCTGATGTTCGGGTAGGCCGCAACGATGCGGCCGCCCGAATGACGACGCCTAAAAATTCTCGGCACTGTCCAGGAAGGAGTGCAGCGGAATAGTCCGCTGCACCAGAGCGCGTCAGGCCTTTCCAGCCTTGACCTCGAGCACGCGGTTTGCGGCAGAGACGATCGCCTCCAGGGATGCACCGACGATGTTCGTGCTGATGCCGGCGCCAAAGAGCTTGCCGCCCGGATAGGAGGTCTCGACGTAGGAGATGGCCGCAGCGTTCGAGCCATGCTGCAGCGAGTGCTCCGAATAGTCCTCGACCGACATGTCGATGCCGAGATAGTGCGAGAGCGCGTTGACGAAGCCGTCGACCGGGCCATTGCCCTTGCCTTCGATGCGCTTCGTCTCGCCGTTGTCGGTGATCTCGGCGGCGACGATGCGCTGCCCCTTGTGCTCCGGATCGGCATAGGTGTGGTGATCGACGAACTTGATGCGGCCTACCGGCTGCGTCACGTAGCGCTCGATGAAACGGTCGTAGATGCGCTTCGACGGCAATTCCTTGCCCTCTTCGTCGGTGATCCGCTGGATGTCTTCGCGGAACTCGACCTGCAGGTTGCGCGGCAGGTTCAGCCCGTAATCCTGCTGCAGGATGTAGGCGATGCCGCCCTTGCCGGACTGCGAGTTGATGCGGATGATCGCCTCGTAGGTACGGCCGACATCCTGCGGATCGATCGGCAGGTAAGGCACTTCCCAAACCGGGTGGTTGGCAACCTTGATCGCCTTCATGCCCTTGTTGATCGCATCCTGGTGCGAGCCGGAGAAAGCCGTGTAGACCAGTTCGCCGACATAAGGGTGGCGCTCGCCGATCGGCATCTGGTTCGAATATTCGAACACTTCCTTCATGCGCACGATATTGGAGCAGTCGATCTCCGGATCGACTCCTTGAGTGAACATGTTCAGCGCCATGGTGACGACGTCGACGTTGCCGGTGCGCTCACCATTGCCGAACAGCGTGCCTTCGACGCGATCTGCACCCGCCAGCAAGGCCAACTCGGCAGCAGCGATACCGGTGCCGCGGTCGTTATGTGGATGCAGCGAAATGATCAGGTTTTCGCGATTGTCGAGATTGCGGCACATCCACTCGATCTGGTCGGCATAGACGTTCGGCGTCGCCATCTCGACCGTGGACGGCAGGTTGATGATCAGCTTATTGTCAGGCGTCGGCTTCATCACCTCGATGACGGCGTTGCAGATATCCAAAGCCACCTCAAGTTCGGTCCCGGTGAAGCTCTCCGGCGAATATTCGAAGCGGTAGCCACCGCCAGCCTTGGCAGCCATGTCGGAGATCATCTTCGCCGCATCGACTGCGATCTGCTTGATGCCCTGGACATCCTTGGCGAACACGACACGACGCTGCAATTCGCTAGTGGAGTTGTAGAAGTGAACGATCGGGCGGTTCGCCCCTTCCAGCGCCTCGAACGTACGGGTAATTAACTCCGGACGGCACTGCACCAGCACCTGCAGCGACACGTCATCAGGTACGTTGCTCTGCTCCACGCACCAGCGCGCGAAGTCGAAATCCGTCTGAGATGCCGATGGGAAACCGATCTCGATTTCCTTAAAACCCATGTCGAGCAGCAACTGGAACATCCGGGCCTTGCGGTCGTGGCCCATCGGGTCGACCAGCGCCTGGTTGCCGTCGCGCAGATCGACCGAGCACCAGATCGGCGCCTTGGTCAGCGTCTTGGACGGCCATGTACGGTCAGGGATGTTCACCTGCGGATAGGCGCGATACTTGATCGCCGCCTCGGGCATGCCTTTGGTTTGGGAGCGGGTGTTCGTGTCCATGTCTTCTCTTCCTCTTCCCGTCATCTGGCCAGCCGCGTCATAGCGTATCGGGTCTGGCTTGGCGATGACGAATCCGGTGCGAAAGCATCCGGCTGATCAGTTTTCGGGATTGGTCACGAGGAGCGATGGCCTGGGCGGGCTTTCGGCCGCCGGGCGCTCCTCAACGGACCCGGCAACCGCGCGTAAGGCCGAGGAGAAGAAGCGAGGTCAGGGCGCGCGTATTGTCGCGCAGGGCGATACGCCCGCGTGCAATCTGCTCAGAAATCATGATGCCCGTGTTCTTCATGGCCGCGCTTATAGCCGGGGTACAAAAAACTGGCAATCCCTCCGTCTATTTTTTCGCCGCTTGCACAAAACGTGACAGGGCCAGCATCGACCCTCCGGCGAGCAATCCCCAGAATGCGCCGGAGATTCCCGCAAAGGAAACGCCGGATGCCGTCACCAGAAACGTTATGGCCGCCGCCTCTCGCGATTCCGGTGCCTGGAACGCTGCCATGGCCGAGCCGGAGAAAGCGCCGACCAATGCCAGTCCAGCCACCGCCTGGATCAGGATTGGCGGCGCCAGGGCCACGAAGGTCGTCACCGCGCCTGCCAGTAGTCCGAGAATGACATAGGAGATGCCTGAGACGAAGACGGCCCAATACCGTCGCGCGGGATCGGGATGCGCGTCCTGGCCGGCGCACATTGCAGCTGTGATGGCAGCCAGATTCACCGCATGCCCCCCGAACGGCGCTGATAGGATCGAAAAGAGGCCCGTCACCGAGAAGAGCGGGCCGGGTTTCGGCTCGTAGCCGTTCACCTTCAGGACGGCGATGCCGGGAATGTTCTGCGACGCCATGGT
>Ga0075365_10001103_pt1 | contig 11765 bp, 3 predicted proteins | sample EndMetdeltDD1765_FD_71387 | JGI IMG/M metagenome (GOLD analysis project Ga0075365, IMG submission 71387) | Populus endosphere microbial communities from Tennessee, USA - Endosphere MetaG P. deltoides DD176-5 | ecosystem: Host-associated > Plants > Roots > Endosphere | place: USA: Tennessee... | reverse complement strand
CGATCCCGTTGATGATCGACAGCGTCGCTCGGACCCCATCGCCGGTGATGCTCCGACAGATCGGGTACATCTGCTCGATGAGCGCATACGCATCATCGCCTGGCGTGCGCGCGATGCCGGCGGTCATGGGCGGCAACGTAGCAAACACCACCACGCATTCCACTCGCATCCACACCGGGCGCCCGACCGGGGCGCGGGTAAGCTGCCGATTCCGGTGCCGTTGCACCAACGCGAAGTCCCGCCGATGTGGGCGACATCAACGTGGAGTGAACGATGCTCGAACTGACGCTTGGCGACGAGGTCGGGCGACCGCTGACGATCCTGTGCCTCGGCGCGCACAGCGATGACATCGAGATCGGTTGCGGTGCGACGTTGCTCCGCCTCCTCGCCGAGCACCCCGGTAGCACCGTCCACTGGGTCGTGTTCGCGGCCGTCGGCGACCGCGCCGGTGAGGCGACCGCGAGCGCCCAGGCGTTCACCACCGCCGCGGCCGAGATGCGGCTCACGCTCCACGACTTCCGGGAGAGCCACTTCCCCTACGTCGAGGCGGACATCAAAGCCGCGTTCGAGGACCTCAAGACCGTGCAACCAGACGTCATCTTCACCCACCGCCACGACGACCAGCACCAGGACCACAGCACGCTCGGGCGGCTGGTGTGGAACACGTTCCGCAACCATCTCATCGCCGCGTTCGAGATCCCCAAGTACGAAGGCGACCTCGGCCGACCCAACGTCTACGTACCCGTGACGGCGGCAGTCGCGGCCCGCAAGGTCGAGCTCCTCCTCGAGCACTTCGGATCGCAACGCGCCAAGAGCTGGTTCCGGGCCTCCACCTTCGAAGGCTTGATGGCGGTTCGCGCCGTGGAGTGCAACGCTCCCGAGGGCTTCGCCGAGGCCTTCCACTGCCGCAAGATCGTGCTCTGAGGCGATACCGATGAGCGACGACAGGTTCGACGTCGCCGTCGTCGGCGGCGGCATCGTCGGCCTCGCGACCGCGCACGCGCTCCTCCAACGCCGACCGGGTCTGCGCGTCGCGGTGCTGGAGAAGGAGGCCGAGCTGGGCCGGCATCAGACCGGGCACAACAGCGGTGTCGTGCACTCCGGGGTGTACTACAAGCCGGGCAGCTTCAAGGCTCGGCTGTGCAAGGACGGCAACATCGCGCTTGCCGCCTTCTGTCACGACCACGACATCCCGTACGAGCGATGCGGGAAGTTGATCGTCGCCACGGATGCCGCCGAAGCCGAGCGATTGCAGACGATCGTCGACCGCGCGGCAGCGAGCGGCATCGAGGCCCGCGTCCTCGCCGGGGAAGAGATCGCCGAGCGCGAACCCCACGTCGTCGGCACCACCGGGCTGTGGATTCCCTCGACCGGCATCGTCGACTACGGGGCGGTCGTACAGACGTTGGCTCGCCTGGTCGAACAGCGCGGCGGCACCATCATGCTGCGCACGGAGGCGCTCGAGTTCAATCGCTCGCACCAGCTGCACGTGCTGCAGACATCGACCGGGACCGTGTCGGCCAGCTCCCTCGTGACCTGCGCCGGCCTGCAGAGCGATCGTGTCGCGGTCCGCGCCGGTGCCGAGCTCTCCGCCCGGATCGTCCCGTTCCGCGGCGAGTACTACGAGCTCGCCCCACACCGACGCGACCTCGTTCGCGGTCTCGTGTATCCGGTGCCCGACCCGAACTTTCCGTTCCTCGGCGTGCACTTCACGCGGATGATCGACGGTTCCGTGCACGCCGGTCCGAACGCGGTGCTCGCGCTCTCCCGCGAGGGCTACCGGAAGCGGGATGTGCGGCTGCGAGACGTCGTCGACGTGGCGACGTTCCCGGGCTTCTGGCGCCTCGCGGCGCGCCACGGTCGCGCGGGCATGGCAGAGGTCGCCCGCTCGCTGAGCAAACGACTGTTCCTCCGCAGCCTGCAACGACTGATCCCCGAGCTGGAGCTGGGCGATCTCGTCCCGACAGAGGCCGGCGTTCGCGCCCAGCTCCTCGATCGCGCCGGTGGCCTCGTCGACGACTTCGTCATCGTGCACGTCGATCGCGCCGTCCACGTCTGCAACGCACCCTCCCCCGCGGCGACGTCGTCGCTCGAGATCGGGCGGATGGTCGCCGACGAGCTCGAACCGCTGCTGGCCTGAGCACCCATCGACCTGGCCACCTGATGATCTGCGCGAGTCAGCGAGTCGGCCGCGAGCCCTGGCGCGCTTCGCGACGCCGCTGCAACGCCTCCTTGCGCGAATGTCCGCGTTCGTGGCTCTGCTTCATCGCTTCCGAGTCCTGCTCCTGACCGCCGTCGAGGTGCTCGGCCAGCGACCGGACCGTCGGGAACCGGAACATCTCGACGAGGGACAGCCGGCGACCGAGCACCTCGCCGAGCCGGGCTGTGGCCTGAACCATCATCAACGAGTTGGCGCCGAGGTCGAACAGGTTGGTCTCGACGCCGACGATGTCGAGCGACAGCATGTCCTGCCAGACGGACACGATCGCTCGTTCGAAATCGCTCGCCGGGGGCGCGGCCACCGTCGAGCCCTCGCTGCGACTCCGATCGGGTGCGGGGAGCGCGTTGCGGTCGATCTTTCCGTTCGGCGTGCGCGGGAGGGCGTCGAGCACGACGAAGGAAGTCGGCACCATGTAGTCCGGGAGCTGGGCGCGTAGCGTCATTCGCATCTCCGGCCCGAGCTCGTTCAGCCGCCGGCGGGTCGGCTGGTTGGTGAAGGTCGTCCACGGCTTCATCTCCGCGGGCCGATCGATCGGGAGCCTGCCCGCCACGCCGCGGCGGGTGAGGATGAGATCGAACCGATCCCAGGAATCGTTGGACCAGACGAGGTCTGCGTCGTACCGCTCATCGATGTCGACGAGGTCGGCCGGATGCATCCCCGGCGCAACCGACTGCACAGCGACGCGAGCGTCGGCCACCGTCCGCACGTCGTCGTCGACGCTGGACAGCAGTCGATGCAACTCGGCCTCGCGGACGAGCCGGTCGTTGCGGATTGCGTTGACGCGCAGCACGGGCGGCTCGTCGGCGAGCGCGGCCCGCACCGCCCCGAGCGAGAACGGTTCCAACGAAACCTCGCGGACGTCGAGCTCGGCGAGCGCTTGACCCCGTCGCCGGAGCACGACGTCGTACCGGAAGCGGGTGAGCTCGTTGTCGTGGCGGCCGGTCTTCAGACGGACGGTGATGCCGTCGATGTCGGTGAGCACGGTCGACAGCGCGGAGAACAACTCGGCGTCGACGAGCAACTCCTCGTCGTTGGCCTCGCGCTGCTGGGTCAGGTCGAAGACATCGTGCAGCGACGCGTTGGCCTGCGAGCGCTCGAGCTCGACCGACGCGGCGAACAGGGGCAGGTGGGCGCGACTGCGCAGATCACCGATGAACAGCGAGCCGCCCGGCCGGAGCAACCCGAGCGCTTGGCGGATGACGTCGACGAAGTAGTCGGCGTCGGGAAAGTACTGCGCGACCGAGTTGATCACGATCGTGTCGAAGGTCTCGTCGGTCAGCGAGCCGACGAGGTGCGCGGCACCCTGGATCAAGCTGACCTGCGGCATCGGGTCCACCTGCAGGTGCCGGTCGATGCGGTCGAGTGCGCTCTGGGCGACGTCGACTCCGACGTAGCGTTCGCACCCGGGCGCCACCCTGAACAGCAGCAGGCCGGTGCCACAGCCGATCTCCAGCACACGCCGCGGGCCGAGCGCGCGGATTCGATCAACGGTCTCCTCCACCCACTCGTGCATCTCCTCGGCGGGAATCGGTTCACCGGTGTAGCTGCTGTTCCAACCGACGACGTCGAACGTCGCGTCGGCATCGTCGGAGGCCGTGCGATAGGTCTCGTTCCACACCTCGCTCCAGGCGTCGCTGGTCGCCGACGAACCGCCGGACCGCGGGACCAGATAGGCGATCAGGCGCGGATCGCCTGGCGTGTCCGTTCGGGCAACGACCACCGTCTCGAAGACGTCCGGGTGCCGGCCGATCGCCGCCTCGATCTCGCCGAGCTCGATGCGATAGCCGCGGATCTTCACCTGGTGGTCGAGTCGCCCGAGGAACTCGATCTCGCCGTCGGGACGGATCCGCGCGAGGTCGCCGGTCCGGTAGACGCGTCCGGTCGTCCAGGGCAGCTGGACGAAGCGCTCATTCGTCATCTCCGGCCGATCGAGGTAGCCACGCACGACGCCATCGCCGCCGATCAGCAGTTCTCCGGGAACTCCGATCGGATTCGGCTGCAGGTGTCGATCGACGATGAGAACCTGTGTGTTCGCGATCGGGCGGCCGATCGTGATCGGCTCGCCGGCAGCGCGGATCGGGGATGCCGTGGACCAGATCGTGGTTTCGGTCGGCCCGTACATGTTCAGCAGCACGCCGCGCATCTCGGGCCGGATCTGATCGACCAGGGCTGGGGGAAGGGCTTCACCGCCGAGGAGCAGGTAGTGCAGGGAGGCCAGGCCGGCAACGCCGTCGGGCTGGGCGGCGATCACACCTGCCAACGAGGGCGTGCACTGGAGGTGGGTGATCCGGTGACGGTCGAGTTGGGCGAGCAGGGAGTAGTCGGCGGTCTCCTCGAGGTCTGTCCCGCTCGTGTGGTGGGCGGCGAAGTCGACGACCTCCACCGCCGGCTGGGCGTTGGCGGCGCGCAAGCTGTCAAGCGACTGCAGGTTGCGCAGCACGACTTCACCATCGACGCCGAAGTCGATCAGGCACGCGACCTCGTCGACGCCGAGGACGCTCAGCTCGTCGACCGTCGACTGGCAGCTTTCGGGAGTGCCGAACAACCCCGCCGTGCGGAAGTAGCGCTCGAAGGCGTGGTCCATGATCGCCGCGACCTCGTCCTCGGCGAGGTCGTCGAGATCGAATGCGGTGTCCGACGACGTCCGCTGTGCATCGGGCTTGGCGAAGCTGGTCTGCTCCCACTGCATCTGGTTGATGAGATCGGTCGAGGTTCGGAGGTACTCGAGGAACGGTCCTCGAACGGTGTTGCGCACCTCGTCGATGTCCGTCCCGACGAACGTGTGCAGCATCAAGCTGACGTGCCCGTCACCGGGGTGTCCGGCGGCTCGATACGCGGCGCGGTAGGCCGCGATGTTCGCGACGAGGTCATCCCGGCTCATGACGAGGAGGTTGGTGAGGATGCTCGCGCCGATGCGGCCGGCCATCGTGAACGTGTCCGCACTGCCGCCGGCGGTGATCCAGATCGGCGGCGATTCCTGGATCGGCGGGGGGAACATCCGGACTGAGATCGGTCGTCCATCACCGCTCGTCGCCGGCACCGCCTCACCGCGCCACAGCGCACGGATCGTCTCGATTCCTGTCGCCATGATCGCGCGCCGATCGGCGTAGTTCTCGGGCGCCAGGGCGAAGTCGTTCGCATGCCAACCGGACGCGAACGACAACCCCACCCGCCCGTTGGACAGGTTGTCGACGACGGACCAGTCCTCGGCACAGCGAACGGGGTTGTGCAGCGGAAGGACCACGCTCCCGGCACGGATCGCAATTCGATCGGTGACCATCGCGACGGCCGTGCTGGTGATCGCCGAGTTGGGATACAGCCCGCCGAACTCGTGGAAGTGACGCTCGGGCGTCCAGACCGCGGCGAACCCGTGCTGATCGGCGAACTTGGCTCCTTCCAGCAGCAGTCGGTAGCGATCGCCGGCGCGCTCACCGGCATCCGCGGCGAAGTAGAACAGGCTGAACTCCATCGGACGCTGACGCGCGGCGACTGCGGGTCCGGCAGTCGCGAACACCAGACGTGACTCGTCTTCCTGCAACACCAGCGTGAACCCGCGGGTGAGGGTCCAGAACAGTTCGAGGACCGAGATGTCGAAGGAGATGCTCGTGACGGCCAGCCACCTGCCGGTTGCAGAGGTCTCGGTGTGGCCGAGCTGATCGTCCATCGCGCCGAGGAAGTTGACGACGTTGCGGTGCTCGATCATCACCCCCTTCGGTCGGCCGCTGGACCCGGACGTGAAGATGACGTACGCGAGGTGGTGGCTGGCGAGCTCGCTCCTCCTCGCGCGATCGAGACCGGCTACCGCCCCGGCACCCGCGGCGACGACGTCGTCGATGACGAGGACGTGCGCGACCGCCGCCGGCACCGAGTCGCGCAAGCGTCGATCGGTGAGCACGATCGACACGCGCGAGTCCTCGAGCATCATCGAGATCCGCACGGCGGGATAGTTCGGATCCATCGGCACGTACGCTCCGCCGGCTTTCAGGATTCCGAGCAAGGCGACCACCATCGCGACCGACCGCTCGACGAAGACGCCGACCATCGTGTCCGGGCCGACTCCCAAGTCGACGAGCGTGCCGGCGACGATCGCTGCTCGCCGGTCGAGCTCTCTGTACGTGAGCTGCTCCGAACGGAACACCACGGCCGGCGCATCGGGGGTGCGCTGGACCTGAGCCTCGAACAGCTCACCGATGCAGGCGTCGCGCGGGTAGTCCCGATCGGTGGCGTTCCAGGCAGCGAGCAGGGCCCGCTCCCCGGCCGTCACCCGCGGCAGCGTGCCCACCGCGGCGTCGGGGTGATCCACCATCGCCTCGAGGATGGCGGTCAGCAGTTCCTCGACCCGCGCCATCCCGGAGTCGTCGAACACGCGCAGGTCGTACGACAGCTTGAAGTGGATCTGCGGATCCGTGTACGCCAGCAGCGTGAGGGGGAAGTTGGTCTGATCGTGCAGGTCGAACTGCCGGCGGGCGAACGCGGGACTCACTGCCCGCAGCCGCGTGCCCTGGTGCAACTCGTTGATCACCACGATCGTGTCGAACAGCTCTGCACCGCGAGTGCTCGCCACCGCATAGATCTCGGTGAGCGGTGTGTGCTCGACCGCGCGCTTGTCGACCGACTGCTGTCTGACGGCTGCGAGGAGATCGCGGACGGGTTGGCCCGGCTCGATGAGCACCCGCACCGGCGGGGTGTTGATGAACAAGCCGATCGTGCGGTCGCTGCCCGGCAGCGCCGAGCGTCGACAGCCGCGCGTCGATCCGAAGACGACATCGGTGCGCCCCGAGAATGCCGCCAGCACCAAGCTCCACGCGGCCTCGATCAGGGTTGGTGGCGAGATCTTCTCGCGGGCGGCGAAGCCGTGGATCTTGTCGCTCAGCTCCTGGGTCAGTCGGAACCGGCGTGCGCCGTACCCGAACTCGTTGTCGTCTGGAGCAGATGTTCGGTGCAACGCGCTGATGTCGGTCGGCTCGTCGAAGTCGGCCAACAACGTCCGGAAGTACTCCTGCGCGGTGTCGTGGTTGCTGACGATCGTGTCCTGCAGCCACAGCACGTGATCCCGGTATGGCCGACGCTCGACGAACTCGAGCTCCGCTCCGACGACCGCGGCGTCATACCCGGCGAATGCCTCCTCCACCACCCAGACGACGCTCGTGTCCAACAGCGAGTGGTGATAGGTGAAGACGAACCAATGGTGCTCGTCAGCGAGGGTGAACATGTTCAGCCGCCACAGCGGCGCCGTGTCGAGCTCGAAGCCGCGGCGCCTGTCCTCGGCCATGAACGCATCGAATGCGGCCTGCTGCGCGGCGGCGTCGAGGGTGCGGATGTCGTGGACGACGAGCGGGACGTCGACCGTCTCCACGACCTCGGTCACGGGCCGGTCGAGACCGACCCATCGATATCGTGACCGCATGACCGGGTGGTGGGCTGCCACACGCCGCCACGCATGCTCCAACAGGGCCGCATCGATCGGCTCGGCCAGGTCCGCAACCAGCTGCTCGATGTCGACACCAACGTTGGTGCCGTCGAGGTGATGGAACAGCATTCCCTGCTGGAGCGGGGTCAACGGATAGCGGTCGACGACGCTCAGATCGGCCATGGAGGGAGGGTAGCATCGGCTCTTGCCGGATACCGCTGGGGGTACATGGACGACTTCGGGCATCAGTGCAGGCGATAGACAGGACACACGGCCATCAGCATGATCGAGAGCGACGACACAGCCGAGGACTTTGACGGTCGCGTCGCGATCATCGGCATGTCAGGACGCTTCCCGGGGGCACGCGACCTCGCCACGTTCTGGGCCAACCTGCGCAACGGCGTGGAGTCCGTGGAGTTCTACTCCGAGGAGGAACTGCTCGCAGCAGGCGAGTCGATCGACAACGTCCGCGACCCGTCGTACGTTCCGGCATCTGCGCGGTTGGACGGCATTGATCAGTTCGATGCCGGCTTCTTCGGGATGAGCCCTCGTGACGCGGCAGTGTTCGATCCGCAGCACCGACTCTTCCTGGAGTGCGCGTGGGAGACGCTCGAACACGCCGGCTATGTGGGCGATCGGATCGCGGGCGCCGTTGGTGTTTTCGCCTCGTGCGGCCTCAGCGAGTACATGTTCAAGAACGTCATGGCGAACGAGCAGGTGGCTCGATCCGTCGGCGAGTGGCTGGTCCGCCACACGGGCAACGACACCAACTTCCTCGCCACGAGGGTCTCCTACGAGTTCGATCTGCACGGCCCGAGCATGAACGTCCAGACCGCGTGCAGCTCCACGCTTGTCGCCCTGCACCTCGCGTGTCAGAGCCTGTTGAGTGGTGAGTGCGATGTTGCGTTGGCCGGCGGATCAGTCGTGTCCCCGGTGCAGAACCGCGGCTACTTCTACAAGGAAGGCGAGATCCTGTCCCCCGACGGTCACTGTCGCGCCTTCGATGCTTCGTCTGCCGGCACGATCATCTCCAGCGCGTGCGGCTGTGTCCTGCTCAAGCCACTGTCCAGAGCGCTGGAGGATGGCGACAACGTTCTCGCGGTGATCCGTGGATCCGCAGTGAACAACGACGGCCGCGCCAAGGTCGGCTACCTCGCCCCGAGCGTCGATGGTCAGTCGCAGGTCATCGTCGAAGCGCTCGCGATTGCCGGCGTCGAGGCCCGCGACGTCTCGTACATCGAGACCCACGGCACCGGCACACTGATCGGTGACCCGATCGAGATCGCCGGTCTCACCCATGCCTACCGGGAGTCGACCGACGACACCCAGTTCTGCGCGATCGGTTCCTTGAAGTCCAACATCGGCCACACGGGCGAGGCGGCGGGGGTCGCCGCGGTGATCAAGACCGTGCTCGCGCTGCAGAACCGCGAGATCCCACCGAGCCTTCATTTCCAATCACCCAACCCACAGGCCGACCTGCCGAACAGCCCGTTCTTCGTGAACGCCCAACTGCGACCCTGGACGGTCGCCGACGGTGCGACACGGATCGCGGGCATCACCGGGCTCGGTGCAGGCGGCACCAACGCGCACATCATCGTCGAGGAGGCGCCACGCCGACAACCGTCCGGACCAGCCCGCGACGCGCAGCTGATCACGTTGTCTGCCCGTTCGGCCGAAGGCGTCGGCCGCGCTGCCGCCGAACTGGCAGCCCACCTTCGCGCGCATCCCGACACCAACCTCGCCGATGTCGCGTACACCCGCCTCGTCGGTCGCAAGCAGTTCCGGGTTCGACGGTTCGTCGTCGCATCCGTCGCTGCCACCGCGGCCGCGGCGTTGGAGGTCGGTGATCCGAAGAACCTGCACACCCATCACCACAAAGGCGATCCGCCATCCGTCGTCTTCATGTTGCCGGGTGGCGGGGCCCAGTACGCCGGGATGGGCCGCGAGTTGTACGACAGCGAACCCGTCTACCGGGCGGTGATCGACGACTGCGCGGCAGCGGTCCGACCAACGCTCGGTGTTGATCTGCGCTCCGTGCTCTATCCCGACGGCGACTTGGAGCTGGGCAACAAGAACCTCGAACGTCCCTCGATCGCGCTCCCCGCGCTGTTCGCCACCGAATGCGCGATGGCCAAGTTGCTGGAATCGTGGGGGATCGCGCCGACAGCGATGATCGGCCACAGCGCCGGCGAGTACGCGGCCGCCTGCCTCGCCGGCGTGATCAGCATGCGCGACGGGTTGTCTCTCGTCGCGCTACGCGGGCGTCTGTTCGAGACACTGCCGGCCGGTGCGATGTCGAGCGTTCCGTTGTCAGCAGACGTGATGCGCGGCCGCCTGCCGGACGGTCTGAGCATCGCCGCCGCGAACGCCCCGGACCTCTGCGTGATCTCCGGACCGATCGAGCGCATCATCGCCGCCGAAGAGTCGCTCGCGGCCGACGACATCGAGACGATGCGCATCCACATCGAGGTCGCTGCTCACTCCTCCATGCTCGAGCCGATCCTGGAGGAGTTCGGAGCGTTCTGCCGAACCATCCGGTTCTCGCCTCCGTCGATCCCCTACGTGTCGAACCTCACCGGCACGTGGATCACCGAGAGCGACGTCACGAACCCGGACTACTGGGTGCGGCACCTGCGTGAGACGGTCCGCTTCGGCGACGGCATGAACACGATTCTCGAGGACCCCGATCGGATGTTGCTCGAGATCGGGCCGGGCCGCACGCTGATCAGCCTGGCGCGTCAATCGCGGCCGGCGGTGATGACTGCCTCGACGATGCGTCACCCGAGCGAGAACACGTCCGATCTCACTCATCTCCTCGGTGCCCTCGGAGCAGTGTGGGCCGCTGGCATCGACCTCGATGGTGAGCGGTTGCACGCCGGCGAACGTCGACGCCGCGTGCCACTCCCGACGTACCCGTTCGAACGGCAGCGCTACTGGGTCGAGCCCGATGTCGGTCAGGCCCGGACCGTCTCCACGGGATCGATGCGCAAGCGTCCGGACATTGCCGACTGGTTCTACACGTCCTCGTGGAAACGGTCTCTGACGCGGCCCGTTCCGACGTCGGCCGTCTCGACATCGACGTCGATGGTGATCACCGCCGGGCATCGCCTCGCGGACAGGTTGCGGGGGCGCCTCGCGCGCCACGGTGATCGCGTGATCACGGTTCGGTTCGGCGACGGTTTCCAAGCGCTCGCCGACGGAACCTACGTCGTCAACCCAGCGAGCGCGAACGACTGGACCGACCTCGTCGACGCGGTCAAGGCCGCCGGCGGGCTACCCGATCGGATCGTGCACATGACCGCGGTCGGAGACCCGGGTCCGAAGCGCTTCGGGATCAAACCGCGACCCCTCGCCGCGTTCGATGCCGTGGTCCAGCGCGACCAAGCCAGCATGCTGTTCCTCGCCCGCGCCCTGTCTGCGGAATCGCACCCGATGCAGCTCTACGTCGTGACGAGCGGAGTCCACGCGTTGGGCACCGAGCCGACCCATCCGGCGCGGGCGCTGGTCCACGGTGCGTGCCGAGTCATCCCGCGCGAGCTCGGTCACGTCGGAGCCGTCGCCATCGACGTCGACGTCCCAGGCCCTCGCAGCAACGACGAGCAGGTGCTCGTCGATCGGCTCCTGAACGAGGTCGTCAGCGACCCGGCCGACGGTCTCGTCGTCTATCGGCGGGGCGAGCGCTGGATCCGTAGCTGGGACCCGATTCGCCTGCCCTCTGCGCCGATCTCGCCGTGGAAGGCCGGTGGCGTCTACCTCATCACGGGCGGACTCGGCGGGATCGGGTTGGCAGTCGCCACCCAGATCGCCCAGCGCGCTCCACGCTCGACTGTCGTCCTCGTCGGCCGCACCGAGCTCGCCGACGAGGCCGCCTGGCCGTCATTGTTGCAGTCGCCGGCCACCGACCCACGCGAGCGCCATCGCATCGAGGCCATCACCGGGATGAGGGCGCTGGACGTCGACGTCATCGTGTGCAGCGCCGACGTCACCGACGAAACCGCGATGGCACGGGTCGTCGACGACGTCCGCCAACGCAAGGGTCACATCACCGGTGTCATCCATTCGGCGGGCATCATGCGTGACGCCCTGATCGCGTTGCGGACACCGCACGTCGGCTCTCCCGTCGTGGACGTCAAG
>Ga0075365_10001102_pt1 | contig 11766 bp, 11 predicted proteins | sample EndMetdeltDD1765_FD_71387 | JGI IMG/M metagenome (GOLD analysis project Ga0075365, IMG submission 71387) | Populus endosphere microbial communities from Tennessee, USA - Endosphere MetaG P. deltoides DD176-5 | ecosystem: Host-associated > Plants > Roots > Endosphere | place: USA: Tennessee... | reverse complement strand
AAGGCCACGCTGCGGCGCCTCGCCGACGCCTGACTGCGACCCGGCCTGACCGCCGCCTCGACTACGGTTTCCGAGCGCGGTTCAGCGAGACCCCGGCGTTGACGCCTGGTTTTCCAAGCCCAACGGCGAGTTGCGAAGGATCGCCCGGCCATGGTTCGAACAGATGCGCGGCTGCGGCGCGGACGTTCGCGAGCTTCTGCACGATGGCCATCCCACCGCGTGCGTGGGAGATGCGGCGTTTGGGTACGTCAACGCCTTCAGTGCTCATGTGAATGTCGGCTTCTTCTACGGAGCGGCACTCGACGACCGGGCAGGCCTTCTGGAAGGCACCGGCAAACGCATGCGACACGTCAAGCTGCGCTGGGGGCAGCAGGCGGACGCCGCCGCACTCGGTGAACTCGTAGCGGCAGCATACCGGGACATCCGGTTGCGCCTCAGATCCGCACAATGAAAGCTTCGGAACGACCAGGAGCAGTCGGAAGGATGCGCCGCTCTGCGCTATAGTCAGATTGGTCGCAGGCGTCAGATCTGTCTCGGAGAGCACCTTGCCGTCGCTCGACATCATCGCCCCGATCATCATGAGCTGCGCGCTGCTGTGGTGGGTCAGCCGCGGCATGACGTGGAGCATGCGGCTTGCCATTGCCGCGGTCACCCTTGTCCTCATCGTCGTCATCGTGACGATCGAACGTACGGGCTTCTGGCCGAAATAGGTTGTCGATGACGTCCGTTGAACGAGGGCAACGAACTTGATTCAACCCTGCATCATGCAGGGTCAACCCGGTGGCAATACGACTGTGATTTAGATCACGGACGGCTGCGGCTTTCGGGACGAATAGGCGAGCGTGTTATTTTCCCGTCACAGCAACCCTCGGAGTCGCGCGGTGGACGCAAACCAGACCAGAAGCTCCCTCACCTATCCGGCTCGCGCGATTGCGGCCGGATTTGCGTTGATCGTGATCGGCACGGCGCCGGCGCTTGCGCAAAACTACGATTCGATCTCGACGCCGGCCCAGCGGCGCGCCTGCACGCCGGACGTCTATCGCCTGTGCGCCGGCGAAATTCCAAGCGTTGCGAAGATCACCGCGTGCCTGCGCCGCAAGAAGGCGAGCTTGAGCGACGCGTGCCGTGTCGCCATGGGCGAATAGCCGGCGAACACCGATCGCGGAGACAAAAACGCCGGCCAAAAGGCCGGCGTTTCGCTCGCAACGTGATCGAAAGATCAGCGCTTCTTGCGCCGGCCATGACGCCCGCCGCCGGTGTTGATCATGCTCATCATCTGCGGGAGCATCGCCATCATGCCGCTGCCGCCGAGGCCGCCCATGAAGTCGCCGCCACCGGTGGAATACTGGCCGAGATCGCCGCCCATGGTGACGGTGTTGTAGCCACCGCCAAAGCCAGAGAAGCCACCGCCGCCGAAGCCACCACCGAGGCCACCGCCACCGAACATGCCGCCAAGGCCGCCACCGCCGCCTTCCATCATGTTCTGCATCATCGGACCCATGGTCTGCATCATCATCGCAAACCGCTTCTTGCCCATCTTGGCTTTCATCATCTCGAGCATCGGCGCCATCTGGGTCATCATGTCCTGGTCGCCGCCGCCTCCGCCGAACTGCGCCTTCGCAGGCGCAGCTGTCGCGACGGCAAGCAACAGCGCAAGCGCTGCAGCCTGGCACATCGCCTTCATCGTGCCGGTCATCTTGTTCTCCTAATCGTGCGTTGCCCTGCGGAAGCGGGGCGCATTTGGACGCATGTCGGAAACGCTAGCGAGCTTCACGAGCAGGAACTGTGATTTAGATCACGTATTCTGCGGCAAAACGATAACACCAGGCCCGTCGTCCAGGCCATCGGTGCGATCACTGAACGGCCTGGCGTGGACGCCCCGTCGCGGGACATTCGAATTCGCCGCCTGTTGCGGCGACGCCCGGCGGCGGCTATCTGCGGCGGTAAGAGTACACGCGGAGGCACGAGATGCTGAGCGGTGAGGCGCTGGACCTCGCTTTTGCGCTGCGCGCGCAGGTTGGTCCGCTGCTGCAGGGCGACGGGCCTGCCGCGGCAAAGCTGCGCGAGGCGACCGGCTTGCCACAACCAGCGTTTGAGCGCGCGCTCAACGAGCTCGAAAGCGTCGGCTTTGTCACGCTCGATCGCCGCTCCGCCGACGACGTCGCCATCATCGTGCTCGCCCCGCTGCAGATCTATCTCGACGATCTGGAAAGCCAGGGCAGCGACGATTTCTAGAACCGGTTCTTGAACTTGTTCTTGAACTTGTTCCGGGGCTTGCGCCGACTCGCCCGGAAAACGGTACTTTCGACTGCGCAAACAGCGCTTTTGCGGTTCAGCCCCCAATGAACGGGCCCTTCGGGCTTGCAAATCAGGCGGGTCGGGTTTGTAATTGTTCCAAACGTGGCACCTTTGCGCGAATGACAACGCAACATCCGGGGGCCACGCGACCGGATGATCGCTAGCGGAGCAACACCCCAATGCATGGCACGGTCAAGCCGGCGGAAGAGGCGCGCGAACGCGCCTACTCGATCCCCCTCGAAGACTTCGACGTCAGCGAACCCGAGCTGTTCCGCACGGATACGTTCTGGCCGTACTTCGACCGGCTGCGCAAGGAGGCGCCGGTTCACTACTGCAAGGATTCGATGTTCGGACCGTACTGGTCGGTCACCAAGTACAACGACATCATGGAGATCGAGACCAACCACGCGGTGTTCTCTTCGGCAGCATCGCTCGGCGGCATCACCATTCGCGACGTGGCTCCGGACCTCCGTCGCGAAAGCTTCATCGCCATGGATCAGCCGCGGCACGGCCCGCAGCGCAAGACCGTCGCGCCGATGTTCACGCCGACGCACCTGGACGAGCTTGCAATCAACATCCGCAAGCGCTCGGCCTCCTGCCTCGACAACCTGCCGCGCAACGAAACCTTCGACTGGGTGGACAAGGTTTCCGTCGAGCTTACCACGCAGATGCTCGCCGTGCTGTTCGACTTCCCGTGGGAGGAACGCCGCCAGCTGACACGCTGGTCGGACGTCGCTACCACCCTGCCCGGCCCTGAAGGTCTCGTGGCGACCGAAGAGGCGCGCCAGGCCGAACTGATCGAATGCGCGCAATATTTCAAGAAGCTGTGGGACGAGCGCATCAAGCAGCCGCCGAAGAGCGACCTGCTGTCGATGATGGCGCACAACGAAGCAACGCGGAACATGGATTTCTCCAATTTCCTCGGCAACCTCGTGCTCCTGATCGTCGGCGGCAACGACACGACGCGCAACACGCTTTCGGGCAGCATCTACGTGCTGAGCAAGTTCCCCGAGCAGTACAAGAAGCTGCGTGAGAACCCGGCGCTGCTCGACAGTTTCGTGCCGGAGGTGATCCGCTGGCAGACGCCGCTGGCGCACATGCGCCGCACCGCGCTGGAGGACATCGAGTTCAAGGGCAAGCAGATCAAGAAGGGCGACAAGGTCGTGATGTGGTACGTCTCGGGCAACCGCGACGAGGAGGTGATCGACAATCCGTACGACTTCATCATCGACCGCAAGCGGCCGCGCACCCACGTCTCCTTCGGCTTCGGCATCCACCGCTGCGTGGGCTTGAGACTCGCCGAGTTGCAGTTGAAGATCATCTGGGAGGAAATCCTCAAGCGCTACGACACGATCGAAGTGGTGGACGAGCCGGTGCGCGTCTATTCCAGCTTCATCAAGGGCTACGATCAGCTCCCGGTGCGGATCACCGCATAGGAGCAAAGCACACCATTATCGACATCCGCCTCGCGAGGCGGATGTCGCCCGCTGCAAGGAAAAGGTCGACAGACCGGGAAGTATCATCATGCACGGCACCGTTGTGGGAATGGACCAGGCCCGGCTCGAGGCCTATTCGATGCATCTCGACGACATCGACGTGTCGAAGCCGGAACTCTATCGCTCCAACACCATGTGGCCCTACTTCGAACGGCTGCGGAAGGAAGACCCGGTCCACTATTGCCCGCAGAGCCGCGTCGGCGACTACTGGTCGATCACCCGCTACAAGGACATCATGCAGGTCGAGACCAACCACTCGGTCTTCTCCTCCGACGTGCATCTCGGCGGTATCGGCATTCAGGACGTAAAGCCGGTCTACGCGCGCGAAAGCTTCATCGCCATGGACGAGCCGAAGCACTTCGCGCAGCGCCGGACCGTGCAGCCGATGTTCATGCCGCAGAATCTCGCCACGCTTGCCGAGACCATCCGCGTCCGCGCCTGCGAGATTCTCGACAATCTGCCGCTCAACGAAACGTTCGACTGGGTCGACAAGGTCTCGATCGAGCTCACCACGCAGATGCTGGCGATCCTGTTCGATTTTCCGTGGGAAGAGCGGCGCAAGCTGACGCGCTGGTCGAACGTGGCGACGGCTGCGCCCGGCAATCGCGAGATCATCGCTTCGGAGAAGGCGCGTGACGACGAGTTGCAGGAATGCGGCGCCTATTTCGCAACGCTTTGGGAAGAGCGCGCGAAGCAGCCGATGAAGACGGACCTGTTGTCGATGATGGCGCACAACGACGCCACGCGAAACATGGATCCGCGCAACTTCCTCGGCAATCTCATCCTCCTGATCGTCGGCGGCAACGACACCACGCGCAACTCGCTGTCCGGCAGCGTCTACGCGCTGAACAAGTTCCCGGATCAGTACGCAAAGCTGCGCGAGACTCCAGCGCTGGTGGAAAAGCTTGTGCCGGAGGTGGTGCGCTGGCAGACGCCGCTGACGCACATGCGCCGCACGGCGCTGGCCGACGCCGAAATCGGCGGCAAGACCATCAAGAAGGGTCAGCGCGTGGTGATGTGGTACGTCTCCGGCAATCGCGACGAAGCGATGTTCGAGCGCCCCGACGAGTTCTGGATCGAGCGGCCGAACGCCCGCAACCACATCTCGTTCGGCTTCGGCATCCACCGCTGCCTTGGGCTGCGCCTCGCCGAACTGCAACTGCGCATTACCTGGGAAGAAATCCTGAAACGCTTCAAGACCATCGAGGTGATGGACGAGCCGAAGCGCATCTATTCCAACTTCGTCAAGGGTTACGAGACGTTGCCGGTGCGCATCGCCGCCTAGAATCTGCCCAGAAATCAGGTTCTGCTGGCTGCGATCAGCATCGGGGAGCTCGTCTATGCCCATCAAGCCGTTCGCGCTTGCCGTCGCCAATGCCATCGTTTTGAGCGTTGCGCAGACGCCCGCCGTGGCAGCGCCGCTTCCCGTCACGCCGCTTGCGACGCAAAGTGTCGATCCGTCGATGATCGAGGTGCAATACCGGTTCGGCGGCCGCGGACGCGCCTATGTCGGCCCGCGCGTTGTGCGGCCCATCGGAGTGCGACCCATTGGGGTGCGGCCTGTCGGGGTCTGGCGTCCCCGTCGCGCCTACGTCATTGGCCCCGGTTACCGCGTTGCGCGACCGTGGTGGCGTCCCGGCACCGCCGTGGTGGCGGGAGCTGCGCTCGGCGTCATCGCCGCCGGCACAGCCGTTGCCTGGGCCGGACAACCGCCCGCGCCCGGATACTGCTGGTTCTACACCGACCCAACCTACCGTGCGGGCTTCTGGGACATCTGCCCGCCGTAACCGGCCGCGGCAAGCGCGCCTTGCAGCTGTCGCTGCGCCCGGCTGAACTGAGACTCTGTGGCGACCCTGAGAGTTGGCAGCTGCGGCCGGCCATGCCGGTGTGTTGCGCTGGATCAATACAATTGGCTGGTTGAACCCGGTAGGTATCGTCGACCTGCCTCGGCGAGACCTGCCCCATGCGCCATTTGCTAAAGGAAATCCGGCAAAGCCCACTGATGTGGATGCTCGTGTTCGTGCCGCTCGTGCTGGTGGTCGAAAGGATTGCTCCGTCGGCTCATACAACTTTGTTTCTGCTCGCGGTGCTGGCGATCGTGCCGCTCGCCGCGCTGCTCAGCCACGCAACGGAAAGTGTCGCTGCAAAGACCGGCGACTCGATCGGCGGGCTGCTGAACGCAACATTGGGAAATTTGACGGAGCTGATCATCGCCGTAACGGCGCTTCGCGCCGGGGAATACATGCTGGTGAAGGCATCGATTGCCGGCGCGATCGTCACCAATTCCCTTTTCATGCTGGGCGCGTCTTTTCTGCTCGGCGGGCTTCGTCACCACGTCCAGGACTACAATCGATCCACGGGGCGACTGTATTCAGCGTTGCTGTTGATGGCGACCGTCGCCCTTCTCGCCCCCACTGCGGTCGCCGACCTCGACCCGGTGCGAGGCGAGGCCATGGCCCAGAAACTCAGCGCCGCTCTCGCGATATTGCTCATAATCGCCTACGGATTGGGTCTGCTCTTCTCCCTCAAGACGCACAAGGAATTGTTCGGAAGCGAGAACCACGGCGAAACGGACGGAGCAGTCTGGCCGATCGGGCTGGCCGTCGGCACGCTCATTGTCGTCACCGTGCTGGTTGCATTGGTGAGCGAGATATTCGTCAGTTCGGTGCAGAAGGCAGGAGACACGCTAGGCATAAGCCCTGCCTTTGTCGGCTTCATCATCGTCGCGCTGGTCGGCGCGGCAGCCGAAATGGCCGTCGCGTTCTCCGCGGCACGCAAGAACCGTCTCGATATGAGTGTCAGCATCGCGCTCGGCAGCGCGTCTCAAATCGCGCTGTTCGTCGCCCCCGTTCTCGTCCTTCTCAGCTACGTGATCGGCCCGAAACCAATGGATCTGCAGTTCTGGCCCGGAGCCGTGAGCATGATGATGATCGCTACCCTCACGTCCTGCTTCGTCACCAACAACGGACGCTCGGCCTGGTTCATTGGGGCGTTGCTTGTGTTCATCTACGTCATATTCGCGATGACCCTGTACATGGTGCCGCCCGGATCGCACGCTTCGATGTGAACGACAGTGCCCGACGCGAGATGGCATTTCTTGATCTGGCTCAAGGTGCGCGTGCGACAGACGGCGTTGAATCAGGTCAGCCGAGGCAGCATTCCCCCCAATGCTGCGTTGGCCGTGCCCCGGCGTCACGGGGCGGTGCCGAGCAGTGCGCCATCTGCGCCCCCAACGATTGCGCTGCTGCACGGGTCGGTGAAGCCCCAGCCGGCTGGGGCTTCGCCACGCCCCCATGAGACTCCGGGAGCAATCCATGCTTCGACAGATCATCTACGGAGCTGTCGTAAGTCTCACGAACATTGCCGTTCATGCGGCGGCGATGGCGCTGGTCATTGGCGCGGCGCGGGCGACCGCGGTTCGATGGCCGTCATCGACGGCGCCGCACCTGATCGCCGTGATGATTGTGACCGTCGCGGTGTTGATGGTGGCTCATACCTGCGAGATCGTCATCTGGTCTGGCGCTTACGCCCTCGTCGACGCTACCGCCCAGACAGCTGATCGCTTGTATTTCGCATTCGTGAATTTCACCACGTTGGGATACGGCGACATCGTTCCAGTGCCGCGGTGGCGCTTGCTCGGTCCGATGACTGCGATGAACGGAATCCTCCTGTTCGGATGGTCGACCGCGGTCATTTTCCAGGTTTTGATGACCACGGTGAGGGGCGGTAAAGACCCTTCGACACCGGATCGTCCTCGGTGATGAAACAGCCGCCGTTGGGGCGGCCTTGGCCAAGTCGCGGCACCGCGGTCCGGTTGGGCCGGAAAGTCACCTGACCAAGATACTGCTTTTCTGCCTCGTCCTGACCTGTGTAACCTTGCGGCGGTCTGTTCAACCGCCGAAGCTTGCGTGGTAGATTCGAACAGGAAGTTCGGATGCGCCGGGGGGATTAAAAATGCGTACAGCCGCCGCTCTTGTCTCCGCTCTGCTTTGCACCGTTCTCACGGTCACGAGCGCCGCGGCCGATCGGCGCGTCGCCTTCGTGACAGGTCATGCGGCCCGGGATGCGATCGCTGCGCTTCCCAACCCGACAATCGACGCCAGGACGACGGCAGTTGCGCTTCGCAATGTCGGCTTCGAGGTGGTCGAACGTGCGAACCTGACGCGCGGCACGATGCTCGCCGCGCTGTCGGCCCCGGCTGATCCGGCGATCCACACCGAGGTCGGCTCGCAGCTCACCGAAGATCAGATCGGCCTTGAGCGCAACCAGCGTCGCGACCTGCAGCGCCGCCTCACCAGACTTGGCTTCGACACCAAGGCGACCGGAAAATTCGACGGCAAGACACGCAATGTCATCAAGCGCTGGCAAGCCGCACGCGGCTACCCGGACTCGGGCTTCCTCACCAAGCTCCAGCACGACGCCCTCATGAGCGAAATCATTCCGGAGAACACTGCCTCCATCGGCGAGCGGCCGCGGAAACGCGCCCCCGCCCGCCCGTCCGGCGGCGGTGCCCGTGGCGGACCGCCGAATCCGTTCCAGGTGTTCCAACCGGTCGGGCGGGCGATTTTCGGGCGCTGACACCCATGCGAGCGTTAGCCGCGGCTGCTGTCGCGGCCGAGCCGGTTGAACTTCGCTTTCTGGTCGTCGCTCAGCGATGCGTAGAAGTCTTGCAGCGCCGGCCGGACCTTGTTTCCGGCCTCGATCATCGCTTCCAGCCGCTTCTCCATCACCTCGAGCCGGCCGACCGGTGTCGACGGCACGGATGTCGGGCAAGCGTGGTTGAGAATATCGACCGCCTGCCGCGTCGCCTTGTCGAGGCGATCGAGCGCGCTTGTTTGCGCGCCCGCAGGCCGCACCACGCGGTCGATCTCGTCGATCGGCAGTGCCGACAGTCCGGCCTTTTGGCCGCCGCAGTCGGCGCGCTGCTCGCGTGCTTGTGCCGCCGCCGTGCGCTCCTCCTTCAGCTTCGGCCGGATCTCATTGAAGCGCGCTTTCTGCTCGTCGCTGAGCGAGGTGTAGAAGGCCTGCAGCGCCGGCCGCACTGTCTTCACCGCCTGCAGCGTCGCTTGCAGCCGCAGGCTCATCGCCTGCAGCCGCCCCGGCGGCGTCATCGGCAGGCTTTCAGGACAGGCCTTGCTGAACTCGTCGGCAGCGGATTCCGCCGCCCGTTTCAGATCATCCAGCAGACGCCGCTGTTCGCGCGAGGGCTGCACGGCCTCTGCGATCTGGGCGATCGGCCATGCGGTGATCCCCTCGTCCGGCTGTGTGCATAGCGCGCGCGCTGCCTGGCTGACGCGTCCCGGCGCCGTCCGGTAGCGCGAGGGCGCGGTGCTGCCGGTGGTGACGCCTTCCCCGCCATATCCGTAGGGACCTGAGTAGGCGTAATCGAGGTGCGGCGCGCCATAGGGGAAGTAGATGCCATCGAAGAAATCGTCGTAGGCATACGCCCAGTAGCCGTCTTCATAGGCATCAGGCCAGAACGTGTAATAGAACACGTCGGAATAGGCATAGGGCCAGTAAACGGCGTTGACCCACGGCACGTAGCTGGCGCGCAGGCCAAGCCGAAAGGCCGCGCGTGGCGCATGTTGCCGCAATCGCCAGTCGTCGCCGCGACGTTCCGTTGCTGCTGCAAAGCTCGCCGCGAAGCGACCGGCCGTTGCTTGCTGCGACGTCACGCGCGCCTGCCTGCTCTTGATGTCGGCCGGCTCGCGGCCTGCCTGACGCTGTTCGATGCCAAGTGCGCGCTGCTGCCGCTCGAGCGCGCGCAGCTCCCGCTGTTCGGCGCGACCGAGGCGTCCGCTCTGCGAGCGGGTCTGCAGCTCTTCGAGCCGCTGTGACGCCGACTTCTGCAGCTGTTCCTTGCGTTCGAGGCCGCGCAGTTCACGCTGCTCGCTGCGGCTGAGCCGCGCGCTCTGCGAGCGCGCCTGCAGCTGTTGCAGGCGTTGCGCGGTGGATTTCGGCTGCTGCTCGCTCTGCTGCAGCCTTCGCAGTTCGCGCTGCTCGATGCGGCTGAGCCGCCCGCTCTCCGAGCGCGCCTGCAGCCGTTGCAGCCGCTGCCCGGCGGCTTGCTGCTGCTCTGCGCTGCGTTCGAGCCGGCGCAGCTCGCGCTGGTCGGAGCGCGAAAGCTGCGGGCTTTGCGCCCGCTCGCCTGCGCGACCAATCGTCTGCTGGGCGCGCCGTTCAACATCAGGTCGGCCCACCACCCGCGGAGGCGGCGCGGCGCGTTCGGCGCGTTGGACGGCCGGCGACGGGCGTGTCGGCGCTGCGACGCGCGGCGGCGACGGGCGCGAAGGCGCCGCAAAGCGCGGCGCTGGCTGCGGCCGTTGCATATGCGGCGCTGGCGGTGCGGCCGGTCGTGCAAAGTGCGGCTGCGGCGCAGGACGACTGACCTGCGGCGGCGCGGGCGCGGGACGCATCGCGGCCGGCGGCGGCATGGCCGGGCGAGCTGCAGGCGGCGGCATGGCAGCACGCGGCGCCGGCGCGGCCGGTGCCGGGCGCGCGGCAGGCCCCGGACCACCTTGGCCACCTGGCCTGCCGTGTCCGTGTCCCTCCGGCTGCGCAAAGGCGGTCCCCTCGAGGGGAGCCGCAATCATGAACAGCGCAACGACGGTCGCTGCGCCTGTCGCGACCATTCCAGCACGCAACATGGCATCTTCCTCCCGGCGGCCAGCGGCTTGTGGTCCTGAGATGAATGCCAAACGGCTGCTGGGCGCCTTGTCCTCAATCCACCATCCCGTGGAAAGGAAACAGCGGACGAGGCGGCTTCGTTCCCGCCGCCAAAGACGCGTTTTCTGCCAAGAGGCGAAGCAAACGTTCCGTTCCGCTTCCCGATACGCCATGCAGGTTGCAGCAAGGCTTACTCCATCCCGGCAATCCTCATCGGCGCAGCTTTGGCCTAAAGCACTCGCATCGTTGCGATTCCCGGTGCATCGGGGATCTACCGGACGAAAGCATGCAGAGAGAACATCTGATCGCCGCCATCGTCGCTGTCGCCCTTTTCATGGAGCAGGTCGACGCAACGATCATCGCAACGGCGCTGCCCGCCATCGCCGCCGACCTCGGCACCACGCCGCTGAAACTCAACGTCGCTGTCACCGCCTATCTGCTCGCGCTGGCGATCTTCATCCCCGTCAGCGGCTGGATGGCCGACCGTTTTGGCGCGCGCAATATTTTTCGCGCGGCCATCATCGTGTTCATGATCGGCTCGATCTGCTGTGCGCTGTCGAGCTCGCTGCCGCCCTTCGTCGCTTCACGTGTCCTGCAGGGCATGGGTGGCGCGATGATGACCCCGGTCGCCCGCCTGATCATCCTGCGCACGGTCGACAAGTCGGAACTGATCAAGGCGATGGCCTTCATGTCGATCCCCGGGCTTGCCGGGCCGATGTTCGGCCCGCCGCTCGGCGGCCTGATCGTGACGATCGCCACATGGCACTGGATCTTCCTGGTCAACATCCCGATCGGCCTGATCGGCATTGTGATGGTCACGAAGTATATCCCCGACATCAAGGTGGACCGGGTCGAGCCGTTCGACGTAGTCGGCATGCTGCTGATCGGTTTTGGCCTCGGCGGCGCGGCGTTCGGCCTGTCGCTGACGCGCAACGCGTCCGTGCCGCTGGCGATCGACCTTGCCCTTTTCGCCGCGGGTGCCGCGTTGATGACGCTCTACGTGCTGAGGCTCAAGCGCGTGACCAACCCGGTGCTCGACCTGACCCTGCTGCGATTGCGCTCGGTGCAGGTCAGCGTGTTCGGCGGCTTCATGTTCCGCGTCGTCATCGGCGCCATGCCATTCCTGTTGCCGTTGCTGTTCCAGCTCGGCTTCGGCATGACACCGCTGCAGTCGGGCCTGCTGGTGATCACCACCACCGTCGGCGTGCTGGCGGTGAAGCCCTGGGCGCCCACCCTCTTGCGCGCACTCGGCTTTCGCAAACTGCTGCTCGTCAACGGCCCACTGGTGTCGCTGACGGTCGCGCTG
>Ga0075365_10001101_pt1 | contig 11767 bp, 15 predicted proteins | sample EndMetdeltDD1765_FD_71387 | JGI IMG/M metagenome (GOLD analysis project Ga0075365, IMG submission 71387) | Populus endosphere microbial communities from Tennessee, USA - Endosphere MetaG P. deltoides DD176-5 | ecosystem: Host-associated > Plants > Roots > Endosphere | place: USA: Tennessee... | reverse complement strand
CCTCGATCCGCAGCAGCTGGTTGAACTTGGCCACCCGGTCGGATCGCGCCGGCGCGATCCGACCGGGTGGCCAAGTTCAACCAGCTGCTGCGGATCGAGGACGAGCTCGGTGATGCGGCGCGGTACGCCGGATCGGGCGCCTACCCGCGGTTCAATCAGTAGGTCATGCCTGCCAATCCCACCAGCCCCACCAGTCGCAGCCGCGGACCGAGGGGTCGCACCGGACCGGGTCGAGGCCCGGGCGCGCCTCGACCGGCCCGCCCTGTCCCCCCGCGCCCGGCCGCGGCCGGCGCGGCGGGCGTGGGGTCCGAGCGGCCCCGCTCCCGGCTGACCGGGCGCGCCGCCGTGCTGGTGCTGGTGGTCGCCGTGCTGACCGTGTCCTACGCGTCCTCGCTGCGCGCCTACCTGCAGCAGCGGTCGCACATCAACGACCTCAAGACCTCGATCGCCCAGCACGAGGCCAACATCGACCAGCTCGAGGACGAGCGGAAGCGCTGGGACGACCCGGCGTACGTCGCGCAGCAGGCCCGCGAGCGGCTCGGCTACGTGATGCCGGGTGAGAAGACCTACCTGGTGCTCGACGAGAACGGCGACCCGCTGGAGCCGGCCTCCGAGCTCCAGGACCCCACCGCCGTCATCGCGTCCACGTCCACGCCGTGGTGGAGCGACGAGTGGGCGTCGGTGGAGCTGGCCGGCAACCCGCCCAAGGCCACCAAGCCGCCGGTCACCGAGATCGACGGCACCAAGAAGGGCACCGGCGGCGAAGGCTCCGCGGGGGAGACCCCGGAAGCCCCGTGATCACCCCACGAAACCGCTCGCTGCGCTCGCGTTTCCGCGGGGACCCCGAAAAGCCGTGACCCCCGGCCCCACCGACGCCGACCTCGAGGCCGTCGGCCGGCAGCTCGGCCGGCCCGCGCGCGGCGTGCACGCGGTCGCGCACCGCTGCCCCTGCGGGCTGCCCGACGTGGTGGCCACCGAGCCGCGGCTGCCGGACGGCACGCCGTTCCCGACCACCTTCTACCTCACCTGTCCTCGCGCGGCGTCGCGGATCGGCTCTCTGGAGGGGTCGGGGCTGATGAAGGAGATGGAGGCCCGGCTGGGCGAGGACGCCGAGCTGGCCGAGGCGTACGCCGCCGCGCACGACCGCTACCTGGAGGCCCGCGCCGAGCTGGCCACGGAGAGCGGGCACAGCGTGCCCGAGATCGACGGGATCTCCGCGGGCGGCATGCCGGACCGGGTCAAGTGCCTGCACGTCCTCGCGGCGCAGTCGCTGGCGCAGGGCCGCGGCGTCAACCCGCTCGGCGACGAGGTGCTCGACGAGCTGGGCGCATGGTGGGGGCCGGGTCCGTGTGTAGGCCCGGACGTGTGCCGATGAGGGTGGCGGCGGTCGACTGCGGCACCAACACGATCAAGCTGCTCATCGGCGACCTGCCGCACGTCGACGTCCGCGAGATGCGGATGATCCGGCTCGGCCAGGACCTCGACCGCACGGGGCGGATCGCCGACGAGGCGCTCGAACGGGCGTTCGCGGCGATCGAGGAGTACGCCGAGCTGATCCGCGACCATGACGTGCCGCCGGACCGGGTCCGGTTCGTCGCGACGTCGGCGAGCCGCGACGCAGCCAACGCCGACGAGTTCGTCGCCGGGGTGCACCGGCTGCTCGGGGTCGACCCGGAGGTCGTGTCGGGCGACGTGGAGGCCGCACTCGCGTTCGACGGGGCGGTGCGCAACCTCCGCGAGGCACCCACCACGCCGGTCCTGGTCGTGGACATCGGCGGCGGCTCCACCGAGCTGATCCTGGGCGCGGCCGCTCCCGAGGCGGCGTACTCGATGGACATCGGGTCGGTGCGGCTGCACGAGCGGCACCTCCACTCCGACCCGCCCACCCGGGCCGAGGTCGACGCGTGCGTCGACGACATCGAGCGGCACCTCGACGCGTGCCCGGTCTCGCCGGCCGAGGCGGCCACGGTGGTCGGCGTGGCCGGCACCGTCACGTCCGTGGCCGCCGGTGTGCTCTGCCTCACGGCGTACGACCGGGACGCGACCGACCAAGCCGAGCTCCCGGTGGACGACGTCCACGCGCTGGTCGACCGGCTGGTCGCCATGACGGTGGACGAGCGGCTGGCGCTGCCGTGGCTGCACCCGGGACGCGCGGACGTGATCGGTGCCGGTGCACTGATCCTGTCGCGGGTCCTGCGCCGCTCGTCGGTCGAGCACCTGGTGGTCTCCGAGGCCGACATCCTCGACGGGATCGCCTGGTCGCTCGTGTGATCGCCGCCTGCCGGGGTACCGGCGGGCCATGACCAGCCAGCAGACGGACGAGCCGCTCGGGGCCGTCGTGCACCGGCTCTCCGAGCAGCTCCCCGAGCTGGTCCGCTCCGAGATCCGGCTCGCGCAGGCCGAGCTGGCGGAGAAGGGCAAGCACGCCGGGCTCGGCATCGGCCTGTTCAGTGGGGCGGGGCTGCTCGCCCTCTACGGGCTGGCCGGGCTCCTGACCACCGCCGTGGTCGCGCTCGACCTGGCAATGCCGCTCTGGCTGGCGGCGCTGGTCGTGACCGTCGTCCTGTTCACCGCGGCCGGGGTGGCGGCGCTGGTCGGCAAGAAGCAGGTCACCCAGGCGACCCCGCCCGCGCCGGAGCGCGCCATCGCGGGGGTCAAGGAGGACGTTGAGGCCGTGAAGGGGAACCACTGATGGCCATCCAGGACTCGGGGCAGAAGGCGACCCCCGCCGAGCTGGAGGCCGACATCGCCCGGCAGCGTGAGCAGCTCGCCTCCACCGTCAACGAACTGCAGGAACAGGTCCAGATCCGGGCCAAGGCCACCGCCAAGCAGGCCGCCATCGTGGCCGGTGTTGCGGCGGCGCTGGTCGTCGTGGTCATCGTCGTGAAGAGGAGTAGGTCATGAAGAAGCTGCAACTGCTGGCCGCCGCGGGAGTCGGCTACGTCCTCGGCGCCCGCGCCGGACGCCAGCGCTACGACCAGATCGCTGCCACCGCCAAGAAGGTCGCCGACAACCCGAAGGTGCAGCGAGTCGCCAACCGCGCCCAGGACGCCGCGGCCCAGCAGGCGGCAGCAGCCGCCGAGGTGGCCAAGGACAAGGTGACCAGCGCTGCGTCGAGCGCGGCCGACAAGGTCCGCGGCGGCGGTGACAGCCAGATCGGGATGCAGGCCACTCCCTAGCGCCGCGCCCTGTCTTGGGCAACCTGACCGAGCTCCCGCACCCGGCGACCGGACAGCCGTTCCGCTCGCCGGTCCCACCCGGCACCGGCTGGCCCGGTGACCCGGCCACGCCCGAGACACCGGTCGCGGCGACGGCGACGCAGGTACGACGGCTCGCGGCGGGTACGCCGCTTCCCGAGCTGGACGCTCGGGTCTCGGTCTGCCGCGCCTGCCCGCGTCTGGTGCGCTGGCGCGAGGACGTCGCGGTGGCCAAGCGCGCGTCGTACGCCGGCGAGCCCTACTGGGGTCGTCCCATCCCGGGATGGGGCTCGCCCACCCCGGCGGTGCTGGTCGTCGGACTCGCCCCGGCTGCGAACGGCGCCAACCGCACCGGCCGGGTCTTCACCGGCGACCGCTCGGGCGACTGGCTGTTCGCCTCCCTGCACCGGGTCGGCCTGGCCAACCAGGGGACCAGCGTGCACGCTGCCGATGGCTTGGAGCTCATCGACACCCGGATGGTCGCGACGGTCCGCTGCGCGCCGCCGCAGAACAAGCCGACCACCGTCGAGCGGGAGACGTGTGCTCCCTGGATCGTGGCCGAGCTCGCCCTGCTGGTCGAGCACGTGCGGGTCGTGGTCGCCCTGGGCTCGATCGGGTGGGACGCCACGCTCCGGTCGTTCCGGGCGCTCGGCTGGTCGGTCCCGGTGCCCAAGCCGCGGTTCGGGCACGGCGCCGAGGCGACAATGACCGGCGCGGGCCAGGAGATCGTCCTGCTCGGCAGCTACCACCCAAGCCAGCAGAACACCTTCACCGGCAGGCTCACCGCGCCGATGCTCGACGCCGTACTCGGCCGGGCCGCGGCCCTACGCTGAGCCCGCCCCCGTATCCCAACCGGCAGAGGAAGCCGCCTTAAAAGCGGTCCAGTGTGGGTTCGAGCCCCACCGGGGGCACCGTCAGTCTGGCCGGGGCGCGATCCGGAACTTCACCTTGGCCGGGCTGGTGTCGGCTGGCCCGAACGGGCTGATCGCCTGGACCAGGAGGGTGTGCTTGCGCAGGCCGAGCCGCTTCTTGAACGGCGACTCGCAGGCACGGAACGGTCCCTTGTCGAGGCTGCACACGAACGTCGACCCGGCCACCGACGAGTGAAGGTGATCTTGTTCTCGTGCTTGAAGGTCCGGTTCGACGGCTTCTTGGTGATCGTCGTCTCCGGCGCCGGGCAGGCCTGCTGCGTCGCGACGATCCCCCGCTACGGGGTGACGGTCAGCCCGCCAGTATCTCCCGCCGTCGTCGTGGCCCGCCAGCTGCCGGCGTTCAGCACGTCCGGCATCACGGGCATGTCGGGCAGCCTGAGCCAGGTCGTCGTGTCCCCAGTCGGCGGGTGCGCGCCGTGCACCTACCGGCTGGTGGCGGCACCGATCACCGTGACACCACAGGCGGGCAGCCTCGGGAGCATCGACGTCACCGCGATCGACTTCGCGGTCGTGGACCTCGGTCCGATCGGCTGAGACGTTCCGTGGACGTGGTGGTGCCGACCCGGCACCAGCCAGCATGATGCCCGCGTGAGACGAGCCGTCGGCGTACTGGTGCTGGGTCTGCTGCCGTTGCTCGTCAGTGGGCAGGTGCGGGTGTCGGCTGCCGAGGCTTCGAGGCTCGTCGCTGGCGCTCCTCGCACCTCAGCCACGGGTGATCCGGCCCAGCGCAAGGGGGCGCCGCAGCTGCGACGGGACGGGCGCTGGCTGGTCGACCCGCAGGGGCGGGTCGTGATCGTGCACGGGCTCAACCTGGTCTACAAGCGCAAGCCCTATGTGCCGCCCAACGGGCCGGCCGGGTTCACCAAGAAGGACGCGGGCTGGCTGGCCAAGCACGGGTTCAACGCCGCGCGGGTCGGCACGCTGTGGGCGGGGCTGACGCCGAGCGCGCCCGGGCAGGCCGATGCCGGCTACCTCGACCAGTGGCAGCGGGTGCTGGACCTGCTGGCGAAGAAGAGGATCTGGATCCAGCTCGACATGCACCAGGACCAGTGGCACGAGCAGTACGGCGGAGAGGGCGTCCCCGACTGGGCCGCCACCCGGCAGCTCCCCTTCAGCGTCGCGCCGCCGGTCGTGGCGCCGTTCCCGACCGGCTACTGGACGCCCGAGGTGTCGTCGATGTTCGACGACTTCTGGGCTAACCGGCGCGGTCTGCGGGACGGGTGGCTGGCGGCGTGGCAGGTGGCGGCGAACCGGTGGAAGCAGCAGCCCTACCTGATGGGCTACGACCTGCTCAACGAGCCGTGGATGGGCGTGGAGTGGCCGGACTGCCTCGCATCCGGCTGCCCGGCGTCGTACCCCGCCGAGCTCCAGCCCGCGATGGAGGCCGGGCTGCGCACCATCCGGGCGATCGATGACGAGAACATCGTCTGGTGGGAGCCGCAGCAGTTCGCCGGCGGTCAGGCCCAGGACACCTTCTTCACCTCGGTGCCCGGCGAGCGCCAGCTCGGGCTGTCCTGGCACAACTACTGCCCGGACGTGTTCCTCGAGAGCCAGGGCGTCCCCGGCGGCGACGTCAAGAACTGCAGGGCCTACAGCAACGGGCGCGAGGAGCACGCGCTCGACCAGGCCAAGCGGATGGACGCCGTCCCGATGATGAGCGAGTGGGGCGCCACCGACAACGTCCGGGCTATCAAGCTCGACGCGGTCGCGGCGGACAAGCACCTGATGGGCTGGACGCACTGGGCCTACAAGTTCTGGAACGACCCCACCACCGCCGACAACGCCCAGGGGCTGTTCCACGACGACACCGACCTGTCCTCGGTGAAGCAGGCCAAGGTACGGGTGCTGGTCCGCACCTACGCCCAGGCGGTGGCGGGTACGCCGCTGGTGATGCGGTTCCGGCCCAGCAGCGGCCGGTTCTGGTTCCGCTACAAGCCGGACCGGTCCATCTCGGCGCCGACGAAGATCTTCGTCAGCCCGCTGCACTATCCGCGCGGCTTCACGGTCGCCGTCGAGAACGGCAGCTACCGCCGGGCCGGGCGCTACGTGTTGGTCAGGGCCAACTCGACGAAGGCCGTCTCGGTGCGGATCCAGCGGCGCTGACCCGCGTTCACCCTCAGCGAATCCACAGCCACGGCGGGAACGTGCGGACTCATCCCTGCGTTGAACCAGTCGTAGGTCCGTAGGATGGACCCCTCACCCAGGCCTCCAAGGAGGAGACCATGCAGAGCAACAACCCGATCTTCCGCAGGTCCGAGGAGTTCCAGCGCGGCGGCGGCAACCCCTACGCCGGCGGCTCGTCGATGACCGACCCCTCGCAGTGGTCGGTCGGCACCCCGGGTGGCACCGGCTACGCGCCGGCGGCCACCTCCGCACCGATGACCGTCGACTCGGTGGTCCAGAAGACCGCCATCACCCTCGGTGTCGTGATCCTCACAGCTATGGCCACGTGGATCCTGACCCCCGAGGTCGTCGAGGGCAGGTCCACCGACGGCCTCGGCCCGCTGTTCGCTGCCGTGACCATCGGCTCGCTCGGCGCCTTCGCGCTGTCGATGGTGAACTCCTTCAAGCGCGCCGTCAGCCCGGCGCTGGTGCTCGCCTTCGCCGCCCTCGAGGGCGTCGCCCTCGGAGCGATCAGCAAGCTGTTCGAGGTGACCTACGGCGGCATCGTCGTCAACGCGGTGCTCGGCACCTTCGGTGCGTTCGCCGGCACGCTCGCGGCCTACAAGGCCCTCAACATCAAGGTCGGCGACAAGTTCCGTCGTGGCGTGATCGCCGCCGTGTTCGGCATGGTCGGCATCAGCCTGCTGTCGCTCGTGCTGAGCCTGTTCGGCGTGAACATCGGCATCTTCGGGAGCGGCCCGATGGGCGTCCTGTTCGCCGTCATCGGCCTGGTCCTCGGCATCTTCATGCTGATCCTCGACTTCGACTTCGTCGAGCAGGGGATCGCCAACCGGATCCCCGAGGTGGAGTCCTGGCGCGCGGCCTTCGCGATGACCGTCAGCCTGGTCTGGATCTACACCAACCTGCTGCGGCTGCTCGCGATCTTCAGCGACAACTAGCTCAACCCGAGCTCCGGCGGCCCTCGTCCCACGGGACGGGGGCCGTCGTCATTTCTGCTGGCCCTGGAGCCAGGCGAGCACGGCGAGGACCCGGCGGTTGTCGTCGGCGGCCTGGGGCAGGTCGAGCTTGGTGAAGATCGCGTTGGTGTGCTTGCCGACCGCCTTCTCGGAGAAGAACAGCCGGGCCGCGATGGCGGCGTTGGAGCGGCCCTCGGCCATCAGCGTCAGCACCTCACGCTCCCGGTCGGTCAGCCGGTCGAGCGGGCGACCCGCCGAGCCGGAGAGCAGGCCGGCGACCACCTCGGGGTCGAGGACGGTGCCGCCGGAGGCCACCCGGCGTACGGCCGCGACGAACTCGTCGACGTCGGCGACCCGGTCCTTGAGCAGGTAGCCGATGGCACCGTCGCCGCTGGCCAGCAGGTCGCGGGCATAGAGCGTCTCGACGTGCTGGCTGAGCACCAGCACCGGGAGCCCCGGCCGAGCCGCTCGGGCGGCCACCGCAGCGGCCAGCCCTTCGGTCGAGAAGGTGGGTGGGAGACGCACGTCGACGATCGCGATGTCGAACCCGGTCTCCTCCGGAGCCGCCAGCAGCTTCTCCAGCTGCGGGCCGTTGTCGACGGCGGCCACGACCGTGATGTCGCTCGCCTCGAGGATCCTGGTCAGGCCGACCCGGAGCAGCGCCTGGTCCTCCGCGACGACGGCTCTCAGCACGGCACCTCCATGGTCACGACCGTCGGCCCGCCCGCCGGGCTGTCGACCGTCATCGTGCCGTCGAACGCCGCCAGCCGGCGCGCCACCCCTGCCAGCCCGGAGCCTTGCGGGTCGGCGCCTCCGCGGCCGTCGTCGCCGACGACCAGGTGCAGGACGTCGCCGTCGTGGCGCACTCGGACCCAGGCGCGGGTGGCCGCGGCGTGCTTGACGGTGTTGGCCAGGCACTCGGCGACCGCGAAGTAGGCCGCCGACTCGACGGGGGGTGGGAGCGGCGGTGCCTGCACCGTCACGGTGACGGGTAGCGGGATCGGCAGGGCCAGTGCCTCGAGCCCACCGGCCAACCCGCGATCCGCCAGCGCCGGCGGGTGGATGCCGCGGACCACCGAGCGCAGGTCCTCCAGCGCGTCGACGGTTGTCTCGCGGGCCTCGCGGAGCAGCGCGGCGGCGCCCTCGGGGTCGGTGGCGATCAGCTTCTCGGCGAGACCGACGTTCATGCCGACCGAGGCGATCCGGGCCTGGGCGCCGTCGTGCAGGTCGCGCTCGATCCGGCGTACCTCCGCAGCGCTGTGGTCGAGGGTCTCGGCGCGCGAGGTCGCGACCTCCTCGACCCGGCGCTCGAGGCGCTCGACCCTGTCGCCGCCGAGGATGTTGCGCTCCGCGACCGCCCGGGCCCGGACCAGCGCCGGGGTCACGCACCACCACACCAGCAGCAGCGGCCCGTCGAGCAGCACGAGGAGCCACCACCAGAGGCTGCCGTCCGCGAGCGCGCCGACCAGGTGGACGAATGGCGTGGTCAGGAGTGCCACCGGCAGGACCGACAGCACGAAGCCGCCGGTCGCCGAGAACCACAGGAAGCCCACGTCGCGCCAGCGGGCGCCGTCCCGCAGCCAGCGCAGCGGGCGGGTGACGACGTTGGTGCCCGAGGTGTCGGCGTACGCCGCGGTGATGGTCTCGCCCAGCAGCGCACCGCTGACCCGCCGATGCACGGCGGTGAGCGCCGCGGTGGCCGGCACCACGCCGAGCGCGATCACGAACCCCGCGGTGACCAGACCCAGCGGGACGGCCAGGATCGTCAGGATCGCCAGAGGCAGCGCCGGGGCCATCAGCAGGGCGTAGCCCGCCGCGACCCCGGTCAGCCGCAGTCGCTCGATCAGACCAGGCCCGTCGACCGGCGTGGGTCGGACCGAGCCGATCGGAGCCAGGGCAGCGGGCATCACCGCGAAGTCTGTCACCGGACCGCGCCCGCCATCGCGAGCATCGGGCGAACGGAGGCGCGGCGCGCGGCCAGCCCGGCCGAGGCCAGCGTGACCGCGACCGCACCGGCCATCAGCAGCGGTGGCAGCCAGAGCCCACCGTCGGGGACCACACCCTCGTGACGGGCGACTGCGAACGGCATCCACGACGCGGTCGAGGCCAGCAGCCCCAGCAGCACGCCCACTCCTGCGACGAAGCCGGCCTCGGCCAGGAGGCTGCCCCGCACCTGTTCCGGCGTGGCGCCCAGCAGACGGAGCCTGGCCAGCTCGACCCGACGGGCCGAGACGGTGGTGAGCCAGGCGTTGAGGACCATGACCACCGCGAACAGCGAGAGCATGGCGACGATCACGTAGTTGAGCAGGTTGATGATCTCGGTGCCCTCGTCCGGGACGGCCAGGCTTCGGGTGTCGACGTTGACGAGCATCAGCACACTGACGGTGGCAGCGGTCAGGACGATGACCGGTGCCAGCACCCCGCCGAAGAGCTGCGGACGCCGGCCGGTGTCCTCGAGGGCGAGCTGGAGGCGGGCGTCCCGGCCCAGCAGCGGCCGCACGGCAGCCGCGGCCCAGCGCAGCAGCACCGGCGAGAGGGTGGCGAGGCCGACCCCGACCAGGATGCCGCTGTTGCCAGAGGTGGCCATGGCGTCGTAGGGGTCCTCGGAGTGTGCGGTGACGCCGATGGTCAGGGCCGCCATCGCGATGCCGTATCCGAGCAGCAGCAGCCCCACCAGGACCCGCCATCGGGGCAGGCGGCGCCGGCCGGTCTCGGCCTCCGCGAGCGCCAGCCTGGGCGCACCCCGGGTCGCGCGGCGGCCGGCGATGCTGGCTGCGACGAGCGCGGTGCCGACCAGGACGCCGGCGGTGGCCGCCCAGCAGAGCGGTGCCGAGTGCATCCGGACATCCGCCGCGACGACGCCGCCGGCGCGGAGCAGGTGCAGCAGCAGGGCGCCCCCGCCGGCGGCGAGCGCGCAGCCCGCGGCCGCGGCCAGTGCCGCGACCGCGAACGTCTCGGCGCGGACCAGCCGGGCGACCTGGCGGTTGGTCGCACCGACCACGCGCAGCAGCCCCAGCTCGACCTCCCGCTGCCGGACGACGATGCCCAGGGTCGAGGCGAGCGAGAAGAGCACGATCACCGAGCCCCAGCCGCCCACGACGGCGCCCATGATCAGCAGGTTGTCCCGATCGTCGCCGGAGACCGGCCCGGTGGCCGCGCCGACCAGGGTGGCGAACGACCCGATCAGCCCGGTGCCGAGCAGCACGGTGACGAAGGTGGCCAGGAACGCCGCACCGCGGTGCCGCACGGACGCGAGCGCGAGCCCGGTCACGACGCCGCGCCCATCACGAGGTCGTCCAGGTGGGCCATCTGGCTGGCCACGGCGTCGGCGGTCGGCCGGCCCATCCTGCCGGCGACGCCGCCGTCCACGAGAAAGACCACGGTGTCGGCGTACGACGCCGCGACCGGGTCGTGGGTGACCATGACCACGGTCTGGCCGAGGTCGTCGACGCAGCTGCGGAGCAGCGCGAGCACCTCCTGCGCCGTCGTCTGGTCGAGGGCCCCGGTCGGTTCGTCGGCGAGCACCACCGCGGGGTCAGTGACCAGGGCGCGAGCGATCGCGACCCGCTGCTGCTGCCCACCGGACAGCTCGGCCGGGAGGCTGTGCGCCTTGTCGGCCAGCCCGACCCGCTCCAGCAGCTGCCGCACCCGGGTCCGGTCGACCCGTCGGCCGGCCAGGCGGAGCGGGAGTCCGACGTTCTGCTCGGCCGTGAGGTAGGGCATCAGGTGGAAGGCCTGGAAGACGAAGCCGATCCGCTCGCGGCGGAGCCTGGTCAGCTGCCCCTCGGTCCAGCCGGTGACCTCCTCCCCGGCGACGAGGACCTCGCCCTCCGTCGGCCGCTCGAGGCCGGCCGCGCAGGTCAGCAACGTCGACTTGCCGGAGCCGGAGGGACCCATCACGGCGGTGAAGGTGCGGCTCGGGAACGCGAGGTCGACCCCGCGCAGAGCCCGGACGGCGGCGTCGCCAACGCCGTAGGTGTGGGCGACGCCGCGAACCTCGAGGGCGGGCGGCGACCCGTGCTGGGTGGTGTGTGAGTTCATGCCCCCGACGCTAGGAACGACGCGGCTCCGGCTCGATGGGCCTGGACCGCCAACCGGGGTGGGGTTTTGCCTACCCCCCGGGGATGGTGGCGGCTCAGCGGCCGGTGACCCCGTCGATCAGCTCGCGCAGGATGTCGGCGTGGCCGGCGTGCCGGGCGATCTCGCTGGTCTTGTGGGCCACGACCCAGCGGACCGTGAGCTGCTGGCCGTCGACGAGCACCGCCAGTGGGTCGTCGAGGTCGGCACCGGCCATGATCTCCTCGCTGGCGGCCACCGCCTCGTGGAAGCCGGCCAGCACCTGCGCCGGCGACACGTCGTCGGGGACCTCCATGCCGAAGTCCACCTCGGCCCACCTGGCATCGCCCGCGACGTGGTAGCCGAACCACCAGCGCTCGCCGTCGGTGCAGTGCTGGACCAGGCCCAGCAGGGAGGTGCCGGACGGCACCAGGACCCGGCGCAGCTGTTCCTCGTCGAGGCCCTCGGTCTTCTTGACAAGGCAGTGCCGGGCGAATCGGAG
>Ga0075365_10001100_pt1 | contig 11770 bp, 10 predicted proteins | sample EndMetdeltDD1765_FD_71387 | JGI IMG/M metagenome (GOLD analysis project Ga0075365, IMG submission 71387) | Populus endosphere microbial communities from Tennessee, USA - Endosphere MetaG P. deltoides DD176-5 | ecosystem: Host-associated > Plants > Roots > Endosphere | place: USA: Tennessee... | reverse complement strand
AACGACACACCCTGCCTTGCGACGTCGTCTGGAAAGCCCTTGCCCGCGATCAGGCTGGCGCAGACGCGCGACAGCGCCGGCGAGGTCTTGATGCCGTAGCCGCCCTGCCCGACCAGCCAGACGAAATCCGGGACCTCGTCATCCGGTCCGACCACCGGCGACCCATCGGCGACGAAGGTCCGCAAGCCCGCCCATGAGCGCGATACGCGCTGCACTTCGATCGTGGTGGCCCGTTCAAGACGCTCGGCGCCGATCGCGACGTCGATGTCCTCCGCATAGGCATCCATCGGTGGAGAAAGCGTCGCATCGGCAGGCGAGACGAACAACTGCCCGGCATCAGGCTTGAAATAGAATTCGGCGCCGACATCGTTGACCAGCGGCCACTCTGATATGTCGACACCGGCGGGTGCTGGAATGTTGAAGGCGGTGCGGCGCTTCGGTTGCAATCCGACCGGACGCACGCCCGCCATCAAAGCGATCTCGTCGCCCCAGGCACCGGCGGCATTGACGAGCGTTGGCGCAAGGAATGTTCCCGCCGGGGTTTCGACCCGCCACTGGCCGCCTCGGCGGTCGATGGCGTTAACGCCGGCATTGGTGACGATGCGCGCGCCACGCGCGCGGGCGCCGCGCAGATAGCCTTGATGCAGGCCGTTGACATCGATGTCCATCGAATGCGGTTCGATATAGGCGCCGGCGAGATAATCCGCGCGCAGCACCGGCACGCGCGCAATCGCCTCGGCCGGTGTCATGACGACGATCGAGGGCACCAGCGCCTGCGCGGCCTCTAGATCCTGCGCCAAGAGGTCGAGCTGATCGGCGCGCGCCACGGTGATCATGCCGCGCTTGCCGAGCAGCGGATAATCGCTGAAGCCGGCTGGCGGCTCGCTCAGGAAAGCCCGGCTTGCCAGCACGATGCGGCGGATGATGCCGTTGCCGTAGTTCTCGGTAAAGCTCGCCGCCGAGCGGCCGGTGGTGTGGTAGCCGCAATGGCTTTCCCGCTCGAGCACGACCACCTTGGAAGTGCGGGAAATCTCGAAGGCGGCGCCTGCGCCGGCAATGCCGCCGCCAATGATGATGACTTCGGTTTCCTCGGCGGCACTCATATCAGCCCATCCTTCAACACGATTGCACGGTCCTGCTTTTGCGCGGCGCGGCAGGAGGCTCACCCAGGCGACCGCGGTGAGCGCGGTCGCGGGCACCGCGACCCTCGGCTAGGTTCTCCGCCAGCGAATTCTGCAGGGCGCAATCTCCAAGTGCGAGGTCGGTGACAAACGGCACCGGCTTGCCGGCGATCGCCATGCCTTTCAGCCGCGCCCAGACAGCGCGCCGCTTGCGCACCTGGTGCGACTGCAATTCGCTGATCTCGGCAATGCCGGTCTCGCGCTTGATCTCCAGCGCGCCGGTTTCGACGGCCGCGTCGAACAGTTCAAGGCCGCGCCTGGTGCGCACGATGATGCCGTTGAGCGCCTCGTCCTCGACCGCCGGCCCACCATTCAGCCAGGCATCCGAAACGGCAATGTCCGCCACCTGGCCGATCGCGTCGGGACAGATCTTGCAGCGCGGCTGGATCATCCATTTGTCCTCGTCTTCCCACAGCTGCCGATAGCTAAGCTCGAAGGCGCGGCCGTCCCTGGTTTCGATCCGGTTGAGGCCGGGATTGCCGTGGCCGCGATAGCGGAACAGCGCGAGCTCGTCCTCGGCGAGGCCGAAACGCTGCAGCACCTGTTCCGATTTCGAAAGGTCCGATGCGCCGCCGCAGACGAAGGCCAAGGCATAGCGCATGTACTCGTCGACGCGCGGATCGAGCCGCGCCAGGTTGCGCACGGCGGTGATGTCGCAAGGCTTGGCAATCAGCGCGAAGGGTTCGCCGCGATCAAGGATATCGCCGAAATCCACCAGGGTCGCAGCCGGGCCATAGCGCGAGCCCGCGCCCTCGAGCATCGAAGCGGCATCGAAACTCAGCCGCGTTTCGCTGCGCATCGGCTGGGAATGTGACGCCGCGACATGCAGCACGAATTTGACACGCCCGGAGCTCAGCAGGAACTGGCCGAGCGCCGTCAGCACCCCGCCGCCGGAACCGATAAACCGCACGCTCGGATCTCCGGCGCGGCCGAGCACAAGCCTCTCGACCGGTCCCCAGACCGTGTCCATCAACGTGGTTTCGCCTGATCGGGCTGGCGGCGGACCTGCGATGCGCGTTCCCGGACAGACGGCATTGATCCGCATCAGCGTCGGCCTGTCCAGCGCCTGTCTCGCCACCGGCCGCTCGCGGCCCTCCGGCGTCATCACCATTTCGATGGCATCGGGCGTGGCTATCGAACGGCAGAGGCCGCAGCCGATACAGAGTCCATTCTCGACGATCTCGCCGAGTGAAAGCGGATGGGCCGCGCGCGGCATCGTGTCCTGATTGGCTTCGAGGAGGCCCATCTCGCTCGATCTCAGACCGGTTCCGAAATGCGCCGGTACTGGTCGGGGCGGCGATAGAGCGCGAAGTTGAAATTCACCTTCCGGCAGGTCTCGATCAGATCGAGATCGGCGCGATGGACGATTATCTCGTCGTCGAGCGACATCGCCTGCGCGGCGATCTCTCCGGTCGGCGCGATGATGCAGGATCCGCCGATCAGTGCCTGGCCGTCTTCGAGGCCAGCCTTGGCGGCCGCCGCCACCCACAGCGTGTTCTGGTAGGCGCCGGCCTGCATCGGCAGATGGTTGTGGAACATTCTCAGATGCGCCAGTCCCGGCGCTTCGTCGAGAAGCAGCGGCGTGTTGTAGCCGAGCAGCACGACCTCGGCGCCATTCAGGCACAGCATGCGGTAAGTCTCCGGCCAACGGCGGTCGTTGCAGATCGCCATGCCGACACGGACGCCGCGATAGTCGAAGACGGGAAAGCCGAGATTGCCGGGTTCGAAGTAGCGGCGTTCGAGATGCGTGGTGGTGCCTTGCTCCGGCTCGCTCGACCCCGGCACATGCATCTTGCGGTAGCGCCCGATGAAGCGCCCGTCCGGGCCGACAAGGTCCATCGTGTTGAAATGGCGCGTGTGGCCGTCTTCCCTGGCGATCTCGCAATAGCCGAGCGCGAAGCCGACCTTGAGGCGCGCGGCGGCATCGTAGAGGCGCTGCGTTTCGGGGCCTGGCATCGACTGTTCGAAGAAGGCGTCGATCTCCGCCTGGTCGTCAATGCGCCAGCGCGGAAAAAAGGTGGTCAGCGCCATCTCGGGAAATACAGCAATCTCCGCACCTGCGACGGCGGCCTGTTCCAGCAGATGGACAAGGCGATCGACTGTTTCGGCACGCGAGGCGCTGCGCTGTATGGGTCCGGTCTGGGCAACCGCAATAGTCAGGCATCGAGCCATGGCGTCGTCTCCTCGACTGGTTTTCGCGAAAGAGCCGGATCGGCGGCGGTGCGCGCTACGAATTGTCCGAACCCCGGCCGCACCTGGAGCTTGCCGTCCACGACCACCGGCACGCCGCGCACCAGCACGGTGGTCGGCTTGCCGGTCACGCTCCTGCCCTCGTAGGGCGTGAAGTCGACGCGCGAATGCAGCGCCTGATGCCCGAGCGTCCAGGTCGCGGTCGGATCCCACAGCGCCAGATCGGCATCGAGGCCGACCGCTATCCGCCCCTTGGCATGGGCCAGACCATAGATCGCGGCGGCATTGCGGGAGGTGAGATCGAGATAGCGGTCCAGCGTCAGCCGGCCGGTGAGCAGCCCTTCCGAGAAGAGCAACGGCAGACGAGTCTCGATGCCGGGAATGCCGCTCAGCGTGGTGGTGAAGGCGGGCGTCTGCGATCTCGCGATCTTGTCGGCGAAGAAATAGGGCGAATGGTCGGAGGACCAGAGATCGATGCCGCCATCGATCAGCGCCTGCCACAGATGCCGATGGCTGCGCGGCGAACGCGGCGGCGGCGAAAAGACAAAACGCGCCGCATCGATGGCCGGGCGGTCGAGGTCGGCTGCGCCGATGAACAGATATTGCGGGCAGGTCTCGGCGATAGCGCCGACGCCGCGCGTCCTCGCTCGCGCCACCTCCTCGGCCGACTGCCAGGACGAGACGTGGACGATGGTCATGCGCGCGCCTGTCATCTCGGCGAAGGCCAGCGCACGATGCGTGGCCTCGCGCTCCATCGTCTCGCTGTGGGCAACGGCATGGTAGCGGATATCGGTGCGGCCGAGATCGATCAGCCGCTGGCGTGTGCGCCTTATCGCGGCATCGTTCTCGGCATGGACCATGACGATCCAGCCAAGCCTGTGGGCAGTATCGAGCACCCTGAAGAACAGGTCGTCGTCGACGGCAAAACCCTGATAGGTCATGAACAGCTTGACCGAGGCGATGCCGCGACCGGCAAGTTGCGAAAGCTGTTGCTCTACATCCGGGCCGGTGCCCATGGTCACCACGGCGTGCAGCCCGTAGTCGATCACCGCGCGGCCTGTGGCGCGATCGAGCGCTCGATCAATGGCGCCGACAGTGCTCATCTCCGGGCCCGGCATTCCGAACGGGACGATGCATGTCGTGCCGCCGAAAGCCGCCGAGATGGTGCCGGACTCGAAATCGTCCGCATTGCCGGCCCCGCCCCAGACCGGCTGGTCGAGATGGCAATGGGCATCGATGCCGCCGGGCATGACCCAACGACCGCCGGCGCCGATCACGGATTTACCGGCCAGGCTGGTGCCAATAGCGGCGATGCGGCCGTCGTCGACGGCGATCTCGCATTCGGCCCACCCGTCGTCGAGCGCAACGCGTCCGCCTTTGATCACCAGCTCATGCATTCGGTTTTCCCACCCCAAACGGCGTCAGCCGACCGCCGCCGTGACCATGATCTCGACGCGATACTGGTCGCCGGCAAGCCGCGCCTCCACCGTCGCGCGCACCGGCATGGCGCTGCGATCGATCCAGGCATCCCATGCCGCATTCATCATCTCGAAGTCGGCGATGTCGCGCAGCCAGATCTGGGCGCTGAGAAGTTTCGACTTGTCGCTGCCGGCCTTGGCCAGAAGGGTATCGATCTTGCCGAGGATCTGCCTGGTCTGTGCGGTGGTGTCGCCGGAAAGGTCGTCCGCCGTCAGGCCGGCGACATAGACGGTACCGTTATAGCGCAGCACCCGGCAGAAGCGTTGGCCATTCTCAAGGCGTTCAATCGTCATCTCCTGGTCTCCTCTCGATCTTCGGCAGGCGACCTATCGTAGGGAGCGTGCAAAAGGACTGTAAAGGCTGTCGCACGGCACAACCCTGTTTTCCGCAACTGGGATGGCCAAAAAAAATGACGCCATAGCCGTGTCAATCTTCGCTTGTGGCATGCATGGCGAGGTGTAGCTTCCCTCAGGGAGAGCAGCCGCCGGCCAGCGTGACTGCCAAGGGGAGCCGTCGCAATGCGTAAAAGTCCGGCGTCGGTCAGTGATCCTGCTTGCGATCTCCGGCGCCCGTCCTAGCCGGCCGACGGCTGCATTCATGGGATCGATCGCTCAATCCGCGATGCGCTTGTGGCGGAATGCCGAGCGCTCCCGCGCCACGCTGCCGATCATGGCAAGCGTCTGCCTCGCCTGTATCGGCAGCGCCATGCTGACGACCGCTGTCTCGTTCCACCTCGGCAAACCCGGCGTCGACCCCGACATCGTGCAGATCGTGCTGACCGCCTATCCGGTCGGCTTCCTGATCGGATGCCTGATGACGCGTCCATTGGTCGCCCGCTACGGCCATGAGCGGACCTTCCTGCTGATCCTGACGACAGCGCTGCTGTCGGCTCTGGGCTTCGTCTTCACCGACTTCATGCCGGGCTGGTTCTGCTTCCGGCTGCTCGGCGGCATGTCGATGGCGTCGATGTTTGTCGTCTGCGAGAGCTGGATCAATCTCTATGCCGAACAGCACAATCGCGGCGCGATGTTCTCGATCTACATGCTGACGACGGCGATTGCCGTGCTGCTCGGCCAGATCCTGGTCGCGCTGGTCGGTCCACAATCTCCGCATCTGTTTCTGGTCGCGACCGCGACGGTCCTTCTGGCCTTCACGCCCAACTTCGCGGGGCTGCGCTGGCCGACGCTGCCTCCTGTGCCGGCCGAGCCGGCGCCCGCGCCCGGGGCGAAGACGGACAGGCGGCTCGGACCGCTGGCGCTTTTCAGGCTGGCGCCGGTGACGGTCGTCGCCATTTTCCAGGCTGGCATCACCAACATGAACATCTTCGTGCTGACGCCTCTTTACGGCACGCAGATCGGACTGTCGGCGGCGGCCACGGTTTGGCTGGTGACCACGATAAGCATCGCCGGCATGCTGGCGCAGACCCCGGTCGGCTGGCTGTCGGACCGGTTCGACCGCCGCCTGATGCTGCTGGCGCAAGGGCTGGTGTCGGTGACGGCCTGCGCCGCGATCGCATGGGTCGGCACCCTGTCGGTGCCGCTGCTGTTCGTGCTGTTCTTCCTCTATGGCGCCACGGCGCTGACGATCTATCCGGTGGCGATGGCCTTCGGCGCGTCTCAGCTTCATAGCCGGCACATGGTCGCCGCCTCCGGCACGCTGCTTCTGCTCTACTCGATCGGCAATGTGGCAACGCCGGGTGTCGCCGCGGGGTTGATGGCGCATCTTGGGCCTCCCGCCATGTTCCTGCTGCTCGGCGGCGGCGCTGCCCTGGTCACGCTCGCGGCCTGCTACAATCTTCTGCGCCGGCCGGTCACGGCACCGGTCATGCAAAGCGCCGAGGAACGGGTTTGAGGTCGCCGCGATGAACCGACTGCAAGGCAGCGTTGTCCTGATAGCGGGCGCCGCAAGCGGCATTGGCGCCGCCATTGCCCGACGCTGTGTTTCGGAAGGCGCCAGCGTGGTCTGCGCCGACCATGATCTTCTGCCGGCGACACAGCTTGCCGGTATACTTGGTCCTTCGGCTGCCGCCTGCCAATGTGACGTGACCGACATCGGTTCCGCCCGGGACGCCGTCGAATTCGCGAGACAAAAATTCGGCCGGCTCGACGGGTTGGTGCACAACGCTGCCGCGCCGTCGACGAACGCCACCGTCGTCGATCTCGACGAACAGTCCTGGCGCCGCGAGCTCGACGTCAGCCTGACCGGCGCGTTCCTGATAAGCAAGTACGCGGTGCCGTTGATCGCCGCGGGTGGCGGCGGGTCGGTGGTGTTCATCGGATCGCAGTTCGGACGGGTCGCGACGACCAGGGCCGTCGCCTATTGCGCCGCCAAGGCGGGGCTGATCCATCTTGCCAAGGCGATGGCGGTCGACCATGCGCCGGATAAGGTGCGCGTCAACAGCCTGTCGCCGGGCGCGGTGGCGACGACGCGCCTGTTGCGCAGATTTCCGGACTTCGAGGCGGCCAATGCAGGTCTCGGACCCGCGCATCTGCTCGGCCGCATCGCGGAGCCGGATGAGATCGCCGCGGCGGCTGCCTTCCTTTTGTCATCGGATGCATCCTTCGTCACCGGATCCGACATGCTCGTGGACGGCGGCTATGCGACGCGCTGACCCTCATCGTTCAACCACCAAGGAGTTCGCATGACGCTACTCGTCACTGGAGGCACCGGCTTTGTCATGAGCGTGGTCGCGCGCGCCTGGCTCGACCGCGATCCGCAAGCCCGGGCCGTGATCCTCGACCGGTCCGGCCTCGACACGGCGGCCGAAAAGCATTTCGCCCCGGTACGCGACCGGCTCACGGTGATCGCTGCCGATGTGCTCGACCCGAAGGCCTGGTCCGCGACACTCGACAAGCATGGCATCACGGCAATCGTGCATGGCGCGACGATCACGCCGATCTCGCGCGGCAGCGCCTCCGAGGCAAAACGCCAGCCAGAGGCGGAAGACCCTGCCCGCATCGTCGACGTCAATCTGATGGGCACCGTGCGGGTGCTGGACTGGGCGCGCACGAGGCCGGAGGTAAAGCGCTTCGTCTATGTCAGTTCCGGCTCCGTCTACCGTCACAATGGACCCGACTGGGGCGGCGAGCCGCTGCCGGAAGACGGCTATGTCGCGCCGCTGACGCTCTACGGCATCTCGAAATTCGCCTCCGAGATGGTGACCAACCGCTATGCCGACCTGTTCGGCCTGTCGGCTGTCTCGGTGCGGCTTGCTTCGGTCTACGGCCCGATGGACCGCGCGACCGAGAGCCGCAACTTTCGCCATGTTCCCAACCGCGTCGCGCATATGGCTCTGGCCGGCGAGACGATCAGGCCGAACAGCCTGGAGCCTGTCGGCGACTATGTCGCCTCGACCGACGTTGCCGACGCGATCCTCGCGCTGATCGATGCGCCGCGCCTCAACTACCGCCACTACAACATCGGCTCCGGCTCGAGCCAGACCATCGGCGAGATCATCGGCTGGGCAAGGGAACGCGTGCCCGGACTGAAGGCCGAAGTGACATCGGGAGAAAACGCCAACATCGTCCAGGATGTGAGACTGAAAGGCGGCATGTGGGGCGCGTATGACATCGCCCGCATCCTACGCGACACCACATGGCGGCCGCGCCCCGGCAAGGAAGCCTTCCACGCCTACATGGACTGGATAGAAGCCAACGAAACGAGCTGAGAGGAACTTGCCATGACGCCGAGCGCTGCCTCGCAACCGACCCAGCCGAGGGATTTCGTCGGCTATGGTCCGCGCCCGCCCTTCATGACCTGGCCCGGCGGCGTCAAGCTCGCCATCAACCTCGTGCTCAATTACGAGGAAGGCTCGGAGTACTCCTGGCTGGAGGACGGCCGAAACGACAATTGGGGCGAATACAATCTCACCTCCAGCCCGCCGGTGCGCGATCTCGGCACCGAGACGCATTTCGAATATGGCAGCCGCGCCGGTGTCTGGCGGCTGGCACGGCTCTTCGATCGCTACGACATCCCGATCACCATCTCCGCTTGCGCGGTAGCGCTGGACCGGAACCCGCCCTTCGTCGAATGGATGAAGACGCGGCGGCACGATCTGCTCGGCCACGGCCTGCGCTGGATCGACTACACGACCATGGAGCGCAGCGAGGAAAAGCGCCACCTGCATGAAGCGATCGCGCTTTACCAGAAGCTGCTGGGCAGGCGCCCCCTCGGCTGGAACTGCCGCTCGCTGCCCAGCATCAACACGCGCGATTTGCTCGTCGAGGAAGGCGGCTTCCTCTACCACTCCGATCCCTGCAACGACGACCTGCCCTATTTCCTCGATCATCGGGGGACCGAGATCCTGGTCGTGCCCTATTCCAAGACGCTCAACGACAGCCGCTATCTGGTGGCGCCCGGCTACAGCAATCCGCGCGACTTCGCCGAGGATTGCCGCTCGGCGATCGATTACATGCTCGACGAGGCGGACGAAACCGGCGGCCGCATGCTGACGATCGGGATCCACGCGCGCTGGATGGGCCAGCCCAACCGGGCGTCCGGGCTGCGCGAGGTGATCGAGCATGTGAAGCAGAACCCGGCCGCTGCCTTTATGCGGCGCGAAGACATTGCCCGGTTCTGGCTGGACAATCATGCCGGCTTCGAGCGGCGCGGCTGACAAGAGCAACGAGAATGGCGACATGTTCGAAACGCTGATCCGGGGAGCCACCATCGTCAACGCCGAAGGGTTCGAGCGGCGCGACGTGGGCATCACCGACGGCCGCATCGTGGCAATGATCGCGCCCGGCGAGACGGCTTCGGCCAGGACCGTTGTCGATGCGGCCGGTGCCTATCTGCTACCCGGCCTGGTCGACGCGCATGCGCATCTGCGCGAGCCCGGACTGACGCACAAGGAGGACTTTTCCTCCGGCACGCATGCCGCGGCCCTTGGCGGTGTGACGACGGTGCTCGACATGCCGACCGACGAGCCGTGGACGGCCACGGCCGAACAGCTTGCCGACAAGATGGCGATGACCGATGGCCGCATCCATGTCGATGTCGGCTTCCAGGCCGTGGTCAGCAACGACCTGTCGCACATCTCAGGCCTGCTCGATCTCGCGCCGGTCTCATTCGAACTGTTCACAGCCGATGTGCCCGATGACTTCCTGTTCGCGACGCTCGACGCCGTGGCCGAAGCGTTGAGAGCTTTCGTCGGCAGCGACACTTTGATCGGCATCTCGCCGGGCGATCAATCGATCCTGACCGGCAGCACACTGCGTGACCGTTCCGGCACCATCGCCGCCTTTCAGGCCAGCCGGCCGCCGCTGGCGGAGGCAAGCGGCATCGCCCGCGCGCTTGCCGCCGCCGCCTCGGCCGAGACCAGAATTCACGTCCGCCAGGTCAATTCCGAACTCGGCGTCGAGGCGTGGAGCCGGCTGCGCGGCATGGCCGACGCCAGCGTCGAAACCACGCCGCAGAACCTGTTCTTCACGGCGCAGGATTACGAAACACAAGGCGCCAATCTGAAGGCCTCTCCGCCCCTGCGTTCGCCGCATGATGTCGACGCGCTGCGCGCGGCGCTGAGCGCCGGCCTGATCGACATCATCGCCACCGACCACGCGCCGCATGCACCGGCCGAAAAGGCCGCGCGCTATGCTGCTTTCGCCGACATTCCGGGCGGCATGCCTGGGCTGCAGACGCTGCTTCCAACCGTGCTGAGGTTGGTCGAGGAAGGGCTGATAGCGCTGCCGGATGTGGTACGCATGTGTGCCAGCAATCCAGCCGAGCGCTTCGGCCTCGGCCGGCGCAAGGGACGGATCGCCACCGGCCACGATGCCGATATCCTCATCCTCGATCCCCGCCAGTCGAGCACGATCGCCAATGCCGATCAGGTGTCGCGAGCGGGCTATACACCATTCGATGGCTGGACGGTCCAGGCACGGCTGACAAGCGTCCTCCTGCGTGGTCGTGAGATCGTGCGCGAGGGAAAACTGATTGGCCCGAGCGTTGGAAATATTGTCACCCGGGAAAGCTGAGGACCATGCCCCTGCTCACAGACAAGACCGCCATCGTCACCGGAGGCAGTTCCGGCATCGGCCGCGCGATCGCGCTGAAATTCGCGGCCGAGGGCGCGAACGTCGTCATCGCCGACACGGTCGAGCAGCCGATCGAGGGCGGTGAGAGCACCGTGGAGTTGATCCGCTCGGCCGGCGGAGCTGCCGTTTACATCCGGACCGACATCTCCGACTGGAGCGCCGTCGATGGGCTGGTCGGTGCGACGGTCACGCAGTTCGGACGGCTCGACGTGATGGTCAACAACGCCGCGATCTACACCAGCACCAATCTGATCGACACCACGCCGGAACAATGGCAGCGCGTCATCGGCGTCAACCTGACCGGATTCTTCTACTGCTCGAAACGGGCGGTGATACAGATGCTCGCCCAGGCGCCGGTCAACGACGTGCGCGGCCGTATCATCAACATCTCCTCGCAGCATGGCATGGTGGCCTGCCCGGGCGACTTCCCCTATTCGGTGAGCAAGGGCGGCATCGTGCAGATGACACGGCAGATCGCCGTTGACCACGCCGACGACCTGATCGTCTGCAATGCCATCGCACCCGGCAAGATCATCACCGGCAAGCCAGGCGTTGCCAACGACCCTGGCGCGCTCGACTATTCACACCGCCGCACGCCTTGGCCGCGGCTCGGGCATCCGAATGACGTGGCAGGTGCCGCACTGTTCCTTGCCAGCGACATGGCAAGCTACGTCACCGGCATCAACCTGATGGTCGACGGCGGCTGGATGGCGGGCTGACCGAGGAGAACCACATCCGCCCGTGCCATAAGACGCGTTCGCTGTGCTTTCCCCAGGACTGGTTCCACAGTGCCGTCCGCTCGCCGAGGCTTGTGCATCGCTAGCTATTCCCCGCGACAGAAACGGTGGATGCGGTTTATCGAGATGCCTCCTCGCGGCCTCGCTTCAG